>ERZ1463038.505-NODE-505-length-13537-cov-11.968106_pt1 | contig 13537 bp, 19 predicted proteins | sample MGYA00564479_ERZ1463038 | MGnify/ENA primary metagenome ERZ1463038 (study PRJEB39244, sample SAMEA3635134) | Helicobacter pylori | study: EMG produced TPA metagenomics assembly of PRJEB11511 data set (Assembly of a 5300-year-old Helicobacter pylori...
CCTACACGACGCTCTTCCGATCTGAGCCCACTTTCGGCTACCTTCGGCGCCGTGCCAGAGCTCACGAACATGTCCACAGAGCATCACAATTCAACTTTATGGGCATGACGAGCATCGAGCCGATCCTACCGCCCGTTCCCGTGATCCTCGAGGCCCTGGAGCCGTTCTTCCTCCACAAGTGCGGCATACCTTCACCGCAGCATTCATGTACTGATCTGAGTTTGCAGCTACTATACCTTTTACTTCCTCCACCGCCCGACCCTCACCGAAGCGATCAAAGCCGGGACGGCTCCGAAAGAGCTCATTTGTTGCATCCTCGCCTTCGCCGGAAGGTGCGTAAACTCCTCGGGCTTTTTGGATTGCGTATCTGACGCTCCTGTACGACTCTTTAGATTTAGCCAATCACTTCGAGACCTGCACCCCGCCTCTCCCACCGCCGCCTCGGAACACTACGCCGCACTCGCCGCGCAGGTGCTCGCGAACCCCACGCCGGCTGGCGCCCCATCCTCCCCACCGCTGCCGCAGTCGCAGTCGACCTCGGACGCGGACGTCAGCCTCGTGCGATGCCAGTCGTTCTTGATTCTCGGACTCTTCGAGTGCACCGAGGGCGCCGAGAACAAGGGCTGGATGCGGATCGGGACGGCGATCCGGATGGCGCAGGTGCTTCGGCTCGGCTTCCAGGACGAGGAGGACGGCTCGCGAGGGCGCAGCGACCCGCTGCAGGCCGAGATTCGGCGGCGGACGTTCTGGTCATGCTTCCTGCTCGACCGCACGATCACCGACGGCAAAGAACGGCCGTGCTCGCTCCGCGCGCCGTTCCCCTCGGCGCTCCGCATGCCCGGGCCCGACGCCGATTTTGTCCTCGCCCGCGCATCGCCCGGCGCGCGGTTCGAATCGGAGCTCCCGCCGTGGAACGTGTCGGCCAAGCTCGAGGCGTCGCGCGCGCACGAGCAGGAGGCGGACATCTACGGCCAGACGCTGCGCGTCGCCGAGATCTGGCATCGCGTCGTTGCGTACGTCGGCGCCGGAGGCCGCAATTGGGACCGTAGGGCCCCGTGGCTCCCCGAGTCGACCTTCGCGACGCTCGAGAACGAGATCAACGAGTGGGAGGCGACGCTGCCCGCCATCTTCCGCTACAATGACGCCAACCTCGTCGCGCACTCGATGATTGGCCAAGGGCGGCTCTTCGGCATGCTCCACCTCCTGTTCGCGTGCTCGAACTTGATCCTGCACCGCGACTACCTCCCGTTCCTGCCCGGGTCCGACTTCAAGGTCCGCCTTCCAACGCTGGCCCAGCCTTCGGAGCTGACTCTTCCTTTCGCAGGCCGCGAACGGACCCATCGACGGTGAACCCCTCTACGGTGCAACCTTGGCTCCACCAGACTGGTGGGAGAACTCTCTCGTAAGGCTGCATTCTATGTTTGCGCTGTCGCGGGCATCGCTAACGACAATCGCTCCCTCCAGACCATCGCCTTCGACTCGGCCGGCATCATCTCGGACCTCTGCACGGCGCTCTCCCAGCACGGGTCGCAGATCACGCACCCCTTCGCTGGATTCGCCGCCCTCGCCGCCGGAACGCTCCACGCCCACCTGTACGTCTGATCCGAGTAGCTTGCGAGCTTTCAGCGCACTCACGCACTTCGCGCAGCAAATACTGGCCGAAATCGGCTCGCAAGCCGATCAACAGCGCATTCTTCTTCGACCAGGACCTTGAGATCCTCAGTGGCCTCCGCAACGTCTGTACGCCGGCACCTGGCGCTTCCCTTCGACGCCAAAAGCTGATGTTCCCAACTTTAAGACCCGATCGCGTCGATCTGGTGCGACGGCATCTCCCGGTTGAATCTTCTCTACTCCAAGTGAGTCTACTTCCTTGCCGCCGCTCGAATGCTGTCCTGACACCGCTCCCGCCCACAGCCTCGTCCGCGGGGTGATCGACGTCGACCCCTCCAAGGTCCGCTCGAGCGTCATCAAGCTCCTTCGCACCGTGCGGGATGACGAGTCGTCCGGAGCGCCCTCTCGCTCCGCCAACCGCGCCGTCGGACCGGTCCAGCCCACGCCTGCACTCCCGGCCTCCATGGCGGGCTCGTCGTCCATGAGCCTCTTCGAGCCGGCAAACAACCAGTTCGCGCTGGACTCGCTGCCACAGAATCTCGGCGGGGGCGACTTGGACGGCGACTACTCGCTGCTCGAGGGCATGCCGCTGGACGACTCGCTCTGGAGCACTTGGACGGACTTTGGACTGTTTGGGATGGACACAACGGGCGTCGGAGCTACTTGGTCGTGAGTCAGTGCTAATAGATGACGAGCTGGTCTGTCCTGCTACAAGTGGACTTTGGCTGCGAGGCGGCGAAGCGCGAGAGCCCCCTGCGCTGTGTTGGAAACCGCGAGCCCCCTGCGCTGTAGTTGGAAACCACGATCTCTATTTTCAATACGGCTCTAAAGGCCAACCGAGACTCCGATGTCGAGCACGGGGCGACTCGGGTGGTGCTTGAGCGCGTACGTGACGTTCTCCTGCTTGCCGAGGTCGAGGGCGACCGCGATCTTGAACGCGATGTCGACGGAGTTCTGGATGCCCCTGAAGAGCGAGGATCCAGGTCCCCACGCGTAGACTGCATGAATGGGAAGTCAGAGGAGGACATTAGACAGATCTGAGGAGCAGGCTCACCAGGGACGTCGGTGAGCGAGTGGACACCCGACGAAGTCCCGGTGGGAAGGTTTCCAGAGACGAAGAAGCCGGTGGACGAGTCATCGGCTGCGACAGGATGCGTCAGGGAATCCCATCAATCTTGATAAGAGATCTCTCACGGTTGGCGAAGTACACCGTGCCGTTCTTGACTGAGGTCTCGCGCGACGAGTTGTGCACGACGAAGTTCCTGGACCACACTCATGTCAGGAAGGCAAATGGCGCACGGACTGGAGAGCTCACTCGTTGTGGTCAACGGTAGCGACAAGTCCCATTGCTGAAGAAGGATTGTCAGTGATTGAGGACGGGGCGATGGCGGAAGGCCTGATTCGCACCTGCGGTGTAGCGAGGGGCCCTGCACGGTGTGTGTCAGCCTTACAGCAGTTCAATGGCATCCGGCGCATAAGCTTACCACTGGACCGGGAAGCCCTTGCCATTGGGACCAACAGTGACGGTGTTGCTAAGAAACTCAGGTCAGCAAAATCCAAGGACGCGCTCGACAACACTTTCGACATCACTTCGACGTACTTGGTGGCAAGTTGTCCAGGTGCGACCATGTACTCGCTAAGCCCAGACTCCCGGTCTGTAACAAGCAAGTCTGAATACGGTGCTACTGCGAGCGAAGCACGAGGGGTTTCACGCACAGGTTCCGACGGCGTTGCGCTTGCCGGCGTTCGTGGTCTGCGACGCGATGTACTTGGACTAATCCAGAAAAGGCATTAGCTTGGACATCAAGAGTAATAGAAATGATCGTACGTCTGATGATCCGAAGACGTCAAATCCGTGGCCGTGGTCGGCACTGTGTGTCCAAGAGGTCAGCGAGGGTTCTTCGGATGTGCCGGTGTTCAAACTAACGTCACGATGACAAGCGTGTTCTCCCTCTCTCCAATCTGAGAAAATCAAGAGGGTCAGCTAAGCACTCGACGGATTGGCTGGAGCCTTACGGCCTCGAGGTGCTCGAGGGTTGCCTTGACGGTGTCGTCGAGCTCGAGCAGCTCGCCGAGCGCGCGGTCGTCTGAGAATAGAGCGACTTAAATAAGACACAGCTTCGTCAAGTCGGTTCGAGCCAAAATGTCTCACAGTCAGCAACGTGCATAGCCTTGTCGATCGAGGCCGCCTCGGACATCATCATCCAGTTCGTGCCGTCCGCCTTCGCACGAGCGGAGAGGATGTCGATCGCCTTGAGCTGAAAGAGTATAGCGTATCAGCCGGGCTCTGATTGGTGGCTTCAAATATGCTCACAGTCATCTCCTTGAGTCCCGGCTGGTCGGTGGCGCCCTTGGTGCCGTCGTGCTTGGGGAAGGTGGCAAGGTTGGCGGTGTAGACGTTCCTGTGAGTAAGTGACTTGATTAGATGGTAGTAATCCACATCTCTCATGATCTATACGTACCTGTCGAGCCAAGTGGACATCGTCGAGGACGAGAAGAGACCCAGGGCGCGCTTGCCGTCGACGGGGAGGGCGGCGAGCTCCGTCTTGTTCGAAACGAATCCGTAGCCGGCCTTCATCCACCTGGCGACCTGAGAGATGTTTCCGTTCCCGGCTTTGGGCAGGAAGTCGGCTCCTCCTCCACCGAAGAGGACGTCGGGACCGTCCCAGTTGGTCCAGGAGTAGTTGGCGGTGACACCAGTGAGCATCTGATGATTCAATGGGTCAGAGGGGCACGGTGATGCAAGATTGTGAGATTTTCAAGCCTACCTGGTTGATGACCGTGTCGTACTGCCCCCTCTGGGAGGTGTGCGCGCAGACGGCAGCCGGTGTGGCGTCGGCGAGGTAGCTGAGGACAATTCGGGTTAGCAAGGTCCGCGCGAAATTTGAAGCAGATTAATAACGTACGCAGTGGACACAATTCCGATCTTTCCACCGTAGATGCGGCGGAACTATGGAGGCCTGCGTCAGCGACGCTCCTACCGTAACAAAGAATGGAACCCGCGCACCATCTCGAAGACGGACTCAAACTTTGGCACCGACCACGCGTCTCCGGTAGAGTCGGTGTAGGCGTTGAGTCCGTTGACCGAGGCCTTCTTGCCGGTGTAGAGGGCGGTGGCGGAGTTGGCGGAGTCCTAATTACGGCCGGATGAGCCAGAGACGGGTGCGTCATTCATGTAGGAGACAAACAGTGATAAAAGAGTCAACCGAGTGCGTCATTTGCTGAGTGAGGAGATCTTGTCAGTCTGGCTCAAGCGCGATGAATCGGGATGAGGAGCGCACCATGCCGAAGGCCGGGGCCTCGTCCATCATCATGCCAGTTTGGTACTTTCCGTTGATTGACTTATGTGCCAACATACGCGCAGCAGTAACCATGGATTGCGACATGCCGTCGCCAATCTGTAGACAGCGAAGTGGTCAGGGGTGATTCGAGGATGAAGTAAACAGATCTTACGAAGAGAATGACGTTCTTCGCCTTCTTGCCCTCCGACAGAGGCTTGACCTCCCAGTGCGCGAGCGTCTCCATCCCGCCGTTGTACTTGAGCCTGAGCGTGTACTTGCCCGGGTTGTAGAGCGTGACATGCCTGTACGACTTTGCGAGCACGTTTACGAGAATAGGCGTCTTCGCATCTTGCGCAAACAGGTCCTCGAAGTACGTGAAGTTGCTGACGCCGCGTCGGTTAGCGCTTCGCCAGCGAGCGCGAGACATGAAGCGAACTCACTACTTCTCCACTGAAGAAGGAGATCGGTGGTCAGCCTCATCCTTCTCCTCTTATAAATTAACACAAGCTTACCAACGGGGTCAACACGGCCGTAGAACTGCGAAAGCTCTTGAGGAATCCCCCCATCGCCTGCGATCTCTAGTGCGAAGTCCGGCGACGGGACTCCGCCGTTGAACGCCTCAGTACCGTTAAGCGGAGCTTGGATTTCGATACGGATGTCAAAGACCTGTCCTATATACCCCCACAATGTCAGCTAGGAGCAGTGCCGCTCTGTCGCTGTGTATCGCTCGTACCGGCGATGAAGTCGGTTTGGTCCTGCGTTCGGACGAGGTCAGCTCCCGGCATCCACACCTAAAGCTGGAATACAAGTTTTACGTACAGGGGGGAAGATGCAACCAAGAGTGGGGCAAGTACCAGTGCGTGCGAAGGTCTGCGCGACGGAGCAGGACGCAAACGCGAGCGAGGCTGCGACAGCGACGGTGCGGACTCCGACCATTCTGGAACGCGCGGGCAGGTGCTTGAGGTTGGAGAGGAGAGGCGAGAGTACACAGAAGGAGATCTCTTGAATGTTTTCCACCGAGTGACCAGGACGCCGGCGGAGGCGTGAATCGGTGCCAAGCCAGCCGCCGCCAAGGCCCGGCCCGCATGGATGCGCGGAAATCCAACGTGCGCTAGCGAGCGGAGTTGAACGTGCTCAAATGTCGTCCTCTGGTTCGCAAAGGTCAGGTCGATCGAGTTTGTCCCCACTTCTGGCATCTGCCCTGTTCTCACGCCCGCCTGCGGTTGGAGATGGGTGGACATGGCCAAGCAGCGGGAGCCGTTCACCCCGGTCGCTCGGCTCGGGTGATGGAGTGACGTAGAGAGTACAGAGAAGCTGCTGTACATGCATCTGTGCTACTCAGCGACTGGTGCGAGCGTGAGTGGAGGTCGAACGTGGCGACTCCCCGCCACCCGCGGCGTCCGGCCGAGTCGAGAGCGACGTCGAGACCGCCATCGGCGGCTTTTGCCGGCAACGTGTAGCGCTGCAAATAGATCGAGGGATGTGAATGCACGCCGGCGACCAGGCGGTGGCGAATGGACAAGCTGCAAGGGCTCCGGCGTCGAAAGGCGCTCGAAGACGTTCACGGCACCTTCGCGCTTAAGCATCTAAATGCGGACTGGGCACCCTGAATAGCGATGACCTTCACCGCCTTGAACCTTCTTCAGAAGATGCGACGACAGCAAATCCAGTTACTCAGAAGTGCTCGCACGTCCCGTGGAGGCGAAATACGACTCCCGTCCTTTGCCACCAAACGTATCCCCACCCGGCGACTGATATACCGAGTTCGACCGCCGTACGGCCTTGATGTGCCGAAGCGACGCCGAAGTCGGCGTCGGAGACCGCTCGCTTCCACTGCCGCGACTCGCGGCGCTGGCCGAGCGGATGGGCGACCACCTTCCGGCGTCCTCCGCGTCAATAAAGACGTCATCTTTCTCGTCATCGTAATCCGGATAATCGAACTCGAAGGGACTGCCCCGTATCGACGACGAAATGATGGAAAGGCGGAAGGGCGGGAGGGCGACGTCCGGCGAGGTGGCGGTCACATTGCTGGTCGCACTCGGGTTTCGCCCGTCATCCTCGTGTGCGAACGGTCCCGAGCCGGCCGACGCCTCCGAGCTGATCGAGAGGTATGTTTCCGTCGGCGGCGAGTCGGAGTCGTCGCGCGACGTCGCCTCCGAGATCCGTGAGAGGTGCGCGAGGCGCCGTTCCCGCTCCCGAACCTTCTCGTCCGAGTCGTACTGCCGCTGTACCTCGCCCAGGAGCTTGGCCGATAGCTCGTTTCGCTCCAACGAGGTCTGCGAGGTCTGCGAAGCCTGGCGGGCGAGGGGCTCGCTGGCAGGGACGTCGGGGACGGCGATTTCGCGCACGTCGACCTTCGCTCCGTCCGGGAAGGTAAACGAGATCGTCTCTCCGATGGTCGGACTCGGAATGCGTGGGGTGGGCGGGTAGGCGTATGGGAAGGAGACGATGCGCGACGAGGACGCAAACTGAGGGGTGTTGACAAATGTTTCCGGCGATGAGGCGGAAGAGTCGTCGGTGAGCTGTGGCGTAATGGGCACGTCGGGGGATAGAAGTGAGGTCGAGTCGCCGTCCGTGTGGGCGGCAGCTGGGTCGATCCGGCCGGCGACGGGGCTCTCGAGGCCAAGCTGGACGAGTGGCGGCGTGAAGTTGGTGAGCGGCGAGAAATGCTCGACAGCGACGCCCGCGTGCTCGATTCCGAGACCTTCGGCGCCCGGGATGGTCGTCGCGCTCGAGAAGGACGACTTGAGCGCCAGTCGGTGGCGTCGGCGGTCAAGATCCGCACCAAGAGCGGCCCGAGTCGTCTCGTTCGACGCCTCCGACAACACTGTCACAGACGGAGGTCGAGGACTTCGATACCTTGACGCAGGGAGGGGGCTGCCGTCCTCGCCGCGCATCTTGACCCGACCCGGCGAGTAGACCACTTGGGGCGACGGGCTGACGTACGGGGCCAGCCCGTGCCAGCCAGGTTTGCCAGAACCGTCGCGCACGACCTCGAGTCGATCCGGCGACCGTGGCTCCTCGACGGGTGCGACGGGTGTCAGCCCGCGCTGGGCGAGTCTCGCTCGTCGCTGGTCCTCCCGCTCGACCTTCTGGAGACGCACTGGTGAGTTTCGAGTCGTCGACTGAAGTGTCCGCGGCGTGAAACCGGCGGGCGTGGAGCGCTGGGAGGCGGTGGCGCAGAGGAGGATTGCGGCTCGCATTCGACGAGTTCGGCGCGTGCGGTAGTTGCCACGGTGTCGCCCGCCAAACTTGGACGAGTAGAAAGTTTCGGGCGATTGGGTGTCGTATGGAAGGACTGGGGTGTCGGGGATGAGGTTTTGCGAGCCGCGGTCGAAGAGGAAGAGGCCGAGAGCGGCGAGAAGCACCAAAAGTAGGCGGTACGCCGCCCATGCGAGGTTGCTGGAAGAGGTGTTTCAGTGGTTGCGCAAGGCTTGAGGCCAAAGGAAGACCGACGCAAGCAGAATCGCTGAAGCAAAGTTGGATAGTGTTCCATCCGTGTCGAAGTATGCGCTGTCGCGAGTCATCGGCGCTGAGGTGGGCGACCCGTACTGCAGAAGTAGCGAGATCAACTTCACACTCATGCCGCGAATCATGCGAGAACTTACTGCTGTCGTCCCGTACAGTAAAAGAACGGCGAGCGAGAGACCAGCTCTCGGGAGAAGGAGGAGTACTGTCGGCCAGTCTGGGCACCCAGAAATCAGCAGGGGGCCTCATAATGGCCAAAATCAATAAAGGTTCACTCTGAGAATACCAGGAGCAAGTCTCGAGAATCCCATCTCCGAACGTCGTACCGGCGACGCGTATCGAGCTCCGACGTTGAAACGGCGCGAGCCGAATCCGATACCTGCGACGATACAGTAAGCCTCTGATATCGAGCGACCCCATCCCAACTTTTCGACCCACAAGAACGAGAAATCACTATAGGATCTCATGCAGGCGAAGTTGAACGCTCTGTGTTCCCGCATTAGCATCTGGATTGGAGGACAGGAGCAGAGTGAAGCGCTTACGCAGTCCGAGTGTACACCTTTCCGATGCGGACCTGGCCGCTCTGTTCCCACAGCGAGAGGTATCCGCGCCCGAGCTCGTACCAAAGGCAGACAACGATCCCCCAGATGAAGGTCGAGAGCCCGTAGATGCCGACCGCGACCCAGAAAGCCGTCGAGGTGCGGAGGGTCGGGACGCCAAAGTCGCGGGCGCCCAGGGTGGGGGCGAAGTCGGAGGAGTTGATAGAAGATGTGTTGGATGGGAGTGTGGGGTCCATGGCAAGCTGGACGAGCGTGTAAAGGACGTTGTAGTCGAGGAACAGCGTCGCGGGGTAGTGCGCACTGCGAACTCCGTCAGGAGCGATCAGGGTGTGGAATCGTAGGGTACGAACAGCACGAAAAGCGGAAACACGAACTGCAGATAGCGAATAGTCAACATCCCGAACGCAAACAAAGTGCAGGTGTGGCTCACATGAACCAATCGAGGGAGCCAGCCCGCAAAGTCGACAATGGCAAAGTTCATGCGACCCCGCCTGAGCGAAACCTCGTCCTCGCCATCATTATCGTCCTCGTCGACGCTCCACCCGTCGCGCCCCTTGCTCCGCTCCTCGCCAGGGATCTGGATGATCTGGGCCTCGCGCCTCTTCGCCCTCGCCAGCTTCTGCTTCGCGTGCGCCTCATCCAGCGGTGCTGTCCCCGCCTCAGGCGGCAGCACGCTGCTTCTCCTTCTGAGCCCCAGTCCCAAGTCGCCCACGACCGGCTCCGGCGGCCCCGAGTCCACGCGGGGCACATTTCTCAGCGCGCGAATCCTCGCAATCTTGTCGCGCTCGCGGTCGGCTTGGAGCGCGAGCGTGCGCGCGCTGTCCCGGCGAACCCAGCCCGCGAGATCGAGATGCTGGTCAGCGAGACTGGGCATCAGGCCGAACTCGAGCGCGTCGACCTGCGCGCGCGTGCGCGGCGTCGGCGGGCAGATGGTCGACGGCGACGGCGAAGCGGCGCGCGGGGGCGAGCGCTCGCGGCCCTTGCCTTTTTGCTCGGGTGAGAAAGGGGACGTGAAATGTGGATAGGCAGAGGGAGGTGAGGTGGCGGGCGTGGCGGGGGTGAGGAGCGCGTGGAAGTCGAGAATCGAGAGCGGTGCGCTCGTCGAGCGCGACCGCGAGCGCGGAGCGACCTGCGCGTCGCGAGGGGACGATCCGGCGCTCCGGGTACGGTGCGATGAAGCCGGGTTTGGCAACATCACGAACGTCGCGAGATCCATCGCCTCCGAGTCGAACGTCGAGCTCGAGTTGCGCTTCGCGTCGCCGGTACGAGGCGCGCGGAGGCGGTTCCCGACGTCGAAGCGCACCGCTTCCTCGGGGTGGGAAGGCCTCTCCGGTCTGGGTGGAGATCCCACGGGCGGCGCCTGCGAGCTCGGGAACGGTGCGCTCCAGCCTGGGTTGTACCGCCCGATTTCGTCTGGGCGAGGCGGGCGCGGAGGCGCGTGCGGGCTCTTGGGGTTCGTGAACGGTGGGAGAGGCGAGATATTCGAGAAAGGAATCTGCGGGGTCGGGCCGTAGATGGAGGGCGAGTGGTCGGTCCAGGGGACGGGCGACGGCAGCGTACGCGGGTAGAACGTCGTGCTGGGCGACAGCGGGATTGTCGAGTGCTTGTGCTCCAGGCTGGGACGCGGAGGCGACTCGTCCGCCATGGCTGAGCCGGGAACTGCAGTCGAGCCTGCTCCAGGCGCAAGCGGGGCGATGGCAGACGGGCAAGCGCTGAGGGCTGCAAAGCCTGCGGATGCTGGCGTGGACGAGGATATTCCGGATTGGAAGTGAGAGCCGTTGATGGCGGTGTGCAACTGATGCTCTGTCAGGTCCCGTGCGGCCGAGCTCGACTGATGCCGACCTGCGGTATCGGAGGCGCGCGGTCGAGGAAGGCAGGTGTGGCCGGGGCGGAAGGTCGTCGAGTTGGATGCGGGATGCGGGATTGGCAGAAGGGTGATCTGTGACCGCGAGTAGCAGCGACCGTCAAGGCCCAGGTTGGCGTGCACGACTCAGATCGCAGAGGCGTGGAGCAAGCGAGCGTGGGAAGACGAGAGACAGGTACATCGGATACTGAAGCCGGAGTGACGCAGACTGAGTGAGAGCCAGAATGGATCACAGAGGGAAAGATGTGCCCGAGACAGGCGACTCACGCGTTCCGGTTCGGGAAGGAGTTGGCGACGCTGGTTCGTCTGGTGCTCGGGCTCGTGAATGCTCTGGTGGTGGTTGGGGTTGGAGAGGGTTGGAAGTGTAGGTACATGGTACATCTGGCGCGACGTGACGGTGCGCGTCCAACCTCCGAAGCCGCAGCTTTACGTATGGCGGTCCGGGCACGGACCACAACCAGCTCTCGTCCTCGCGAACAGCAAGCGGCAGTTTCGCAGCGAGAAAAACGCACAGTCCTCGTCATGTCACTCGCATCACAGTTCAAAGGGTGTCGCAGAGACGAAGGCATCCCGTCTCACGAGGTCGAACCACCAGACTTCGGGGTTCGAAAGTGCGACAGGTTCACCGTCGATGAATTGCGGGATTGGGCAATTCATAAATATGTCAAGAAACGAAATTAGTGGCGACGCACGGCCGTCCTCCGCCGCACAGTCCGCAAATGTCGGCCCGACCTCGTTCGACGTTCAGCTTGCCTGTCGGCGCGAATAGTCTACCCAGCGGGCCCAACATGTACTCAAATAGATGCATTAGGAGATTACAGGTCGAAGGTGAGCCGTAGTCGTGCAATAGGGGTACAGAGGGGACGTCGCTCCTCGGGGGCATGCGTTTGCGGCTCTCAGAAGGTGTGATTAAACACTGGGAGATTCAGCGTTGTCAGCCTTACGTTTCTGAGAGAACAAGAGGGGATCGAGCTCACAATCGTCGTCTTCGCGCGATCCCTGGACGGTCCCGCCCGTCTTCGTCTGCGACAGCGGCGCAGGTGCGGCCCTCGCACTTGACCCAGAGCCCTGCCTGACCGGTGCGCTCCCGCCAGTCCTGCTCTGCTGAACGGGAGTCGCCGCCCACGCGTCCTCGGGGCCCTCCTGCTCGAACGAGTCGAACCTAGCCGCCGCGGGTTTCGGCCCTTTGGCACTCTCGTTCAGCTCACGCTCGAACTCGTCCGCGTACTCCTCCTTGGCAGCGGCCATCCGGTCGAAGCGGTCGCTCGGCTCTGGCGCGGCGGTCTCGTAGCGGTCGCGGTGCGAGAGGATCGCCTTGATCCCCTTGGGCTTCTTGCCGGCCTTGGTGGGGCTCTTCCGGGACGACGAGCGGCCGATGCTGGGCTCGTCGGATGCAGCAGTGGGCGTGTAGAAGTCTTCGTTGTCGATCGGGTCGAACGCGCCGCCGCGGCCGGACGAGGACGACGCGGTGCCGGAGCGCGAGAGGCCCGGCCCGCCGTAGCCGCCCTCGACCTCGTCCGGCTCGACCTCGCGGTCCCAGGGCGAGAAGAGCGACTTGGCGCCCTCGACTTTGCTGCCAGACCCGAACCGGCTCGAGCCCTTCTTGGCCGGCTCCGGCCCGCGCCCGTCCCACGCCGCGCCGCCCTCGGAGCCCTGCAGCGACGAGTCGTCGTCGCCGTAGCCATGCTGCGCCGAGTCGGGCAGTCGTTCTGTGTCATTTCCACGATGAGTATTCCGATGCATGCAAGGGCAGCAAGATGGACGCACCGTCGTACCGCGAGGCCCACTGGCTCTTGCCGCCGCGCTTGTCCTTGACCTTGACGAGGCCGTACTTGACCGCCCACTTGGGCGTCCGGGCCGCGTTGTTGTTGTTCCGGATCGTTTGACAGTACTGCGAGCGCACGCGGTCAGCTCCTCTGCACTCCCGCATGTCCGTCGGGTGATCCTCGCGGCGCCCAGCTCCACCCATCGGCGCCGCCCCCATCGCTTCCGGTCCATGTCCACCCCCGTCCGGCGGTCCTGAAGCACCGCCTGCTCGACAGAAAGACTCACGAAGCTGCGAGCAGAGGAGAGCCGGGTCAGCGGGCGGATGGCGGGTACGATGACGTTATCGCCTGCGGGGTGCGGCGTACTTGTGGAAGTGGCCAGGAAAGTAGCCGCAGATGGTGCAGAGGATGTTGATGAAGAAGTCGCGGCCGATGCCGAACCGGATGAGGACCGCGAGCGGTGGGGCGAGCCAGCCGCTGTCCGAGCGTGGGGAGGGTCAGCGCGCGAGTCGGCATGGCTTGGCGACAAGGCCGAAACGCACGCCATCCAGACGAGCACGTAGAAGAAGTGGTGCGTCTTGGGCTGCGACGCGAGCGGTGGATCAGTGCGCTGGGCGAGGGTGGCGCACGGCAGACGAGACGGCGCTGGCTCACCTTGAGGTCACCTTTCTTGCCCGCCTGCCGCACCTTGTGCGCGGCGTTGTCTAGGAGTCCTGACATGCTGTTGAGGTTCAGTCGGCGGTGACACCACTGTCGTCCCAAGTGCAGGAGCTCAAGAGGCGGCGACTGCGGCGGTGGACGGCGCTCCGACGAGTTTCACGCCCGCCTGTTGACCTCGGCCGCCACCGTTTCGCTTCCGCGATGCAGCCCGTCGAGCTACGAACAAGCCACAGCTCTCAGCACCCACTGTTCTCGTCCATGGACGACCCGTACGCAGCCGGCCGTCGACAGCAGGCACCGCCAGACTCAGACACAGACAACGACGCC
>ERZ1463038.506-NODE-506-length-13505-cov-14.279182_pt1 | contig 13505 bp, 21 predicted proteins | sample MGYA00564479_ERZ1463038 | MGnify/ENA primary metagenome ERZ1463038 (study PRJEB39244, sample SAMEA3635134) | Helicobacter pylori | study: EMG produced TPA metagenomics assembly of PRJEB11511 data set (Assembly of a 5300-year-old Helicobacter pylori...
ATCTAACGGGTGACTGGAGTTCAGACGTGTGCTCTTCCGATCTGCTCCTCGCAAGGGTTTACAACCACTGCATCCTCGACGGCTGCCGCGCAATCCTTCGTGCTGGAAGGTTCTACGTCAAGCATGGCGTCCGCGGCATGTTCAAGGAGCGGTACATCTTCCTCCTCCAGGGCGTCCTCGTCCACTTTGAGATGCGCAACCGCGACTTGCACGGCGTGCCGACCAAGACGCCGTACCACCGCCGCAAGGCGTCCCAGAACCTCCGAGGGTGCTACGTATACGTGTGTTTCACCGTTTTGACTGAAGCGGGAGTCTTCAGCTAACCACTTGTTCCCAGTCCGGACGTCTGTCGACCTCGCCCCTCGCGTCCGGCGTCGCGACGAGCTGGAAGCCCGGCGACGCCCAATCCGCCTTCCCCCGCATCTACGCCTCGGACGGCCTTCGTACAAGCGACGAGGACGAGGACTGTACGCTCATCATCTTCAAGAAGACCGCCGACGGGCCGAGCCAGGGGCTCGGCACCAAGGGCAAGGTGACCATTTTTCGCGCGAGGAGCATGGTCCGTTGTTTCCTGAGCTTGAGCTGTGAAGGCTTTCATAACCGCTGATTCATCGTGGTGGCGTAGATCGAGAGAGACGAGTGGGTCTTTGCGCTCAACGTTGCGATCCGGAAGCTCCAGGAGGGGGACGACCGCGATCGGGAGCGTCGGCTGAAGGAGTTCGCGTGGTTGGAGAGGGCGAAGGGCTAAAAATCGCTCATCTGATTCCGCACATTGTCATCGCAGCACACGAGCTATGCACTCGAGGTGTCGGCAACGATCCCAGTTTTCGCTTAGTCGGCGCCGGACCCAGCTCCGCCGAGTCGGCACGAGGCTTGATGCAGTTACAAAGCACGGGTGATGTCAAATCGAGCTCTAGGCGAACCTGCCCTCCATCTTGGGCACCTTCGGCGCCGGCTCGCCGGTCAACTGGGACGACCTGATCCAGACGAGGGACCTCGGCATGCTCCCGACGTTCAACTTCCTCGACCAGGGCACGAACGACCCGTTTGCGTTCCTCGACGGCACGCTTTGATTAGGCACGAAGCGAGTAAGCTCAATAGCAGGTGTAATCAATTTGTGATGGTGCATGGAGGAGCTAGACGAACAGAGCCTACAAGCGAACTCCGGGCCGAAGACACAGGCAGGGAGGGGTCGAGCGGTGGTGGACAGCTGGGGCAGGGCATGGGAGGCTACGGAGAGTGCTCGACGGTGACTGATACTCGAATGCACCGGTCAGGACTCAGGATACAAGTTCTTGGACACTGGAGCTGGACGCACGGAGTGGGCAGGACGTCGCGCGTGCGCCCCTCGCAGGGGTCGACTTGCGAGAGCTGCCCGAGGCACACGCACCATGAGCTCGGCACGAGTAGACAAGAAAGAAACACGAACAGTCGCGACTTCGTGAACGTGCTCACGGGGACTTCAACCTGCGCCTGTACACCAACGTCGACAAGCTTGACGGTGCGCTGGTTCGGCTTCTCGTCCAGGTCGTCCGACAGCTTCAAACGGCTGGCCAGGTGGTCAGCTTGCACCAAATGGACGGAGGTCATGAAATCGGACAGGTTCTTGTCCCAAATCTTGGTCCTTTTGCTGGTGGAGGCTTGGACCGGAGGACTTTGTGGTAAGTCAGCAAGAGCTCGGGCGGTGCAGCGGCGGGGACATCACACCTGCGCGCCTCGTCCTCGCTGTCCTTGTCACTCTGAGCCTTTCTTTTCTCCGAATTTGAGCCTTGATACTCGCTGTCGTCGATATGGCCCTCCCTCCTCGCCTGCCGACGCAGCGCTCGGGCAGCATTGACCTTCGCAGACCTGCGCGCGCCGGGCTTTCAGTCCCGGAGTCCGAACGGTCGACAGGGTGACGCACTCGCGCTTGAGCTCCGGGTGGCTGGCTGGATCGTATTGCTCACACGAATCTATTTCACTCGGGTGTCTTTGAGGCGAGGAGCGGGGACCATCAGAATCTGCGGCACAGGGCCGCGGAGGCGGAGGCGCCGGACTCACCGTGCGTTGTGTTGCTGGCAAGCCTCGCAATGCGTGTCGTTGGGCCCCTTGACACACCTGCAGCCAGAATCGACCTTCAGAGTCGTAGTTAGATGTAAGCCGAGGTGGTCGAGACCCACGACCTTCGCCTGCGTGCAAAGGAGAATACCTAAGTCGCAGCTTGGGGCGGGACATCAGCCTGAGGAGACGCACCGACGCCGGCATCGGGAGCACGTCGTGATTCGGGCCAGAGCACTCTTCGTTCGAGCGGATTCGGGGACTCCAGGCATTCTTTCGGACTTGCGGGGGCTGGGTAGTCTAGGTGGGGGCGAGCGGACTCGGCGGTGGCGGCTTTCGTTCAGACGCGTCGGTCTTGGGTAGGATGAACAAAGGGATAGCGGAGCGTTTTAAGGGCGTCACAGCAGTGGACGAAAAGATCTTGGGGTGAGTGAGGAGGGGCAGGAAGACAAAAGCTTGACGGGCTCGGCATCCGAACCCCCGCGGCGGAGTCCGCGTCGTTTCCGCGCCGCCTCGAGTGCGGTGATCAGTGCGACCACAACACCACGGCGGTGTTCAAATAGCTCTGTGGGGGGTTTCTCGACTTCCTTGAGCCGATGTGGTGGCATTCGGGCGCGTTCGGGCAGCTGTTCGGAGCAGGTGTGTGAGTCGGACGTCGCGCATCGACAGATAAAGGCCGGGCGACGCACGGGTGGTGGATGCACCGCTCGGTTCGGTGGTACTCGGATACAAAATTAGGGAAAGTGTTGCAGTCACCGCGAGGGCAGGAAGTCGGGCGCCACGGGCAGGTCGACTCGTGCGCAAGGCGGTCGCGACGGAGGCATCCGAAAACACGATCGTGAGCTCCTGCCTGCCTGGCCCGTTGTGTCATCATCTTGACGCTGGTACTCGTGTCTTGACTACACGAGACGCGTACTGCACCGCATTTCCAGTCCGCACGATGAGCTTCCCGAGGGTGCGCCACTTCCAACAGCAAGAGGAGGTGCACACGGTCTTCTAGTGAGTCTCCGTTTCGGTCATCGTTCCAAACCACAATCACTTCTTGGAATTCTTGAATTTGGTGGTCTCTGCCAGAAGGATTAAGCGTAACGACGCCCAGGCAGGCCCGCTCTGGGCTCCGCGGACACGCTGTTGAAGGCTTGTATTTCGCTGCGCGGCCCAGGCAGACTCATTGAGCTCCAAATACAAGACTGTATTTGTTCTCGGAGACCTCATGTTCGGTCTGTTGCGTTAGAAATGCGCCGCTGCAGGTGAAGTGGCGGAGAGCTTCGCCCTGCTGTAATCCAACTCGCGTGGAGCTCAACACCTCAGAAAGGCAAGGTAAGGTTGACGCTACTCCACATGTACTTGCAGGACGCCGGCAGCACTTCCGGTCCCGCAGCGTGGGGCGGCAACCCCGGCCCGCCAGGCCGGGCGTCGGCAGGACCGAGGACTGACTGCTCCTCTCCTCTCTTACCCCTGCACCCATCTCCGCAACCCCACAACCCCTCCGCCTCTCCAGCTCAACTCGCCCCACAGCTCAACATCCAGTAAGGACACGCACTGAAGGCCGGCCACCATGTCCTCCACAAAGCTCAACGTCGCCCTCATTGGCTCGGGCGAGTACACGACCGGCTACGTGCCCAACACAACTGTCAAGTCGGACAAGAAGCTCGGCGTTGTCGGCCTCGTCATGTTCGACCTGAAGCGGCGCGGGTTCGTGGGCGACATCAGCATCGCCGGCGTGTCAAGTGGGAAGTGGGGAGCCATCAAGGAGCACTTTCAGCAGTGCGTCCTTATTCTCACCTTCGTCCGGAGGCATTGGAAGAGGCCTGACGGCTGACGCACGTGCGCTGCAGAAACATCGAGGCCGTTTACAAAGACATGGACTGCTCGTGAGATTTGTAGCAGGCCATGTCCAGGAAGCATCGCTGAAGCCATCCACAGATTTGAGCCGTTCCCCAAGCCAGGAACGCCGGCCGACCCCGATGCCTACAAGGCGGCCATCGACGCGCTGCCTCGCGGCGGAGCCATAACCATCTTCACGCCAGACACGACCCACCATGCTATCGCAATGTGAGGGCCAAACATCTGATGGGGATCTTCGCAACTAACTGGTTGTCTAGGTACGCGATTAAGCGTGGTATTCACGTCCTGGTCACCAAGCCGGCGACGAAGACCCTCGCGGACCATCTCGAGCTGGTCGAGGCTGCCGCTAAGGAGGGAGTTTACGTGTAGGCAGCGAGAGGTTAACTACCAAGATCCTGGAGCTGAAACCCTCGTGTCGATGCAGTCAAGTCGAGATGCACAAGCGCTTCGACCCGTCGTACGCAGACGGCAAGAACAAGGCCCGAACCCTCGGCGGCTTCAGGTACTTCAGACCTTCTTCCGGTGGTCGTGCAACGGGCTGACAGATGAACTGCTTTAAGCTTCTTCCAGTCGTACATGTCCCAGCCGAAGACCCAGGTGCGTGCCCTCGGGTCCTCCATCTGCACGGCGCGCTCATCGAATTCTTCGACAGCTGGCAACATTTGCATCCTGGGCCGGCGTGGATAGTGACATCAGCTACTACTTGAACTCGCACCACATCGATGTGCATGCCTGGTGAGCACGGGCCCATTCAGTTCCGGCCTCGCGCGCTCGCTGACAAGTCTCGCAGGTACCTCGAGGGCGTCCCCGGCAACTACCGTCCGGTACGCGTCACCGCGTCTGGATCCACTGGAATCGCCATCTCGGCTCCTTACAACTGCGCACCTGGAACGGAGGATACCATCTCGCTGCTCGTCGACTGGGAGTCCGCGGACGACCCGACGAAAAAGGGCACGGCAGTCTGTGAGGCACCATCACCTTCTCTCCTGCGCAGAAATTATGCTCACAGCGCTTCTTTAGACACTGCCAGCTGGACGGCGCCGATCGGGAGTGGAGTGCACTCGGAACAGCAGTTCCGCTACATCGCTGCGAAGGGCGAGGTGGCGATTAACCAGGCGAGGAGGGGCTATGGCATTACTGTAAGTAACCACTGACAAAACCAACGACTGATTACAAGCTCATCCGCCACATCTTAGGTTGACGGCCAAGGTGCGAGCGACATTAACGCATTCTACATGATGTACTCGCCCGACGAGGAGGGCCTCTTCGCCGGCCAGCACGGCTACGGCTGTCAGTTTATCTCTTTCCATCTCGGCTATGGAACCAATATCTGACCCGAACCTGCTCCCCAGACACATCGATCGAGAAGTTCGTCGAGACGTGCCAGAAGGTCAACGCGGGCACGGTCAAGCTCACGGACCTCGACAAGCGCCTGCCGACGATCAAGAACACGATTGCGAGCACGGCCATCCTCGAGGCTGGACGAAGGAGTCTTGACGAGAAGCGCTCGATTGGGATTGCGATTGACGAGGACGGCGAGTGGAGCTTGGTTTGAGTGGCGTCCGAAACGTTCGAGTCAAGCTCTCAGCCCGGCAGCGATGATCAATCGAGAACAAAAATTACGTTATCTGTTCCCAGGTCAACCATTAATTGCCCAGCACCGGCGCTCCATGAATCCACTTTGGCTCCCTGATCTCCTCCAGCACCCATTTTACCAGACTGACCCTCGAGAGCTCGAACCCACCCTTGTAGTCCGGACCCATCAGCCCAGCCTCCACCTTAATATCTCCCGGCTTCTCAGTGAGGAACGGCACGCGGAAAATGGTCCAGTCGAGCGCGTCCTCGCTCGCGACGTTGAGGGCGATCGCGCGCATCTCGGCGTGCCCTTGCGGGACGATGATGGGGGGCATGCAGCTCACGAGCCACCGAGGCCAGGTGTACTGTGAGATCGCAAATAAGATTTGGCTTTTGGCTGGAAGGTATCTATCTACCTGAGGCACTCACGGTCTCGCCTGGAAGTCCGAATGCGGTCGTGGACAGCACGAGGATGCGCTTCACGCCCTTGGTTTTCATGACTCGAGTAATCGTCTTGAAAGCGTTTCCAATCGGCTGAAAAAGTGCGAGAAAAGTCAGTGTGCGCTGCCGCAGAGCAGTTGTGTCCCCGCTCACGGTGGACTTGTCACGCGTGATGAACACCTTCAGCGAAGCGTAGGCTCCCTGGAGCGAAGGTTAGCTTGTGCCTCACTGAAGGTGCATCCAGCGACCACACTTACCAGGAAGCTGACGACCGAGTCAACACCCTCCATCGCGCTCGCCAGCACCGCCTCGTCATCCAGTGCGCCCTCGACCACCCTCGCTTGTGTCCCCGACGGCAGCTTCGCCCGCGAGCGCACGAGAACAGTGATTTTCGGCGGATTCTCGATCTGTGCGAGCTCGGCGAGGAACGCGAGGCCGGTCACGCCTGCGTCCAGGTGGGGGGCGATAAGCTTCCGGCGAGGTGGGGAGCGAAGCGTGACGAACCTGTGGCGCCCAGGAGAAGGATGCTCGACATGAGGTGAGTTGCGACCGGAGAAAGTGGTGGTGTGGACGAGGCGAAGAAGAGGGCTCGAGTTCTCCGAGTCCGAGGCTGACCTGGGCTGAACTCCGAGCTGGTGCGACCGGCTCAGTAGGCCCGCACCTCGGAACGCCGAGACAAAGCCTCGCCTTTCATAGTCTTGAGCAGGCTGAATTGGGCCTTACTGAGTCGTACCATGTATCCTTCCGACGTCGCACAGAGCGCTGACGTCCGAGCTTGCGACTCGGCCATCGCGAGCTCTCCTCGGCCAAAAGTGCAGCAACGGGAAGTTTCGTGTTGTTTGCGGCCCTCACTAGAGGGCGTCAGGAGTCTGGAGAATGGAAGGCGGGGGTCGGAGCTATGTAGTAACGACGGGGGACGAGCAGGAGTAAGGTGTGGGATGGGAGAGGCTTCAGAAAGCACCAAGCGAGTGGGGGTCGGCCCTATTCCATGTACTGCCGCATGTCTACTCGGTCTACATAAGCTTACGGACCAAAAAGAAGGAACAGCGCGGGGGGACGCACCTGGTCCTGGCGGCCGCTGCATCGGCCTCATGCCCGCGGGCGGCGCTCCCATCCCGCTGTTAAGCAGCGACATCAAGTCTGGAACGCCTGGGCCCATCATGTACGGCATGCGTTGCTGTTGTTGAGGCGGGAACGGCGAGCCTGGGAGGTAGCCCGGCGGCGGTGGTGGGCCCATGTAGCCGTACGGTGCGCCTTGCGGTGGCGGGCGGAAGTTTTGGGGCGGGAGCGGCCGCATGCCCGGAGGCGGAAGCGCGAAGCCCGACGGCGCGCCGGGGAACATCGCTGGCCCGTTGGGACCCATCGAGCGAGGTGGGCCCATGAGCGGCGGGAGCCCGTTCGGCGAGAGGGGCATCCCGTTCGGTGCGCCTGCGAACTCGGGGCGAGCCATCGATGGTGGCAGACCGCGTTGCTGGTTGAAGGGCGACGGGCCGCCGTTGTACTGCACCGCCGGCGGCTGCGACGAGGCGCGGTGCTCGACTGGCGGCGAGGGTCGAGGTTGATGCGGCGGAAACGCGAACGGCTGAGGCTGCGCGAACGCGACCGGCGGCGAAGACATGGGCGCAGGCGGAGCGTGCGCAAAGCGGTGGGCATGCGGGGCCTGCACGGCCGGAAGAGGCGCTGGCTCGGGCGCGCCGGACGTCGGCTGCGAGAAGGCGAAGCGGCTCCCGCCGGCCGAGGCTTGACGGGCGCGGCTGTCTGGTGCTAGTGGTGTGGGCTGAGGTTGAGGTGGCGGTGGCGGTGGGCTCATGGCAGCCTTGGGCGAGGGCTCGCGTGGTTGCTGCCAATTCAAGAGCGACGGGTCAGGGTCGGGAAGCGCGGCCAACGAAGCGAAAGGACGTACGCCAGAGAACTGCAGCATGCCGAGGAGCCTGGCCATGCTCTCCTGGTCCTCCCTCGACGGCTCGGGTGCACCCTGGACCGGCGGCTGCTTCGCCATGCCGCCCATGAGCTCGCCAAAGATCGAGTGGCCCCCACTCGGCGCGGGTGCAGGCGCGGGCGCCGGCGCCGGCTTGGCCGCACCCGCGTCGAAGAACTTTGCGAACCGGCTCGAGCGGCCGCCGTCTGCGCCACCGCGCCCACCCGCACTGGCCGAGGCTTGCCCGCCGAGGCCGAGAGTCTCGAACACGCTCGGCCGGGCATCCTGCACGCCCGGGACGACAAAGTCGCCGTTCCCGGGCTGGGACAGGCCTGGCGGAAGTGGCGAGTGGCCGTCGACGGCCTGTGCGATGGCGTGTGGGGCGGGGAGGTCGATCGAGAGCTCGTTCTGCGGGTGAGCGCGACTCGCGCCGCGGCCAGCCTCGGGCTCGTCCTGCGCGCTCGCGCCACCGAAGCGGAGGTCGTCCGCCTCGCGGCGACGACGTTCCTCCTCCTTCATCTGCGCCTTGAACGCCTGGATGCTGTCCATCGCTCCGCCCTCGTCGCCGCCCGAGCCAGCTGCGAACGAGAGCCCGGTCGACGACACGGGTGCGTCCATCCACGCCGGCGTGGTCGACGACGCGGTCGAGGGCTGGTCGTCGTCCATCCATGCTGGTCGGTTTGAGCCGCGCGGCCCCGAGCGCGAGTCGTGGTCGCGCCCGTTGCGGTCGTTGTCTCGCCCGTTGTCGCGACCGTTCTCGCGGTTATTGTCTCGTCCGTTCTCGCGTCGACTGTCGCGGTCGGCGCCAGTCGAGGGTCCGTTGCGGCCTCCGAGTCGGCGGTCGCGGTCTGCCAAAGTGCGCCGAGGTCAGCTGTCCGCCGCCCGTCACCAAAACACGGGCACGGTGACTGACCAGAGGTGCCGACGCTCCGCCAACCGCCTTCTTCGGCCCTGCCTTCGCGCTTCTGGGCGTCTTCCCTGTCCCTGCGCTCTCGCCCACCGACGCCTGTCTCTCCACGCTCGCGCTCGCCCCTCGACGTGCCCGGGAGCTCCCTGGCGCGCATGCGATCGCTCCGCTCGCGCTCGTTCGAGAAGTACGCGCCGGGCTGGCCGTTCGTCGGGCTCGCGCCGTACTTTGCGCGGTCGGGACTGGGCGCCCTCCGCGAGCTGCCAGTGATGGCGACCGCGCCGGGGATGTGCGGCGCGGCGTCCCGCGAGGCTCGACTGGTCGGCACGGCCGCATCGCCCTCAAGGCCACCGTCGAGGCCGAACCGGCCAAAGTTGGCGAACGGGTTCGGGCGCGCGTTTGTCGCCGCGCGCGAGGCGGCTGACGCTGGCGCGGTCGGGTTCGAGGAGCGCGAGAGCTCAGAATGGAGCGTGTGGTGCGCTTGTTGCTGGCGGTGGTTCTGTTGCGGCGAGGAGGGGTGGTCCGTGAACTCGCTGCCAGGGGGGGCACGACCGAAGGTCAGGTGCCGGTCATGGAGCTAGCTGGGGCACAAGAAATGGCGACGCACCCGTACCACTCGGCGAGGTCCTTCATCCCCGGCAGTCGCGCGGGCACGAGCGGAGAGTCGTACAGCGCGAGCAGCGTCTTGCGCGAGTAGGTGATGACGGGCCCGCGCGGGCTGCTGCGCTCGTCGCTCGACTCGTCCGACTCGGACATGTCGCTCGACGAGTCTGACCAGCGAGCGGCTCGTTAGTGTACGCAAAGGGGGCGGAGCGTGGGGAGCACCCACGGAGCATGTCGTCCATGGCCCTGCGGCCAACGGGCGGATGTGGAAGTGCTCGAACGCGGTCGGGCCTGGGGCGCGGGAGCTCGACTCGCCTGGTGCTGGGAGGCTGCGGTGCTTGATTGGGCTTGTGAGGTGATGTTGATGCTGGTTGGGGTCGTTGCTTGCGTCGGTCACGGCGGGCGTCACGCGGGCACGGCCCCAGCAATATGTGGACAGCACGCGCGTCTAGCGTGTCTCAGGGGCGTTTCTTCTTTTCCCCCATGGCGCCGGGCGTGCCGCAGAGACTCTGCGAGAACGATTTATGACAAGTAGGTAAAACGTGTGAGCGAAAAACGACTCGGAGACCTCGCGCCCGCAGGAAAGTGGTCGTTCTCGCCCTCCTTGCGGAGCGCGGAGCTTCCGAAGCTTGGGACTCACCCTCTCAGGTGGCTGCACCAGCCTTCGACAGATGAACATTGAAGGTGGAGCATCACGTCATAAATGTGTGTGGACTGCCTGTCGTGACTCAAGAGATCGCTTCCGTTGGCGCCTTCGACCGCGAGCGAGAGTGAAGCGCCGGGGTCGCGTGAGGCCAGCAAAGACGATCTAGGAATCGAGCTCCAAGCTCTTCATAAACTCAGAGAGCAAAATACTAGACCTGCTTCCCGACTTTGGTCTCTCACTGAAATGGTGCACGTTCAGCCTGCCCTCACCTTTCGAAATTTCACTCTCGAGTTTCGAGCTCGCCCACTGCGGCAGTGTACGACGACCACTCACGTCACCGCTCCCGTGCAGCAGATACTAAAGTTTCACGAGAGAGGCTCACAAATAACATCTCTAATATAGTCAACATCACGTTGAGCTTCAGTCTGAAAGCATCACGCCCCGCGCACCGATGCGGTCTGCCGGCGACGTCGACGTCGGCGAGCGGAAGCCGGGACCGTCTTGGCTCCGCGATGCCCCACCTCGTCTGACGAGCCTGATCCAACGAACTCAAAAGCTGGATTGGAATCTGTTTCCGAGCACCGGGCGCGGCGATGTGTCGCCAGCCGAGTAGCCTGCAATCGGGGGTAGGTCGCGTCTGGCTGGGATCATCCACCAGGACCCTCCTCCCTCACCCGTCCTACGTGCATGATGTAAAAGAGATGGTTCAAGAACGTAATTGCTGCCGGTGCCTTCCAAGCAATAGCTGACCTTCGCGTGGTCGACTCGAAGTCCCGGCCGCGACGCCCTAGCAGAGTCAAGATTCTCGCACGCGCTGCTTGCGCGTCCGGACTTTGGTGGAAAATGTAACTATCTGAATTATATGGTGCTGCAACCCACTTGCGTCCACTCCTGGGCGGAGAATCTTGCAAAAAAAGACGCGTCGCGGCGGGTACCTACGGCGGGTGCAAGCCCTATCGCGTCGCCACACTGCACGTCTTGTGCAAATCTAGTAGTAGTCAACTTTAGGGCCCTCGTCAGCCACTGATCATCGAGACCCGTTGTTGCCCGACTTGAATCACTTGGCAGCATCCATCGGACGACAGCGCGCAGGTCGAGTGTCAAAGGCCTCGATCGCAGCCCCCGGCCCGAGGGCCCACCTTCGCTGCTCCACACAAGCACCCAGCTCGACTCGGCACGACCTCCACACCTCGGCTTCCCTCGCGAAACCGACCAACCGCCAGAGCAGCAGCTCGACTACCCCGGCCATGCGAGTCAGCACTCGCCGCGCGGCGGTCGCGGCGCTCCTCTCGGCCCGTTTCGTGCGAGCGTACATCCCAGCTGTCGCGATGGGCGATACCTCGGGCCTGATCAAGTCAGAGGACACGATCCACATAGCATGGCTACCCAACGGGGTGTTCAGGTGCGGTGCTCTCAGCCTCCCGGGCGCTCGGGCGGGTGCGTCTTGCCGATGCCCTCGGTCACGCTATCGCCCGAGCATCGCCCAGCCTTGCTCATTTCCTGCGCTGACGACCAGATCTTTCTGCCATGACAGTGCGCAGCTTTCCCGACAGCTCGTTGCGGACCCACAAGACGTGGGCGACAACTCGACGATCCTCTCCGAGACCAAGTTCGCCAAGTGAGCGCTTTCGCCTTTAATCTTCGTCGGAGGGGTGGAGCTGATGTTTCCTGTAGGGGAGTGCTGTTGCATTTCAGTGAAGACCAGACGGCCGAGTTGCCGTCCGCCGTGCCCTGGGTGGCTCTCATCAGCTGCGACACGAACGGGACGACCTTCTCCATGGACGACGACATCTTCACTCTGGCTCGAGATCGTGGAGCACAGGCCGCTCTGCTGTACACCCTCACCGAGCAGGTGAGTTTCGCGTGCATCCCACAGCTTCGGGGCGAGCTCATCAGGGGCGCATTTCGCTATTGTTCGCTCTCGCCGCGAATGCAGGTCTGCATCATCAATCAGGACTATCTGCAGAACTTCGAAAAGCCCCTCGATGTTTATGCAACTGTCGACCTGCAGTCGGCGCGGCTGATCGAGGGCAGATTCAATGTGCGTGCATCGTTCGAGTGCTGCGGGTTCTCGCTTCCCCACCGCGCTGCGTCGCCTTGCCGACGCCGAGTCTCTTCCCTCTCTCTCTTACCAGAAAACGGAGTCGAACGGCGGCCCCACTGCAGTCTACACATACAACTCGGCGGGCATCAACCAGTCCATTCCTTCGATCCAGGCGCTCCTTGCTCTCCCCTCGCTGTCGGTGGTCGGTGACTACGAGGTCACGAGCATCGTCGCGCCCGCCACCACCTTCGTCTCGACCGTCTCGTCCAACACCGGGACAGACCTCCTTGCCACCTCGACCTCGGCCTCTGATCTCGACCCATCCGGCTCGTCGACGAACCTGTTCGGCGGTGGTACGACGCCGACCTCGACGGCCGGACGCCTACAGAGGCGCGCCCCTACCTCTACATCGGGCGCTCCGTCTAGCTCGGCAACTTCAGTCGCAGCTAGCTACTTGGGCGTAGTCATGGCATCTACGAGCATGACCGTTGGCGCGGGCGCGGCGACGCCGAGCGCGAGTGCCACTGCGGGCGGCGGCGGCGGCGGCGGTCCCAACACTGGGCTGGCCATGATCATTCTGGTGATCTCCTGAGCTCCTCTTGCCAGTCTCCCCAACCAACCGCTGACTTTGGTGCGGCGCATTAGTACGCCATCACAGGAGTCGTGACCTTCATGTTCCTTATCGTCATCCTATCTGGCGCACGTACCTACCCCTCTGTTTCACATCTCCAAGCTAATACGTTTCTCCGTCTGCAGGCCATCCGAGCCATCCGCCATCCGGAGCGGTACGGCCCTCGAGCCGCGCTGAACCGCAACGGCGCCGGCGGGCGACCCCCACAATCGCGCGCCGGCGGCCTCACCCGCGCCATTCTCGACACGTTCCCCGTCGTCAAGTTTGGGCGCTCCACCGAGGACCAGGAGCGGGACGGCGCGGACGTCGAGGCGGCGCCGAAGGAGGTCGAGCTGGACCAGATCAGCGGCAAGGACGTCGTGCGCGAGAGCGAGATGATCGAGGGCGGCGGCGGCGACACCAAGTCGAAGGAGGCGGCCGACGAGCGCCGGAAGAGCGGCGAAAGCAGCAGCGCTGCCAGCTCCAGCACCGACCCCGCGACGGACCTCCCCGAGCCAACGCACCTCTCCGCGCCGACGGCCGCGTCTCTCGACCAGCCCCCGGCCTCGGCGACCATCAACCCAGCTGACGTCGACCACGGCACGACTTGCCCGATCTGCGTGTGCGAGTTTGAGGACGGCGAGGACGTGCGGATCCTGCCGTGCGACGGACGGCATCGCTTCCACCGCGACTGCATCGACCCGTGGCTGTTGCAGGTCTCATCCCTGTGCCCTCTCTGCCGGCTTGACCTCTCGGGGCCGAAGGACGTCGAGCCGATCGCACCCACCGAGGAGGAAGACTCCGTCGGGGAGGAGCGCGTCATCTCGAACTTGCGCGCGATGCTGCACGGTCACTCGCGCAATTCGACCGCATCGA
>ERZ1463038.507-NODE-507-length-13503-cov-14.834399_pt1 | contig 13503 bp, 20 predicted proteins | sample MGYA00564479_ERZ1463038 | MGnify/ENA primary metagenome ERZ1463038 (study PRJEB39244, sample SAMEA3635134) | Helicobacter pylori | study: EMG produced TPA metagenomics assembly of PRJEB11511 data set (Assembly of a 5300-year-old Helicobacter pylori...
CCGCCAGTCGACGACTGCCTTCGCGACCAGCTCTCGGCGTGCACCTGGACCCTCGCCTCACGCGAGGACGACCTCATCACCGCGCTCGGCGAAATCTCAAGTGCTCAAAAGGCCGGCGAGAGCCTCTTCTGGCTCGGCCTCGGCGTGTGCGTGCCCCCCGCTCCCCTCGCCCAGCCCGCCGTCACTGACCCTCCGGGACGCGCGCTCCCAGAAACTCGTGGATGACGCCAACGAACCACAAGCGGCGCTTCTTCGGCCACACGACCTTCAGCGCGCCCGGGCGGAACCGGACGATCGCCATCTCGAGCGTCGCGTTCTCCCCGTCCTCGCCGGCGCGCGTGACGGCGCCCGTCGGCGCCGAGATCGTCGGGTTCAGCGTCCAGCTCGAGCCCGACTCGCTCACTTTCGGTAGTTGGAAAGCGACGTTCTGGCGCGTGCCCGGTGGTGCGCCGGGCGTCAGGCGCTCGCTTGGGTTCGAGGCGAGGAGCGAGAGGTGGCTCGAGGTGACCAGGTGGGCGGTCAGCGCGAGGTGCTTTGGGATGTGCGCCGAGGTGGGCGATCCGACGATCTGGGCGAACGTGTACGTCGCGAGGGAGGAGAGCGGGTGAGTGGGGACGACATGGCAAGGGAACACGCCCGCCGCTTGTCGCGCGCGCGGGGATGCTTGATATTGAGCCCGTCGCTTAGGAAAGTGACGTTTGTTGTACACAAGCACCTCGTGCGATAAATTCTCCGAGTGCTCTGCGAGTACTTTGAACCAGACGCACTGTGCAAATGCGTTCCAGTCACTACGTCGACGCCTCCGCCAGGCTTACCAGTTCGATTTTGAGCCCTGATACTTTCAACGGATCCAAATCTGACGAGCACTCACAGATACGCAACGGAGAACGGGCACAGCGCGAGCAGGCGGCGCAAAACGGTTCGTCAACCATTTCAAACACGCCTCTCGGGCTCAGATACAATATCAGAGTGTAGGGACCGTGGGTAAGGATGCATTCTTGTCCGATCAAAGCCTGAAGCGCAAGCCTGTGAGTCTCCTGCCGAGCTCGCGAGGCGTCGCAACATAACTCACCAGCTGAAGATGCCCTCGAGGAGGTCCTTGGGCCACCACTGCGGGCACTGAAAGCCGTGCGGAACCTTCCAGGTGTGCTTCGGCTTCCACCAAGGGCATCCCTTCGGCTTCCACTCTGTTGAACAAAGTCAGCACCGACGTCGCGGTGGCGTCTGGACTAGACTCACGGCCGGGCGGGGTCCAGTTGTATGTCGGAATCGTCCACCCGTAGTACGGCTGCCATCCATGAGAGGATCCTGTGATTAGGGCTAAGAAGTCAGCAAGTCGCAAGCGCCGGCTACTGGACAACACGAACCGAACCATTTCCATCCGTTTCCGTACGGGCATGTGTTTCCGTTGTCATCGTGGTCTGGAATAACATCAATTAATATGGTTCGAGATGAGTGGTACGCTGCGTACCCCATCCGTCGTTGCCGGATCCGTTGCACTCCCATCCGTGAGCTGGCCACGACGGGTGCGACGGCGGTGTCGGCTTGTGCCAGCCCAGACCACCCCAGGTAGGAGGAACGGGGAAGTCAGATGAACAGCCCCAGGTGGGCTGAGGCGCTGTATAAGTAGAAATGTCAGAGACTTGCGAAGTAGACGAGATCGCGCGCAACTTACCCCACCAGGTGCCGAGCTTGCAGGTGTCGTACCACGGCTTCGGCGGAACCCAAGTGTCGGAGGGGCACTTCCAGCCCTTGTACGGCTGCCATCCATGCGACTTTCCTGGAATGTGAGAACGGTGAGTGGATACTCGAGACGATGCGCCAGTGGAAGCGTCTGACCATACCACTTCCAGGGGAGGCCAGGGTACGGGCAGGTGTTTCCGTTGTCATCGTGGTCTGGAAATAACAGGAATTATCAATGAATATGGTTCGAGATGAGTGGTACGCTGCGTACCCCATCCGTCGTTGCCGGATCCGTTGCACTCCCATCCGTGAGCTGGCCACGACGGGTGCGACGGCGGTGTCGGCTTGTGCCAGCCCAGACCACCCCAGGTAGGAGGAACGGGGAAGTCAGATGAACAGCCCCAGGTGGGCTGAGGCGCTGTATAAGTAGAAATGTCAGAGACTTGCGAAGTAGACGAGATCGCGCGCAACTTACCCCACCAGGTGCCGAGCTTGCAGGTGTCGTACCACGGCTTCGGCGGAACCCAAGTGTCGGAGGGGCACTTCCAGCCCTTGTACGGCTGCCATCCGTGAGACTTTCCCTGAACAGGGTTGACGATAAGTTAAAGGGCCGCGTAAGATGCAGACATCAACGACTTACAAACCACTTCCAGGGAAGGCCAGGGTATGGGCAGGTGTTTCCGTTGTCGTCGTGGTCTGTAAATAAAAGTCTCAGTGGGGATTTCTCGAAATCAGTGGCACGCTGCGCACCCCATCCGTCGTTGCCGGATCCGTCGCACTCCCACCCGTGAGCAGGCCACGAAGGGTGAGTAGGGGGCTTCGGCTGCGAAGGGTGGTGCCAACCCAAACCGCTCCAGAAAGATGGGATCGGGAACCAGAGGGGAGGAATCCAGAAAGCGGGCGGCGCTGGACGTTCCGCGTCAGCGAGTGCATTCCCAGACGGACGACGTCGTGAGCTTACCCCACCAAGTAGCAAGCGAGCAAGACCACGACTTGGGCGGGTTCCAGTTTGCCGAAGGACACTGCCAGCCCTTGTGAGGCTGCCATCCTTTCTTGGAACCTACATTGTCCTGAGGTCAGCGGCGCACTTCGCGAGACGGCGCACGAGTGCACGAGCGGCGCACCGAACCATTTCCAGCCCAAATTTCCGTAGGGGCAGGGTTTGCCATGGTCATCGTAGTCTATAAGATCGGAGTCAGCTTTTTCATAATCAGAAGATGTATTTGAACGGACCGTAGCCGTCGTTTCCCGAGCCATCGCACTGCCAGTTGGGGGCAGGGTGCGAGCCGCCGCCGCGCTTGACGACTTCCAGAGACGGAGAGCCTACAATGTCACGCTCCTTGTTCTGGAGCGAAACTTCGTGAGTCCTGCGAGGAATTGCCAGGGAAACCGACGCCAGTCCGAAGACCGTGAGAAGCGTCGAGAGACGCATCGAGGAGGTGTGCCGGTGTTGGGTGTGAAGGTGGAAGAGGGTCGGTGAGAGTGAGGGGTGGGCAGAGTGGGAAGAGAAACGAAGGCACTCGAGCGGCTTTTGAATGAATCAACTACCCACAGGCAAAGAGGAGTTGAAGGGGTTGGCGTCTCAAGTTGTTTCCCAGGACGGCGCGACCGGAAGTCCGGGCGTGTGGGGCCGGAGGCATCCACAGCACTGGGACAAGACGATCCCTATCGTGTGAGCACCGGTTTCATTACATGCATCGGATGCTCGCTAGGTGGCCTCACCTGTGCTGGTGACTCGGGGTCAGGTGGTAGCGGAGCTGCCCGGCGCCAAGTCGCCGACGTCCCTGCTGCCCCCACGACTCTGACGATGAGACCTAATATTAGTGTTCACTTCAAGCCTCACGCCCGAGAACAAGATTCGCGCCGTAACTGAATCCTAAGGATATTGCGAGGCGGTCTGTGATCGGTGAGTCGCTTGAGCTCGGCGCCGCTGTTGTGGGTCGGTGCACTGACGGACCTGCGGGCCTCGAGCCCCACAAAATATCTTCCATGAAGACTTGAATCATAGTCTCAGCGTACTCGTCTTTGAGGTCGGTATCAGGGACCGGGGTGCACGGTACAGATGCCCGCCGCGGTGGCTCCGGCACCTCGCTTTTGCGCCGCCCGAGCACGACGGCGCGACGTTCATGCGTGTGCGGAACGTACCATGCAGACGGGAGCGAAGATTATTCAAACCGGTTTCCGAGAAGGATGCGCCGCTCAGCGCGACTTGGATTGCTCTGCCTCTTCGCCGCGAGTTGACGCTCGTCCAACGGCTGGCAGCAGTTTCGTCTCCGCTCGGGGTCCCACTAACATTCATCAAGCTCGGTCGTACTTAGCCCTGTGACGCTAGTGATTCAGAGACGTCGAGGGTGCCGTACAGCATCACTTGCGACCGCCGAGCGCCGAGCCTCCCAGTGTGGGTAACCCCACTCGCCTTGATCGCGCGCTTGCTCGCGCGATTCCCAAACGAGTGACAGTTGCAGCCAAGAGCTCTCAAATAATCATGACTCCATCGCAACCGAAAGCCGAGAAGCCTTTGCACCATCTTTCCATTCGCCGTCCGTCGGTATACGCCCCACCGGCGCTTACCTCGTCCTTGCGGAATGACTGGGGCAAAAAAAAAATCAAAAAAAGAGAACTCAAGCAACTGTTAGTCAATCTCACCTAAATGAATTCTTCCCACAAAACGAGCCTGATCGACCGGCGCTCGCACTCGGCGACAAGCTTCGCAGCGACGATTCGGAGCTTCGCGGCGACGAGCTTCGCGGCGAGAGGGCCCTCTGCCGCGAAGGCGACTCCTTCATTCCTCGGAAAGGAAAAGGGGAGGTAGGGACTGATTGGGATCCTGATGCAGGAAATTGAAGGAGGTTGCGTCAAGGAAGTCGATGCCGGGCAAGCGCCCTGTTTACGCTGCCCAGAACCAGAGAGTCGAACATCAGTGGAAGAGAAGCGCAAGGTTGGAAGTACTTTGACAAGTTTAGTGAGTTCTTGACAAAGAGAAGGCGGGATGCCACTATGCTTCTCGAGATGGAGCGACTCGAGCGCCGCGAATTGGCTCTTTTACCGAAGGACCTGGACCAGGAAGCCGGCGGGGATCGTACTAAACATCATAGAGAGGAAAGAGTGCCGCCGAGGTGGAGCGGTGAAGGGACCTATCGGTGGTGCCGCCCGCGTCGTCCTAAAGAGCTCACTCCAGCTTCGCCAAGCTGTTAGAACTCACAGAGTATCTTTCAAACAGTTGCAGGGATGTACCTAACCAAAAAAGAAGTGCGAAACAATGACGGTCTGCTCGCCAGGGGAGCGCCCAAGAACGCTCACCGCCTACGCGTCCCACTCGACCGCATGGCCCGCCTCCCTCTCGGCGACCTTCCTCGCATCGTCCCTCATGCCGAGCAGGACCTCCCACCCCATCTCGAACCGGTTCTCGAGCCGGTCCGACTCCTTGCCCATCTCCCGTTCGGCCTGGTCGAGCGTGCGGCGTGCGATGAGCGCATACCACTCGCCCACCGTCATCTCCATCTCCTCCTGCGTCGGCTGCGGCACTCGTCCGTCCCCGAACGGGTTCGACGGCGCGACGTACGGCGCAAAGACCGAGATGGGCGGGAGCGGCTCGATCGGCGAGCCGGGCGAGCGGGGGTTCGTCGCGGGGGACTTGGGCGAGCGGGAGTGGACCTTAGACGGGAGGGAGCGGATGGGGCGAGGCGAGGGCGACGCGACGCGGGGCGAGAGCGGCGTGCGGGGCGAGTCGGCCGTCGTCGGGCGCGAGTCGGTCTTCTTGGCCTTCTTGGTGCCCTTCTTCTTTGGTGCGGGTGCGGCGATCGGGGCGGGTTCAGGCTCGGACTCGGCGTCGGCCATCTCGACCTCGTCTTCGGGCTCCTCGACGACGGGCGGGACGGCGGCCTTCTTCTTACGACCGCCCTTGGGCTTCGCGGGCTCCTCGGCGATGGCCTCCTCGTCCTCGACGACGAGCTTCGAGGCGCGGCTGCGCGACTTGGTCAACGACGGAGCGGCGACCGACGCGGCGGGCGTGTCGATCGAGACGGAGCCCGCTCGCGAGCGCGTCTTGGTCGGCGGCCCGCCGAGCGACGACGACGGCGTGTCGACGATCGAGACTGATCCGGCCCGAGAGCGAGTCTTGGCTACTGCAGCGAGCGCTGGTGGCTCGCCGAGCGAGGACGAGGGCGTGTCGACGATCGTGACCGACGCCGCGCGGGAGCGAGTGGCCGTCGCGGGCTCCGAGGGAGTTGGATCGACCTTCTTCGTTGTGCGACTTGCGCGGGTCCTGTAGAGTGGTAGTGATTGGTGAGCCTTTACAACACGTGGGATTGGAGGAACGCGCACTTGGTCGGCGCGACGTCGAAGACGGACCCGACGTCCGACGAGGGAGCGGCGGCGATGGCGCTCAAGGTGGTGCCGCGACGCGTCGCTCGCTGCGCCGACGGCTGGGGCTGCACCGCGTGAATCTGCTGAAGTCACCTCAGGTGAGCATCGTTCTCATCGACTTGCAGGCCAAGGCACCCACCTGCTCGAGCTCAGGCTCGTCGACGCTGGGCTTGCTCCTGCTCCGGACGACCTGCTTGCCCTTCTTCTTGGCCGCCGCGACGGCTGCCCTCTCCGCTGCGCTCTCGTCCGAGCTCTCTGCGGCCGAGTTGTTGTTGGTGACCATGCGGATGCCGGGCGTGTCGGGCGCGGGCGTGCCGGGCTCGTCGTGGGCGGGGTAGTCGGCCGGTTGGGACGCTAGGAAGAACGGGCACTTGAGGCCTGCTTTGCGCTTGTGCAGGTCGCTGTCAGGTCGGGTCAATCAGTAGAGCTCTGGGAGGAGCAAGTGGAGAACGCACTGCGGCACGTCGCCCGCTTCCCAGCCCTCGACGGTGCGCGTGCAGTACGGGCACACGACGCGGTCGTCCCCACTCTCGCTTCCCGGTCGGAAGAACCAACCCGCCTCAGCGATCTGTCGGGATCGGGCGCGCGTCAGCTCCCGTCCTGGACAAACAAACAACAACCGCGCGCGCGGGACGGGACGGGCGACTGACCTCGCCCGTGCTCGGGATGCCCTTCTCGCCCTTCCTGGTCCAGCCAACGGTGAAGCTCTGCAGCCTGAGGTCCATGAGCCACTTGGCTCGAGGCCACTCGCGGCCTTTGTCGCCCCAGCTCCAGCTCTTCTTGTCGCCGACGCCCGCTTTCCACTCGTCCTCGAGCCTCGCAAAGACGGCACTCGGACACTGCTCGCCATGCCGTTCATGCACGTCGTCGCCCTCGGCCCAGTCGTCGACCTCGAGCGCGCAGTGGAAGCAGCGCGTCGTCGTACCCGCGACATGGTAGAAGCCCGACGCGGCGAGCACGTCCGGGTGGGGGAACTTGGACCGGACGGGGTGCGGCCAGAGCAGCGCCTTGGCGAGCCCCTTGCGCGCGGTCTTGGTGAAGGTTGAGCGCCGCGTCGGGAGGAGATGGAATGCCATCACCGGTTGAGTGACCAGTGCGGGCGGGAGCGCGTGCGGGAGGGAGAGTGGGGTGGATGCAGTCCTCGTCGTGTAATGGACTGTGTACAACACTGGGTCAGAAGAACGAAGCGTGTGACGGGCCGAGGAGAGCTGTTGACGGCAGTCTCTCGGCGTGGCGTGCTGGCTGGGGCCTGCTCACGTTTTCGGGCGCCGGCTGCTCGCGATGGACTCGTGCACTCGGCCGGTCGATCGAGTGGTCGTCCGTCTGCCAAAGGTGTGGTGTTGTCCAAACCAGATCGCGACACCGCCGCTGTGACCCTCCCGGTGAGTCCAACTCGACGCTGATCCGACGCGCTCACGTGCTCCGACGATCGCTGCGGCTAGCGCTCCGGACCAATCACCGCGACTTTAGCTCGGTCTGCTCCAACTGGCGGCCTATCTCTCGTCTCCCTTGCCTTCCGACCTCCTCCTGCTCAGGTTACCAGTCTACACCCGCGCCACCGATGCACCAAGGCACTCGTCAGCGCTCGCTTGCGCCGCTGCGATTCTTCCGGCCTCGCTTCCGCGCTAATCCTCCGAAAGCGAGTCGTTCGATGCCCGAGGTCTCGAGCGTGGTCATCTCGCCTGTCTGCTCGCTCTCTTTCCCGTTCACCTTCATCTTCGCCCCGCCCACGACACTTTCTTCGCTCGCCAACGCGACCCGCACGCTCGACCTCGCGCAGACCCGCCAGTCCCACGCTCCTCGCGCCGCGTCGACCCTCGCCTTTCCCGCTCGTCCTGAGCTCGTCCTTTCTCTCCTTTCCCCTCGCCACACACTTACACGATGGCAAAGACCGACCAGAGTGACTGGCGGTACTACGGCGTGCGTCTCCGCTACCAGCACACCGCTCGGCACGATCGCTGACGCCCATGCGGCCCTGCAGTACAACCCCAGCTATGTGCTCCCGATCGTCTCGATCGTGCTGTTTGGAATTGCGTTCCTTGCGCACCTTGTGATCATGATCCGCACGAAGAGCTACTACGTGAGTTGCTTGCGCTGGCCCCGCGTGAGCTTGGGGAGGTCTCGGACCAGGGCACGACCGGAAGTGGTGGGACATGACGCTGCGGGTGGTAAGAAGACGCTGCTGCAGAGGCAGAGGAATGCTGGAAGAGCGACGGCGACAGCTGGAAAGGGTTGGCGTCGCGGACGCCACTGTTCTTTTCCTGCGGGCCGGGATCGTGCAGGATCGAGGGGGCTGCGCCGCTCAAGGTTCTCCAGGTCGGCTTGGGCGGCCGCTGGAGTGCTGGCTTCTCCTTCGCGGCGGGAACGAGAAGCTCTCCGTCGCACTCGGGCAGTCGCCGCGCCATCGCCACCAGATCGCAGACCCAGACCGGCTCGCTGACGACTCTCCCTTCCCCCCCCATCAAACATTTCCCACATCTACTTCATCCGACTCGAACCTGATGCGCAACAGATGTGGCCATTCGTCCTCGCCTGCCTCGGCGAGGCGGTCGGGTACGCGTTCCGCAGGATCTCGGCGGAGCACCCCGTCGGGCGTGGGAGTGCACTGCTGTGGTACATCATTCAGAGGTGAGCCTGGTTTCTTTCTTCCGAACAAGCTCGTCTAGGTTCTGCGAGTCGGTGGGGAGGGCAGGGGTTGAGCGGCGAGGAGCGAGCTCGAGGAGCGAGTGGTGGGTCATCAGCTGGCTGGCCAAGACCGCGCTGCTGTTGGTGTGGGCGAGACCGATCCTGGTGGGAGTTTGGGGGCGCTGTGTCGTCTCGCAGCACCCTCTCCCATTACGAAGCGCACTCGCTCATCGCGTCGTCTTCGCTTCGCAGTCTATTCATCATCTTGTGCCCGGCGCTTATGGCCGCCACGCACTACAGTAAGCTCTTCTCGACTGTAGAGTACCTCCTGATGGCATGCTGACCTTCTTTTGCGACTGCAGTGGTCTTCGGCCGCCTGATCACCTACGTCGGAGAGCAGTACTCGCCGGTGCGTGCGAAGCGTGTCACCGCCATCTTTGTCGTCTTCGACGTAATTGTGCGTTGCTTCTCCTTCCCGCCACCCTTCTTTGCCCACTGACTCCGCGCTCCTGCTCCCCAGAGCTTCGTCGTCCAAGGTGGCGGCGGCTCGCTCTACAGCAGCAGCAACCCCGGACTGTACAGCACCGCCAAGGCGATCCTCATCGTCGGGTTCTTGGTCCAGATCATCAGCTTCGGCATCTTTGGCGTGTTCGCCGGCATCTGTGCGACACTTCCCCTCGCTGCACCCGCGCGCACGAGCGCTGACGCGCCTTCATCTTCGTGCAGACCAGGTCCGAGCGAAGAGAGCGGGCGAGATGGAGGGCAAGTGGAGTGCTTGCCTGTACACGTTGTACATCGGTTGCGCGCTCATCCTCACCCGAGGTGCGCCACCTGCATTCCCGCCGCTTGCTTCCGCACGCTGACCTCAACACGCTCCCAGGCATCTTCCGTACGATCGAGTTTGGCTCAGGCGGGAACAATACGGGGTACCTCCTCACCCGCGAGGCGTGGTGTACGTCCCTGCCTCCCGCTGTCCTGGACCTTTTGCTGACCCCCGCCGAGCGAGCAGACTACGGCCTCGAGACGCTCCCGATCCTCCTCTGCTGCTACTTCTTCCTCTTCTCCCACCCGTCCCGCTACATCCCCTCCGACCGCTCGGTCCGCCTTCACCCCGCTGCGTCCGTCGCGGCGTCGTCGATCGGCGACGCCGAGAAGGGATCGGGGACGGTCACGCCAGAGTTGGCGCCAAAGAGAAAGTGGTACAGGAGGAGTTAGAGGGTTCCCGGTGTAGATACGGACGGTGCATTTCGGAATGCTTGTGCATAAGCTCTTGCAGCGGGCCCCGCGACCGTTCAACGGGATCGCTTTGAGGACGCTGCCTACGCCCAGATGTTTTCAAGCCCTGCTCGACCCCTGCGTCTTGTACGTGAGCCCCTTCAAGTACAGTTCCGGGACCTCCTTCGTCGGACCGACCTGCCTGAGGTACAGCCACGCGAATGCAAAGGTTGCGAGATGCTCGAAGTCGTCCTGGACGCTGGGGAGCGGGCTCGGGACTAAGCTGATCCACCCGTTCTTTGCCACTGAGCTGCTAACTAATCTTCGGAGGATCGACTTCCCCGACTTCAAGCGAGACTGGGTCGTGGCAGACGACTCTTTCGCCGCAGAGCCTGTCGCCGAGTGCGAGCGCCGGTCGATCAGACTTGTTTTCACGGTGGACTTCATGTAGGTGAGAAATATGTCGCTTATTGACGCTGTAATCTCAATCTGACCATAATATCCACCAGGGCCGCTTGCGACGGAGGGAGGGGGGGGGGAGCGCGTAGGGACGCGGGGCAACTTGAAGTCGCGAAGGGTCAAGGTTTAGCGCTTGTTCACGTCCAAGGGGTCTTAAGTCTGATAAGTGTGTCGTTTGCTCACAACGATGGTGACCTGCCCTGTGCTCTTCTCGTCAAAGCGGGTACACTTCAAGTAAAGCGGAGCAACGACCTCTCAGGTCAAGCGAAGTCTTGCCGTGTCGCGAAATTCGTGACTTCGCCACAATAGCTATGAGCTCAAGATGACACCTACGCGCAAGAACAGGTCAAGGAGTTGCCAAGTTGATGGTGCTTGACTAGGAAGCCGCGCACCCCCCTATCTCTGGCCTGGCGCGAAAGCAAGAGGAAGCGTTCTTCAAGTGACGACTGCACGTGCGGCCGATCCTTCGGGTCCTTGTCCGCCGTCCGGCGACACCTCGAGACGAGCCCGAAGCACGACTACTGTTCGAGTGCGCCTCGCTTCCCGTCCAGCTCGTGGCTGAGAGCTGGAGGAGTAACTTTGGCTGACCTCCAAGTGTGCGGTGGTGCAGAATGCGAGCGAGATTTCAGCAGCTACAACGCGCTCACCTCGCACCTCGCCAACTCGGTCTACCACGGCTGGTGCACCATCTGCGACGAGGACTTCGACTCGGCCGATGGTCTACTCGACCACCAGGAGGACGAGCACGCTCTCTGCTCGACGTGCAACACGGTCTACAAGAACGCCCGCGGCTTGCACGAGCACGCGCGCCAGAGCCACCCGTACTGTGAGGCGTGCAGGAGGATCTTCAAGAGCCCCGCAAATCTTCAAGCTGTCTGTCCCCGTTCATCTGGACCGCTGTGAGCTGACCGCGAGCGCTGACTCGGCATTCCCCTCGCAGCACCTCAACTCCTCGACGCACAAGCCTGCGACGGTCGCGTGCCCCCTGCGCGGGTGCCAGAAGATGCTCATCTCCATCTCGGCGCTCGTACTACACTGGGAGAGCGGCAGCTGCGGCGCGGGCTTCACGCGGCACCAGCTCGACGCGTTCGTGCGCTCGCAGCCTGCGCTTCGACGCGCGATCGTCAACCCGAACCTTCTCCTCACCGACTCGCCCACCCGCACCACCGCCCCTCCTGCGCCTTACATCGCCTCGAGCCGCGCGTGGGACCCCCAGCGGTCCGCATTCATCTGTTATTTGTGCCAGTCCGCGTACAACAGCCTTCACGGCCTCAACCAGCACCTCGCCTCGCCTCGCCACACGGGCCCGGCGATCAAGACGTACAAGTGCCCGAACCCTGAGTGCTCGAGGGAGTACGCCACGCTCAGCGCGCTCGTGCAGCACATCGAGGCCGGCAGCTGTGGCGCGAACCGGTTCCGGCTGGTGCAAGGCGCGATGGACGCGCTGATGCGGGGAACGAGGGCGCTTACCCTCTGAGAACGAGGAAAACCGTGCACAGGCAGGTCTGGGTAGCAGACTTGGGGTTAGATTGGGGGAGCTGTGGTTTGGCAACGTCGAGTCCGTCTTGCACCTCTTCGCGCGTGGGCTGCTTCGTATCTTTGTGCTCACGACGGGGACAGTCGTTGGCTGAGGTGAGCTTGGTCTTCTCTCGACTGATCTCGAACGCACAGCTCACAGCCCTCGATCCAGCTTCCTCTCGTACGTCTTCGGGCGCAGGGCTCGCCACCCTTGCTGAGCGGCAAGCGTGGCTGCCAGGTCAGCGAACTCACGCGACGCTAAGACTGATACATCACCCATAGTTGCACTAGCTTGACAGCATCGTCACGAGGTCGCTTCTGCGTCACGCCAACCTTCCCCACCTCGCGGGCGCCGACCGCGATGCTGCCGGACCGGGGCGCCGGTGGGGCAGCCGAACGAGCCTTGTCCAACCGAGCCGAGATCTCGCTGTTTCCTCTCAACGTCCCTAAAGTCTACTCTCTTTCTCTCTCACCAAGAAATGCACCGACTCTCGTTTGCGACACTCGTTCTAGGGCTCGCGCTCCCCATCCGCGCTGTCGACGTCGTCGTAAGCTCGAATGGGAGCTACGCCAGCTCATCCACTCTTTGTGCGTCACCATTTTCAAGCGGCTTGCTCTCTTACTCATCCTATCTCTCCCTAGACGGAATCATGTTTGAGGACATCAGCCACTCGGGCGATGGAGGTGCGGTCCTCGCAGACTTGACTTGACAGGCTTGTGCTGAAGCTGACATGGCTGCGCAGGCATCTACGCCGAGCTGCTGCAGAACCGGGCGTTCCAAAAGGTCACACCTGGTACCTCTGCCTCCCTCGTCGCCTGGAGCAGCGTCGGCAACGCGTCCATCGCAGTCGTGAACGACACCGACGCGCTCTCGACCGCGCTGCCGAACAGCCTCAAGGTGTCCTCGCCGACCGTCGATGGTACCGTCGGCGTTGCAAACTCGGGCTACTGGGGTGAGTCTTAATTCTGATTGCGCCCCAACTCGCTGACGTTGGGCTCCCAGGCATCGCCGTCAACACCTCGTGGGACTACACCGCCTCCTTCTACGCCAAGTCATCGAAGGCGCTTAAGAGCGACATCACCGTCTCGCTCGTCAACCTCGACGGCACCGTACTCGCCTCGACCGTCGCCGTCAAAGCCCACAAGCTCTCCAAGAAGTGGACCCAGTACTCCGCCGTCCTCTCGCCCACGATCGCGCCAGCGAACGTCAACAACTCTCTTCACATCACCTACGCCGGCTCTGCGGCCAACGACCAAGACGTCTACTTTTCACTCTTCTCTCTCTTCCCGCCGACTTACAAGAACAGGCGAGCGCGCTCTTAAGTTTCATCGTGATGATTGCTGACGAGCTTCGCAGGGCGAACGGCCTTCGCATAGACCTCGCGGAGACGCTCAAGTCAATGAACCCTTCTTTCTTTCGTTGGCCAGGTGGAAACAACTTGGAGGTGAGCTGTGTGTGAGATTATAGGAGACCACCACTAACCGGTGCTTCGCAGGGCGAGACTTTCGATACCCGGTGGAAGTGGAATGAGACCATCGGCCCGCTCGAGGGACGTCCTGGACGCGTTGGTGACTGGAGCTACATAAACACAGGTCCGCCCGTAGACCTTTTATCAGATCGGAAGAGCGTCGTGTAGG
>ERZ1463038.508-NODE-508-length-13486-cov-30.222619_pt1 | contig 13486 bp, 11 predicted proteins | sample MGYA00564479_ERZ1463038 | MGnify/ENA primary metagenome ERZ1463038 (study PRJEB39244, sample SAMEA3635134) | Helicobacter pylori | study: EMG produced TPA metagenomics assembly of PRJEB11511 data set (Assembly of a 5300-year-old Helicobacter pylori...
CCGGAAGAGGTGCGAATTATAGAGAGATTAGCTGGGGCGTCAACACCTAATTTCACAAACCTGTCACATCGTTAAAACAGGGCTCTAAACGCAAGAGGCGGGCCTCACGGCCCGCCTCTTTCATCCCTTACAAACTAGGAAAGGCAAACTGCGAAGCCTCATGGCTGGCACGTTGCGGCCAACGCTGGGTGATGGCTTTGCGGCGGGTATAGAAGCGCACCCCATCCGGGCCATAAGCATGCAGGTCGCCAAACAGCGAACGCTTCCAGCCGCCGAAGCTGTGATAGGCCACCGGTACCGGCAGTGGCACGTTGACCCCGACCATACCGACTTCAATCTCGTCGCAGAACAAACGCGCGACTTCACCATCACGGGTAAAGATGCAGGTGCCATTGCCATACTCGTGATCGTTGATCAGTTGCATGGCCTGCTCCAGGCTATCGACCCGGACGATGCACAGCACCGGGCCAAAGATCTCTTCTTTATAGATACGCATCTCCGGCGTGACCCGATCAAACAGGCAGCCACCCAGGAAGAAGCCCTCTTCATTGCCTGCAACGCTCAGACCACGACCATCGATCACAAGCTCGGCACCCGAGTTCACGCCGTCTTCTATATAGCTACAGACCTTGTCGCGATGTTGTCCGGTCACCAACGGCCCCATATCCAGGCCACAGGTAGTCCCGGCACCGATTTTCAACGCCTTGATCTGCGGGACCAGTTTGGCCACCAACGCATCGGCGACCTGATCACCTACACAGACAGCAACCGATATCGCCATGCAACGCTCGCCACATGAACCGTACGCAGCGCCCATCAACGCGCTGACCGCATTGTCCAGATCTGCGTCGGGCATCAGCACCGCGTGATTCTTCGCGCCGCCCAATGCCTGGACTCGCTTCCCGCGAGAAGTAGCTTCTCTATAGATGTATTCAGCGATAGGCGTTGAACCGACAAAACTCAACGCTTTGACTTCAGGCGCTTCGATCAACGCATCAACCGCTGTTTTGTCACCGTGCACGACGTTAAGCACACCGTTTGGCAGACCCGCCTCATTCAGCAGTTGAGCAATCAACAACGTCGAACTTGGATCACGCTCAGAAGGCTTCAGGATGAAGCAGTTACCGCACACAATCGCCAGTGGGTACATCCACAGCGGGACCATGGCCGGGAAGTTGAACGGCGTAATACCTGCAACCACACCCAGCGGCTGAAAGTCGGACCATGCGTCAATGTTTGGCCCTACGTTGCGGCTGTACTCCCCCTTGAGGATCTCTGGCGCGGCACACGCGTATTCGACGTTCTCGATCCCGCGCTTCAACTCACCGGCGGCGTCTTCCAGGGTCTTGCCGTGCTCTTCACTGATCAACTGCGCGATACGCGATTCATTCTGTTCCAGTAATTGCTTGAAGCGGAACATCACTTGCGCGCGTTTGGCGGCGGGCGTATTGCGCCAGGCTGGAAATGCAGCCTTCGCAGCATCGATTGCTTGCTGAACAGTTTCGCGGCTGGCCAAGGGGACTTTATGAACGGCCTGACCGGTCGATGGATTGAACACATCGGCAGTACGGCCGGTATCGGTAACGAACTCGCCATTGATCAGGTGTTGGATGTTGCTCATGACAGGACTCCAAAAAATACGGTCAGGCGCGATCTCGGCCGCGCCTGTGGTTTAAACCCACAGCGAATCAGTCGATCTGATTCAGCACGTCGCCGACAGCATCGAACAAGCGATCCAGATCCTGCGGTTTGCTGTTGAAGGTTGGCCCGAACTGCAGCGTGTCGCCGCCGAAACGCACGTAGAAGCCCGCTTTCCACAGCTTCATCCCCGCTTCGAAAGGACGCACGATGGCATCGCCATCACGGGGCGCGATCTGGATCGCACCGGCCAGACCGTAGTTACGGATGTCCACAACGTTTTTCGAGCCTTTGAGGCCGTGCAACGCGCTTTCGAAATGAGGTGAAATCTCGGCGACTTGCTGAACCAGATTCTCCCGCTGCAACAATTCCAGCGAGGCAAGACCCGCCGCACAGGCGACCGGGTGCGCGGAGTAGGTGTAGCCGTGTGGGAACTCGACCGCATACTCGGGCGTCGGCTGGTTCATGAACGTGTGATAAATCTCGCTACTGGCAATCACTGCGCCCATCGGGATCGCGCCGTTGGTGATTTGCTTGGCGATACACATCAGGTCAGGCGTCACACCGAAGCTGTCGGCGCCGAACATCGACCCGGTGCGACCGAAACCAGTGATGACTTCGTCGAAGATCAATAGGATGTTGTGCTGATCGCAGATTTCGCGCAGGCGCTTCAGATAACCTTTTGGTGGAACGATCACACCGGCAGAGCCCGCCATCGGCTCGACAATCACTGCCGCAATATTGGATGCATCGTGCAACTCGATCAGTTTGAGCATCTCATCGGCCAGCGCAATGCCGCCCAACTCAGGCTCGCCACGTGAATAGGCATTGCTGGCCAGCAAGGTATGAGGCAAATGATCGACGTCCATCAATTGGCCGAACATTTTACGGTTGCCGTTCACTCCGCCCAAGCTGGTGCCACCAATGTTGACCCCGTGATAACCACGGGCACGACCGATCATTTTGGTTTTGGTGGCCTGACCTTTCAGGCGCCAGTAGGCGCGCACCATTTTCACTGCGGTATCCGCGCACTCAGAACCCGAATCAGTGAAAAAGACGTGGTTCAGATTGCCAGGTGCCAGGTCGGTGATTTTCTCAGCCAGCTGGAAGGACAAGGGGTGGCCGTATTGGAACGCTGGCGAATAATCCAGAGTGCCCAACTGACGCGAGACCGCCTCCTGAATTTCCTTGCGCGAATGCCCGGCGCCGCACGTCCATAGCCCGGACAACGCGTCATAAATCTTGCGACCCTTATCGTCCGTCAGGTAGCTGCCTTGCGCCGCCACGATCAGCCGGGGATCGCGCTGAAAATTACGGTTTGCGGTGTATGGCATCCAATGAGCGTCGAGCTTCAATTGGCTGGCCAGAGAATTCTCGGCGGATTCAGGAAGAGTCATGGATGCAAATACCTCACGGGGCGATGGGGCAGCTTATTGAGCTGTGTGGTTGCAGCTAAGTTGCCACGGGGATAAAGTCTTAAAAACCCAACATTTATAATCTTCAGTTAGACAATCACTAAACTATGAGCATCCGTCGACCCGATCCACTGGCCCAAGTCAGCGACTTTGATATTCGTTTGCTGCGCATCTTTCGAAGCGTAGTCGAGTCAGGTGGCTTCTCGGCGGCCGAAAGCGCGCTGGGCATAGGCCGTTCGGCGATCAGCCAACAGATGAGCGATCTTGAACAACGACTCGGCTTGCGCCTGTGCCAGCGTGGACGCGCGGGGTTTTCCCTGACCGAAGAAGGTCGGGAGGTCTATCAATCGTCTTTGCAGCTATTAAGTGCCGTAGAAAGCTTTCGCACCGAGGTCAATGGCCTGCACCAGCATTTGCGCGGCGAACTGAACATCGGTCTGACCGACAACCTGGTCACCCTGCCGCACATGCGCATCACCCATGCCCTGGCCCAATTGAAGGAACGCGGCCCAGACGTACATATCCAGATCCGCATGATCGCGCCCCATGAAGTGGAACAGGGCGTGCTCGATGGGCGTTTGCACGTAGGCGTTGTTCCGCAGGCCAGTGCCCTGTCCGGGCTGGAATATCAGCCGCTGTACAGCGAACGCTCTCTGCTCTATTGCGCTGTCGGCCATCCGCTCTTCTATATGGATGACGCCGCGCTGAATGACGAACGATTGAATGCTCAGGACGCTATCGCTCCGACCTTTCGCTTGCCTGCGGACATTCAGGCGCATTACCAGGCGCTCAATTGCACCGCCAGCGCCTCGGATCGTGAGGGCATGGCCTTTTTGATTCTCACCGGGCGCTATATCGGCTACCTGCCGGATCACTACGCCAGCCTGTGGGTTCAGCAAGGCCGACTGCGAGCGCTGAAACCGACGGCACGTTTTTATGACCTGAGTCTGGCTTCGGTCACTCGCAAGGGACGTCGCCCTCATCTGGTACTGGAAAGCTTCCTTGAAAGTCTGGCCGCCACCCGATGAGGCTTTTCAGGACTTTGCGCTGTGAATGCGCAACCAACTAAATAGTTAAAGAGACCACTCACGCAGGCCAATCTGAAGCCGAAATCGAAAGCTTGGAGCATTAATTTGCACGACTGGCTCTTGTCTGATCATCGCGGGTGCGTTATCTGTTCTCAGCTTGCAGCCCATGACCCGTTCGGAACCGCCCATGACCTTTGAAGTCCCAGCCCATAGCGCCCAAGCCGTCGCTAAACCTGCCAGCCGCATTCGTCAGAAGAACGAAGAAGCAATCATCAAAGCCGCAGAGGACGAGTTCGCTCGTCACGGCTTCAAAGGCACCAGTATGAACACCATCGCGCAGAATGCAGGCTTGCCCAAAGCTAACCTGCACTACTACTTCACCAACAAGCTGGGGTTGTACATTGCGGTGTTGAGCAACATCCTCGACCTGTGGGACAGCACGTTCAACGCGTTGAGCGTCGACGACGATCCCGCTCAGGCACTGAGCCATTACATTCGAGCCAAGATGGAGTTTTCCCGACGCCAGCCACAAGCGTCACGGATCTTCGCCATGGAAATCATCAGCGGAGGCGAATGCCTGAATGAGCATTTCAGTCAGGACTACCGTGCCTGGTTTCAGGGCCGGGCAGCCGTGTTTCAAGCCTGGATCGATGCCGGAAAAATGGACCCCGTCGACCCTGTGCATCTGATCTTCCTGCTCTGGGGCAGCACCCAGCACTACGCTGACTTCGCCACGCAAATATGTCGGGTTACCGGTCGCACCCGTTTGACCAAGCAGGACATGGAAACCGCCAGCGACAATTTGATCCGCATCATCCTCAAGGGCTGCGGGCTGACGCCTCCGGCTGCTTGAGCGGTCCGTTACCGAAAACAGTGGTTTACGTCGTCGATAGCTGGAATATACGCATGCCTTTTACCCTTGTCGGCCCTTGCGAATACCGTGAAGAAATTCGCAAAAGCCGCTTTATTACCCTCGCAGCCCCCATCACCAGCGCCGCACAGGCCCAAGCGTTCATCGAGCAGCACAGCGACCTTAACGCGACGCACAATTGCTGGGCGTGGAAACTGGCCGATCAATACCGCAGCACCGACGATGGAGAGCCCGGCGGGACCGCTGGTCGGCCCATCCTCGCGGCGATAGAAGCGCAGGATTGCGATCAAGTCGTGGTATTGGTCATCCGTTGGTATGGCGGCATCCAATTGGGCACTGGCGGCCTCGCTCGCGCATACGGTGGCGGCGCCAATAAATGCCTGAACCAGGCCGAGCGCCTGCCCTTGATCCATCGGGTGCAATTGAGCTGTACGTGCAGCTTCAGCGAACTGGCGCTGGTCAAGGTGCGGCTGGCCGAACTACATGGACTGCTGGAGCACGAAACATTCACCGCCAACGGCGTCGAATTGCAGATTGCCCTGGGCCCGGAGCACATCGACATTTTGCAGCGACAACTGGCAGATCTGAGTCGCGGACGAATTCTCTTGCAGCCGCTTGAGGAAGACTGAATCCGCGCGTGCGCACTCCCTGGTTAATTGCCCACATCTACTGTGCACCCGGCTGTGGATAAGCTGAGTACACACCCCTGCGGGCCTTGCTGCGTATGGCGTTGCGACGACTGGTTGTTTTTTGCTCAATCCACCCATTACTGGAATAAAACCTCCTTAAAACAGGGTGTTATCGTCACTTATCGCAGTTGGGCACTTCACGGTCACTCTTTATTCCCGCACTTTTCGCTTGCACACAATAACTGTGGAGCAACCTGTGGATAAGCCGTGCAAGCCTGTCTCTGGCGCAGACAGATCATGGCGCGCGCTCAGCTGGTCATTTTTTGTTCAACGACAGGAAGACAAACTCAACGCTATCGACGCTCGAATCGCCGAACTAAACGAGTTACGCCTTGAGTTGCAACAACGCTTGGGTCAACGTTGTCCATTAAGTCCTTGAGGCGACAATGTCCCTCTGGGCTATTTCTCCCCTGAACCACTATTTGTGAACAAGGAGCTCGATCCATGCCGAATACCAAAACTGCGTTAATCATTGGCGCCTCCCGTGGCTTAGGCCTGGGCCTGGTGCATCGCCTGTCGGAACAGGGCTGGCAAGTGACCGCCACAGTGCGTGACCTGCACAAAGCAGGTGGACCCCAGACGATCCCCGAGGTGCAGGTCGAGGTGCTGGATATCAATGAGCCGTCATCGTTGAATGTTTTCACCGAGAAGCTGAAAGGACAGGTTTTTGATCTGCTGTTCATCAATGCCGGCGTCAGCGGACCAAAACATCAGAGCGCTGCGCAAGCGACCGTCGACGAACTCGGCCAGTTGTTCATGACCAACGCCATTGCCCCCATTCGTCTGGCCGAACGAATGATCCAGCAGATTCGTCCCGACACCGGGGTCCTGGCGTTTATGAGTTCGGTGCTAGGCAGTGTGATGTGCCCTGAAGGCAACGACATGGCATTGTACAAAGCCAGCAAGGCCGCGCTGAACTCCATGACCAATTCCTTCGTTACACAATTGGCCGACCCGAAGCCGACAGTCCTGTCCCTGCATCCGGGCTGGGTGAAAACAGACATGGGCGGCGAAGGTGCTCATATCGATGTAGAAACCAGCACCCGTGGTTTGGTCGAACAGATTGATGCCTATACCGGCAAGGGTGGTCATTACTTCATCAACTACAAGGGTGAAACAATTCCCTGGTAATTAACTGGCCAGATGAACTTCAGCCTCGCCGCTGCTTCTATCTGAAGCGCGGCGACCCTGGATCTGTAGCGAGCGTGTAGTGCTGCTAGTGCTGTCGGGTTCAAAGCCCCAACAACGACAGCATGATAAAGGTTGCGAACAGCACGAAATGCGTCATGCCTTCGATGGCATTGGTTTCACCATCATTCAGGTTGATCGCGCTGACCAAAAGCGTGATGAAGATCATCACGCTCTGCACCGGGGTCATCGCCATCTGGAACGGCTGGCCGCTGTACAGCGCCATGGCCTCCATGACGGGTACGGTCAGGATCACCGTTGACAACGAGGCGCCCAACGCAATGTTTACGACGGACTGCATGCGGTTGGCCAACGCCGCGCGCAAGGCCGTGAGGATCTCGGGGGCAGCGGAAATAGCCGCCACCAGAATCGCCGTCATGACCGGCGGTGCACCTGTCCCTTCCAGACCGAGGTCGACGGTTTTCGACATCACTTCAGCCAGCGCACCGATTACCACTACGCCAAAAATCAGGGTGCCGATCGAGCGCACCAGATTGATCGATGGATCCTCTTCGGCAGGCGAATTCTTGCGCATTTTTTCGGGATAGCTGTAGCTGAAAAAATAACTGTGCGGCCCCACCTGCATGCGCAGAAACAGGGCGTACAGCAGCACCATCGCGCCAATCGTAAACGCCGAATAAATCTTCCAGTCACCTTCGGGAATGAACTCAGGCACCACCATGGAAACGCCCATCGCAGTGAGGATCATCACACTGTAAGTGCGCGCCGAATCATCGTTGTAGGACTGTTCGCCATGCTTGAGCCCGCCCATCAGCGCCGCCAGCCCCAGAATGCCATTGATATCGAGCATCACCGCTGAATAGATCGTGTCGCGCACCAGTGTCGGTGAGGGCTCGTTGCTCATCATGATCGCCAGAATCACGACCTCGACCAAGACGGCCGACAGCGTCAGGATCATAGTGCCATAGGGATCGCCGAATTTATGCGCCAACAGTTCGGCATGGTGGGCCACGCGCATCGACGCGCAGACAATCGCCACCACCAGTGCAATCCCGCCCGCCAGCGCAACACCCTGACCGTGATTCAGCAACGCATGTTCGAAGGGGAACGCGATCAGCGCACCGAGAACAGCCAGCAGTAGAAACTTTTCATCTCTCAAATAAGTCAGCATTGGAATGCCTTGGGTCAAAAGTGTCTGGCCTGGGACTGACCGGTCTCATACAGGCGGGTCATTATCAGTAAATGTTTCACGGCTAACGGTAACAGCAAAGACGTTGCGCTGTGGCTTCAACCGGCCGATCAGCCACGCCACGTAAAGGAAGCGATCTCAAAGCGGACATCCGTCTGTAGAATGGCGACTATCTGCACCTGATGAGAAAAGCACATGTACGAATGGCTCAACGCATTGCCCAAGGCAGAACTGCACCTGCACCTGGAAGGCTCGCTGGAACCCGAATTGCTCTTTGCACTGGCTGATCGCAACAAGATCGCCTTGCCTTGGGCCGATGTCGAAACATTGCGCCGGGCCTATGCCTTCAACAATTTGCAGGAGTTTCTCGACCTGTATTACCGGGGTGCGGATGTACTGCGCACCGAGCAGGATTTTTACGACCTGACTTGGGCTTACCTGCAACGCTGCAAGGCGCAAAACGTCATTCACACCGAACCCTTCTTTGATCCGCAAACCCATACCGATCGGGGCATCCCCTTTGAAGTGGTGATCAACGGTATCGCCAGTGCATTGAAGGATGGCCAGGAAAAACTCGGTATCTCCAGCGGGTTGATTCTCAGCTTCCTGCGCCATTTGAGCGAAGAAGAAGCTGAAAAAACCCTCGATCAAGCGCTGCCATTTCGCGATGCATTTATTGCAGTGGGTCTCGACAGCTCAGAGATGGGCCATCCTCCGAGCAAGTTCCAGCGCGTGTTCGACCGCGCCCGTAACGAAGGCTTTTTGACAGTAGCCCATGCAGGCGAAGAAGGCCCACCCGAATACATTTGGCAAGCGCTGGACCTGTTGAAGATTCAGCGTATCGATCATGGTGTGCGCGCTATCGAAGATGAGCGGCTGATGCAGCGCATCATTGATGAACAGATCCCGCTGACGGTGTGTCCGCTGTCCAATACCAAGCTCTGCGTCTTCGACGACATGGCCCACCACAACATTCTCGACATGCTTGAGCGCGGTGTGAAAGTCACGGTCAATTCAGACGACCCTGCGTATTTCGGTGGTTATGTGACCGAGAATTTTTACGCGCTGCACAAGCATCTGGGGATGACTCAGGATCAGGCCCGACGCCTGGCGCAAAACAGCCTGGATGCACGGTTGGTCAAGCCTTGATGCAGCGGTAATCGTTCCCGCGCAATGAACGCGCGAGAACGATGGGGCCATCAGGCAGCCGAAGCTATTTTGCTGATCTCACGCTGACCGTTAGTCGAGACCTGCAAAGCGGTGGACTCATCGCTAGTGCGCAACCAGCCCAACTGTATGAACAATTGCAGTAACCCGGCACCCAATGCTCCGCCTAAATGCGGCTTGCGCTCGCTCCAGTCGGGGCAAGCGCAAACGGTCTTAAGCTTTCGATGGGCCAGCGCCGGAACATAGATGCCGCGCTCGGCAAATTGAGCGACACCTTTGCTGGTGACTTCGACGCGCTGCTCATGTTGTTCGATCCAGCCCGCACCCAACAGACGCTGATACAGTTCCGCAGCCAACTCGCCCCCAAGATGGTCGGAACAAATCCGGGCACGACGTAGCGGCGAAAGCGGTGTGGGTGGAACGGGTTGTGACACACTTCTGCTGATGTGATCGGTGCTGACCATCGATGCATTGGCCAGCGCCTCGACTGCAGTGCCAACTTCCGGTGCAGCCAGTCGGAAAAAACGCTTTCTGCCGCGAGCCTCCTGCTTCAATAGCCCGCCGGTAGTCAGTCGCGCCAGATGCGCACCTGCCGAAGAAGTGGATAGACCAGCCATCAAAGCCAGCTCGTCCGCGGGGCGGGCGGTACCATCCATCAACGCCCAAATCATTGCACTGCGCTTGGGGTCAGCCAGCAGCGCGGCAATCTGGCTAATGCAAGGTGCATATTCCATGTATTCACTCCCTGTTGAAACATTCGTCTATTGCACTGACATAGTGAACAGCAAATCGGTCCAGCCAAGACGCTAAGCCGCCAAAACAAGGGCTGTATTTGACCTCGTACGCCCAGAACGTCATCTCGCAGCGCTTACATACCGCAACCGTTTCTGCCTCAGACGCCCCACTCACATCTGCATTGATAACGCCTCGCCTGGTAGCGTCCTGCACCTCGGACCTGGCTTGGCGACCTATGCGGACCTGGCCGCTGGCGCCAAGTATAAGCCCAGCGCCCTGTTACGAAATGGGATTAAAACCACGACAGAGGATTAGCTGACACCCTATAGGCAAAGTCAGACATCACCCAGGCCAACGAAAACCCGTCTCGATTTACCTGGCTGCCGTGAAAGCAGCGCTGGCCGGACACTCTCAGCCGACCTCAGAAAAATCTGGCGTGCATCACGAGGGAAATGCCTACGGAAAAAACACAAAAAACAGGCAAGAAAATACGACCTCAAAACAGCGATGTTTACGCTGAAAACACTTGATAATCTTTTTTTCTCCAGAGCGCCTGTGTGTCGACTGTCAGACGATTCCATTGCCGCTGTAAGCCACCGCAACATGAACCTGACGTCACTTGCTGTCAGGATGCCGTTGCGCCAACTCCGCACAGCGTGACCTGAGCATTTCGCACAATAAATTGACCGGCTTACTCAGTTGCGCCCGGTGCGCACAGAGCACATTGAGCGGGGCCAGTTCCCCCTGCAGTTCCGGGATCAATAGCTTCAGGCGTCCGGCATGCACATCGGCCGCAACATCCAGCCAGGATTTATAGGCAACGCCAACACCGGCCAATGCCCACCGGCGTACGACGTCAGCATCGTCGCTAAAACGATCCCCGTGCACGGTCAAACCCATTTCACGTTTGCCGTCATGGAAACGCCAATGGTCATGCACCCGATTGCCTAGCATGAACAGCAGGCAGTTGTGCTGTGCCAACTGTTCCACATGCTGGGGTTCACCATGACGGGCCAGATACGACGGGGCGGCGCATAACACGCGACGGTTATCCGGGACGATGGGTAACGCGATAAGGCTCGAATCTTCCGGCTCTCCATAACGCAGAGCAATGTCTACCGGCTGGCGAAATAGATCGGCAATCCTGTCGCCCAGCAGCAGGCGGACCGTGAGCAGCGGATGTTGACGCTGGAATTCGTCGAGCCAGGGCAATAACACGTTACGGCCAAAATCCGAGGGCGCCGACAGCAGCAGGACGCCACTGACTTGATCCTGGCTGCTGGCCAGAAAGCGCTGCCCCTCTTCCAGGCTACTCAGGGCCGCGCGGGCGTATTCGAGGAACCCCTCACCCTCGGCCGTCAGACGCAGGCTACGGGTCGAGCGTGCCAAAAGACGCGCGCCCAGTTGCTGCTCGATACGTTTGAGCGCAGCGCTGGCGACCGCCGCCGACATGTCCATGACCCGCGCAGCAGCGGACAGGCTGCCCAGATCGGTGGCCCGGACAAACAGTTGCAGATCATCAAAACGCAGCATCACTTGCTCGCATTATCAAAAATAAATTGAAAGAGCCTGCAGTTTTAGCGGGTTTTATCTTTAAGAGAAATAGCCAATCATCCCCCATGCCATTTTTTCAGGCTTACTTCTCAGGAGCGCCCCATGAAAGCCATCGCGTATTACCAGTCCCTGCCGATCAGCGACCCCCTGTCATTGCAGGACATCGAGCTAGCCGAGCCGGTTGCTGGTCCTCGGGACTTGCTAGTGGAAGTCAAAGCCATCTCAGTTAATCCGGTCGATACCAAGGTTCGTCAGAACGTTCAACCCGAAGGCGGCGACGCCAAGGTCCTGGGTTGGGACGTGGCCGGTATCGTCAAAGCGGTCGGCAGCGAAGTGACGCTATTTCAACCGGGCGACAAGGTGTTCTATGCCGGCTCCATCGCCCGCGCTGGTGCCAACAGCGAACGGCACGTGGTCGATGAGCGAATTGTCGGGCACATGCCAAAATCCTTGAGCTTCGCCCATGCTGCAGCCTTGCCGCTGACGGCGATCACTGCGTGGGAGTTGCTCTTCGAGCGCCTGCAAATTGCTGAAGGCGCCACTGACACCGGACAGCGTCTGATGATCGTCGGTGCTGCCGGTGGTGTGGGTTCGATGCTCACTCAGTTGGCCCGGCAGCTCACAGGGTTGAACGTTATCGGCACCGCCTCACGACCTGAAACCGAGGCATGGGTTCGCCAGCTGGGCGCGCATCATGTGCTTGATCACAGCAAGCCGCTGAACGAAGAACTCACCCGCGCGGGTCTGCCACAGGTGACTCACGTGGCCAGCCTGACACAGACCGACCAGCATCTGGATCAACTGGTCGACGCCCTGGCGCCGCAAGGTCGGCTGGCCTTGATCGACGACCCCAAGTCCCTCGACGTCAGCAAGCTGAAACGCAAGAGTCTGTCACTGCATTGGGAGTTCATGTACACCCGGTCGCTGTTCGAAACCGCCGACATGATCGAGCAGCACAAGCTGCTCAACCGCGTCGCGGAGCTGATTGATGCTGGCACCTTGAAAACCACTTTTGGTGAACACTTCGGCACCATCAACGCCGCCAACCTGCGTCGCGCTCATGCGTTTCTGGAAAGCGGCAAGGCCAAAGGCAAGATCGTTCTCGAAGGTTTTTGATCACTTAAGACCGTCAGTCTGAGGTTTGACTTGGATCATTATTTTCGCCTGATCCAGGTCTACAATTGCAGCCTTACCAACAGGAGGGAGTCAGCAATGAAAGTCCTGGTACGTGAATCAGCAAAATCCCAAGGCGGCCCGTGGCAGGTCCGGATGGATCAGCATGTCGTGAGTTTTCGTTCTGAAGCCGAAGCCCGCGCCTTCGTCAACACGCTTGAATCCCGGCTGCGGGCTCCGCACAAATTACCTGAAAGTCGCCAGCAAGCCACCGGCTGAGCCAAGGCTGGCCTGCAACTCGGGCAGCCTCAGACCTGAGCCGTTTGAGCCACACTCGCATCACGCGTGCGCTGCAAACGGCGGGTCAATACTGCGGCACTCACCGCAAAAATCCCGCACAAACTAATCACCATTGCCATGGGAACTGCGCTGCCATCGTGCAACACGCCCACCAATGCGGATGCCCCTGCGGCGACACTGAATTGCAGGCACCCGAGTAACGCCGACGCACTCCCTGCCCTCGCCCACTGGCCGTTCATGGCACAGGCCGAAGCATTGGGGATGATGCAGCCCAGGCTGGCAATGCAGATAAACAACGGGATCAATAGCGGCCAAAGCGCCTGAGTGTGCAGTTCGGCAATGCCGAGCAAGACCAGCGCCGCTGCCAGATAAACCCAGACCGTGCGAGACAACAGAAGCGCGGGTCCGAGTTTGCCCAGCATGCGCGCATTGACCTGCGCCACCAGAATGAAACCCGCCGCGTTCGCACCGAACAGCCAGCCATAGTGCTCGGGCGGCACGCCATACAACTTGATGAATACGAATGGTGAGCCCGCGATGTAGGCGAACATACCGGCTATCGCGATGCCGCCGGTCAAGGCATGACCGAGAAATATCCGATCAGCCAACAACCGCCGATATTGCCCCAATGCACCGGC
>ERZ1463038.510-NODE-510-length-13477-cov-15.814782_pt1 | contig 13477 bp, 23 predicted proteins | sample MGYA00564479_ERZ1463038 | MGnify/ENA primary metagenome ERZ1463038 (study PRJEB39244, sample SAMEA3635134) | Helicobacter pylori | study: EMG produced TPA metagenomics assembly of PRJEB11511 data set (Assembly of a 5300-year-old Helicobacter pylori...
GGGTGACTGGAGTTCAGGCGTCTGCTCTTCCGATCTGTTGCTGCCGGAGCTGTGAGCGCCTGCCCATCCGGGACCCCCTGGCTCAGCACTGACACTTGCCCCACCAGGATGAACTACCTCGAGCATCTCCGGGATATTCAGACGCTCGGCATCATCGCCTGCTTGCTCGAGTCCTATCGACGAGGTTCCTTCGCCACGCATGTGTCTGCAGAAGCCGACAGCTGACCGCACCACCTGGACAGTCATCTCCCAGGACGCCTCCCTGCCGCCCTCTCCCCCCAAGTCTCCCGTGGTCGACTACTTCAGCCACCACTCCCCGGGCGACTCGGACTCGTCGAGCCCGTACAACGCGCGCACGCCGCTCGCGTCCGGCTATCGCACCGCGCGCGACTCGACGTACTCGCCCAAGACGTCCTGGACCAACCTCGCCGGCCTGTTCAACAGCAGCGTACTCTCGCTCCGGAGCCAAGGCACCTCGCACGCGGGCAGCCCCGAGTCTGGTGAGAATTCGCCTGCAGCCATGCGCAGCCCTGCCGCGCGCGAGGGCTCGTCGCCCGAGGTCCGTCGCGTGCCGTCGAGCATCCGCCCGTCGCTCGCGAGGGAGCACTCGAAGCTCCGCGAGGGCATTGTCCCGATCGTGAAGTTTGGCAGCACGACGTCCGTCTCGGCGGGCAGCGGCAGGACCTCGTCGGGCCCGACGCCACCGCGTCGCGAGTCTTCGCACCACGGTCTGAAGCGAGTCGTCATCAGTCAGTCGGTCATGCCCGCCGCGCCGTGCGTGATTCCCCGCCTCACTTTACCACCTCACTGTACTGAGACTTTTTCACAGGCCCTCGCGATCCTTCTGGTGGGCCTCGCCGAGCGCGCAAGTTGAGCTCGAGCTCCTCCGGCTGGCGTACGCCGAGCTGCTCGCGCGGTGGAAGTTGGACCACATCCGGCTGGACGTGCTCAAGCTATGTCGCTCCTCGTCTGGCGCCAACTACGGCTCGTTCGGTGCCGCGACCGTGCGCGCTGGAAACGGGTTCGACCCGGCGGCGGTCATCGGTGCGTCGCCCATCACTCGTTCGCTTGGCGCCTGGCTGACTAAGGTTCATAATCAGAGGTCACCCGGAGCTGCATATTCTGCGGTTTTGGCCTCAAGGCTCCGTTCACGTCATGTTCGACGTGTAATCGTCGACAGCGCGCAAGGGTCGCCTGCACAATGTGCCACCTGCCCGTCAAGAGTAGGGGCAGCCTTTCCTTTTAGGAGCCTCGCGCTGACACTCCTCTGTCTGCAGACCTCTCGCAAAGCTGCAGCACGTGTCTCCACGTGGGCCACCTCGACTGTCTCGATCGGTGGTACGCGATGAACGACTCGTGCCCGACTGGATGCGGCTGCGCGTGCGTGCTTCCTGAAACGCATGTCTTTAAGCGTACAGTCACTGACAACTTCACTGCGCAGATGTGTCTCGTCTGGCGGAACGTCGGGCGTGTTCCTCGCCTCCGCCCCTGCTCCGCCGCCACCCGTCAAGGAGGGCAAGACCTGGTTTCGCGGCTCGATGCCCTTCCCGTTCTTCACTCAGTGACCTTGTTGTTTCCCTACTTCCTGCCGTCTCTCATATCCTGCAGTATGCCATATCAACTCGCCCAGTTCTCATCGCGCGAAATGCTGGCTGTCCGGTCAACATGGAGCGAGTCCTCGTGTTGCAGAGGTCCCACTAGATTGTATAGCGAGCGGTGAAGGTCGAAAGAGGGGTGGGTTTGAGTGGGGAACGAGCACAGCGCACTAATCGAGCACGGAACAGATAAGAGTGGGGAGGGTCTCGGGTGACAGTACAGAGGGGCGTAAGGCACATAAAAGTCGCGTAGGCGGACAGGTGGTGCGAAAGTACGTTTACTCCTCGGACTCGACCTTGGCCGGGCGCCGGAGCACGTGGAGACGCTCTGGAGGGGTGGCGGACAGTCAGTTGGGGTGTGCGTGAGCTGGAACGGGGGGCGACGAACCGTGGCTGGCGAAGATGTTGGTGGTGTAGTCACCACCCTCGGTCTTGTCGGTGACGAGCCTGAAGCTGGCCTCGACGTGGACAAGGGAGCTGTTTGGGCGGCAAATGTCAGCCTGATGATCGACGAGGGTGCGCTCGACGCGACTTGAGTAAGGCTCGACTGACCCCTTCTCGAGCGTCTGCAGCTTCTCAACCGAGGACCCGTAGGCGAAGATCGTGTGCCACGAGGTCGTCTGCTCTGGCTCGGCAGCTGTGCGAGGCGCGGACGGGGCAGGGGTGGACGGAGCGGCGCGATTGGTGGGTTAGCGCTCATGCTCGTCCGCGCGCTGGTCGCCTCGACGCGACGCGGGCCGCTCGGTTCGCGCAGCAGGCCGCAAGTAGGACAGGGACTGACCTCCCTCCTTGGCGGGGATGTACGGGTCCGAGGTGGCGACCTTGTAGACGAGGAAGTCCTTGCCGTTCTTGTTCTGCTTGAGGACCGGCTCGGCGCCGATGCGGCCGATGAGCGACAGCTTGGCGTAGTCGGCACTGGGGCGCGAGGTGCTGAAGGCCTGCAGCGCGAGCGAGCGTGGCGCGCAGGAAGAGCGGGGAGGGAGCGACCTGGTCAGCGACGTGTGCGCGCGTGACTCGGGCACGACGACTTACACGCGCCGAGAGGCGGGCAGCAGGGCGGAGGGCGGAAAGCATGTTGGTAAAGTAGGGCTGTAGCGGAGAACGAGCGCGTTTTGGGGAGGACGACAGTAGAAAGTCGCGTCAATGGCAGGGTCAACACGGTGGGGCGGGGCCCAGCTAGCACACAGTCGCGACTGGGCGACTGCGCTCGGCGTGGGCTGCTCGGTATCAGCGACTTACGCGTTGGGGAGGCTGGAAGGAAGAGGCGAGTGTGGTGGGAGGAAGAGAGTTGCCAGACTTCGCTGCCGCCTCGCCTCTAGATCTGTGGCCCAAGCGCGCGCGCGCGGCCGGGCCTGGTGCGAAACGTCCCTTTGTCGAACGTTTCAGGTCCCAGACTACTCACAACAAGGCGGGTAGCTTCATTGTCCAAACAAAGTCCTGTCAAACAACCGATCCAGCGGGGAGGCGTCACTGACCCGCCCAGTGCGCGACCTCGCCGCCTTCGGTCGCCGGCTCAAAGCTCGCGTCGAGCACTCTCCAGAAGTCAATATCCATGCCGTCCATACCGTCCGGGTTCGCACCGATCTGCGCCCCGAGCCCGTTCCACAGGATCGCGTCAAACGACTCTTGTGTGAGCGAGTGGTCCGAGAACGCGCCGGGCGAGCCGTCGAGGTCAGGCGGCGCGAACGTCGGGTACGACGTCGATGGCGAGGTCGAGTGTGACGAGTAGGCCTCTCCGTTCGTGCGCGGGTACGACGACGATCCAGGCGTCGACGCGCCTGCGCTCGAGGTCCCCGCGACGCGCTTCGCGGCGTCGCCGAACCGGCCACTGCCGTCGCCGTCGCCGACCTTGCGCTTCCGGCTTCCACCCGCGGCGTGACCCTCAATACCTCCCGGGCGACGGTGCTTCGCCTCCTCGGCCAGCAGCGTGCCGAGCAGCTGCGCGCCGCGCGCCGCGATCGGAGACGTCTCTTCGAGCTTGCGAAGCGCCTCGAGCGCACTCGTCACCTCGTGTCGCTTGTTCGCGGTGTCGTCCGACGGATCCGACGCCGAGCTTTGGAAGACGTCCAGGATCAGGATTGTCGACGCGCTGATCGCCTGTATGGGAGCGAAGAGGTGGTGTCAGCACACCTCGCAGCTCGGGGTCGTGGGGCGGCGCACGTGGTACGTCGCCGTCCAAATTGGGTTCGGTAGGTGCGAGCCCATGAGAAAGCGCTGGATAATGACTCGGGCAGCCTCGATCGCCGCCTTGCGCGAGTACGAGTAGCGCTGGTCTCGGAACGACCGGCCGAGGAACTGTACCGTTGGTAATAAGCGCCAGCGCCACTTATCTCCCCCCAGAAAAGACGCACAGTGCGGTGAATCACGAGTAGCTTGTGGTGCACGCTCATGATCCAGTAGTTCCGGAAGGACGAAACCCACGACGGGAGGTGCTGGATGCTGGCGTCGGTGCTGAGGTAGACGGGGCAGCCTCGGATGATCTCTCGGATGTCGCGGTCAATCTGGAGGCAGAGATCGTAGGACAGGCCTCCTAGCGAGTTGACGTCCTGCTCAGTGCTAAAGTCAGTTTGGTGGGTCGCGGGCGGAAGCGTGGCGAGCCTGACCTCGAAGAAGCGGCGAACCTGAGCACGGCGTAGTCAGTATATTGACTTCGGGGCTGAAAGTTAGAAAGACTCAAACAATTGGCGACGCGGATGGAGATGATGAGCTTCGTGACGATAGTCGGTTCCTCAAGAGGTCGAACGATGAGGTTCCCCGCGGCCAAGTCTTCGTCATGGCAGTTGGTAGGGAGTGGTGTGGTGAAGTGTGCGGGGAAGATGGTGTACCTGTCAAGCGAGCTGTGCATCAGCAAGCTGGTTTGGGTCGCGGACGAGCAGGGAGGCTGCTCACGAGCGGCGATAAGGGATGCTGACCCAGTCTTCGGTCGAAAGCGCACACCAAAGTCGTTTACGGACCTCGCGGTCGATGAGAGCCTTGATTCCGGCCGGTGAATGGGGGTCGACGCCTTGTTGCCGCCGGCGCGCGTCCCAGTCGGCGTCCGAGTCGAAGCGGTGTAGATTGAGGTGTTGCGCGATCCGCACGCCGCATGCGAGGAGAGTGGCGATCAAGTCGGAGCCGCTGTGGGGGGGAGTGAGCTCCATGTGCCACTTGATTCAGAAGCAATATCGCACCCAACGTCTTGGCACGTCCTGTCAGAAATCGGAAGTCAGTGACGTGCGACGATGGATCAAGGGTGTTCACTAACATGACGAGGATCGCGATACACTGTACGCTGTAAATAGAATGCTTGGCGAGAAACTGGCCGCGGTGGAGTGCGTCGACACTGGCGTCGAAGAAGGCTTTGGGCATGGCGTCGTCTGATGGTCGGGTGAGATGAGCATCGCAGCTCGGAAGCAAGCAGAACAGAAAAAACACGCCTGGCAAAAGACCGGCGTCAATCCGATCCTGGGGGGACATGTGCTTGATTCCGACGCAGCTGAAAGGAGCAGGGAGTCGTCAGCAGGCGGACTTGCCGTAACACGCCAGCGAGACTCACAGGATCGCATAGTACAGGCCCAACCAGCAGTAGTTGACCATGGATCCTCGTCTCTCACCCCACGAGAAGAACTCGGCGCATTCCCCCTTGAAGCTGCCCGCGTGAATGCAACCGTGCTGCCAACCAACGCGCTCGAGCGAATACCGCACGATGGCCTCGCTCTGCTCGCGGTCCGGGAGCACTTCGCCGAGGAGGTGTGATATGGTGAACGTGGAGACGGTGGGTTCCATAGAAAGCGCGCCAGGCGCGACGAGTGCGGACGGCGCGAGTGGCCAGGCGGGTGCGAGGAGCGTCGAGGGCGAGCCTTGGGGGTCGTCCTCCTCGGGTCTGCGCAGTACTGAGCGATTCGCATGGTCCTGCTTGCGGTCACGACCCAGGGCGAGGAACTCAAGAGTGACAGCCGCTGTCACCACACTTCCAGAGTCAGCGGCCTGCGGCAGCCGGAACAAGGACGGAGTGCTCACCCTCGACCTCGCCATCGCTCTCGGCGAGATGCCCTTCTTCTCGTATCCGGTCGATTGATGGCACGGACGAGTATGCGCTCGAAGCGTGGGATCCGTCGCCGTGTGAGAATGCCGGGTGAGCGCCGCGCGCTCCTGTCGCCGCGGAGCCGCCCTCGTTGAATGCTGAAGGCCGGTCGTCCGCCTCCGTCTTCGTGACCTCCTTCGTCCCCGTGCTGGCGTTGTAGGCGAACATCGGACCGCCGTCCGGGCCTGTCTGCCCGCTCGGCACGAACTGCGAGAGGACCGTCTCGAGGTGGAACAAGCGCTGGCGGATGCCGGTCACGCTCTGGCGGATCGCGTCCAGCTCACTCGAGGTGGCGAGACGCGTCTCTCCGGTCGGGTTTTGCAGCGGGTCGCGGCTGGGAACGCGCGAGGTCAGAGACGGACGAGGTGCCGCTCGGGAGCTCGGCCGGCGGGGGCTCACCTGGGGAGCGTCGGGTCTGGCGCGCTCAAGTGGCAAGACGTGCCCTTCCCACGCTTGATGCAGGCACCGCAGGGCGTGCACTTGTCGCCTGCGTGTACAGCGATCAGCGAACAACTCCCACCACGCCGCTGCCCTCCCGGTCTCAGCGGGTCTCAGCGTGGCTCAGCCGAGGGCTGTCTCGGGTCGTACTGAGGGACATCTGGGAAGCGAAGAAGGATGGACTGTTTACATTTGATCTTGCGTCTCGTGCATTCTGGGGAGAGCGGTGTCAGCGGGTGAAGCGGCGTCCGGGATGACGTGAGAGCACACCTGTGCAGCTGCGACGATGAAGAACAGGGATCAGGTCTCGGCATGACTCGAGCGCGTCTCCACGTACCTCCAGCTCGGGCGCTGGGTCTTTTTGCTGGCCTTGTTGTCGCCAGCGGCGGGTGAGTTCTCCGCAGGCGGGCTGCCCTCAGGACTCCCTGAGCCCACTGGCACGTCCTCCCCAGCTCCGTTTCCGTTGAGATGTCGAGGCATGAGCCGTGTCGGGCGTTTAGTGGCGTGGACCGCTTTGTAGTCACTCGACGATAGTGGATAGGGAGGAAACGAATGTTCGGCCGAGCCTGGACGAGGGGAGGGCCCCTGAGTCCTCTCTTCCTCTCCGAATTGGCTCTGTACCTTGTCTTAGATACGTGCGCTGGAGACGGATAAGCATGTTTGCAGGTGGATCCTCAACTGAACGATTCCAGGGCCTCGGCCGATAAAGTAGTGCAGCCGGGTCACGGCGGCGTGCCAAATTTCAATGCCTCGCTCTTCACACTCAAAGTCCATCATTCGACAGCACATCCCTAGCGACCTCCAATTGGCAAGAATCGTGTATTTGAGGGTGATGATGTGCGTGTGCAAGGCGTCAAGACAGATGGCACGAGTGGAAAGGACGTCACATGCATCACCTCCTGCTGCATCGAGTACCCGCCACCCAGCGTCAACCCCACCCTACGGATACAACATAGTACTGCTATGCAAGATACAAGGTGCGTTGAGCCCAGCCTTGGGAAGAGGGTTCGGCTCAGCCGGAGATGTGGGGCGCCGGTGAGTGAGTAGCGATGCTGACCTCAGGCTTCCAGATCAGCAGCGGCAGCCGCAATAACAACGTCCGACCACGCTGCGGTATCCATGCCGTAAGCCTCCGTCATGGGAGGGCGGTCGGGGGTCGATGGTGGGTCCACAGTGGCCAAAGGACGCCACTGGGAGCTTGACGGGTGCCGCGTTCGGTCCGTCGCGTTCGATGGTCCGCATCACCAATCTCCATCTCTCTCAGCTCTCTCACCATCCATCGCTCTCGCCTACCGTTAAGTAAATCAACTCGACCCATCCTGCTGCAAGTGTGCTCTTTCTTGTCCCGAACGCGTCCGCTGACGTCCCTGATGGATCCCTTACTACTCGCACCTCCCGCTCATTGCCGGAGACTACGTCGGTCTTCGGCAACTCGAAATGGCTAGAAAGGTGCAGAAATTCAGGCCGAATGCTGGGAGAGCACCGTGACCTGACTCGGCAAGGGGAACGGCAAGGCAGCCGCGCACCGCACTGGCAGGGACCGCGGGGCCCGGCTGGTGCTGCATCTCTAATCGTGCGTGCACTGAACTTGCCAAGCCCACGATAGAGCGCAGGATCTGCGACGAGGGCGAAGATTCGAAGGCTCCGAGTCCCGATGTGGCGCTGGCTAGCCGGCTGCGCACGTCCGCCCGGACCCCAGCATGGAAGGCCCGGACAAAAGGGCGTAACGCTCTCATAGACGAGTCCTTGAACCACCAGCTCCGCTCTGGCCAGATCTCTCTTGTTCTCCTGAACGTCTCAAACTTCAAGTCTACGGTCTCCGGCAGATCCTTCCCCGTGTCCCGTTCTACCCGAGCTGGCCTCGTTCTCGCTGTGCGAGCCCCCTTCCCCCGTTCCGACACGATGCTTTCCTCCCAGTGCTTCGCCCGCCTGTCCGCCTACGCGTTCCTCAACTTCTTCCGGACGTTGACCGTCCTTGCGCTGCTCGCCGGCGCCGCAAGCGAGATGGCTCTCCTCGTCCTCAACCTGAGCGAGCGCGTCGCAAACCACATCCTTGACGACACATTCTTCGTCGGATCTCCTGGGATCCCCAGGGCGGTCGGTGGAACGGCTGGGTTTGCGATTGGCCACGGGCTGAGCTGTACGTTCACCCTTCGCAGCGGCGTGTGGAGGAAGACGGCGACGTCTATGGAAGCTGACTGGAAGTTTCCGAACAGTCATGGTTCTCCTGGCGGCAGCTCTGTCTGAAACACCAATGCCAAAGTCCCTTGATGGGACTTTCCAGCACATGTGGGAGCGCCTGCACTCCCCCTTTAGCCGGGACAAAGGCGTCGGCGCCGCTGGTTTCTACATGGTCCTCCTGGGCGCCCTCAAGCTCTCTCAGAAGTGAGTCCTGTTGCACCGTATAGATTAAACAAGTTCTGACTGCCTTTAAAAGTGTCGGATTCCTTTACCAACTCGCCGGCGTCGTCCTCGTCGGTTTGGGCATCATCAACTTGATATTCGTACGTCGCAACGCAACCCCTCATCGACTCGTCCTGAACATATCTCTTTCAGGGATTGACACTCGGCGTCAGCATCAACTACTTTCGCTCCAACACCTACCTCACGGACCTCGACGACCAACTACACCTCCCGCCGCCCTGCACCGCTTCCGTGGGCAGCAGCACCAAGTCATCACTCTCGCACTCGAACAACGGCTCGATCGTCATTCACCACGACTCGGATCGCTGGATTCGCAGCATGGTGCCGACGTTCCTCCAACGGATGTCGGTCTTGACAAGCTCAGTCTATAGCGCCGGGAGTTCGGAAGGCGTTGCACGAGGCCCCATCAGCTCCCCCATCAGCATCCCGTCATCAGCCGAGTGGAACGACGAGGACCGATCGAGGCTGGGCCCGATGGTTCAGATCAGGAGATAGATGCTCCGGGGTTCATTGGTGGTTTACCGTTGAGGTTTGTTAGGGTGTTAATAGCTACAGTGTGTTAGTTGGATGCTGCGAGGAGCTGGAGCATGCAACAGGTCACCACATCAGATGAGAATCAGTCACTACGATCTCCAGGCAACGCATCACGGCACGTGTGAGATTTCAGATGGAGGGAGTCGCGGCTTCCGGCGGCACCCAATTTAAAGGGCGGCCGAGTTGAGTGCCTTTCCAGCCTTGACGAAAAGATAGAAGGTAGCTCCGAGACCTAATATTTCCAGCTATAGTCAGTGGTGAATTGTAGCCGCGTCGACTCGCTGGCGTACCTGTGCCGAACGAGAGAGTCCGGAGAGCGCTCGCCGGCTCGGAGGTGTTGGTGATGTACAACAGCTGTATACAGGAAGATCAAGTTGAGTCCCGTTCTATGCCAAAGGTAATCGCACGTTGTAAACTACGCGAGCGGCGATGTAAGTCAGACTGGCTCCGTTGAGCGTGTCGACGGGAAGCCCCGCCAGGTTTCCGGCAATAACGGCGCAGGCGAACAGGGCAATGTTCTCCATACCGTTTTGACTTGCGGCCTCCGATCTGAGGTAGCGAGCGATGGTCTAGGATTCCCACGAGGTCGTTAGCGAGGCCCGGCAGCAGCGGGACGCTGGCCGCCTCCATCGTCCGTTCCCTTTCCTTCCTCCCAACATCACCTCCGCACCATTATTCTCAGTCCTATATTCTGTCCAAGCTAGACATACGGGGTTCTTCTTGGCGGTGAGCATGGCTGCCTGGCACCTGGCGACGAACTCGCGCGGAGAGGAGTTGCGGAACGCAGGCAGCTCCCCCTTGCTAGTCTTCGTCAGGGCGACCGCATACCTGGGAGGCGATGGTGCCAGGACACGTCAGCTGGGACCATGGCCGACTTGGCAGGGAAGGACTCGGACGCGGACCGTCCGTCGACGTCCGTCACACGTACCAGTGCGGGAAGATCGCAACGAACCAGGCGGCAGGGACGGCGTAGAGGCTGTAGTTGGACATGGTTGGGTTTGTGGAGAAGTGGGTGGTGAGGGCAAGCGCGGACGACGGCGTTTGACGGAGTGCGCTCGAAGCTTCAAGCGGCGGGCACCGGCAACCTCCAGCTCCCGCCTTCAGCACGCTTTCCTTCCTGCCAGTCAGTGCAAAAGTCTGTGTTTGCGTGTCCAGAGAAGGTCTACGTTGAACCGGACCGCCCATTTGGCGAGCAGAAGGTGCGAGTGGCGCTGCAGCCTGGTTAAGTTGTATCTCTCGCGGTCCTTCCAGGCTGCGAGAACGGGTGACGGCGATCCATGATGAGTGCAAGCATTCGCTCCGAGATCTGAGATCTGAGATCTATTGGAAAGGGAACGAGTCCGGCCTAAGCGGCGGACATGCTCAGCGGAACAACGTTCACGAGCGCTCCGTCTCGCCGCCGCGGCCTGCGCCTTGCTTCCTCTCCCACCTCCACCTGTATCAGAATGGTTCTCGCAGCTGGTGTTGCCCCTCCTCTCCCGACCAACTCGGTCTCGCTCAACGGGACGGACGCTGGTGCGCACTCCGCTGCCAGCGCTGGTTGAAAAGCTCACGCAAGCGTCGCTCTCGTAGAGGCACTTGAACGCTTCAAGATTCGAGAGCTCTGCGAAGGTTTCCCATGCCACCGCGACTCGTGTGAATGGCCAAAGGTGAGCCGGGCGCTGCACCCCACATCAGCCGATCGCTGACGGATGTCGAGCAGATGCGGGCCCTTTTCGCGGCCGAGGACGCATGCAAGTCAGGTTGCATCTCGTGTCTGTGACTTCACTTACCATCCTTGCTCGCGAAACCCCAGACGTGTTCACAACGTGGTCCGGAGGAGTCCCCGTCGACGACTTTATCAAGATCAGTGAAATCGGCTTCTCCAAGGGCGTCAAGATTGCCGTGAGCAGACTCGAGCGTTTGAATTGAATTACTGGCTGACACGAACGCAGCATCGATGCAATGGCTGCACGGTGGATGTTGCCACCTCGGGCCCCTCGGCTGGCGTGCGAGGCATCGGAAAGCTGAAGGCGTGCGTTGGTCTATAAAAACTCCGAGCCAGACACTGACCGTCATCAACCACAGGACCATCACTCAACGCTTCGTTATGCCTTCGACTGTTGAGGGCCAGACCGCCGAGGTTGACATCGACGCCGATTGTCGGCTTGTCTTTTTCGTGGAGAAGAAAGCGGACGGGTGGAAGACTCACTTCTTCAAGGGTCAGTCAGCCACATGACCCTTCTGAGACCCCAATCTGACTGCCATGACGCAGGGTTCTACGAGAAGGACAAGGCGACCCCCGTGGACCCTCGCTTCGTTCCTAAGTTTGACGACGTGAAACTCGCATCGTTCCCTGAAGGCTACCGCTACCTGGCTTATGGTCAATCGTCTGCATACAAGGTCGGTTGGGCTACTCTCCTGGCTGGTCTACCGCACTGACTCCTTCCTCCCTCCGCAGATCAAAATGGACCTTCCTCAGAGCCGCGGACAGGCTCATGACGACTTTTACTTATCTTTTATAGACGTACGTTTTCTTGGTGTGCTATCGAAATGGAGAGCACTAAATGTGGTTGTTGTTCGAAGTGGCTTAACGGCGCAAGTATCGAGGAGATGAAGGTCACGCTCGGGGTCTGAAACGGTGCAGCCGCTCAACGGAGACGTCACGATCCAAGTCTTACACCAGCAGGTCGCTGAAATCTCAATATGTCCTACTTCACTCTGTGCTACGCATTGCAGGCCCGTCGCAACCACACCCCAAGGCGAGCGGTGGAGCTCGTTGGTGGCGCTCGCAAACGTCGAGCCCGATAAGTCGGGCCCATCAACAGGCCAGCATATCTCATCAAATGAAAAGATCCCTAACATGCCGAGTACATTCTCAGATTGCCCTTTGAATTTCCTTGACAGGAAGCGACACCGCCACCGCAAAATTGCGCAGCCTACCTTTCACGTCCCTCTTGTCCTCTCCCCACATCTCGCCTCCGAGCAACGACTGCAGGACCAGTCGAGCCACTCTCAGCCAACACTCTCACGCCCTACAGAGTCACGACATCGCCGGAATGGAGGCCGGTCCTGCTCCCAGCATCGTCCAGCCTAAGTCCTCGGCGGCCGCGGCGCGCGTCGAGGAGAGTGACAAGGCCGCCTACCTCGTCGAGTGTGCGCCAACGCAGATGCCGCTTCTTGACAACACGACGCTGAGCTGACTTCCCTTTTCCCAGATGCGCGCTCCGGCAGAGCCAAGTGCAAAGGGAGGAAACCGTGCAACGGCTCGCTCATCGCCAACGGAACTCTTCGGTCCGCCCCAAGCTTCATCACTCGAAAATTGTGGAACTGAATCCGCCCTTCAGACTCGGCGTTCTGGTCACCTACGGTGAGCATGGGGACGGGTACCAGTTCCGGTGAGCAGCCGGTGGCCTCGCAGCACGACAATGGCGAGCGGGGCTGACCTGACACTCGCTGGTCACAGCCATTGGGGTGAGCATATTTGCCATATCTCGAGGGAAATGAGGGATTAGGGACAGCTGAACGTTTGCAACAGGGTGCGTCACCAATGCCCAACTCCTCAACATGTCCGCACAGTATGCCGCCGCGGACGAGATCGGCGGGTTCAAGGACCTCGAGCTCGAAGACAAGGTCCGCATCACCAACGCCTTTCAGAATGGCCAAAGTCCGTCCCCTCGCTCCATCTCGGCCGCACGTAACGTCGTGACCGCGAGCCAAGGCGCTGACACTCGTCCCCACCCCTTTTCTTCTGAGCAGTCGACCTTGTGGACATGTCCGAGAAGGCTCCGCCGCGCAAGGGAGGACCTCTCCCGCGCACTGAACCCGAGCAGCCGCAGGAGACGGACCTCGGAGGCGCGAACGTCAACGGCGAGGACGAGTACGCCTATGCCGAGCCCTCGACTGAGACGACGGAGCGTGCTCCCAACCCGTCCCGCAAGTCGAGGGGGAAGAAACTTCCCAACTACGGCGAGTCTGGCGACGACCTCGAGGGCGACTCGGAGCCGGAGAGCGTCGACGTCAAGTCCAAGGTGAGCCCCAGGTCGCGGATGGGGTCGAGGGTTACGTTGAACGACTTCTGTTCGCCCGAAATTAAGGGAAAGCGCGCTTGGAAGCAGCCAGCCGCCGGTTCCGAGGCGGACGAAGACGTCAAGCCTAGCCTGAAGCGCGTCAAGTCGGAGAACGTCGAGCCCCTCTCCGAGCAGGTGCGTCCACGTTCCCTGTGATTAAAACCTTGTATTTACGAGGAGCCTTTCAAGGCCAAGCCTACCAAGGGTGGCGGCCGTCGCGTCAAGAAGGAGGTCAAGGAGCCTCCCGCGCTCGCGTCCGACGTCGTACGCAAGTTACCTTCTCCGCTTCCGTAGCCTTACTGACATGAAGTCACTACATTTGCCACAGGAGATGGTGCGGATCCGCGAGTTCTTGTCTCATACGCGCAGGTGAT
>ERZ1463038.511-NODE-511-length-13474-cov-14.062821_pt1 | contig 13474 bp, 24 predicted proteins | sample MGYA00564479_ERZ1463038 | MGnify/ENA primary metagenome ERZ1463038 (study PRJEB39244, sample SAMEA3635134) | Helicobacter pylori | study: EMG produced TPA metagenomics assembly of PRJEB11511 data set (Assembly of a 5300-year-old Helicobacter pylori...
CACACCTAGGACACTCTTTCCCTACACGACGCTCTTCCGATCTGCGCAGGATGCGAGCCGAGCCAGAGCTGACCGGCTGCTCAAGTTGCTCGTCGTCTGCTGGCTCCGAGTGGTCGCCTTTGATGTCGGGCGACGTCGGCGGCGAGTCGAGCGACTTTGGTGGGCTCGTCGAGGACGAAAAGGACGAGTCGGCCGCAGACGAGTCGGCCTCGTCCAAGAGTTCGGCCCAGTTGGCAGTCGCGTCGCTCATACGGGCGCGTGGGAGCACGGCTGAGGTCAACGAGGATGACGGCGCGCGGCTCGGCGAGGACCTGGCGCGGTGGTTGGACCGGGTCAGACGCGACTCGTGGGGGGAGACTGAAAGGTGAGCGTACGTGGATGCGCTCGAGGATGAGCTCAGCGCCGGTTTACGCGAGCCGTACTGCCGCCTGACGACTGGACGCGCCGAGCTGGAATGCAAACAACCCTCTCGCACGTCAGTGGCGTGCGGTCGGCCTTGGGTGGGCGGGGCTCACACTGGGGACATTGGTGCAGCGAGTGGTGAGGCGATTGAGAGTGAGGGAGTGAGAGTGGAAGGGAAATCAGACTAGACTCGACAAAAACAGGCGCCGACGTCGGTCACGCGTGAGCCTTAGACCAATCAGAATGATGCGCGCGGGGGGTCGCGGGGGCACCTCCGCCTCCAAGCCTATGCTTGCCACCGTTCCGCAGAACACGCCCCTCCAGGATCTTCAGGCTGGCAGGAGCTCTGCCAAAAGAGCTTCCAGAGCATGATCCCAGTCGCTAGATCTCGTGCGAGCGCCACCTACCCTGATCGGTGCCCAGTCCGCTGGTGTCAGGTGTACTGCTGGTGCACCTCGTGACCGCTTATGCTTTGCTTCAGAAATAGTTCTGCTGGAGGACTGCGGAGGTTGGGTCGCGTGTGCAGCCGCGCGACGCTGGCTGCCGTCGGAGAAGCCGGCCACGACAACTGGGGAGTTGCTGCTGCTTCTAAGATGATTGCCCATCAAAATTTGAGAACGTTACAATACAATTGCTTATTCTCAACGCTACACAGTCGTGACGGTGGACATGTAGCTGGGTGGGACGTGAGGGGCGAAAGACGGGAGCAGCGGAGTCTTCTCCGAGGCCTTGAATGACGTCTCCACTATCAGGGAGAAGCCCAATTCTTTTTCGCTCGAGTCCTCTTCCACTTCGATGGGTACGGTCCAATAAAACCTGCGTATAGTCCCTTAGCGTCAGCGTCCCGCAACTTTGCTACGCCACATCTCAAGCTGGTCGTGAGAGGCTCACAATACGCCGAACATGGTCGGAGATATGACTATAATGCAAAGTGAGCCTTTTGATTTAGTTTTCACAAGAGCCAATTGACTGACGGCAGCAGAAGACGCTGGCTAGTCGAGCAGGCAGGCCGTAGCCTTGGTCGATGAGCAGGTCTCGCACCCCGCACGCGTTCAGAATCGAGGCCCACAAACAGGCTACAAGATTCAAAGGTCAGCCTGAAGCTAGCTATTTTCCCCGGGTGATCATCTGCTCACCTGCGCCCGCGAACCAGTACGCCATCGCTCCCCAGGAGTAGATCGCCATCCTCGCACCCATTCAGCGAAAAGCAGCGCCCAGAATGCGCCCGAGACGTAGCCCGATGTTATGACGACGAGAGCGAAAGAGCTGGTCGGGGTCATCGATCCGCTGATGCGGGAGTCGAAACCGCAGATGACAGTGATCATGTAGAGGAGAGACCTGCGTGATTGGAAGACAGTAAGCAGTGTGGGATAAAACTCCCGATTCGGTGGCTTACAGGCCGACACAGAGGGTCACTGCGATCTGGGCGGCCACGAACACCTTGGCGATGCGTGCATGCCGGATGGCCTGCGACATGTTGACCTGGCGAGAAGATGGGGCGGTCACAAGCTCCGAGAACCAAGATCGCTGGAGTTCGATGGGATTTGATCAAATGGGGTATGGCTTCGTGGGCAGCTCAGTGCTGGCGCTTGAGAGTGTGCTCCGGCCGGGATGGGTTCGACGCCACCAAGGGGTCGGTGCGCGGCGATGCTGACGGCACTCGGACGACGGTCGTCTGGTTGTCCAAGAAGTATGAGCAGGATGTCAAGAGGCAGAGTCTAGTGGTATCGAAAGTGCGTGCTCAGAAGCCGCCGCCGGGGCATGTTGCATGTCTTGAGTCGCCTGCCGTAAGGCCGGCTCGCTGTGGTACGTGCGTGTTGCAGACGGTCGCAAACCGCCGATCAGCTCATCTCAAGCTCGAATGCACCAGTTTACATTGATACAGAAGCACGATCCTTGATCCACGACCTTCGCTCTTACATGGGTGCGCTCCTCGTGGACCATGGATGACCACCAGTGGCCGGGAGAAGTGGTGTCCTCCCACGGCCTTCCACCCCCACAGCAACTAGGCGGCGCCTCAAAGCCATGAACCACAGTCTTCTGATTCATGAAATAGACGAAGCCACCTTCGCACGACCGTGCAGCGCCGTACGCCCCCGAGGTGCACGGAGCATTGCGAGCGAGTGAGCGAGCGTCGAACTCGTACTCGAGTGCCAGAGATCCGGCGTGGAGAGGACCGAGCCACCGTGGGAAGATATTCTGAGCCTCTTCAGATTCGCTGGTGTGATCAGGATGCGGAACCGGGATAGTTGCAGGGCATCTCTCGATTGGCTGTGAATCGGCGGCGAGGGGATCGAGCCATCCCAGGAAGATGGAGAAAGTGAGAGGTTCCGGTCGCATTCTTCGTGAATGTACTGCGTGTTGAGGCCAGCCCAGATAAATTCCCACGCGTTGCTCTGTATCCCCGGCAACCTCAGACGTCGTACTTCAGCCGCCGCGCTCCTCCGTCTCTTCCCTTCTCTCCATCCCCACCACTCTCCTTTTTCTCTCGCCACCACTTCTTTTTCTCCTCTTACAAACCCGTTCTGTAACCCTCCTCTCGACAATGCCGTCCTTCAAAACCAGCATCGCCAGCATCGCGCTCCTCGCGTTCGCTTCGCTCACGAACGCCGCCGCGACCCCGGTCGATGGTGAGCTCTCAAAAGCAATCCATCCGATTTAAAGAAATTCTGACTACATCTCTGCCCCTTGACAGCCTCGCACCTGTCTCGCCGCGTCGTCGACATTGAGCGTCGCGAGGTCCCCGGCGCTGCCGCCCGCGTTCTTGCCGCCAAGAAGCGAGCGGTCACGGCTGCCAAGCGTTCTGCTGAGGCCACCTCATCCCTCGTCGAGCGCCAGGGCGGGACCTTCGACCCGTCCCTGGACCCTATCGCAGCTTTCATCGCTTACCAGAAGACCCCTTGCACGTCCACGACGACTTGCGTGGCAGCTGGACGGACGGTGTGTTCCATTCCAGATCTCATGGGCACTGGTGAACTTTGTTGCTCACTCAATTCTACCAGGAAATGATCACGTCGCCGTAAGGAATCACCGTGTGCAACTTCCGCACCCGCTTCTGCGCCGGTAATTTTTCCCAGCGCCCACCTCCTGAGCGCCTTCCGCTGACATGAAGAAATCAGTGACCTGTGCTTCCGGATACGTGGGGCCTAATGCTGCTGGCCGCTGCGTGCCGAGTATGTCACTCTTTTCCAAATCCGAGAACTAGATCCTAGTCGGCTCACGACGATGACATTTTCCAGATGCCGCGAACTACCCGGCAGCACCCCTTCACGGCGTCTACGTCGGAAAGGCATGTACTCTCAGGTGTGACTCGGCCCTCGGATACACGTACGTTTAAACTCCGCGCGCTCTCGCAATGCGAGCACGGGCGCTGAACGACTTGTGCCGCACCCCAGCATCCAGTCGGTCAACGGAGTTGCCACCTGCGTCAATCTGACCTCGGACCCGAACAACTGCGGCGGAGTTGGAGCCCTTTGCCCCTACGGTTGTGAGTAACCAGCTACAACTAGAACTCTTAACCTCCAGCGCGGAGCCCGCACCCGTTGCTGAACAGTGACTGACGACACCATTATCAATAGATGCCCGTAGTGGTATCCCCACTTGCTTCAGGGCCCAGTGTGGCCTCGGTACGATCAATCTGGTTCCTCCATCGACTCGGAGCTGTGCTGACCTGCCGTGTGCGCAGTTTGCCCGTCGGGCCAGTCCCCCTTCCCGACTGCGTCTGGACGGACCTACTGTCGCTAAGAATATCCTGGGTTTCTGGTGTCTGAAAGCGGACCATCTGTCCTCATGGGCTCGGCCGTGCGCCTACGGTCGGCGAGCAGCGTGGCGGTCAAGGATGGAGCAGTAGTCACACCCCCGTAGACGGTGCCATCCTTCCATCGAACCATCACTCGTTTTCTTACATACTGCCATTGCATTGCTATTTGTATCTCACAATTTACCTCCCGGGCCGCGTCGGTGACTCGCTCAGCGCTCCGCGCTCCGTGCTGAACTTGCGGCGGCGATTTCGGCTGGCACGTCCGCGTTGGAATCACAAGCACGGTAACGGATTTACTGTCAGCGGAACATGATCTAATTCAGGTTGAGCTTTCCGCGCCACAAGCTCACGCTTGCGGAATCGAGGAGAAAGCGTGCATGACGCACGTCCACGAACCCACGGGCATCCAGGATTCAGGATTAAGCTTTCAAGGTGCACGTTCGAGGCGTTTGAAGTGGCGCTTGAAGGTCTGTGAGCGCTTCAGCGCCCTGGTGCTCAAGAGTGTTGAGCGGCTTGCTCTCGGGAGGAGGCGGTTGCGGTGGAGGTGCGCAGGGATGAAGCTCGAGTAAGACCCTAGTTACCGAGCCTAATGGATCGCGAAATTCATCCGGGCATTGTTGCGCGCAACCACTCGCCTGTCGAGGGCTCGAAGTATCAGCTCTATCTCTATTGCTCCTCGTGTTCCACCGCGCCAGTCTCAGCGGCATGACGGTCCTCGAGCACCCTTTGGACTTCGATACAATGCTCAGTGTTACAACGCAGGTGGGGCGCGCGCGTGCGCCTCTACATCTCGTCGCCGCCTCCGCGCCGAGTCCCCCGAGGGTCGTACACCCTTTCGATGGGAGGGGTCCTAGCTTTGAGCGAAGAGGAACTGGAACGAGAGCGTCTTGGTGTCGACGTCCCAGTGCTCCCACGCCATACCCTCGGCACTGTCGATCTCGCGCGCCTGGATCTTGAAGGAAATGGACTGGTACGGCTCGGCGGCGATCTGCGGCGGTGAGCAAAGGGTCAGCAGCGGCGTGGCGAGAGGGAACGGGGAGCAGGACGCACGAGGAGGTATTGCCATGCGCGGTCGGGCACCTCGACGTGCTGCTCGAACGAAGACATGAACCGGTGGCGCGGCTTGACGCCCTCCGCGATCTGCGGGTAGTGCACCTGGAAGAGCATGCCGAGCTGGCCCGTGATCGGATCCCGGACCTTGGTGACCTGCGCGCCGTTGTCGGGGGGCAAAGTCAGCTCTCAACGCCTCGCGCCACGCTCGCCGGCACGCACCTGGTATCCGGGGCTTCCGATCTTGATGAAGGACTTTGTGGCGACGGCCATCTTCTGCGCCTGGACCTGCAGCGCCTGCTGGGCCGCGAAGCCGGTGGGGTCATAGTTGTCCTTTGCTGCTCGCCGGGCGAGGTTCGTCTGATGCTTCTTGCCCTGGGTGTGGGCGAGGTAGGAGCCCTCGTTCGTGTGGAGAGTGAGGCACAGCCGGCACTCGAGGCCGCCGAGGTGGTTCCGAAGGATGTACGGGTCCTGCGCGCGCACGAGTCAGCGACAGGCGGCTGGGAGCGGCGGGCGGGGGGGCGGACCTTTGCGAGGTCGATCGTCTCAAGCGCGAGCTTCCGTAGACGCTCTCGTCGGTCGAGGGCCTGCGCATCGCCGCTGGCGACTCCTCCGCCGCCGAACTTGCTGCCGACGCGGTTCTGTGGGCGAGGTGTCAGCTGCGGTCACTCGACCGCGGGCGCGCGGGGCGCTCACCTGCTGATCTGTGGACGGGACGGTCAGCTTGCGAGTCTTTAAGCGAGAAAAACGACGTACCCATGTTGGTGCGTGCGAGAGGGGAGAGATGAACCGATGCCGCGCCGACATCCGCTTCTTGTCTCCAACGACACCGCAGCACCCACGCCAGCGCGCATGTCTTCGATGACCGGCGGCGGGCTCTCCCTTGCGCCCCGCGGGGTGACCAGGACTCGCTGGGTCGGCCGAGCTTCGATCCTCGCCCAGTTCCCCGCCGCGCCCGAGTGGCTCAGGCTCCTCTGTCTGTCCGCGGGCATGTTTGGCCTCCAGATCACCTGGAGCTGCGAGATGGCGCAGGGTGCGTCGCCTTACCGCCTTGTACGAGAGTTTGCCTAATGTTCAGTGCAGCCTCGCCATACCTGCTCTCGCTCGGGCTCAGCAAGAGCATGATGAGCATCGTCTTTGTCGCTGGCCCGCTCTCGGGGCTGATTGTCCAGCCCGTCGTCGGGGTCCTGTCCGACGGCTGCAAGTCACGGCTGGGCAGGCGCAGGCCCTATATGATCGGGGGCTGCATCGTCTCAAGCCTTGCCGTGCTCCTACTCGGCTGGGCCGCCGAGGTCGCAGCCGTCTTCGCGACAACGGGAGGGGCTGCGGTTAGTCCCACTGTTGCTACTGGGGGTTCAACAAGAAGTGGAAGCTGACACAGTGAGCTGAGCAGCACCAGCGCCTCACCATCGCGCTCGCCATCGTCGCAGTCTACGTCATGTATGCACGCCGACCCCACATCCCCACCCTCGGGCCCCGCTCAAACCAACGCTGCCCTCCACAGCGACTTTAGCATCAACGTCGTGCAGGCGATGGACCGCTCGCTGCTCGTGGACGTGTGCCCGCCCGCGCTCCAGCCGGCGGCGAACGCGTGGGCGTCGCGCGCGTTCGGGTTCGGAGCCGTGTTTGGGTACTGGTTCGGCGGGATCGACCTCGTCGGGCTCACAGGCGGGCACCTGGGTGGGGATCAGCTCAAGGTGCTCACCTTCTTCACTGCCTTCTTCCTCGTCACCACGCACGCCGTCACGGCCGCGTGCGTGCAGGAGCGCGTGCTCATCTCGCGCGAGGACAGCACCGCGCTCGAGGAGGGCGAGAGCCCGACTTGGAAAGCGCTCGGAGAGATCTGGACGACGTTCCGCACGCTTCCGCGCCCGATCCAGCAGGTGCTCAACGTCCAAGTGCGCCGCCCTTCGTCGCTTCGCCCGACAACTCGGACGCTGACGCTCACCGCGTACAGTTCTCGAGCTGGATCGGATGGTTCCCCGTCCTGTTTTTCTCCACGACCTGGATCGCCGAGATCTACGCCCACGCGCAGGGCGAGCCCGACTTCGCGACCGCGCCGACGCTCGTGCGCGACCTCGGCACACGCGCGGGCACCCGGGCGCTCTTCCTCCACTCGCTCGTCGCGCTTACGACCTCGATCGTCGTCCCATCCCTCGTCGCGACTACGGGCGAAACGCCCTACCTCCGCCAGCCCTCGAGCGAGCAGTCGCTCTTCGCGCGCGTCGCCCACTTCCTGCCGACGCTCCCGTTCGCGTGGCTCAACCTCCCCCTCCTCTGGACCATTTCGAACGGCGTGTTCTCTGTTCTGCTCCTCTCGACCTGGTTCGCCGGTGACTCGGTCGCGCGCGCGTCGTTCCTCATTGCGGCGATGGGCTTCTGCTGGGCCGTCACAAATTGGGCCCCGTTCGCTCTCGTGCGTCCACATTTGAATCGATTCCATCAGTCTAACGTAATCTGATCTCGAACAATTGCAGCTCGGCGAGCTCATCCTGCGCCTCACGCACTCGTCCGCCTCGCCCATCGCACTCGCCGACGTCGAGCGACGCGGCTCGCGCTGGGGCTCGCACGCGCTCTCGCCGATCGCCGAGGAGCGCTCACCAGACGTGGAGCCTCTGATGAGGTCGAAATCTCCCCAACCAGAGCTCACTGCGGCGGCGCTCTCGCGGTACGGCACGCCCCCAGCCCGGGTGCACGAGACGCCGAGCACGGAAGTGAGCACGCCTGGCACGTCCTACTTCGACACGATGGGCGGCGAGACGCCCGTTGAGGGCAACTTCCCCTTTCCGTCGCCGCACCACCAAGTCGACTCGCCCGACCTGCCCCCACCGCCCGCGTTCAAGGGCAAGCGCCTTTCGTTCCCTGCCGAGTTCCCGCCGAACAACCTCAGCCACCCGCCGTCGTTCTACAGCCCCTACGGCTCAGATTCGAACCTCACCATCCACGGCGGGAGCGAGTACGAGCCGTACGGGAGTCCCGCGGACACGCCCGAAGGCACGCCGACGGTGCTGCAGATCCGGCACTCGGACTCGTTTGAGAGTCAGCGCGAGGCGCACGACGATGGGGCAGCGGCTGGGCTGGGCTTTGGCGCGATGGGCGAGCGAGAAGTTCCGACAATCACCGTTGGTGCGGAGGGCGACGAGTGGGATTTGAGCGCCGATGAGAGCGACGAGGGCGAGGGCGAGAGCGGCGGGGACCAGGCGGGCGTCATCCTCGGGTACGTGTCCTTACTCTTGTGCGGCATCACTATCCTGACGCGGTGTTTGCAGCTGCCACAACATCTACCTCGTCCTACCACAATTCCTCGTCACCGGTGCGCCTCCTCGGCACCCCCACTGGCCACTCGCTGATCTTGACGAGAACGCAGCCCTCTCTTCGGTCATCTTCGCCGTCTTTGCCCCACATCACACGATCGCAACCGTCGGCCACGCCGCCGCCTCCATCGCGGTCTCAAATACCTCCGCCGCCGACGCGAGCGACCTCGTCCCGATCCTGCTCCTCCGCGCGACCGCGAGCGCAAACGACTGGGACGCACTAGGAATGCTCTTCAGGTGCGTACTGAGTCTGCGTGGGCTGGAAGATGGTGCTGATGAAACTGTGCGGGTCCGTAGGATCGGAGGCGTCGCGGCGGCCGTGTCGTGCTGGGTGTGCTGGAAGATGACGCGCGAGCGCGAGAGGGATCGGGTTAGAAGACTCAGGACGGGATCCGTGGGGTAGATGTGCGGATGGGGGAGGGTGTATGTGGTCTGGGTTCCGCAAATGGACGGACACTTTTGTTGGCCTCGCGGCGCAGGACCAAGTGGGCTACACCGGGGGCCTTTCTCTCTTGGAAGACCTCCCGAGACCCTTGGGAGCGGCAGAATCGCCCAGTGCTTGAGAGCCACCAGCGATTTCGAGTCGTAGGACCTCCTGAGCTCTGCCTGCGAGTTCGGCGGGTCTCCTGCAAGTCAAGCTCTTGGGTGGCTCTCAGAGCTCCAGGATGGGTCGGAAGTTCAGGGATAACACCGATTTGGTGTCTCTGGTGCCGCCTGCCAGAGAAAGGGCTGCGAGATAGAGTCATCCATGGCTCTCAGCTGACGCCGCTTACGGCCTATCTCGCAGGCGCTCCATCTGGGCTACAACCTATTACACCGTCGGTGCTTAGTTCAAATTGAAAGTGGTTCAGACTGTTTTGAGCAAGGGGAACCCGTGGACAGCGTCAAAAGTGAGACCGTGACGTGCACTGGACGCCTTCAAGTTCTTTGTTCCGGCCACACCCTTTGACAAGCTCGGTGAAAGCAAACGACGTTCCGCCCCCTCTAGAGCCAAGCATGACCACACCTGCTGCTCCACTTGCGCTCAAGAGGTCCGGCGACGACGTCGACGACTCGGCCGCCACTTCGAAACGGTTCAAGGGGACCGGGAACGCGGACGTGGCGCTCATCTCTTCCGAGTGAGTAGGATTTGACACGGTGCTCTTGTAGGCCGCTCCGTTCCGGGGGGTTGGCCTGTGTAGGTTCAAGGAGAGGGGAAGACCTCAGGCTGAGCAGAGCGGAGCCGGCGCCGGCGTGGGCCACGCAGGAATCCAGAGGAGCGCTGACGCAGACTCCCCTAGTGGCATCCGCTTCGACGTGAACCAGCTGAATCTCATCGCTTCTTCGCCTGTGTTCGCCGATATGTTTGAGATCGGCAGCGCGTCGGGCTCCGGCAAAGCTACCCCCGAGATTATACTCGTGGAAGATAGCAAGGTCCTCGAAGAGCTCCTTCCATTCATCTACTCCCGGCCGTTGGACTCCGAGCAATCGCTATTCGAGCGCCTCGGCCAACCCGTCGTCACCAACGCTGGCTTCATGATCAGCCTCCACGCTCCGTCAAACCAGGGTCTCGCGTTCTCGACCGGCGTGTGCAACTTCCTGAAGGCTTGCGACAAATATGAGGTAGGGTGACTTTGCTTTGACATCCAGCCTTGCGCTGACTCCTGATCCCAGATCTGGCGGGCAATCGAGGGCTTCGAGCGCGAACTCTTGTCGGTTCTCCGGCCTGCACCTCCTACAGGCGTATGAAAGCTCACTCTCTGCTTCGTTTGGACACATTTAGTGCGGCCGTCCAGCGCCCGGTCCTTCTCATCCCAGCGTTCGCCTTCGCGGCTCACTTCAACTTCCGCCGACTCGCCGAGGAGGCCGTCAATCGCATGGCCGATACGATGAGCTTTCAAGAGGTCGTCCAATCTGTGAATCTGGTCGCCAAGGACTGGATCGCCATTTCTCCAGAGAAACTGGCTTTGCTCGTGGGTGCCCCGCCACCGGCTGGCAAGCGCAAAGCTGACCTTGCTTCTGCCTGATCAGCTAACCTATCTTGGCTCTCGCCAGAGCAAGATTGAAATTCTCGACCAGCACATCCTCCGGTCTCTAGGCTCCTCTTCAAGCTGCACGTTGAAGCGCGCAAGTACGGCCACCTCGACACACACCAGCGCGATCAGTTCGTGCAACCTCCTCCCGCTCTGGTCTCTTCGCCGCCAGAGGAAGACTTCAGAATCGGTCCGGAATGAGCCCTACGCGGATAGCAGCGCATGCAAAGCTTGCTTGAGGCTGTTCGAGCGTAGCATGGGGCAGCTCGCTCAGGACATCGGAACCCTGCCGAAGTTCAAGATGACCTGTGCGCTCGTCTCAAAAACCGCTGCGGGAGCCCTACTGACACTTCCCGGCCAGAAATCAAATCCGTGCTCTCGCCTCATCCAGTGCAGGACCGTACGAGTTTGACGCGTCTGTGGGTCCGGTCGCTCGGAAACACGCAGCTGGGCTTGTAACATCACAATTCACGCCACTAAACTTACTATGTCAGCTACTTGTACTGTGCTCATGCTGAACCGTCGGAGTAGGCGCTGCAACGAGACGAGGCTTCGCAGAGCTTGGGTGCCTGCGTACATGGAGCATGCCGATAACGTCACTCCACGGTCATATCGGCTCTCCATGGTGCCGATTTGAGCTACGAGGAGATGGGGTGCAGTCAGACTCTTTCTCACGTGTCAGGTCAGCGACTTCACTGAATGTGGTGGCGACGCGGCGTGCCCGGGCCGTCCTGCGTCCCCTAACCGAATCAAAGCCGACCTAGCCCCGTTCCCGTGCTCGTCAGCCCATGCTGACCAGGACTTATCGGTGGAGAGAATCACCCGTAGCTTCCCCGTACCCGGTAACTGGGACCCGGGCGGAGCCCCGCCTTTAGTGGGGCTCAATTCCGTTTGAGGCGAATCCCTCGATCCCTACCCCAGCTCTTGCTTCACTACCCTCATCATGTCCACCACTCCTGAGATTCCCATCACTCTCGTGCTCGGCGCCGTTGGCGCGGCAGCCCTCGCCTGGGTGCTGCTGACGTCGGCGGGCGCGCGCGAGACGTTTCTGCCCGTGAGTCAACTATCGGGCGACGAGTCTCGGATCATGTGCTGATCCACAAGTCAGCCTGGACCCAAGACACTTCCGATACTTGGAAACCTGCACCAACTTCCACTCCAATACGCACACCTGCAGGTGAGGGGCGACTCGACTGGCAGTGACACATTCGTCGTTTCATGCACTGAGCATCCGCATCTTCAGATGACTCGCTGGGCAAAAGAGTACGGGCCGATATTTTCGCTCAAGCTTGGAAGCCAGACGATGGTCGTCTTGACGGGCGCGGCCGAGGTCAAAGAGCTGCTCGACCGACGTTCTGCGTCGACATCGGACCGACCTCCCCTCCATGTCGCGAACGAAGTTAGTGAGTCTGGCAGTTCCTCCGCGGATCTTTCTAGTTTCTGATTCGCGACTGACTTCCCATAGTCACAAACAATCGGCATCTCCTGGCTATGCCGCACGGACCGAGGTGGCGAATGGTGCGAAAGATTATTCACCAGCATCTCACCATCAAGATGTGAGGAGCTAATCACCGACTCCGACATCGCTTCGGTGCGTTGATTAACGCCTGACTACGTTCCAGGTGCGAGGAGCAGCACCAGCTCGTCCAGGCCGCGGAGTCGACGCAGATGGTGAGACTTCCGCAGGCTCTAGATCGAGCTTCGCTCATGAAGACTTGTAGATTTGGGACGTTCTCCAGCAACCTGAAGACTACTACAACCGCGTGCGGCGGTACTCGACTGGTGTCATGCTGTCGATTGTCTACGGTCGTCGGGGCCCGACTTGGGACGGCGCCGTGAGCGACATCTACAAAGTCATGGACCCATGGAGCGAGAGTGAGCCTCAATATTACTCTCGAGTGTATGTCGTCCTGTGCTGACAACACAGCTCGTGCCATAGTCGTCGAGACCGGGGCGACTCCGCCTCTTGATTTCTTCCCTTGGCTCAAGAGGCTCCCCAACTTCCTAAGTCCGTGGCGCAAAAAGGCACAGCATGTTCGTGAGCTGGAACTCAAGGTACGAGTGCACCCCAGTTCTCCTCTTGTACCAGGCTAAGCGACCGCTCAGCTGTACGGAGACCTCGTCGGCGAAGTGAAAGCTCGACGGGCGGGCGGAATGGATCGCGGTTCACTCATGGATCAGGTGTTGGAGACTCAGGGAAAAGGCGCCGAACCACTTCTCGACGATGAGCAAGTTGCTTACATCGGCGGCGTCCTCTTGGAGGGCGGGTCCGACACGACCTCGTCTCTCACGCTTTCCTTTATCCTTGCTTGCTGTGCCTTTCCAGAGGTTCTCGTGCGTCGTTCCTTCCAGAACTTGAGAGCCATCACTCACTCACTTACTTGAGTAACAGGCCAAGGCGCAGGCCGAGGTGGATCGAGTGTGTGGGCGCGGCAGGATGCCGTCGTTTGACGATTACGAGCAAATGCCCTTCATCAGGATGTGTGTCAAGGAGGTTCAGAGGTACGTAACTCACACAAGTTTGTCGTTTTTACGCTCATACGATATTACAGGTGGCGCCCAGTCGTGATCATGAGCTTCCCCCACTACTCGACGAAGGACGAGCGCTACCAGGATTACGTGTGAGCCCGTCCCACAGACTTTGCACTTTAGCAGCCGAGCTGACGCTTTCGCACAGGATCCCCAAGGGAACCATTCTGATCGGAAACACCTGGGGACTGCACCACGACCCCAACAAGTTCCCAGAGCCGAACGTCTTCCGCCCCGAACGCTACGCGGACTCGCCGCTTTCAGCGCCCGAGTATGCTGCCCTCGGAGGAGACGACGCGCGCGACCATTATGGATACGGGTGGTCAGTTGCTGTCCCCAATTCCGTCGTCCGACAAAATGTGCAGATCGGAAGAGCGTCGTGTAGGGAAAGAGTGTCCTAGGTGTGT
>ERZ1463038.512-NODE-512-length-13469-cov-13.811689_pt1 | contig 13469 bp, 18 predicted proteins | sample MGYA00564479_ERZ1463038 | MGnify/ENA primary metagenome ERZ1463038 (study PRJEB39244, sample SAMEA3635134) | Helicobacter pylori | study: EMG produced TPA metagenomics assembly of PRJEB11511 data set (Assembly of a 5300-year-old Helicobacter pylori...
CGAGATCTAACGGGTGACTGGAGTTCAGACGTGTGCTCTTCCGATCTACGTTGGCTCGCCACTCAAGCGGCCCGTCAACAGCCGGCGGTCCTCGAACGGCAGCATCGTGCCGCCGTCGCGCAGGTCGTCGATGAACTCGATCCATCGCGGCCGGAGCCGCGACCCAGGACCGCTCGTGACCCCGGTCCACCACCGCCGGCGGAGCGACAGCAGCCGCGCGTCGACGAGCGACCTCGAGGTCTCGCGCCCGCCTTCGCTCAGGTCCACGTCCGGAGGAATCCAGACTCACCACTCGAAAGCCGGGTCCGTCTCGTCCGTCGGCTCGTACCGCGTGACGCCGGTGCAGGCCAAGGACGTCTACCGGCGCCCGCCGACAACGACGACCGTCAGACGCCTGCACAGCGGCAACCGCCACAGCCGCAACCGCTCCGGGAGCTCGTCCCTCACACGCCACTCGAGCTCGTCGTCGATCGGCGACGGCGCAGACGATATCGGCGAGGGGCAAAAGAGCGCGGACCCGATTCTCGAGGAGGACGAGACGGGTGACGAGGTGTACGAGGACTACCGCATGAGCGCTGAGCGCGAGAAGGCGTTCAAGAAGCTCAGTGGCGACTGGAGCGCGCGCGGGCCCGGCGCGGCCGACATGCAGCTCGGGCACTCGACCGCGTCGCGCCTCTCGATCGACTCTTACGCCTCGAGCAACGGCCGAAGCTCGCCCACCGTCTTCTCGGCGCACAAGACCCGCCACGTGTTTGGCGCGCCGTCGCAGCCCGCGCTGTCGAGCTCCCTCGGCCGGCGGAGCAGCCACTCGACGCTCCGGCCCGTCCTGCGCGACGTCTTTGCCGCCAAGGAGGTCGACGGCGACTGGGTCGACGAGATCGACGACTTTGGCGGCTACGGAGGTGGCCTCGGGCAGGCCTCGACGCGCGCAGGCCACCGCCCCGACTCGGTCTCGAGCCTCGCGTCGAGTTCCGGCTCGTCGCTCTTCTCCGCGACGCCCAGCTCGGTCGCGTCGACGATGCCGTCCTCCCTCGGCGGCGACCGCGACTCGCTCGACCCCGGCTCGAATAGCTCGATCGGCATGTTCGAGGGCCGGTACGCGGGCGTACAGGCCGCTCAAACTGTCGACTCCGGCTCGGGGTGGAAGATGCAGCCCGTCCGCCCAAGCGCGTTCCGGAGCGCGGCAGTTATCGAGGAAGACGAAGAGGAGGAGGACGAGTAACTATTGCACGACGGCCCTTCACTGTTCGTAATGGAACCTCTTGCTGGCGATTCGTCTGCCCACTTGGCTTGAGAGAGTTTGCGACGACTTCAGACCGCCTGCTCGAGCCTTGTTCGAGCTATCCTTGCTTGACTGGGGACTGAGCTCTCAGGATTGCCTGGAACGCGCCTCCTCCGGCCGCAAGATGGGTCCCCCACATGGCCCGAGCGTTTGCGGCACGTGCACCAGCTGACCCAAAGATAGATCCCCCAGCGCGTCAGCCTGGGAATGGCCCTCTGCCCCTTACCACGCCTCTCACCTCTTCGTCTGCCAGCCAACGAACGCTCCTTCACTATCGACTCCAACTCGGACTCGTAGACGCGTCGATCGCTGCGTCATGCCGCCTCGCGAGGAGGAGATGCACTCGCTGCTCGAGTCGGCCTTGTCGGCGCTCAAGGCGTCCATATCTGTGCTGCTTGTGCTCACATACGGCTACGTGCTTCGCAAATATGACTACATCACCAAGGCCGGCGAGAGTGTGAGCCGCTGAGCTCGAGGCGGGAGGTGCGACACTGGCTGACCCTGCGACGCGTGCAGAATATCTCAAAGGTGCGCTCAACCGTCAATGGTGACTTCCTTGTGATATGCTGACTCATGGTGGGCGCAGTTGGGAACGACCTTCCTGCTCCCGGCCCTCCTTTTCAGCGAGATTGGGCCTCTGGCGACTATCAGTAATCTGAGAAACTGTGAGCCTCCCTCGTGGAGCACTCCAATAAAAGCTGACTGATGACCTATTTGAATACAGTCTGGCCCATCATCCCGTTCAGCTTGCTGTTCCAAATCATCTCACTCTTCTTCGGGGAGGTCAGCCGAGCGCTAGGGATGCCGCAACACTAGTGAGCCACCCTGTCACTCACTCTTCAGCTGATATATATCTAACACCGCCTCCCAAAGCGTGCCGGTGTGTTGTTTGACGCTCGCGGCCCCACGACTTCGAACGCTCACGCTGACATAGATCCACACCAGATGTTCGTGTTTAACAATGTAGGAGATCACTAGCTTCTCTCCTGATCTACCAGCTAATACGAAATGTCAGGTCACCTCACTCCCACTACTGCTCATAACGGCGCTGGCCGCCACTGGGAGCCTGGACGGCCTGGTTCCGACTGGCGACACCCTCGCGGCGGTTCTCCAGCGCGGCCGAGTATACATACTCATCAATGCACTGGTGGGTAACCTCACTCGCTTCGCACTGGGTCCATGTACGCTTTCGTCCCTTCTTCCCCACCAGGTGCTCATCAGCTCCCCGGCCAGATCTGATGAAGACGCACCGCGAAGTCTTCTGGGCGCATCCGCACCATGACGACCCGGAAGTCGAGCCATCGGTGCAGATTGGCCAGATTCGTCTGCCCGAAACCGTCGAGGAGGCCCCTGAGCCCAGCAAGGGGGCCAAGATGCAGCGGATTCTCGGCAAGGCGTTCACCTTCGTGACCGTCGCGCTCAACCCGCCACTCATCGGTGGGATCCTCGCCATCTTCTTTGGCATCATACCGTGGCTGCATCGACAGCTCTTCACCACTGCTGGTTGGCTTTCTCCGTATGACGATCTTGCCAGATGACCTTCCTCCTTGCTGACGCCTCCTGCCGGCTCACAGCGTTGCGGACAGCGTCTCGAATGTCGGGCATCTCTGCAAGTTTTCGCCTTGCTGGGACACTCCGGACACTTCTAACATACCGCCTGTGTTTGAAGACACCGCTCTGCAGATGTTCGTCCGTACGCTCGCTCCACCTCCGCTCCGGAACCAGCTTGCTGATTTACGTCCATGACAGTCGGCGCCCACCTGTACTCGAAGAAGGGTTCCGGCTCGCAGCCCTGGCTCCTTGTCTGGCTCTTCTTCTACCGCTTCTTTGTTGCACCCCTCATCTCCATCACCCTCATTTATTCTGTGAGGATGACATGGCCGGGACTCATCGTGAGTTCGCCTATCCTAGACCTTCGACACCGGGGCCCACTATCAAGCGCAGGATGACGATCCGATTCTCGACTTCATCCTCATGATCTCTAATGTCGGGCCTCCCGCCCTCACGCTTTCCGCCATCGCCGAGATGTGCCCTCATTTTAGTCCCGCACGCACACCAAGCCAGCGCTGACAAGCTGTGCAGGGCTGGGCTTCCGGCTGATATAGAAGGCGCAGTCTCTCGCATCATCACGCTTTCCTGTGGGTCTCTTCCCTTCCTTTCCTCCGATCGCGATGGCTGATCGTTCACGAACAACCCAAGATGCTGTGACACCTCTCATTGCGCTCCCGATAACTGCAGCCATCGAGATGGTGCGACACAGTCGGCACGTAAAGCTCTAGAAATCAAGCTACCACACTGCTCGCGGGATCTTTGTCAAGCTCGCGCCTCCGGGCTGAGCGCGGATGCGGTGGGGGTGCGACCTGGTGGCGCGGCCGAGGGGTCGGGGACTCGCCATCCAATGCCCTGCGCTTCTTGGCCATGCACACAAGTTCCGAATACAAATGGCTGCTTTTCAGGATGGAGGCAATGAGCACGGAATTACAGGAAGCTTCACAGATTGTGCAACAGGCGGGAAGCAAGAACGCACGGAGGGATCAGACAGCGTACAACGACGGAACTACAGGTGGGATCTATGGTTCTGTGGGGAATCTCAGGCCGAGGTGATCATGAGTGGCAACTGAGCCCTCGAACGTGGCTGGCGGCAAGCTGGCGAATCCGGCAGCATGCGGGTCGTGAAGGGCAGAATGATTGAAGTCTGTACGAATACGTGGATCCGAGTCAACGCTCGATGTGAGAAGGAAAGAAAGGACTGATTGGTGCGAGAACGTCGCAGACGGAGTCCACTGCGAGAGGAACTCGCCATCGGGATTCGGGGAGCGAACATGGTAAGTTAGCTGAGATCCAAACGAGAGGGGCGCGGCAAAAACACTGGTCCTATTACATATTCGGAGCTGTTGCATGAAAATTTCCGTATGTCGCTCCCGTACCGCTGGTAGGGAGCGGTCGAGTGTGAACGAGGTCCCTGGGGTGTCCACGAAGCCGGCGCTGACTCCGCATGCCTGGAGGACATGAAGCTGTGATCAGCTGAAGGGGGATCATCGTACGGCGCAGGGCGTAGATGAGAACAGAAAGGCGAGCGAGGCCACAAAAGGCGAGAGTCGCCCATGGCAACGCCCCGACAAGCCTTCGCATGCTTGCTACACACCCGTCTCGACCAGACTCAAGAGGCCCGTAACTAGACGGGCACGGCAGTAATTTCGTTCAAACAAAACTACCTAGCCCTCTGTCAACAGACTGCCAAGCTCCTTCGCCCGCGCCTCCGCCATCGCCAGGCACTTCTTCAGCTGCTCTCGGCCCCCGCCCTCGGTCGCTCCCGGCGACAGCGGCGATCCAGCCTGGTAGACGTGGACCAGCGTGGCCGGAGAGTTCTTCTGCTGTGCGACGGGGGTGGTGGGGAGGGTAAGGGCGACGGTGAGGTGGGAGGTGCAGAGCTGGGATTCGAAGAGAGTCGGGTCGGGCAGGAGGTGTCTGCGGCATGGGAAGCGTGTGAGCGTTGCGAGAACAAGCTGCAAGCGAGTCGTCTACCAACCCATTGAATACACCGAAAGAGATGCTGAGCGGTATTGAGCCGAGCGAGACCGCCTTCCCGGGTGCGAACGCCGAGATCGTCTCGCAAGTCGTCGAGAGCGTGTCCGGGTCCCACGTCGCTTGCGGGAGGACCACTTTAGGATCAAGTCAGTGTCAGCGAGCGAACACGAGTCATCAATCCTTGGAAGGACGCACATTGTCGGAGCGCCGCGACACAGGCGACGACGGCGGCGTCGAGAACGCCTCCGTCGAAATTGAGGCAGACGACGTCTAGATACACGACGTATGCGGCTTTTGATGGCTCAATGAGAAGGGAGGTGAGGGGCAGGACGTTGGAGCTGCAAGACGCGCGACTTTAAGCTCCACATTCGCTGGCTGTCGGGTGCGCGGTCGGGCTCACGAGAGGAGAATGTCGCGCAGGCGGGTCGAAAGAACCTGCGCCTCGTCCGCTGGTGGACCCGCACGGAACAGCGGAGAGCAAAGTGGCGGAAGGTCGACGTTGGGCACTGGGAAGAGCCGTCAGCTCGTCCGGACGCATGGGCGCGGCGTTTAGGGAGCTCACCGAGGAAGCCCTCGAACGGCGTGGCGATGTCTGGCGGTGCGATCTCGAGGGTGATTCCGCAGACGACGGTGGTCTGGCCGAGGCGCACGAGAGCTGATGCAGACGCGGTCGAGATGGAGCCTGAGGAGAATGGTCAGCGCTCCGTGACCGAGCCCTACGCGTCGCCAAGCTTGCGCGTGCACCCCCATCGTCCTGTAGCTATCTGCACCTAGCCCCAGGCTCAGGCCTGACCACCCCGGGAACCCATCCGCCGTGCTCTCGGACTCACCAACATTTACGCTCGCCTCCCTCCAGCCCGCCTCGCCACTCTTGTCCGACAGCAGCCTGCCATCGGGCCTGACACCCTCGCCGAGGAACTTCTCGAGGTACGGTCTCGGGTGCAGGCGCTTGAAGAGCGCGGGCGTGAGCGTCGAGGCGGAGCTCGACGAAGGCCCTGCTTCGGGCTGCGCGGACGCTTGAGCGGTCGTCATGGTGGAGTCGCTCGGTTGGCGGAGCAGGTGAGATTGGGTGGTCGAAGGGTTGTCGAATGCAGCTGCAGGATGGACGGAGACCGCGCCCGGTCGCCCTCATAGCAAAAGTGGAATTTGTCGCCGCTGTTTTGCCGGCCGCGAGTTGAGCTTAGCCAGCGCTCGTCGACTTGCAGCACCTCGACAGTGGACTCAAGGAGGCATGGCCAGGATGGAAGTGGGGTTCAGGCCCTCGTCCAGCGGCCTCGGGCCGTCCATCTTCACCTCGCTCGCCCCACTACCGGACAACAACACGAAATCAAACCGAGCCGCGCTCGAGAGCCACCTTGCGTCAGGTTCAGCCACGGCGCTCTTGAATGAGCAGCTTCAGGCGGATGCGCTGGCGGCGAGGCAGCGCACCGCGGACTGGGCGGCGCAGCGGCGCAAGGCGGGAATGGAGACGGCCCTGTCCGAAGTGCAGCGTGGGAAACGGAGACGGATCGAACAAGGCCACGAAGAACAGGCTGAAGAGCGAATCGAGGTGCCGGAGGTCGAACGACCTGACCGTAAGTCTGCCGTTGGTGGACGCGACGAGGTTGCATGCATGCAGGAGCTGATCACGAGTTGCGCCCAGCAGGCTTCCCTTCTAACGTACGAGAAGTCTTGTACAGCGTATTCGAGTGCCTTCTGACTTGCGGTTTCCCCAGGACATGCTCGCCTCGCTGCACTCGCACGCCGCGTCCCGCTTCGCCGCGCAACACTTTCTCCTCCCACCTCTTACCCCCACAAATCCAACCCTTCCTGCCGACGCTCTCGCCAGAGTCGAAGCGGTCAAAGCCGAGCTCGACACCCTCGACGAACAAATCGCGCGCAGCTCCTCCACTCGCGGTGGCGTCAAGCGGTGGCGCGACGTCAAGTCTGGCTGGCACAAAGTCAAGGACCGGGGTGACCGCCGTGATGCTTGGAAGGATGTGGAGCGAAAGTTGGAGCCGAGTGCGCTCATTGCGCTAGGTGCGTCCGGGCCTGCTGTCGCCAAGGTTCAGCGAAGGCGCGAGCTGACTGTCCGTTGCGTCACCATCAGGAATGCTCGTCGAACTTCTGGCAGAAGATGCGCTCTTCGACCCAACCTTGCACGTGCGGCCCAATCCATCGCCCAGCGACTCGCCCGACGGTCCGTCCGCGGACCACGACGAGCTCGCGTTTCGGGCCTCGCAATCCCGGCTGGCGGCTGAACGAATGTGGACCACGAAAGCGGAGAAGGCGAGGAGAAAAGAGGAGCGGATCGGCAAAATGCGAAGGTCGCGGCTGAGGCGCCTCGTCGACGACGACGAGGGCAACCTCACGACCTGGTCCAGCGACGCGGGGATGTCGGGAACCAGCCCCTCGGTGGCCTCAAGTGATCCAGACGATGCTACCGAAATTCTTGACGGTGGTGATGCGGTGCTGGAGGAGGGAATACCGAGCGAGCCTGGTACGCCGACCCTGGGCTCGGGGCTTGGAAGTGAGTAGCTTGGAGCGCGCATGCACCTCTCCGCAATTCCAGAGAGCGAGAACTGAACCATGAATCTGTACACTGAACCATCCAAAATCTGGGTGGCGACGCGACGCAAGACACCCCCCTTCCCTTTGTCACTTTGTCGCCGACCTGGACGGTCATGATCAATCATGCTTCGGATCCCGCCGCAAGTTGGATGCCAGACGTGTGCCAGTTCCTGTGTATTTTTCCACCAGAAGCAGTTTTGGTATAAGCTCGGATGAGTGGGCGGCTCCGCCGGCTTCGAGACGGATCCATGAGCGACCGGATGCGGTCGTCGCGTCGCAGGCGTGTCTCTGAAACTGCAAAGGACGAATTACAACAAGGGGAATACGGGTGATGTGCGACATATATGCACACGAAACGCTGCTGTGGCGAAACGGGATAGGTAGGAGGTGTCGAGACCGTGAGCGGTGGCGGGGCGCAGGTGGCGCTCACGCGACCGTGCAGCATCCACGGCTCTGGACGGCGTGTATGACATCCTCCGAAGCTGCAGGCTCAATGTCAGAATCTTTGATTGATTTTGATGCTCAGTGCAAGCCTCACCTCGTCTGAACGGAAGCGAACCTCGCCGGGTGGCGTTCGCTGCCCCCTTCGCGGTTTCCTCGAAGATGCTGTTCAGCTGGACGAAGTAGCTTCTTTGGGTCGGGGTCGCGAGAGGATGGTCGTCATCATATTTGCTGTGTAGAGAGTCGGTGTGCCGCGGCGGTGGGTTGACGGTCAAGTATGGGCTCGACTGTGTTGAGGACTCGGAGAAGGTCGAGTCGGTGGGGGACTGGGGAGGTGCGTCGAAGATGGCGCCAGCAAGTGGTGGGGTAGGCATGAGGCTAGGGGCTTTGGCTGAGATCGTAGCTCAGGTGGGAGTCGGGTCGTGATGGGAGTGGTGAGAGAAGAGCGCGCTCACGAGTTGTCAGAAGGCTCGTCCGCACATCCGGAGATCGCCTGCTGTTGTTGTTGATCTTGAAAGATCAGCCATCGTTCCAGAAGAGGGGTCAAAAGGCTCTGCCGAGCCGTTCCGATCTCCAAGAGAATCGAGAAAGCGCGAGCGCCGGTTGCGTGCGGACGAGGCACCGCGCGATTCGGGGATACCGCGCTACCGTTCCATCAGGAGCGCAGTTTCATCGGATGCTGTTGACACAAGAGCACAACGAATCCGTAGTTTTGTGTGATTGCTGTGACACGAGCTGCAAGTTAGTGTCGGCAGCTCGGTCAGGCGACGGCGAGAGACAAAGGGAGCGTCCAGCGTGGGTGGGTGGGTGTTGACCTCCGCGATCGATTTCACTTGCATGGTTGGCGTGTAGAGGGTAGTTGACTCTCATAGGCCCATATTTGAGGTGAGGCGGTGCCGCACACTGTTGGACGTCGAGGATGGTTAGGCGGCGGCCACTGGAGCCAGTAACGCCACCACGGATCAAGGGCCTCCAAAGCGCTGAGTGCGTATGTAGAATCGTTCCATAGTGCAGATAGGTTACAAAAAGAGAGAAGAAAATATTGCCAGTGAATCCCCGTCCGTCTTAGTTGGAATCCGGCGTCGCGGGCGTCTGGCCGTTGCGCTTGAGCTTCTTCGCGACGATATCCCTGAGCGAGAGCTCTTCCGGAAGCCACTCGCCGTTCTGAATGATGAGCACCTTCATCTTCGGATGGTAGTCGAGGTTCGGCAGGAGCCTGAGCGGGGAGCCGGCGTCAGCGAAAAGCGGGCGGGCGAGAAACGAAGAACAGACAGACTTGGGCGTGATGAGGAAGTACTGTCCGACGTCGGCCTTGCAGGTGGTGGAGACGAGGGCGTTGTGGACGTTGCGCTCGACCCGCTGGTCCATTCCCTCTGCGAAACCGCGCGTAAGTAAAGGCCACGACGCTGGCGCCTGCCTGCAGAAGCTCTCACGGTTGATCTGCGCGAGGTTACGATGAGTAGCTGGATCAATTTGGAAGGTGAGAAGCACGAACCTCGTCGACGAGGGCGAAGGGCGCCTTGGCGAGGGATGCGAGCGACATGAGGTACATGACGGTTGTGAGAGCACGCTCGCCTGGATCGGGACATGTTAGCGAAAGCCGGATTTCAGGCGAAGGGGTTGCGCACCTCCACTCTGACGGTGCGCCGTGAGGACCTGCAGCGCCTCCTTGTCACGGAACGCGACGAGGACCTCGATGCCCCACTTGTCGTAGTCGACGTCCTTGGCGATCCGGATCTCACCGACGAGACCGAGAGCTGCAGTGAGCAATGTTTAGCGTCTAGTCGAAAGGGGAGTTGATAAATGAAAGACAAACTCTTGAAAGCGGTGGAGAACTTGGACGAGACTTGCGCCACGAGGCGCTCGAGCTTCGGGAGCCACTTGCCCTGTAGAGCACGGGGTGGTCAGCGATGAATGCGGTATTCTTAGACAAGCCAAAGGAGCAGAGAGCGCACCTCGACCTTCTTCAGGACTGCGGTCGACCGGTCGAGCTTCTCCTGACCGTCGGCGACCTTGGTGCGGAAGTCGGCAATCTGGTTCGGGAAGTAGGTGAGCTTCCAAGTCACGTCAAACGTTCAAGACGAGCTGACCTCGGCCGTGCGCTTCTCGTACTTGGCGACGACGCCCGCGTCGATGGGCTGCATGACGTTCAGCTGCGACTCGGTCTCTAGCTTCCTCTTCTGGAGGTCGGCCAGTTCGGGGTCCTTTTCCTGGCGCCGCTTCGTCGCCTCGTCCTGGTGCTCCTGCTCTGCCGCCGCGATCGCCTCGAGCGAGTCGTTCTGCGCTTCCTTGGCGGCGTTCCTCAGCCGGCTCGTCTCGATGCTCACTGAGGGGAGGTGTCAGCGACGGCGCACACCGCAGAGAGAGCAGCGGAGACGCACGGGCGTCGTACTCGGACTGCTTCTCGGCAATCTCCTGGTCCTTCTCGTCGGCCGAGTTGGCCATCGCGCGCAGGTCGCTCTCGGCCTGCAGTCCCTGGAGCGAGAGCCTCGCGCCGTCGACGGTTGCCTTGCAGACCTTCATGAGCAGATCCTGCGGGCATGTGGTGAGATTAGCAGTCCGAAACATGGCCGAGAGGTCTGCGAACCTTGTGCTCAAGCGCCAGCCGGCAGCGCTTGTCCGCGCTCGCCGCCATCTCCTTTCGCAGGGCGGCGCGCTTTTTATCGGCCGACGGTTTGTTGAGCTCCTTTTGCAGCTGAGCGCGCTGGCTCTCTGGAGGGAACGAAGAAACAGCAGTCAGAATGAATGGAAGGCACTGCGCGGGAAGAGGACCGGCGCACGGAGCTTGACGCTGTCCCGTTGCCACTTGATTATGGGCTGCTGGAGCTTCTTGCGCTCCTCCTGGAGCTGCGCCTGAGCACGAGGAAAGCAGGGGGCGAGTCAGCTCGTCCTCGTGGCATTGGTCTCAGAAAGACGCCGCACCTTCTCCTTGTCGAGGCCGACGATGACCTCTCGCTTCACGTCGTGCGTCTGGACCAATTCCGAGTGCTGCTTCGAGATCGTGTCCTTCTTAGTGGTAAGCTCGCGCAGGTCCCTCTTGAGCGCGTCGAGACGCTCGTTGTCGACTGCGGCGACGTGCACGGGAGGTCAGCACTGAGCCGAGGCACCACCGACGATCTTGAAGACACGCACCTCCCATCTGCATAATCTTAGCATCCTTGAGCGGACGCGACTCGACGAGGTTGCCCTTGGCTCCGTAGCGCGAGCGCTTGATCGAGTGCGAGCCGTCGGGCGTGTAGTAGCGCTGGACTCGACCCGAGGCCTCGATGTCCTTGTGGTCGAGCTGGGCGCCCCTCGTGAGCGACATTGGCTGATTCGCAAGCAGGTTAGCCGGAGAGCTCTTGAAGGTGAGGAAGAAGGCGAACGCACAGTCGAGTTCAGCTTGGCATTCTCGCAAAGGTACGCGAGGACGGCGTCGTCGCCTTCGACGAGGTCGATCGCGAGGCAGTCGAATCCCCAGGCCTTGAGCTGCTCGACGCGCAACACGTCAGCCGGAAGTCGCGGCAGACTGCAAGCACGAAGGCTCGCACCTGCTCCTGGGAGAACGCGTCCGGGTAGTCGCGCCGGCTGAGCCTGCCGTGCTTGAGCTGGGCGCCGTTGATGCGGAGCTTCTTGCCGAGGGTCGCGTTGTCGTTGAGCGCGCGCATCATGAAGTCGTAGTCGACTTGCTCCTCGAACACGAACGTCTGCGCGAACGAGCAAGCATGCCGGTCAGCGCGGCGGGCAGCAACCAGAACGAGCCGGCCACGACGCACCCTGAACATGGCTTGGCTGATCGGGTTCTCGGCGAGGGCGATGTTGCGCTTGTCCCTGGGCGAGATGCTCAAACGCGCGGGCTCGTGGACACCGCCCTTGAAGTTGCCCTGCTTGACTTGCTCCCGCATCCACCGAACGGCGAGGAACGTGTCGTTGTCGTGCTGCTCGCATTGCCTAGCCTTCTGCTGCTGGATGTCCTGGAGCGCCTTTCCTCTGACGCCGAGGTCGTGGTCAGCCGCGACGCCGAGCCGGGACGGCGTGTGAAAGTACGCACTCCGTTTTTATCCGCATCTCGTCCCGGTTCAGCGAGGCGATCTCGCGAGTGAGCTGGTCTTGCTGGCCTGAGAGCTCGTTGCAATCGCTCAAGAGCGCCGCTCGCTCCGTACCGATCTCGGCCTGCGGAGTTCTCTGGCGTAAGCGACGGACGCACAGGTGCGACATACTACGATGGAGCTGACGGTGCGGTGGTTGATGTCCGAGTAGTCGGGCGCGTCGGGCTTGTTCTGGACGATCTCCTCGAGGCGCTCGACGTCCTTCTCGAGCGACGCGATCTGCTTGCGGCTGTCCTTCTCGGCCTTCTTCAACTGGTTGAGGTCCTCGCGCGTACGAACGACTTCGCTCTCCTGTAGTGCGGAGGTTCGTCAACCGGCAGGGTCTCGCCGCGTTCGAAAGAGGGGGAGCGCCGCACGACTTTCGCAATCGCCGAGTCCTTCGCACCGACGTCCTTTGTCGTCTTGCTGGCCTTGGAAAGGAGCGCTTTCTTCGTGACGTCGAACTGGTCGACCTTCCTCTTCAACTCGCTAGCGGGTGGGGCTCAGCATCAGCGGGGCGTCCCATCGGTCGCGCAGAAACGCCACTCACGCCTGGCTCTCCTTGAACGGCTTGTTGGCCTCGTGGAGCGCATCGAGCTCGGCTTCGCAGTCCTTCTTCTGGAGCTTGATGGCCTCGAATTGCTGACGGGCGGTGTTGTACTCGGCGATGGGGATCAGAAGCGAGACGACCGCGAGCTCAAACTCGAGCTCCTGGCGGCGCTCAAAGAGGCGCACGTCGCGCTCCTGCTCGACGTGCTTGTCCTCGCGGCGCTTGAGCTGCTCCTGGTCCTCGGCGAGCAACGTCTGCAGCGACGCTTGCGCCTGGCGTTCCTCGATCAGCTGCCCGTGCCAGCCCGACAGGCGTGTGTCGCCGGCCGCCTTTTGCGTCTCCTTGAGCAGCTGGGGCGCCGAGAGCTGGGCGAAGGACGACACTCGGTCTTGCGGAAGGAACGTGCTGTATAGTGGGGCGTCAGCGTGCCTGCTCTGCGTAACATTCGCGATGGGACGCACCAGAGGTTGCCGACTTCGACGTGAAGCTCCTCCATCTTGGCGGAGACCTCCTTGGCCGACGCGGTCTTGCCTGCAGCCGAGGTGAGCGGCGTTAGTTTCCAATACTTCTGACGCAGGAGATGGCGCACCGTCGAGGTGGAAGCGCGTCGAGTCCGAGTCCTTGTTGAGGAAGCGGCGGATGACGACGTTGGCCTTCTTCGGCAGGCCCTTGAGCTCGATCTCGACCCATCCGTCGTCTGCGCCGGTCTTGACATACTCCGAGATCTTTTGCGAGCGACCGAGGACCTGAGGGCAGACGCGCGCTCAGATGTCTGCGCGCTCGTCCGGCGCGCGCGCGGTGCGAGCTCACCTTGGTGGAGAAGCCGAGACCGACGGCGATAGCGCAGGCGATGGTCGACTTTCCGGTTCCGTTGGGGCCGAGCACCACTGCAGAGTGCGGAAGGAACGCGGTCAGCCGGGAGTGCCGCTGCGGGTTCCAGAGGGACGCGCCCACTGTTGAGAGCCGGGCCCGGGGTGAACTCGACGGCGTCGTACGTCAGAAAGTTCTCGAGTTTGATGCGGACGATCGAGCCTGAGACGTATCTGTGGGG
>ERZ1463038.513-NODE-513-length-13459-cov-13.900925_pt1 | contig 13459 bp, 14 predicted proteins | sample MGYA00564479_ERZ1463038 | MGnify/ENA primary metagenome ERZ1463038 (study PRJEB39244, sample SAMEA3635134) | Helicobacter pylori | study: EMG produced TPA metagenomics assembly of PRJEB11511 data set (Assembly of a 5300-year-old Helicobacter pylori...
TTCAGACGTGTGCTCTTCCGATCTGACTTGTGGCGCAAGGAAGTCCGGGGGACAGGCATGGCGTGAGCTTGACATTCAGCTACTCACCCGATCTCGAGACTCATTCACTTTCACGCAGGACTTTCGTTCTGACGATCTTCACCGCGAACGCCACCGGCCCGCTGTGCGCCAACTGGATCGCACAGAAGCTTGGCTGGCACTGGGTGGTGAGTGTCACTCGATGCTCAATGAGTTGGGCGAGTAACTGAACTACACCCGCGCCCAGTATTGGGTTCAGATGATCTCCGCCGGGGCGTGCTTCCTGTTCTGCCTGTTCTTTTTCCCCGAGACGTGAGCACGCCTGCTGCGCTCGCCTCCGCATCGGCTCTTGCTGACATCGCTATGCAGCCGCGGCGACGTCATTCTTGCGAAGCGCGCAAAAGTGATGGAGAAAGAGACCGGAAGGCCCCACTACGTGCTCGGAGCGGACAACGCCGAGGGGTTCTGGGAGGCGACCAAGATCTCATGCTCGCGCCCGCTCAAGTACCTCTTCACCGAGCCTATCGTGATGGCTATTTCTATTTGGATCGGCTTTGCTTGGGGCATGGTTTTCCTCTTTGTACGTACCCCTACCGCTCTACAGGGCACCAAGTTCAATGTCGGCGCTCTCCAGGTGGGTGCGATCGCACATGTCTTCCAGGACACATACGGATTTTCTCAAGGCCAGGCCGGCACGGTTCTCATATGTGGATTCCTTGGAGCCGGGATCGGCTATCTCGAGACCCTCTTGTCCGTCGTTGCGCTCTGCCACATGCCGTTTGCGTCGTACTGAATCCTATGTTGACTCGCAGTGTTCAAGAGAAGCTATACCAGCGCTCGGTTGCTCGGGGAGGCGGAAAAGCGGTACCGGAGGTCCGACTTCACTCGAGTGCTATCGGTGCCTTGCTCTTCTCGTTCGGCAGCTTTGGTTTCGCATGGACCGCCAGGGAGTGGATTCACTGGTCCGCATATGTTTTGTGTGAAAGTTGCTTGAGTACTGAACCGATCTTCGCTCAGGATTGTTCCGTGCATCTTCATCGTCATGTGAGCTCAGCGGTGACCGCGTTGATTGAAGGCGGCCGTCAGCGGCGGGTGCTGACTTGCGGCGGATTCGCAGGGTCAACACGGGAATCTACACGATGTACCTGGCTACTTACTCGTACCTGGGTGAGAAAACTGCTCAGGATCTTTCGTAAAAATTAACACGTTGTGCAGGGGATGTGTACGACCGCTACTCGAGTTCGGCGCAGGCTTCGCAAGGCCTCCTGCGAAACACCCTCGGCGCTACCTTCCCCTTCTTTGGTGTGATCATGTAAGTCTTGTTCATTGACAGGGATCAGGCAAGTTGGCTCCTGACGAGCTTCTATCATAGGTACGACCATTTGACTTTCAAGTGGGCGTCAACACTCGTCGGCTGCATTGCTCTATTCTTCTCGCTGGTCCCCTTCGGCTTGATCAAGTGTGAGTGGAATAAAGGCTCACTTGTACATGAGCTCACTACGACTCACTGCAGATGGCGCTCCGCTTCGTGCGCGTTCCAAGATCGCCGTCGCTCTCGAGGCGATGGAGGGGGACATTCTGCGGGACGAGGCATCGCCGGTGGTGTCGGTATAGCTAAGGCTTACTGCTATCTACTGATCTTGACATTGCGTGAAGCCAAATTCGTTCAGTGGAAAGGCCTCATGTGACCAGCTCAACGCTTTGGAGGCTAAATCTGGAGTCGAGCACCTGGCCACGGGTCGGAGCGACTCGTGCATAGTTTGAGCAGGCAAGGCTCAACATAACTGGGACTTGCTACTGACTCACGATGTGCTAATTACCGGTCGAACGACAACAGCCGACCTCCTCAGGTGCCCGCTCCGCTCGACACCAACCGCATCACACCACCTCCTCAAAGCGCGGCTTTTTCCCCTCCCGTATAGCCAGCCGCCTCTCTTCCTCCGTCTGCTCCACGTCGGGACTTGGCTCAGCCCGCTTGCGCTTCGTGCTGCGTCTCACACGTGCCCGGGCTGCGAAAGCGCCAGTCAGTTCTCGACACACGGTTGGTCACGTGAAAGGGCACTTTGAACTTACCTTCTTTGAAGTTGAACTTGGACCAATCGTCGTCCTTGTCCGAAAGGGCTGGACTCGGCGGACGAGGGGCGCGGTCCTGAGTCGCGAAGTGGGCGGCGACGGCGCCGTCTTCGGCGCGAGCAAAAGCTGTGACGGCAGCGGAGAGTGCGCGATCCCATACAGGCTCGGTTTTGATCTCGACCAGGCATTCCGGGCACGTCTCCGGAATCCCCAACTCGGCGCGCATTGGCGTGAGGTCCGCCGTGTTGGTGTGGATCTGGTAGAGTCGGCTGCGCCCGTTTGACATTTTGAGGATGTCGTCCATGGCCGATTTGAACCCGGATACCGATTTCTCCTGCTCGGCCATCGTTCCGTCCCGGTACATGTCCTGGGACTTGCGGTGGAGCTCGTTGACGAGAGCACACTGTGCAGCGCTGAGGCCGTACACCCTTATGATGCTGCCATCAAACAGATCCCAAATACTCTCGATGGACGGTGGACCCATTCGAGCGTAGTAATCTTCATCGTCATCCAGTAACGGGACGGGAATACAGCTCTCGCATCTATAACCGGGATTACGTAGTGAGGAGTTGATCGCGAGGCGGAGCCAGCAAAAATAGCTCTTACATGGAGTGGCCACAGTCGAGTAAGAGGTGCGGCCGAGTGAAGAGCTTGTTGCATGCACAGCAGATGAGGAAGGCGACCACTGACGCCACCATGCCATAGACCTGCATCGGTGTCAGCTCCACCCTGGTATAAAACTCCAGCGAGCAGACACACTTTCGCGTTAAGATCTTGCGCCTTCTTCTCGGCATCACTCCGGACAGGCGGGGCAGGAACTGGCGCGGGAGCAGCGGCGACGGTGACTGGCACCGGGGCCGGTCCCGCCGCGGCGTTCACATGAAGCGGGGGCGGAGAGGTAGTCCCCACCTTCTTCGAAGTCTGAGTATCATGACAAAGTGAGCTGTAATTGTATGCCTGAAGGGCGGAGGCTACCCACCTTGCGGGCACCCTTGGAAGGCTTCGCGGCCGCGGCCGCCTTGCGCTTGGGGACCGGCCTGTGTGGTTTTGACTCGGGGGCAGCAGGAGTGCTCTTGATCTTGACCGCATGCCTGCGAGGAGGCGCAGCTGCGTAGAAGCCAGGCGCCTTCCGCTCGCGCTTGGGGAGAACGCCGAGGGGGTTGTCGGGTGCTGGGTCCGCCATGGAGGAAGTTGAGGTAGAGGGATTCCGATTTCGAGTGAGCCTGGGAAGGAAGAGACGACATGGGTGTCTTTCGACTCGGTCGCGAGCGCCCCCTCCCTTTGTTCTCGGGGCCCCGCGAGTGGCGAACAGAATCGACCGCCGCGAACAAACAAGCCCTTGTGAAGAAGCCCGGAACGAATGGGACCTACCTCTGAAATCTGTCTCATGTTAGAGTACAAGGGCTTCATCAATCTGCTGGGACACCTGCGAGACACTCTTGGGGACAAAGGGTGCGAGGGCAAGTTCAGTTCACAGCACTTTCTATATCACTAAACCGAGTGCGAGTATTCAGCAAGAAGCTGAGATACTCGACGCATTCCCTAAGAACTGCAGTGGGCCTTGCAGTGGGCCAGGTCGCCTTACAGGACTGAGTGGTACGAGCTGGGAACTGATGCCGGAGAGTTGGTTTGGAATTGATGTGGTATAAACATGGATTATTGAAGACTTTGCATCAGGACCTGTCAATTTGGAACGCTGGCTGCTTCCAACAACCTCGCGTCTAAGAGCGCTCTCAGAGCTGCAAGGCATCAAACAGGCTCGAGTTACGTGTGGGCGTAGGGGATTGCTCGAAAAAGTAGTGAGATATCTTCCGCTTCCCACTCCGCTGCATACTCGCGCCGGAGACTCTCAAGCTGCATGCACTCGGTCGTGAAGTGGACGGTACGCGGCCGGGGCGCTGCCGTTTTGAGCATGGCGAGGATCTTGACAAGGTCCTCCAGCTGGCCCCGCACGAAATCGAGGGTCAAAAGAGTGGGGGGAAGTGAAGTGACCAGCTCGGAGGGAGGAAGTCGTCCCGACCGGGCGTTGGCGCAGAGCCGCAAGTGGAGGAGGGACGAGTCGGCGATGGCTCTTGCGAGGAGGTCGGGCGCCATGATTTCGCCAAAGATTTCGCTGATGTCGAGAGATTCCAGAGTAGATATGAACGGGGCGAGGACGGCGCCGCTCGGGGTGCTGTGTTGCTCCGCACTGGCCAGCGTGAGGTGGCGGAGAGAAGGAGCGACTTGCTGGAGGAGGGCAGTGAGTTGGGCTTCACTGAATGATCTGATGTTAACTTTGAGGGATGAAAGTGACGGAAGTTTGGTCGGATGGCTGGTGTCGTAGTCGTTGAGGTAGCCGCTCAAATGGCGAAGGTGTGGTGTCCGCGAGGCCAAGAAGGAGGCGAGGCACGCGGGGTTTTGGGTGAAGGGGTAATCGTCGGGTGCTTTCAAGCTTTGAATCATCTCGAAGGGCCCATACACTTTGAGCGACTCGGGGTCTCCGAATGTGAAGCCATGGACGACGAGCGCTCGGAGGTTCGGCGTCTTGTCGAGGAGGTCGAGAAGCTCTCCAGCGCCAAAGGATATGATCAAGGGCAGGTGCTCCCACCTATCATTCCCGTGTGCGTACCAGATCTCTTCCCGCTCGTCGTAACGCTCCTCGTGCCAGAGCTCGACGACCTCGTCGATCGGTGTGCCGGAGCCGTACTCCAGTGCTTCCTCGACGTCCGAGTCGCTGATGCCCATCTCGTTGCAGTACGCGTAGAGCATATCGTAGAAGCTCCCGATCCTCATCGACTTCTCTAGGTCCTCCTCGAAGTGCGCTTGGTCGGCGCACCAGTCTCGGCGGTCAACGGACGACACCTCGAGGCTCCGGACGAGCGGCAGGAGTGCCGTGTTGTCTTCGAACGATCTTGTGAGTCGCTGCACGCTCCTCGCCAGCCACGCAAGGCGCAGGTCGCCGTACAGGACTGAATACGCCGCACGCTGGAAGTCACTCGAGACGAGCGCGAGTGCGGAAAGCTGACGGTTTCGCTCCACGAGATAGTCGTCCGCGGAGTCGTCCGAGTACTCGACCCTGTGCGTGCTTAAGATGATGACCTGCGTGAGGAGCTCTGGGGGCAGGGGAAAGGCGCGGGGAGGTGCGGTCCCCACGTTCGCCGAGGTGCGCCGTGCGGGTGGTGGAGGATCTCTGTAGAAGGACTCGTACATGCAGCTGAGAGCACGGCGTCAAGGCGGTGGGCGAAGACTGACAGGCGCGCCTCGTTCGTTACGTTTTCGACTTCGAAATTGGGCGTCTGATTAGTCTGATGTAATGTTCCACCTCGACCCAGACGACTCGGACGATGTCCTAAAGGCGCCGGCACTATTCATTAGATAATCTTGACTACTGAGACCACCAACGTTGACCCCCGCGCCGCGTACTCGCCCGCGAACCGGGTCAAGAGCGCCACCTGCTCGCCCTCTGTCTCAACCGCGAATTCCACCCTCAGAGGCAGCGGAGGACGTTGCTTGAGGACCGCGAGTGTTTTGATACACGCCCTCAGGAGCCGTCGGCGCCCATCGTCGCCCACAGAGGGTGTAAACGAGAGCGTTGCGAGGCCCGGCGGAATCGAGGCCAGGAGTGTCGCGGGGAGTCGACGTGGGTGAAGGTGGAGGTGGCGAAGAGAGTGTGCAGATGAGAGGGACTGGAATAGTAGTGAGAATGAAGGTGTGTTTTGGGGATTGGTGCCCAGGTGAAGCGACTCGAGAGATGGAAGAAGGGGTGCGACAGCGGCGACGCTCGACGGATGGCGGCTCAGTTCGAGCTGACGGAGTGATGGCTGGACCTGAGATAGGACGCCGACGAGGTTGATCGTTTCTCGGCACTGGTATTCGAGGCGGAGGGAGGTCAAGGGCGGGAGGCGAGTCCACGAGGCGCCGCCGTCCTTGAGGCATCCGCCGAGGTGTCGGAGTCCTGGCGCTCGACGAACGAGGACGGACGCCAACGATGGTGGGTCGCTCATGAACGGGTATGCGTCGGGTGTTTCGAGGAATCGAAGGGAATCGAGTGGTCGACGAGCCGCGTCGGTGAAGGCGCCGTCGAAGCCCCAGAGGACGAGGGACTGGAGGTTCGGAGCTCGATCGATCATGTCGAGGAGGTCTCGGGCACCCAAGCGGTACACGCCAGGAAGGCGGCGCCATCTCCCGTTGCCTGCTGCCCACCAAGCCAGGGTCCACTTCTCGCGACGGGACTCGATCCAATCGCCCCGCGACAGCGGCCGGCTTTCCTCCCCCAGCCGATCGGGCGACTCGCTCAAGCCAAACTTTTGACAGTACCTAGTATAGTTCCGGCTGGTCTCGCTGTCGTCCATTTCGGCGCGGATGCGATCGTCGCACCAGGCGTCGGGGTCGACGGCCGACACCTCGATGCTCCGGACGAGTCGCAGCAGCTCCGGGTTCGCCTGGAACGACCTTGAGAGTTTTTTGACGTTCCTAGCTAGCCATACGAGGCGTAGGCTTCCGTACAAAACCGAGTACGTCGACTGCTGCCACCGCACCGAGACGCGCGCCAGCGTCGCGAGCTGCCGACCTCGCAAGGTGAGGTCGTCGTCCTCGGCGTTGCAGTTTTCAAAGTGAGAGGCGTGATTTATGATTTCGATGAGGATCTCTGGAGGAAGGAAGGGGAAAACGAGGGTAGACGAGGCGGCAGCCGATGGCGGAGAGAGCTCGGGAGCGCGTTTGGGGCAAGTTGAGCCATCGTGCGGCATGCTAGAAGCAGCCAGTCAGTGGATGCATCAAAACCTGAAAGGCTTTAAAAGAAGGCTACTTGGCTGAAGAGGAGCGCGAGGATTGGCTCCTGATGACCTGGCTCGGAGTGGCGTTGTGCGACGGACGCCACTGTCGGCCGCGCGTGCGAGAGGGCTGCGAGCGAGGCGAGGCGGTTGTTTCTGTCTGAAAGAGCGGACGTAGTGGAGGGAAGGAAGGAGAGGTTGGCTCCGGTTCTGAACGCGAGTCCAGCGAGATTGAGCGCATGACAGCAGGGGCGTGTCTCACCTGACGCCCTCTGGGGCGCATTGTCCGTGCAGAAAATCAAAAATTATTGGCACGGAGGCTAGAAGACTAGTAACCGGACCAGTAGCAATAAGCGAGAATTAATAGTATCGTCCAGCCCGGCAAAGCCACCAGCGCAAGCCGCCGCGGCCCCATCCCTCAGATCCCCTTCGAAGCAGCCCGAGCGGCCGGTGATTGCGCAAACTCGGTCCCAAAGACCCAATCCCTGTATGAAGCTACGATCAGGATCGTTTAAGGAGTCCAGTGTAGAAGGCGCGCACCAGAACTGGCTCGTGATGCCGAATCCGAGGTTGGGCTCCTGGGACCGGGGATCGGGGTTAGTCAAGGTGCGGCGAAGTCGAAATGAAGCGCACGAGGTAGTGATGGTTCATGTGGTGCGATTTCTGTGAAGAGGGGAAGCGGTCAGTTCAGCTCGCGAGCAAGCGGAACACAGGAAAAGCCAGACACACGAGCTTCCGGACCCACTGTAGAGTTTCAGGCCCAGTCAGCTGACGATGAATATCACGACTCAGCTAAACTTACCAATGGCAGCTTGGCGTAGTGAAGAGCGTAGTGGATCATGTCGTACGCGACGTCTGCGGAGCGTCGCGGTCAGCGTCAGCGAGTCCAGCACAGCAAAGTTTCGAGACAGAAGCTCACACATCGCGAAGGCGCCAGAGATGATGGCGTTGGCGGCCCACGACGGGAAGAGAGAGTAGGCGAGGCGGGTGAAGGGAAACTCGAGGATCGTGAAGAGCGCCGGCGGCATCACGAGGCGGAGGTGGTCCATCTGTGCCACCGGCGATGAGAGCTCTTCGCTGTCTCTGAATGGAACGAGCTCACGGGAACGTAGTGGTGGACGCCGTGCGCCGTGAAGTGGAGGAAGAGGGCGAGCGGGTGGTCGGGCAGGAACCGCTCCATGTGAAAGAGGAAGCGGTGCACGCCGTACTCGAGGAGCTGTTTGAGGGGAGGTCAGTAAGTATCCATCAATATTCCTCCATGAAAGACGAACGGTCCAGATGGCATTGCCGATCAGAAACAGCGGCATCACTCGTGCGAGCGCCGTCTCGAACGGCACGCCGACCTGCTGCTCGAGGCTCTTCTTGAAGAGTAGCCCCGCGATCGGGAGCCAGATGAGCGGAACCATGTAGTACGGCGTCTTGGTGAAGATCTCGAGGTACCACGGCCCGAACAACCGAGCGGGCCCGGGGAGGTGGCGCGGCTGATGGACCCTGCGACGACGATATGTAAGCTCTGGCCGGCCTCCACGTTCACAAGAGGTCTGATTGCCTACTGGTCGAGGTAGAAAGACTTGGAGTAATTTGAGCGGAGCACTTGCATCAGAAGCGGCTGCCTCAAGTCGATGAAGTGGTTTCGCTGGTAGTCCTCTTCCGTCTGCGTCTGCGACGGCTCGACCTCCTCCGAGTAGACGTAGTTCGGGTCGAGCAGGTGCTCCGACGCACCGATCACGCCGATCTGGAACTCCCTCAGCATCCCGTACGCGGCCTTCGTGTGCGCGTGCTCGAGCGGGTCCGTCATGACCGCCGTCACATCCTTGCCAGCGTGCGCCCGGATCAGGTCGTCCCCGCCCGGGTGGTCGTGCAGGAACCGCGAGACCTGCGCGCCGGGAGAGATCAGCTCGGTGTGGCCTCCTCCCAACTCCGGGCGCGCGCCGGCGGGTCTCACGTCGTAGACCTTGTTGTCGTGGACGACCCAGCAATCGTTCCACTCATCGTGCTCGGCGACGTCCGCCAGAGTGTAGATGCGCGTCGTGTTCATCTCGAAGCTGGTGAGAGTGTGAGCCAGAAGAGCAAAACGAGATGGCCGAGGGGACGCAAGGGGAAGGCGCGGGAAGAGCCAAGTCCGCAGAACGGCCCAAACGCCGCCACTGTATGCTTGTTGACACATGCCGCCGATGTGTCTGGTGAGATGTCTTCTAGCATCTGCGCAAAAACGTGCTGGAAGCAGAGAGTGCTTGTGGGTCGGCAGGGCGGGGCGCGAGAAGCCGTCGCGATGCCACTTAGCTTCACGGACAGCAACCCGTCGCCGCTGCCCGCATCCCAACTCGATCCAACTCGATCCAACTCCCTCGAAGGTTCAAGCTCATCTCCACTGCCATGCTGAATATGTAAGGCGGCTTGTTGCAACAACCGCGCCTCTTTTGGCTGCTCTACGCCTGGCTGGTGACGAAGACCCGCGAGAGCTCTGCGATGGCACGGGCGTCAGCCGAGATTCAGATCTGCCTCCCCAAAGCACGGAGAATGGCGCACGGTCGATCGAGATGTGCTCGCGCTGGAGGGTCGAGGTGGGCGAGTTGCTCTCGTTCGCGGGGATGTGGACGACGGCGCCCTCGAGGGTCCAGCCGCGCTTGGCGACGACCTCGACGAGAACAGGGGATCCGGCTGTGTTGAAAAGAAGTACGAGCAAAAGTCAGCCCTCCGGTCTCACTGCAGACCATCCCGTAGCAGAAAGACGCACCCTCGAGACCCAAGAACGACTCGAGCATCTTGCGCGAGAGGCCCTTGAAGCTGGGCTCGATCTCCTGGGAGATGCTCTCCCGGACGCGGGCCTCGAACCCAGTCGCGCTGGCGAGCAGGGCGGTGATGGTGTCCCTCACGTGCGGCGCGTCGGTCGGCGCGGGCGTGCGGAGCGCGGCCCAGAACAGGCGGAACTTGCGCGCGAGGAGCAGCGCCGAGAGCTCGCGGAGTGCGTCGGCCGTCTCGCGCTCGCCGTGCGGCTGCGGCGGCGCGAGCTCGTCCTCGTCGTCGTCGTCGTCGCTCGGCGGCGGCGGCGGCAGCGGGCCACCGACAACGAACGAGTCGGACAGGAGCGACCACGCCAGGGTGAAGTCGGGCGAGAACGGCGCGTGGGCGAGCGAGAGGAAGAGGATCGAGAGCACCGCGGTGGGCGAACAAAGCGTCGGGTTGAACTGGTACAGCTTCAGCAGGGCCAGGTTCGCCAGCAGGTCGTACTGGTCCTTGGCGAGTTGGTCCTGCATTCGGGAAGGGCTAGTCAGCATACATCCTATCACTCGGACAGAGCTGGACGCACGCGAAGGTAGTCCTCGAGGAGATGGCAGTCTGCACGCGAGAAAAAGTCAGCGCTCACGCCAGTGTGGGGCGGCGCGTCGGGGTGCGCGCACTGGATGGGTTGTAGCGGTCTGTGTGAACCAGAGAGACACGAGTCAGCTCGCGCCGGGTGGAAGTTGCGGCGCGGGAACGACTGACCGACGCCCTCGATGAGGGTCGTGAGCACCTGGGGCCGTGTTGCCGGGCTGAGCTGAGTGACTGCCATCCTGATTCCGATTCCTGGCGTCTGCAGAGTGTGGGTACGAGTGCGAGCGATCGGGGCGGGAGGTTGGAATGAGTCGAACCGGAGACCAAGTTGGCGTCGCTCGACGACTCGCAGCTTGGCACCCGACCGACCACCAACCCGCGCCATGTCATCCAGCGGTGAGGGCCTCCGGGCCAAGGCCGACAAGAAAGCAGCATCCTCGGGTGGTTTCGGCAGGTACGCAGCTCATTCTGTCGCTGGGACGAGCTCGAGAGCTCACGCTGTCGCCGCCCACTTCCCCCCCGCGTCACCACGTCTCGGCGTGCCCGTCCACCGCGCGCCCGCCTGGCAGCTTCTTCTCGGGCTCGTCGTCCAAGTTCGAGGAGGCGCACGAGCTGTACGTCTCGGCGGGGAACGCGTTCAAGATGGAGAAGAAGTGGAAGGAGAGCGGCGACTGCTTCTGCAAGGCGGCCGAGATGGCGCTCAAGGGCGACGAGAAGGACGACGCCGCGAACGACTACTGGACCGCGAGCAAGAGCTACAAGAAGACCCACCCCGAGCGTGCGCCCCTACGCTCGCCGCAGCCCCGCACCGCGCCACTGCCTTCCGGCTGACCCAGGCTTGTCGCAGTCGCCGTCGCCGCGCTCCAGCGCACGATCGGACTCTACAAGGAGAAGGGCCGCTTCCGCCAAGCCGCAGACCGCGAGAAGGAGATTGCGACCATCTTCCAGCAAGAAGGCGGCAACCTCGCAGCAGCGCTCGAGGCGTTCGAGGCGGCCGGGGACCTCTACCAGAGCGAGGACGCCACAGCGTGAGTTTTCCTACTCTCTGGCTCGATGTCGATCGACTTCGCGGGGTCCGCGGGCGCCGGGAGAGACAGACAGGAGTGCTGACGCCCGCGGTTGTCACAGCACGGCTAATAGCTGCTACAAGGAGGCCGCAGACCTCGCCGCGACGCTCGAGCAGTACCCGCGAGCAGTGAAGCACTTTGAGACGGTCGCCGCCGCGAGCCTCGCGTCGCCCTTGACGCGGTACAGCGTCAAGGAGTACTACCTCAAGGCCGGCATGTGCTGGCTTGCGACCGGGGTGCGCTCTCGCCTTCTTCCTTTGACTCTGGGACTCCACTTATGCTTTGCGCTGCGTCCCAGGACGACGTCTCCACGAAGCGCGCGATCGACAACTACTCGACCGCGGACGGCACGTTCCCGTCTACGCGCGAGGCCAAGTTCCTCAACGCCATCACGGATGCGTTCGAGGCGGGCGACGCCGAGGCGTACACGGGTGCCGTTGCGGAATACGACCGGTCCGTCTCGCCTTGTCGCTCCGAATTCCGAGCGCCTCACTGACTCCTATGTCCCGCAGACTCACGAAGCTCGACAACTGGAAGACTGGAATCCTGTTGAAGATCAAGGTGTGTCTACCGTGGACTCTGTATCTCCCTTCGGGGAAAGCTGACGTGCTCCTTGAACGCAGAACATGATTGCGGAGGAGCCCGGACTCACGTAGGCTGGCTGGCACGGCGGCGTCCCCCTAGAGGTTGCGCGTCAGTCACTTTGTATTCCACTCGCTAGCAGTTCCTGTTTCATATACATCTTGCGAACCTTTGCATGCCTACGAGATTATTTGAGGTCTGCACGACGGTGAGGTGGGCGCCACCGCCGGCCGTTGAGCTCGAGCCCGGCCGAGTCTCGGTGTGTATCGCCCCGTGAGCTGCTGTAGACGACCACCTCCCTGTGAACTTGTATGGTGCTCGACGGTATAGCTCCTTCCGCAACAGCGTTCGCTGACCGGCCGAGCTTTTTCGGCGCTTGCGGCGGTCTCTCTCCGACTGATCACTGCAACCCGGCTCATCAACTCGCCTCAAACCTCCCGGCATCTCTCAAACTTGCATACAAGCGTAAGTCCTCATCGCTCGCCAGCGTAAACGCCAAGTCACGTGCGTCCCGGTCATGCAGAAACGAGTGGCGACTTCGCCCATCTGCCCCAGCGCGAGCAGCGTCCGAAACGTGGCCCGATGCCGCCCAGGACGCAGTGGAAGGAAGAGGACTACGATGACATGCCCAACCTCCTCTACTCGAGCGACGACGAGGCGCCGCCCGCGCGCGCACGGCAACCCCAGCCGTCGACCCAGCGCGCGCCGCCACCGCGACCCCCGCCAGCGACCGCTCGCCCAGCCCCACCCCGTGCGGCTCCTGCGCCACAGCCGGAAGCGTCGTACGAGCCGCACAAGTCGCGCGTCCCGTATGAGGAGCGCATGGATACCTGGCACGAACTCGTTCGTGACCTGCGGCGGTTCTGGGTCTACCTCGTCCTAACATACGTCGGACTCCTCGCACTCGACCGCGCGATCAAGTACCCGATCCAGTTCCTCCGCGCTGCGCTCGTGCTCGTCGAAAGCCTGACGCACTGGCTCATCTGGGCCCTCGAGTACGTCGCCTACGTCCCCTTCGTCGGCATGATCATGTGGACCCTCGCCGGGGCCGGTATCTGGAGCTGGATCAACGGCGGCGAGGACTTCTGGGTCGTTAACTTTGCGGGCCGCGCCTGGCGCAAGCTCGTCCTCTTCCAAGGCTCCTGCCTCGCCCTCATTCGCTTCGCCCTCCCCGAGAAATTCAGAATCATCCCCTACACGATCCTTGCCATCTTCGCCCTCAAGCGCGCCGACCGCGCCATGCTCGGCCGCCGCGGCTTCTTCAGCGGGTCCGTCTGGCGCTGGCTCACGACGCCGTACCGCGCTGCCCTGCGCTGGTTCGACGACTTCAACCGCGAAGCCGACGAGGAGGACTTTTTGCGCAAGCAGGGCTGGACGCAGGACCAGATCACGACGACGAGGTCCGCGCGCGCGAAGCTCCGCCGCTCCGAGGTTGCGAAGCGCGACGCCGCCGACGAGGAGGACCGCAGGCGCGTCGACGCCGCCTCAAGAAAAATGGCCGAGGAGGAGAACAGGAGAGCGGCTGGTACCGCAGCTCCGGCGCCCGCGAAGCCCAAGGCGAAGAAGAAAAAGAAGAAGCCCGCGGCGGGCGCGTGAGGGCGCTCGACCACCTCGCGCTTGTAGAGCTTCAACCGCGCACTTTGAAAGCACCCC
>ERZ1463038.514-NODE-514-length-13446-cov-16.809574_pt1 | contig 13446 bp, 14 predicted proteins | sample MGYA00564479_ERZ1463038 | MGnify/ENA primary metagenome ERZ1463038 (study PRJEB39244, sample SAMEA3635134) | Helicobacter pylori | study: EMG produced TPA metagenomics assembly of PRJEB11511 data set (Assembly of a 5300-year-old Helicobacter pylori...
TTCAGACGTGTGCTCTTCCGATCTGCACGGAGGGAGCGCGTGCAGCGGCGGGAGGGCGGCGCGCGCAAGTGCGAGTCGCGGCGTCGGGACTTGCGAGTGCGACTCTCCTGCGCTCTCTGGCCCAGAAACAGCACACTGTTCAGCGAAATCACACAGGGGCGCCTCAATTGATGATGTGGTCATTATCCGGAAACTTGAAGCCCGAGGCACCCGCAGTGGCGTCTCACGAGACGGGCACATCGCCCCGATCCAGCACCACAGAGCTTGCAGAAAGCTGAATTGACTTTCAATAAGTACAGATAGAGCTTGCGATCCCATATGGACCCTGACAAGGCCGACTTAGATGGGCGGCGGGGCGTGCAGGTTGACGTGGACAGCCTTGACTCCTGTGTAGTTGTGGAGTGCGTACTCTCCGAGCTCGCGACCGATGCCGCTCTCCTTAAACCCTGCGGACTTGCGAGTCAACATGTTGTTTATGGAAGAGCGAGATAAACGGGGCTTACCTCCGAATGGAACCTGGGAGTTGAGCCTGAGAACGGTGGCAGTGAGCATCGTGCCCTCAACGAACAAGACTGAAGGGCCCACTGATTATAGCAGTTGATCTGAGGAGGTGTAATAGTCAAATCGGGGAGTAATGGATTTTATCTGACTTTTGAGTCACTCACCCAGACGGTTCCAGCGTGCAACTTGTGTGCGGTCCCGATAGCACGACTAATATCGCGGGAGAAAACAGCTGTAGTCCGAGGTTCAGTATGTGCATCAATATTCAGGTGAGCCGGTCTTATTACCAGCAGCCAGCCCATACATGGTGTCGTTCGCCTTCGCAACAACTGTGTCAAGGGGACCAACGTGAGCAAGATGACCAGTGGGGTGGCGTCAAGAGCTCGAACGCACTGTCGTCCTCGTCCTTGAACTTTGAGACTACAAGAACAGGTCCGAAGATCTCCTCGCGGACAATCCTCTGCACGAAGAGGGCTATCAGCGCCGAAAGTGCACTACATAATCAGCAGCGCGACGACGCACCATCTCGGGCTTGACATCCGTGAAGACGGTTGGCTCGATGAAGAAGCCGGCAGTTCCAATACGCTTTCCTCCAGTGTGTAGGGTCGCACCCTCGTCCTTTCCGATCTGGATGTGGGCCATGATACGGTCGTACTGAGCCTCCGACGTCTGCGGCCCTTGGAAAGTGTCGCCAGCGAAGGGGGAGCCGACCTTGAGCGACTCCACCTTGGCGGTCAGGCGCTCGAGGAACTCGTCGTAGATGCCCTCCTGTACGTAGACTCGGGATCCAGCGGAGCAGACTTGTCCTGTATTTTGAGGAGGGGTGAGCATCCGGTCTGTCTCGAGGTGGCGTAGTCCGCGGACTGACCGTGGTTGAAAAACAAGCCAAAGCAAGCCCAGCCAACGGCCTACAGGGAGTATGTGAGTGGCTCATCTGGCACGGATATCAGTCTACAACGCACCTCTTTGAGATCCGCGTCGTCAAAGATGATGTTGGGGGACTGCGAACGGACGGGTTCAGCTCAAAGCACCTGGCCAGTTCTGAATTGGAGTGCGTACCTTTCCGCCAAGCTCGAGCGTTACGTTCTTCAGGTTCGACTCAGCCGCCGCCTTCATGACGATCCGACCAGCAGCGGTGGAGCCGGTGAACGCGACCTTGCTGACTTTCATATGAGATGTGATCGCAGCGCCGGTGACATTTCCGTATCTTTAAACATATGGTGTCAGCCGGCCATACATTGGGTTAACGGAGAGAGACTGACCCGGTCACGACGTTCACAACACCAGGAGGGAATACCTTCGCGACGAGCTGAGCGGCATACAGTGCACTCAAGGGCGTGCTCTCGGCGACTTTCTGTCGAGAGAAGTCCTGCGTCAGTGAAAGCGTCGCCGGGCGCGCCTGGTTGAAGCGCCGCGCACAATGACGACAGTGTTTCCTGTAGCCAGAGCTGGTCCGAGCTTCCAAGCGAACTGGGGAGGAATACTTGATCAGCAGCAACTCCATCGAGGGCCCGCGTGGCCGACCGGAGGGGACGCACCATGAGAATGGGACTGAATGCATTATCTCAGTGTGAGAGTGTAGAATTCAAGCAAGTGTACTCACAAATTCCACGGAATGATTTGCCCGACGACACCAATCGGCTCGTGTCTCGTGTAGGCCAGCTTTGAGTCATCCACTTCGATGACCTTGCCGTGATCTTTGTCGGCCCATCCTCCATAGTCTGTGGAAATGGCTCTTAGGCGATGGAATCCAGGGAAGCTACTTGCGCGAGGTGCCTACAGCGAAGGCAAGCGGCCGCCTCGGCGACGTCGAATCCGCGCGCGAAGCTGAATGCCTTCCCGTTGTCTGAGCTCACAGACGGTCAGCTAACACTTCCATGATTACTTAAAAGCACAGGAGGTGTACCAATAGACTCGATGGAGGCCAGGATGTCGGCGTGCTCCTCGAACAAAGTCGCGAGGTCCATTAACATTTTCCCGCGAGCGTGACCTGGCACCTTCTCTCCCCAAACGGTCTTGAACGCATGGTCTGCGGCATCTCTGGATTCGAAACGCTAGTCAATATCGAATTAGGGTATGCAAGGGTAGATCGCAGCCACTCACACTGCGGCATCGACATCCTTGTGAAGCAAGGCAAGGCTTCAGTGACGGAATGAAGTCCGTTTCACCATGCCTCAAGGCTCACCTTTGCACTAGCTTCAGAAACAGCGGCAATGACTTTCCCAGTGCTCGGATTCACGACGTCCTGACCCGAGTGAGTCGGTTAGGGACGTTCAGGACAGTCCTCGAGGAGGAGAGAAAGCTCACAATCGTCTTTCCGCCCTCACCCGCAACAAATTCGTTGTTGATGAACAGCCCAGTCTTGAAGCCTGCGTCAGACCACATCAGCTCCACGGCTCACCTCCTCGATTCAGTCAGATCCAGGGCCACTCACTAACGTTGTCAATCTTGTGACCTGTAGGGAACGAGAGGTCCGCCGTGGGAGATGCACCTCCAAGGACCGGTCGAGTTACCGAGTAAAGGCGACGGGTGGGGCAGAGCGAGAGAGCTCGGGGCAAGGCCGAGGGGCGTGCTGCTCGTAGGGCACCTGGAAGGACGACCCCTCGCGAAGCACGCACGGACGAGGAAAGTGCAGCGCGAGCGACGCTAGACATCGGGATACGCATCTTAAAAGAGATATAGGACTCGGTTGGGGATGAAGATGAGAAGAAAGAGGCATGACTCGGCACCCCGAGTCACGACGTGCGGAGGAACGCGGAGCCACTTCGCGCTCCTGTTCCTATACGCAGCGTCCCCACCCCCAGCTCCCGAGATTCGCGGGCTGCATCGGCGCCGAGAGCCTTCTGAGTGGGCAGAGGAGTGTCACGGCGCTTACGAGTCCCAGATTGCAGTCGCGCTGACCAACACGCCTCACGGCGCGCCGCCACGGCCAAACCAGAACGCTGGGGCTCAACTCGCTCCATTTGAGCCGTCTGCTACTTCGAACCCCGCCTAGTCCAGTCAATGTACAAGGCTTATGCGAGAGAAGCAGTGCTGACTACGGTCAAAACGCCAAAACGGCGACAAAGGGCGGCTCAGCCCAAACGCAGCAGGTTCGCTGGTTGGGGACCCTCGGGTCCAAGCACAATGAGATTGAGTACGTGGAACAGTAAAACTATCAACCGCTTTACAAACTTGCGTGTCTTCTCACTAGGCTGCAAGCGCTCCAATGGTGACGTGCGCTGTGATCATGAGTCTGTAGGTAAACGATTGCATGTGTGTGCCGGCGGACACGCCACCTTGGTGACTAGAGATCATTTTAGAGCCAATAATACGTCTATAATTGCTCAAACCGCCAAAAAGATTACTACAACGCCCGTCAGCATCTGCGCTGGTCCCCGGAGCTCCGCGACGCCTCACGACCACCGCACGCTGTTCCAAAAAGCGGGAAGCGAAGTACTCCCTACTGATCGATCAGGGACTCGAACCCTAGACCTTTTGCGTGTGAGGCAAACGTGATAGGCCAACTACACCAATCGATCATCGCTGTGCGACGTTCTTTCGCTGAGGATCACCCTCAGCGACGCAGCCTCTCTGACAGGTCAGTCAAGGTCTCATGTTTATAAGTTACAAAGTGAGCTTAAAAATTCAATACACTACTGTAATCCTCCGACCCCAGACTCACGAGGTAGTTGATGCAAAACGGACACGCCGGGAACAAGTTGGGTGAGCGAGACTGCCACGATGCGGGCCACGATCTCCGGCGATAGGTACGGTGTCCGCCCGGGACGTGCTCCCGTGACCGTCACATGGAGGACGTGGTGGTATGAAGTCAAGAAGCGACCTGGATCGACGCGACTCCGAGCTCCACCGCTCCAAGTCTCCAACCTTGCCAGGGGCACTCCCACGCTTGTTCGAAACAAGAAGTACAACAGTCCCCCACCGCACAGTCTACGCCGCAATCTCCCTAAAGACCCTGAGCTTGTCAAGCCCGCCGACCTGGGAGCGCTTCATGAGGCCGTCGTCGAACGCGCCGGCGTCGGGGGTCTGGATGCGGAGGCCGTTCTCGTTGGCGAGGTGGAGGAGGCAGATGAAGCAAAAGCTGGTGCTGATCTCGTCCATCTTGTCCTGCGGGTACGCGCGGCGGAGGCCCTGGATGACGGGCACGAGCGCCTCGGGCGGGGCGGGAGTGCTGTCGTCGTGCGCGTACGCGGGCTCGGCGGGCAGCTGTGCGAGCGGGTTCGTCAATAGAGTTCGAATGTGAAGAAGGAAGCAAAGGCGCACCTCCTTGACGGAGATGGTGACGTCCTCGAGCTCGCGCCAGATGGTGTCCTTGAGCCGCTTGACGTCGACGCGCTTGGCCTTGCGGGCGTGGCCGATGTCGATGCGGGCGGTGCGGCGGAGCTGGCCTTGTGTGGCGACCATGAGGTCGCCCTCGCCGCCGTCCTCGTCCTCGTCGTCGAGCTCTGGGGTGTCGTCGTCGTTGATGAACTGGGTGTTGAACGGGACGGCGTCGGCCTGGTCGAAGCCCATGTCCTCGTGCCCGCCCATGTCGTCGTCGTCGTTCGGCGCCCAGAACTCGGGCCCGTGGTCGTCCCCAAACTCGCCGCTCTGCTCGCCGGTCGTGTTGGCGTCGCTGCCGAGCAGGCCGCGTCGGCGCATCCGGAGCTGGCGGCGGGCCGGGTCAGCTCCCCGAACACGCGTGGGATCGGTTGAAGAACTCACAGTGGCAGTCGGCTTGAGGAAAAGTCGCAGGAGGACGGAGCTGTTGAAGTGATAGTCGGTCGGGAGCGTGTACGACTCCTCCTTGGCCTGCGGGCGGCTGCTCCGTCGACTCCGGTTCGACGGCGCGATGGACGACTTGCGCGCAGCCTTGATCGCGGCGACCGTTGCGGCAGCGAAGAGCTCCTTCTGCTCGATCGCGGGCGGCGTCGCAAAGTCGAGCGCGAACGCGACCTTCTCCTTGCGCTGCCGTGCCGTCGTCGAACCGCCCTCGTCTGCGCGCCCAGTCAGGATCAGTCAGATTTCACGAGAAGCAGTGGATAGAAGCTCACCCTTGCGCACTGCGATCCTGCGCATCTTCCAGTGCTCTGGCCCGGCCCAGTTCTTCTCGAGCGCGGCGTCGAGCCCGTCAAAGAGGTGACCCGCGTGGCCCATCTCGACCGTGACCTCGCTCTGGTTGCCCGGCCCAAACTCGCCCGTCTGGTCGCCGTACGCGCCCGAGCCCGAGCCGGAGGGTTCGCCGCCGAGGCCCTCGAAGAAGTCGTCGCTGCCGTCGCCGGTCGCCTGGCCCGCGCCGCTGTAGTCCTCGTCGCCGCCGCCAAAGTCGTGGTTCATGTCCTCGCCACCGCCAAAGGGGTCGTTGTTGCCGTCGTCCGAGCCGAGGTGCGCGTTCGGCTGGGCGGCAGGTGCGGGCGGCCGGATGATCGGCGCGACGTCGTCGACTGGGTTGAGGATGTCGAGGTCCAGGTTCGCGTCGGGGGAGAAGCGGAACGAGGCGAGCGAGGGACAGAGGGTCATCGAGGCGAGCGAGTCAAACACGTCCGTCGGGAGGTGCTTGGCTGTTCGATCTGGGTCAGCGGGAGAGTCGCTGCCAAACTGGAAATGCACGCACCGACGAGCCGGCCTATGTCGAGCTCGACATCGTCCTCGTCGTCGTCCTCATCCTCGGCCTCGATCTCGTTCGGGAGCCTGGCGTCGCCGGCGTCAAAGACGACCTTCATGTTCCCGTCGCACCCGAGGTGGTTCATCAGGATGCCGCCCGCGCCGCCCTCGTCAAAGTCGGCGCACGTCTTCTTGAAGAGCGGGTCGACGGTGAACTCGAGGTCGAACTGCTTCACCTTGACCTTCTCGAACGAGTCGGCGAGCGTCGCGGCCTGGCGCGCGGTCTGAGGGCTCGGGCGTCAGCGCGGTGGGTTGTTGTTTGGGCAGCGCGAGCGGACCTTGCGCTTCGCCCGACGCGCTTCCTGGGCATCGTCGTCGTCGTCTTCATCTTCCTCGTCGTTATCGTCGTCGGCTGCTGCGCCTGCGGGGATCGGCAGAGCGTCAGCGTCCCGTCCCAGCTCACTCGACCACCTCCCGACCAAGCCAGGAGCACTCACGGCCGTCCTCGGCGAGTCCTGAAAGGAGCTTGCCCGTCTCGGTAGCGACCGAGTCGACGCGGCTGGTCCAGATCTTGACGCAGCCGTCGAGGGTGCAGGACGCCTTCTGGAAGTTGATCGAGTTGTCGCCGTCGCCGTTGCGGAGAAGGCTCATGTCGTGGAAGTAGTCGATCAGGGCCAGGTTCCAAGTGTTTGTCGACGTGATTTTCTGAGGATCCGGGATGGGAGGCGTCAGTAGTGCTGGGCTGGGGAGGCGCGAACAACATTGGACGGGAGCGCGCGCGCGCGCGGGCCGCGAGGGCGGGTTTGCGCAGGATCGTTGCGTAGAGAGTGCATGACCAACAGTGCTGATCTGTTGCGCGAGATCCGGGCGCGTCTCGCCTGAGGAGTAGTGGCGTGGTTGGCCGAAGCGCGGTGACCTCCTGGGGTGCCAGCGCGTCCTTCCCACGCCGGTGGATGCCTCCGAGGACCGCACGGCACACCGACTGGCACTCTACGCAGCACCGACACGACCGACACCGACGACCGCCCGAGCCAGACCACGCAGACTCACGTTGTCGGTCGCAATCTTCATCCACTCCTCGAACCGCTGACTCTGGATGACGAGGCTGGGCTGGGCGGCCTCGCCGGCGACGGTGGCGAAGCTCGCATTGCCCGAGCCGACGCGCTGGGCGGGACTGCCGCCGACCTGGTTGAGGCGGAATGCGGCGACCTTGGGCGTGCGCGCCTGACCGAGCGGGAGCGGCTTGCGCGGGGGTGTCGCGGTCGCGCTCGTGTTGCCGTTCGCGAGCGAGGCGAGGGGCGGTGGCATCTCTGTCTTCGTGTGTGGTGGTGGTGGGTGCGTGCTGGACAGGCCGGAAGGGAAGAGAGTCGAGTGTCGGTCGGTCACGTGCCGGACGAAACGCACCGCTGCGATTGAATGTCGTCCTGGCGCTCGAGCGGGAGCGGCGGTCGTCTCCAGCACGCACACACACCCGCAGCGATGGCGAGCGTCTTCCAGTCTCCCCTCAGGCAGCAGCAGACGGCAGGGCCCTCAAGGCAGCACTCAACCCGCAAGGCACGGTCGCCGACGAGAGTGCGGCATGACTCAACTGCACTCGCCCACGCCTCGCTCGCGGACATCACGACCCTGCTCGAGGACTTTGCGCTCGAACGTGCGTGCCGTCTCCACTGTCGCTCGTGCTCCCGCTGATCCCGAGGCGAGCAGGCGAGTTGCGGATGCGCGCGACGCGGAAAGGTCAGGCGGACCGGCTCGAGGCGCTCGAGCGCAGGATGCGGGACCAGCTCGCCGCGCTCGACGAGCGGGTCGCCGGCATGACCGTGCGCGAGTTCTTTGAGCGCTACGCTGCGGACGAGGCGCGCGCGGCGAGGGAGGCCGTCGAGGCTGCCGTCACGCACAAGCCGATGATCGACGAGGAGACTGTCGGCCGCTCGAGGTCAGTCCCGGTCTGGCTCGCTCGTCTACACACCCCGGCTGCGGCTGGACTGCTCCTGCTCGACTGCCCGGCCTCGCGCCACCCGCGCTCGCCCCGCCTGAACGTTCCCGATCAACAACGCTGACTTGTTGGTGCCGTCCACCAGAAAACGCGCGGCGCCCTCGTCGCCTGTGCGCACACGCCGAGCGCAGTCGGTCGACCCACTCGGCACGACGAAGAAGGCGCGCCCCGCCCCCGTGTCGTCATCCAAGCCACTTCGGGTCCCGTCGTCGTCCCGCCGCGCACGCGCACCGCAACCGAAAGCGATCGCGAGTCCCTCCCCCGAGGCGTCCGACTGGGACCTGATGGACCGCAACGAGGCATCGCGCGTCGAGGAGCAGGGCAAGGGCCGTCGACCGCCAACGCAGGCGACGTTCACGTACGAGCACCCCGAGGCCGGCGAGCTCAACGACGCCTACTTCCGGCGGCTGCAGGAAAACCTCGTCAAGCAGATGAGGGACACGCTCGAGGGTGCCGGAGGGAGGGGGATGAGCAGGCAGGAGCGCGCAAAGCTCGAGAAGCGCCTCGCCGACATGACCAGGATGCTCTAGGCTGGAGACTCGGGCCCGCGGGACGGGGGGTGTACACCTATGTGTTATCGTTTTTGCAGTTCATCTTGTCGCCCTTACTTTGTGTCGACTTGGTGACGGTGAAGAATGGCCGCGGAGGTTGTAAAGAGCAGTCGCGTCTCGACGTCTCTCCTCCGCCCGCTCACCACCATGCTCAACTCTGTCGCACGCCCGCTCACCCGCTCGTTCTGGTCCACGGCCCGATCGCTCGGTGTCACAGTCAAGTCGCTTGCGCCGGGCGACGGCAAGACCTTCCCCAAGAAGGGGTGCGTCCTGCCGCTCAAACGACGCCCTTCCGGCCACCACCACTGACACCAGGCACGCAGAGACACGGTCACGATGCACTACGTCGGCACTCTTCTCTCCGGAGCCAAGTTCGACAGCTCGCGCGACCGTGGCTCGCCGTTCCAGACCCGCATCGGTCCGTCCTGCGGCGACTCGGGCACAGCGCGAGCGCTGACCAGCTTCCGGTGCACAACAGGCGTCGGGCAGGTCATCCGTGGGTGGGACGAAGGAGTTCCGCAGCTCAGCCTCGGCGAGAAGGTGCGTTGTTCTGGAGAGGGGGAGGTGCGGAGGGCTGATGCTGGGCATCGCAGGCGACGCTCACGTGCACGCCCGACTTTGCGTACGGAAGCCAGGCTGTCGGTGGTGGTAAGTCCGTTCTCATGGGATCTGTGAAGGAACGAGTGCTCAAGGTCGCTCGCGAGGCAGTCATCCCGGCCAACAGCTCGCTCGTCTTTGAGGCATGTCCCTCCTGTCCCGCGTCGTCGACGCAGAGCTGACCAAGTTCCTGCATCAGGTCGAGCTGCTCAAGATCAACTAGACCCCGCACACTGCACAGCTGTTGAAATGAACCGAGAGCGTGCCCACTGAAGTCACCTGAGCATATGCACTTTTTTGCCCGGGACGAGGCCTCTCGCGAGTGACGCGCTTCCTGCTTGTGCTTGCCCGTCCCACGCCCGCGCGCCCCACGATGAGCAGTCCGCACTCGGCCCCCCGTCGTCGGCGCCGTACGAACCCAGCGCAGCAAGGCGAGAGCTCCGTCGGTCTTCCGCTGCTGCCCAGTCCCGCACGTGCTGCACTGACTCCCGGGGGTGCGACCAGCGGGAAGCGAGCGCGGAGAGCAACAACGAGACGTCGGACCTCGACGACTCGCTCGACGAGACGGCTTCGATTGGCGGCAGCTCGATCGAGCAGGTCAGCGTGCCCGCGTTCGCGAGGCAGCCCGTGCGCCGGAACCCGAACGCGCCGCTCACGGGCATACTCGGCCGCCCGCTGCCCGAGACCGACGGCGAAGGAAACGTCAGCGAAGGCAGTGCAGGACGTGAGTGCCCTTTCCTGCTTTTGGCTCTGTCGTGCGAGGCAGGCCGGTCGAGCTCGTTGGGGTTGACACAAGCCAGGGTGCTCCTGATGACCCCGCGCTGTCTCCTCAGCTTCGGAACGCAGTGCTGACTGCTCGCACACTGCAATTACAGACGACGGCGACGTCTCGTCAGCAACGGCGCCCTCGCACCGGGCGCACCCCGGCGCCGCCCCGCGCGGCTTCCACCCGCCCGCGCACGCCTCGACCTCGACGACCGACTCGACGCCTTCGAGCCCGCACCTCGGCCCGCCCTCGCGTCTTCCCGGCCACGGCGGCGGGTCAGCGCCCCCCGCTTGGGCCGCCGCGCCCCAGGGCTTCCTGAGCAACCTCACCCCGAAAGAGATTCAAGTGCGTCGAGCTGGACTCGGTTGTCGAACGAGAAGGCTGACCGGCGAGGACAGGACCACATTGTGACTGCGATTGCTGGAGATCCGGGGAGAGCGTACCGCATCAAGGAGCCTCCTACGGACCGCCCAGTCCGCATCTGTGCGTCTTTCCCATGCGCTCTGTTGATCAAAGGAGCATCGCTTACCTCGAGCTCTACAGATGCCGACGGAGTGTACGACCTTCTCCACTGTCCGCGCGCTTCCCTTCCCTTCGCACCGCCTGCCACTGACCCCGCACTCGCACGCAGACGGGCACATGCTCCAACTCCGACAGTGCAAGCTCGCGTTCCCGTCGACGTACCTCATGGTCGGCGTCTGCTCCGACGAGCTCGTACGGCGGTACAAGGCCTCGCCCGTGCTCACCTCGGCCGAGCGGTACGAGTCGGTCCGGCACTGCAAGTGGGTTGACGAAGTGGTCGAAGATGCACCCTGGACGGTCGATCAAGCGTTCCTCGACGAGCACCAGATCGACTACGTCGCGCACGACGAGGAGCCGTACGTCAGCGCGGGCTCGGACGACGTCTACGCGTACGTCAAGAGCATCGGTGCCTTCCTCCCGACCAAGCGCACGAACGGCGTCTCGACCTCGGAGCTTCTCCAGCGCATCGTCGAGGGCTACCGCGAGGGCGACTACGACTCCAAGTTCATCAAGCTCGGCCTCCCCGAGCTGTGCAGCACCCGCGCCGGCTCCGAGGCCGGCACACACGGTTCAAAGCCCGTCGACGAGCAGCTCACCGTCGGCCAGGACACGGAGCGCGAGGACGACGTCGAGGAGCCAGCCCAGCCGTGAGCGCGCCGGTACGTCGGTCGGTGGGCGTGGGCGTCGGACGTAGTTGGGAGTCAAGGGAAGGTCCCGGGGAAGCGCCAAGCGTGTGTGATGTATCTAGAAAATCCAACGAAGGTTTGTTCCCGTATAGTGCGGGTCTGACTGAACTTTAATTCGGTGCCGAAATGGGTCAGAGAAGTCAACGAGGGGTTGCGCTGCCTAATGACTTCCAGCGATCATGTCCTCCCCGCCGACCGCCACCGCCGAGCTTCTTGCGTGAAGCACCGGCAAATGCAAATGGATCCTAGTGCTGCGACGTCCAGCTGCTGTTGAGAGCGGCGGACGCGTGCGCATTTCCGCTCGTTCGCCCATGGCAGCAGAGACAGAACACATCAGAGAAATGAGGCTGACACGTCAATTTAAGCAACGATGGGGAAGTGGCTACGGAGGTTGGCTTGGAGACCGGCCTTCCTGAGATTGAACGCCGCGCGCTCCGCGTCGGCATCTCAAGAACGGCTCGAGGCACTTTTTTGACATCGACCATGCTTGCAAATATCAGTGAATGGCAATCAATTACAAATGCACGTGATAGCTTGTTGACTCTCCCCAGGAACTTTCAAAGACGCCTTCTGCTGGCAACTGCCTGTCAGCTGCCTGTTGACAACCTTTCGTCTGCCTTTTGCTGACTTTCGGCCGTATTTCGACCCTCTTTTGACCGTGGGTGCCTGCGTGCCAGACTGGAAACACCCGGCAGCACCCCTGCGAGCTCTGAGCGCTGAACCGGCCTGCGACTGGAGCTCGGGCGACCTCGTGGTTACCGAAGGCTGAAATGCAGGTGCAATCCTGTTTTCGTTTTTGATACCTTTTGAATGAAATTAAGAGAACAGTTTATGGTGTGCATTGGACCTTTGACAGTCCCTAGGTAGAGTCGCCACCATGGCGGTGCCTTTCGCCAAGCTGTCACCCAGCTGAACCACGCTGGGGGTGTTCTGCTTTCACCATACTCGTGTATTTGCCATGGTTTTGCAAGTGTTCTGGTACGTGTAAAAAAAAAAGACCCCCGGTTCTGACAATGGGAGAGCTTGCTGAGCCCGGCGCCGCTGAGCTCAGCCAGGAGGAAGACGTTCCCTTTAGCCCAATATGCCATCCAGTTGCACGTCTCGCCGTCGCGGATCGATGTCTCAATGGGTGAACATCGCGGAGGGGAAGAGAAAGACGCGGAGGCAGAGGTGGCGTCTCACGTCACGCGTCACGTCCGAGCCGCGGCGTACGCTCTTGCAATTTCGTGGCCATCGCGGTTGCAGGTGTGTCTGAAGCTTTGCCTCTGTGATACGAGAGGCACTAGTAATAGGCCGACACCATTTAAACATAGGATGCGAGCGAGACCGGCCGACTCGGACGTGATGCTGCCCGGGGGAGCGCGATCCTTCCCGCGCCCCCAGGCGCAATACCGGCCGAGACGAGTTTCGATTAGCCAAGACATTTGACCTGCCCCTTCAGCATGACGTGGATTTGAGTCACAAAGCTCAAGAGACCTACCGTGTGTTTCCCTGTGGCACTTGGCGTGGCGGGCTGCTAACGGGGCGCTGCAGGACAAGCCGGCGTCGCGAAGCGGAACAAGCTGACCCTCAAGACTGGAATCATTGACTTTGAGATGGAGCACTCTGATTTCCACTCGCAAGCTACTTCCGACGGCAGGCCGCGCGGAACCGAGGACACCGAGGGTCGCGTCGGTGGGGAGGAGGGATTCACATGGCGCGTGGACCTGAGCGTGTTCCCGACTGACTTCGACAGATCATATACGCCCTAGCAAATGCATCTTTTGACATCCACACCATCCCCTATATGAAAACGGCTGCCCTACGTGCAATACTATCAGCCCCTGCCTGGATGAAGGAGTGCCGTCGCTCTGGCATCGTCCGCTCTTCGTCCGTTGAGCAGTCGTAGGAGCTAGTTGAGGATCACGAGCTCGTTATCATAGCGGAATTTATATCCACTCCAGCCCGTCCCCAAGCATCCCACCAAGTCCTCTTCCCCAACCCCGCACCCGCACGACTGCCACCTTGCTCTTGAAGCCCGAACCAAAGATGACGAGCTCGTGATGAGCCCTTCGCTTTGAAGACTACACATTTTTCAACAAGTAGCGCTGGGCCCAGGTTCCGGCCGAGCCGCCGCCCGCAGCCTAATTCGAGGCAGCGGGTACTTATTACAATCTGACGGGACACTTACACACCTGAGCCGAGTGCAGTAGTTCGTAAGCATACATATCAGCACTGGAAGTCTGCTGGAACAATCTCCATCTCCCC
>ERZ1463038.515-NODE-515-length-13438-cov-12.292386_pt1 | contig 13438 bp, 24 predicted proteins | sample MGYA00564479_ERZ1463038 | MGnify/ENA primary metagenome ERZ1463038 (study PRJEB39244, sample SAMEA3635134) | Helicobacter pylori | study: EMG produced TPA metagenomics assembly of PRJEB11511 data set (Assembly of a 5300-year-old Helicobacter pylori...
CGGGTGACTGGAGTTCAGACGTGTGCTCTTCCGATCTGTCTGCCCAGGTTTGTGCGAGATGACCGCTTGACGGCGGAGCGCTGACGGCCTCCTGGAGCCAGTGGTCGGACCAGAGGCTTCGAAAGTCGTTCAACTTGATCGTATTCGACTCGGTCCTGCACGGCCGCACGACGGCGCGCGAGCGCGCTACGTTCACCTTGGAAGTGAGGCGCGAAGGCCGCGGGCTCAGCCGCCACGCCGAAGCCCATTCATTGATCTCCTTGACAACAGGATAGTGCAATCTGTCTCCTCGCTGGCCTAGAGAAGCTCGGGCTCAAACACTTCTCTCTCGTGGGCGCTGGATTCCATGGGGCGAACATCGCCAGCTGGATCGCGATCAAAGCTCCTCAAAAGGTCCGTCACACGCTCTACTTCTGGGTGTATCGCGATGCTGACGTTATAAACTTACAGGTGCAGGCGATGTGCCTTGTCGGACCCGGCTTCTGTGAGGAGTATGTGCGGTGCAACTTTGAGAGGCGCCGAGTCACTGACGGCGGGGGCGCGCAGGCAAGCAGGCGTGGCAGAGGAGCTGTACCAGCACTGGCTTCCGCGAGTCTGCAAGAACAAAGATGGCAACGGGGACCGAAGTGGCGCGATCGACGAGGAGGAGGTCAGCGTCATCAGTGCGTCGCCGGTCTTTCGCGTGGCGTTGCTACGGCGGACACGCTGACGCGCAGTACCAAGTCGACTTCTTCTTCGGAAAAGTCTACCGAGACCCTGAAGTTCGCCCCGTCACTCGCGCCGTGTTCCAGCGTCGCTGTACGTCTTCGCAACACCCGCTCCCGGTGGCTCGAGCTGACGCTCCCCACGCCCCAGACGGAAAGGGCCACAGCTCGCACGACATCACGCACATCGTCCGCTTCTTCTTCCGCAAGCGCATCAGCGCTCATGACCTTGCCACGATCACCTGCCCTTGCCTCGTCCTGAACGGAGGAGACGACCATGTCTCGCCCCTGAATGCCGCGGAGGAGTGGCGTGGGGCCTTAACGTCAGGTGCGCAAAGGCTCGGCAACTGAATTCGTCCTCACTAATCTCAGTTGAGGTTCAGCCAAGGGCGGTGCCCAGCTGCACGTCGTCACGGGCGCCCCTCACAAGCTTCTGCTCGTGGACGCGAGCGTTGCCAAGTACGCCTTGCTCACGACCACTCGTCATCAGCTTCACTGAAGCTTCGCTCTTACAGTCGTATACTTCTTGCTTTCTTCACGAGGAGTAGGACCCTTCCAACGCTTCACTCGGACTGCCAGCTCACCCACTCAGCACAGATGTTCCCGCCCCCTTGTTCTCGCTGGCGTCAAACGCCTGATCAACGTGTCGTGATCGATGGAGCTGGAATCCATCCACATGATTTGTCTGTGTCTTCCGGTCACTTCCAGTGCGCTCTCAGCGAGTCAGCACCGTGGCACCCACGTTCCGCCACGATGCCATCTACTGAAAGCCTCCGACGAGCGTACTCTATCGAATGGTTCTGACATGTTCCTCAACAGTTCTATAGTCCAGGCTTCGGGCAACGCCGCTTCCACGGCGTGCCCAGGCGAACGCGGCCTCCGGACCGCGAGCTGTCCAGGACGTGACCGCACCCATGGCTCGGCCGGCCCGCTTTGCCGCCATACAGCTCTATCGATCTCGGTTTTCAGTCTCGATCATACCGGTTGCGGGGCCTCCTCGTGACACTCGCGGGGACCCACCGGTGCGAAATGTGAAGCCCACTCCCAACGCAGCTCTTCCTCCTCTTGTGCCACAGCACTAACACCGCCACTGAAGCTTCAATGTCGAAAGATCAATCCTCTATCGGCGATGCCGAGAAAGACGGCCACGAAGATGTGCCCGGAGGACTTCGCTTCCGCCATGTCGCGAACCTGACGTCCGCGGAGGGAGCCATCGAGAGCAAGAGTGCCGCCATCGTCGCCGCCACCACTATCTCTATGACTGATCCACGTTCCCGGGCTGCGTTTGTGATCGTGTGTCGTCCTCCCTCTCCGCGGCGCGCTTCGCAGACTCGCGTGCTGACGGCCTCCGCCCGATTCTCGTAGTACGCGGCCATCTTTGTCTCGTTCCTCTGTTCCTGCACCAACGGATACGACGGCTCGTGAGGGCCTTCGGCTCTATACGCGACGTCCTAAACACTGACCTCCTAATCGCGGTTTTAGGCTGATGAACGCTGTGCGTCCCTCCTCCCGCGCCTCGTTCGATCGCTGCTAACAGCCATAGATGTATACAGATCAATGGGTGAGTCTCATAATTTGACTTGTGGCTCAGGTGGGAAGTAACTCTGACATGCGCCCAGAATGACTCCGTACCAGAGTGAGTATCCGTCACCGTCCTGCAGGACATGAAAGTTCTAAGCTGATTCACATCCCTGTAATCAGAAAAGTTTGAGAGCGGACGTCTAGGTTCAACCACCGGTTTGATCTTCTGCATGTACGTGCCTTTACCGAGAGTCCACTTGGCTCAGGCTGACCTAGTGTGGCTGTGATTGCCAATTAGGTACAACGTCGGTACGAAAACCTTTCCATAATCTTTCCACAGGACCTGCGTGGACCTGATCAAGCCCTCTCAGGCAATCTCATCGGTGCCCTCTTCGCTGCTGCGATCACGGACCGACACGGGCGGCGCTGGGGAATGTTTGCGGGATCCTTCATCGTGGTCATTGGCTCTGTGGTCATCACATCTGCTGAGAAGCGTGGTCAAATCATCGCGGGTGAGCCACACTCGCCGAATGCCAACGTCCGAACCAGCTGACCTTTTGCAGGTCGGTTCATCCTGGGCTTTGGAGTTGCCATTGTGACAACGGCGGCACCTTCGCAGTAAGTCACATTAATTCTCAAATCTTCCGCAGCTCATGTCGGTGCTGCAGCTGTGTCGAGATTGCGCCACCAGCATGGCGCGGCCGCGCGACCGGTCAGTCGCGCCACAACTGGAGCCGTTCTGAGGCTTATTACATGTTCTCTTTCAAGGCTTCTACAACTGTAAGAGATCCCAACAGACAGATAACGGCCTCTCACTTTGCTGGGACAGGTGGGTGGTTCGGAGGATCAATCCCCGCCGCCGCAATCACGCGTGCGCCCGTCCTCTCAACCTCTTGCTCGCAGGCTGAGTCTGATCACGCACTTCTTCTGCGAGATAGTGGGAACATCTTACATAAAGGTCTGCGGCTCTCTGATGCGAGTTCACCGTTGCTGATGCTGGCACCGCTAGACCGACATCGCCTGGCGATTGCCGCTGATTCTCCAGTGTGTTCCAGCCTTGATTGTCTGCTGCACCGTTTTCTCCCTGCCGTGAGTTGAAGAGACAGGCTCCTCGCATTCTTTTCGGTACTTACTGGCTGGTGATGCCAGGGAATCGCCTCGGTGGCTCCTGGCCATGGGTCGCGAGGAGGAGGCTAAGGACTTCCTCGTCCGTTATCATGGCAACGGAGATCCAAGCTCGGTCATAGTCGAGATTGAATGGGCCGAGTTCAAGGAGGTGAGCTTGGATCACAAGTGTTGTGCGTAAACCAGTGCTTATTGTTCAAGCGATGGAGGACATCGCACTTGACGGCTCTGACAAACGCTGGTGAGTAATTTTCCGCCTTGCTCGTCCTTGCACAACATAGTAAGAATACTTGTTACTCTTCTCTTAAAGGTGGGATTTCAAAATCCTAGTCGCAACACACTCGATGCGCTGGAGGACCATGATGGTGCGGGCCTGCGTCGCCTGCGTGCGGCCGTCACTGATCGTGCCTGCAGATGGTCATGATGGGAGTGTTTGGTCAATTCTCCGGGAACGGGTATGCTTAGCCGCGTCCAGGCTTTAGATTTCGCACTGACACCGCTTTCGCAGCCTCGGATACTTCAACCTGTCCATCTACGAGGCGGTCGGATACGGCTACATTATGCAGTTCGTCCTCAACTTGCTGAACTCTATAGTGTCGGCGATTGGGGCTGGTATCGGAGTGTCAATCGCCGACCGATGCCCGCGCCGCCCTCTCTTGATTTGGGGCACACTTTTTGCTGCTGTACGCTTCGTGGTCCTATGTGACACATTCGGTCGCGCTGACTCTTCTCCTCCAGGCTATGCTCGCCATAAACGGTCAGGGTTTCTCGCCCTCCATGTCTTTTAACTCGAGAGTGCTCACACAGTGTTTTGGTAGCCGGGCTAACACTTGAGTGGGCACACCGCAACGTGGATCACCCCAACATCAGCGTAGGCCAAGGAGGTGCTTGCGATCCACTGCGTTCTGCCGCGACGCCACTGACCGGCGCGGCCACTGTCGGGCGTTGTTGCAGCGGTCACTGCGTACTTCATGTTCAACTTCGGATACGTACGTACATGTGTTATCCTCCTCCAAGAGTAAAACCTGACTCCACTGGACACCTGCAGTCTTTGGCTTACACGTGAGTGTCTCGCTTCAGCGCACCTCGCTACGGCTCACACTGTCGAATGCAGGCCGCTTCAGGCGCTGTAGGCACCCCAAAGTTCAACAAAAAAGGACTTTCATGCTCACACATACTCGCACAGCTATCCCGCGGAGTGCTGTCAGACGAACTCACGCGCGAAAGGTCCGTCCGACGATCCTCGTTGGCCTCGACGCGTCCTGACCTTTGTCCTTCGTAGGGATGGCGGCCTACGCTTTCACCGTTTCGGCAGTTGGATTCATCAACACCTACGCGGGCCCAATCGGACTTGCCAACAGTGCGTTCCTCGCGGTCCTTTGTCTCGTACTGGTTGCTGACCACGTGTGCTCAGTCAAATACAGTGCGCATCTCAGACCATCGTTTTCAAGAATTTTGTGCTCACTGAACTGCCACAGACTACGTCTGGGTCTTCGTAGGGTGGGACTGCGTTGAAGCGCTACTTTGGTACCTGTTCTGCGTGGAGACTCAAGGTCGAACGCTTGAGGTGAGGCTTCTAGTCTATGCTGTCGTACTGTAGCGCTGCTAAAATGCACTTGCGAAGGAACTCGCCGAGATTTTCGAGGACCCCCACCCGGTCGCCGCCTCCAAGAGGATCAGGCGCGTCGTCGTGACGGAAGACAAGGTCTTGCAGGAGCAGTGACGACTCTGATACTGGTGCCCCTGGATCTGGTCATGCTCTACTTTCTCCCCCTTCTTGCTCGTATTTCCTCCCCTTCACATCCTATCAACCTCGAGGCAAACCCCGCTCTCCACTCTGTAACTGGATGAGTTTTTAGTCAAATACTGGCGAGCTTTATTATGAGGTACTGCCTAAACCACAAGTGTCCACTGTCATTTTGATAGAGCCTCTGCAGCAATACGTACATGCCCCGCGGAGCGTCGAGTGCGAAGGAGGATCGCAGAACCCTCACTCCAGGCGCCAGGTCGCATGTCTGCCTCCACCCCAATTGAATGTACTGAATAGGTGCCCAAAAGAGTTTGACAGCTGTATCAAGACTGGTCGAGCAGTCGTGAAGGTCGTCGCGGACCAAGTCAGCACGGCGGGGCGTAGTTCCTTCGCACTTTGCCTTCCATCGTCAAAGACTTGCTATTCCGAACTAAAGTGCGCATGTGAGCCGAGTTGCACATGTTGCGTACGAACTCGACCAGCGCGCAGTCGGCCAGCTGCTCTTCGTCTCCGCCACTCACTTCGACCTCCCCGCGCCTTCGCCAGACACGCCCACGATGGCGACCCCAAACCGGACGCTCTCGAAGGGCACCATGGGCCTCAAGTTCATGAACCGCGTGCAGCCGAAGCCGCTCATCTCCGCCGACGCGACTCCTCCACCCGCGCCCGTCGCCTCGACGTCGTCCGCACCCGCAAGGGCTCCACCGGTGGCCGTTGGGGTCAAAGTGGAGAAAGATGTGAAGATGGAGGATGCGCCGGTAGCTGCCGGGCCGTCCAAGGTCGCGCCCAGGTGAGCCATCGCTTTTTTCGGGGCAGGCGGGGAGCAGGAGCAGCTCGCGCGCTGGAGCTGTGGAAACGCCGGGAGCTGACTGTGATACGTGCTCTCTGCAGTACGGGACCTCGCCAGATCGTTCGCGAGGGTTCACTGCTGTCGTTCCCACTGCTCTCCGCGTCGTCAAGTGCCTCGACCTCGTACTCGTACTCGTCGATGCCTATGACCTCGTCCGTCATCAGTGGACGGCGCTCGTTTGGTGGTGCAAACGAAGAGATCGAGGTGAGCCGCTCGCAGTCCGCTGCGCAGGCCGAGCTGACCACTCCCCGCCGGCAGCGACTCAACAACCCGACACTTCCGCCCCCTCCGTCCACCACCACTCCCACCGACGACGCCTCGCAAAAGAAGAAGCGCAAGAAGGTCGAGCGCGACGAGCTCCCGCTCAATGTCCGTCAGCAGCCCTCCGCCTCGTCGGGCAAGGGCAAGGGCTCGTTCCAGGCCAACTCGGACAAGATCGACCTCGGCGGCGGCGGCAGTGGCAGCAGCGGATTCCCGAAGAAACAGCGAACGCAGCTCCGTCAGGGCCAGTTCGCGAAGCCAAGGGGCTTCGACGGTGCGAAGCGCGGCGCTGGTGCCGGCGTGAAGGGGAAGCGCGGGTCCGATGTCGAGCCCGTGTGGGGCAAGCAAGGCGACGCGAGGGAGTGGGACGTTGGGAAGGACGAAACGGAAGACGACTCGGACGCGTTCGAGGACGGCTCAGACTCGGACTCGGACGACGTTGCGGACCTGCTCGTCACGTCGGCTCACGGAAAGAGCCGCGGTGATCGAGCCAAGTTCGAAGATGCCGTCGGGAGCCTCTTTGAGCAGGCGAAGGAGCCGAGTGGCGCCGACCGCGCGATCGAGGAAGCCGAGATGCAGTGGGACGACGGGGGAGCGGGACCGGCCGTGGCCACGAAGGGCCCGGAGAGGAAGAAGCGGCGCAAGGATCAGCGCAAGTAGCACACCTGCGATACACTTGCTGTTGGCTGTTCCGTCTGGTTTCGTGAGCCGACCCAGCTCGAAGTCCAAACGGCAGCTGAAGGGCGCAAAGCTGGGATGTGGGTTTCAAGGTACAGCCATAAACAAGTGACCTCCAGGGTTCTCAGATGAGCTTCACGTCGCCCGAGCCACGCGGAGCAGGAGCCACGGTGCGAACAGCGCAAACGGCGCGTCCATCCCGTTGATGACGCGAAAGATTGCCTCGCCAATATCCTTGTCCTTGAGAGGAGCCGTGAGTGAGATGTCGATGTGCTCGCTGAGACGCGTACCTTGACTCCAGCCATATAGATCGTGTGGAACACACCGCGAACCAGCGGGTACGCGAAGTTTGTGACGGTCCACGAGTCTTCTCCCGAGGGCACACAGCTTGGGTCCGCAAAGTCAAGAGCCTTTGAAACTGAATTAAGCGTGGAAAACGCATCCAAATCCGGTTGGGGAGAACGCACGGCCATGAGAGTCCAGTTGCCCAGCAAGCGAGGCGCCACACGCAGGAAGAACTCGTGCGCGAACCGGTGCTGTTTTAAGGATCAATCTTCGATCAGGTTTGTGAAAGAATGAGAAAAATCAGGCGGATGCTCACGGAGTCCAGGTCCGAGAAGGGAAAGGCACGGAGGCTGGCGTCCAGCGTCACGGCTTGCTGAGCGGCAGTCATGGTCCCACTGGCGTATTGAGGGTTGACCCTTCAGGGAAAGTAACGTCAGTAGATCCATTCATTGACACACCAGGAGACTTACTTGATATGTGCGTCACCGATTGAGACGAAGTTTTGAGGGAAGTCAGTCGCAGCCGCGGCGCCCGCCATGTCGTGCCAGATGCTCTTGCCGATGTCGCCTTTGTGAAGGGTGAACTTGTTGGCGGGATCCTCCCTCATAGCGCCTTTGATTAGGAGATCGCAAATTTTGAGGCTCGAGGCGGAGAACGCCGGGATCGAGGCCCACGCGAGAATGAGGTCGCTCGCCGAGGTTGGCAGCGTCGAGGGGTTGGCGTCGTTTGCGGCGTGGGTGATAGCAAGTATGACTAGACATAAAAGTAAGTGCTTCTTCTCTAACTGAGAGAGCACATTTGTGGCGCACCTCGGTCACCCTCAACCTGAACCGTTAGCGCACCGTACCTGCTGTCCTCTGGCGACGGCCCAACGGCGGAGATGAATGTGACCTCCTCCCAGCTCGAGTATCCCGCCTCTTTGAGGACGCCCGAAACTTCGATCTCCTTCTTGGTAGCCTCGGAGACGTCCAGCATTATCGACCGGTAGAATTGGCCTGGGTCATAATATTGGCGCCTGATGGGGGCCAGGCCGAGCTTCGGAAGGAGCTTTGATCCGAGACCCGTTACTCCAGTAGCATCCACCACAAAGGTGGCGTCCAGGTCTTGCTCCTTTTCGGCGCCGCGGATGCGGACGCTGGCGATGGGACCGGTGGTGGCGGGACGTGCGAAGGATACGACAGTTCCCGTCCGGAGAGAGACGTTCGAGTACGTGGGATCCGACAGTAAGAGGCGGCGAACAAGTGGCTCAAGCCTATATTTGGGGGGTCAGCGAGCGCCTCCGACCTGGACTGTTGATGCTGACGTACCCGTCGCGGGACAGCGCCAGCAGCTCAACCGAGTTCTTTGAACGATCAATACCAAGTACCCTACCGAGCGCGGCGAAGTCTCCTTGCCAGTGACCAATTCTATCCACGCTGCATCAGTCACCGAACGAGTATTCGAGTGGGCAGAGCGTGCGGCGCACCTTCCACCCAGTTTGATGACCTCGGCATCAAAGTCTGGGAATAGCCGACGGTAGGTTCCCAGTGCGTAGTTTAGAAATCCGTGCGGCTGTGATAAGAGAAACGACATTTAGCACCTCCGGACCACTCCCTCAGCTTCGGGAATGCGCACCTGGAGGTACTGAGGAACCCGACGGCGTACGTTTTCGGGTGTTCCTCCAGAAACTTGACTCTTAAGCATGGGGAGCTCCTCCGCCTCAACAATTACGACCTTTTCAAAGTGCTTCGAGAGGACGGCGGCGCTCAGGCAGCCGGCGATTCTGCAGTAGTGTGAGCACGGGTCCTCCGGCCTGCTACATCCGAGCAACTCACGACCCTCCACATACAACAGCAGTGCCTTTGATCTTGGGTCCGGTACGAGTGCCAAAAGCTGGGTCGTGAAGGTCTGGGATCGCGGTCGTCGCTGCGACGAGCCGAGGGTATCCTTCCTTGAGCCAAAGGAGGTAGAGCGCCGAGACAATGAGTAGACCGATGAGGTAGATCATTTCGAACGCAAGGTGGCAAGAGAGATAGAGGAGAAAGGAGAAAGTGAGCAGTACGCGTGCATACGCGCCGGAAGCTGTACTGTCCTGGCTCCGGCGCGCGTGATCGCATCATGCGCATGATTGTCCGCATGTATGTACGCACATATCCAAGTTAGCAGGTTGAAAACAGATTCAAATCACCGTGTTGTCCACAAGTTCAGCGATGTCAGGCTGTTTTTCTTTTGAGGCACTGGCTCACCGCGACGAGTGTCGCCATTCCCCGACCACCTCCCTTCGATAAAACTTACCATGAATTTCGGTGACTATCTCGGCAGCGTTCAACCGAGCTGAAAGTAAAGGTGACGCAGACCAACTGCGGTTTTCGCTACCAGGGTGCGGTCAGTCCAGCACGGCTTGGCTTGCCTTCCACGACAAGGCTGAGGAGGTTTAGCTTTGCTGAAGTTATCCCTGGTACTGCTTCTGCGCAGGTTGACCTTCTTTTCGACAGGTGGGCTGAAGTTCACATGGGCCTCCTTGGCTACGGAAGGAATCTCGCAGGCGCCGCCGCGCCGAAGCGATGAATCGATGACGCCTCACGAAAATGTCGTGGGCCCAAACTTTCCCTCAGACGGAATTGGTAGTAGAGGGCAGCCGGCTCCGTCGCAACCTTGCCGCCCGGAGAGTCATCAGTTCTGGAGTCGCCACCACCAGGGGCCACTCACCTGCGTACGGGATCGAGTTGCCGATCCAGTCGGGCTCAAGTGAAGGAAAGAGGATTACGAAGAAGTACAGCATCCCAAAGAGCGAGATCGAGGCCGTCAAGGCCGATGCAATGATGTCTGGAGGTGTCCGTCATCAGCTTGACGCAACCTCGGGAACGGCAAGGAGGCACGAACAAGTGTACTTCGCCCACCAATCGGGTGCTCGGTTATATATATAGTGTTGGAAGATGATGGCGAAGGGAACTGGTTGCTTTCAGGGTCAGCCGTCCAGCCTGATGTTCGAGTGAGGGTCGGACTCACTGGCTGGCGTCAAATAGCTCAGGTTTAGTGGTGAGAAAGAGTGCCCTCCAGAAATAAACTTAAAACCGAGTGTGAGCTACATTTGGTGTAAGTTGAAGCCAATCAGACCTACCACCGGCACGTTGAAGTGTCGAATCCCAGACTTCGGGAACCGCTTCGCAAGGTAGTATACGGGGAACGGTAAAATGGCTCCGACCAGGAATCCGATAGTAATGGATCCATAAGGCGCTCCGATGCTGTAGAGTCGTGCCGGACCGATCCCACCCCTGCGACGTTTGTCAACGTATGTCGCGTGCAAGGCGCGCAAGGACGAGACTGTGCTTACCATTGAACGGCGGAGCTGAAAAATGTTCTGGAGGAGAGCTGTTAGATTTAAATCATTAAAGTACGGGAGTGAGTCATACGTGTATCCAGGGCAGGTGAACTGCGAGGGTACGAGGGTGAGGGTACGAGTCAGCAAGCAGCAGTGAGGATCTCGCGGGCTCTCACCTTGTCCTTGTTCAGCGGCTCGCAGATGTTCGGAATGTTGTCAACTGCACGTTTCAAGTGTTAGATCTCGAATCGGCTCAGCGGAAATCCCATGCTCTGCCAGTTGATGACCCCGAGTGACACTAGCACGCTGGGGGTGTAGGAGAGGGTCAGCTTTAGGTAACTAGGCACGCAGACGTGAGCTTGCGAGACAAGAGACGCCCAAAGCTGCGCCCAGAACATGGATTCAGGCGGAATCTCGAGGTAGTGGCCTAGTTTGAGGTCGCTAGCGTAGCCGAGAGCCTGTGCCGTGGTGACGAAGCCGTAGGCCTCTGACAGGCGGTGAGTGTCCTCTTCCTCGTCAGCGGCAAAAGGGTGGCGCACTGAACATCATCACCGCAAGAGGCTTTCCGACGAGTGTGTACCCGCCTATGAGCTCCGCCATCACATTCAACGTGATTTCAATGTTTGAGATTGCCAGGATGACGCTGAGCTGACCGTGTCAGCAACCGGCATTGCGGAAGGGAACAGATTGCCCACCCGATAGGGATTATGAAAATAATAGCCATTGCCACACCGACCCTGGAGTAATGGTGTCAGCGCATCTGTTGTCGAAAGAGAGAGAGGCTCGCAGGGCTCACGCGAGTCCCCAGATCGGGAACTGGGTGTCGTAGACCTCTTGCGCGACAATTCCGAAGACCAGTGAAACCACGAGTATCACCATGAACCACCACTCAGGCACTTCTGGGTATGCCTTCATAAGGCGAGCGTGTAGGTCCCGCCCTTGGTTCGCGTCCTTGCGTTGGATCGCCGACCGAATCCCAGCCATGATGTCCGTCGAGTAGTTAAGGAAAACGGTGGAAACAGTGCTCGTATAAAGTGCGAAGAAGCACATAAACAGCACCTAGGATGGAATGCTCAGTGCAATGTGAGGGCAGAGAGGCAGACTTACAGCATTCGCGGCCGCTGCGAAGCGAAGGATGGTCAGGACTGAGGGTGTCCGGCTAAAGCGGTGAGCTCACATTGATACACAGGGCTGTATGCATGGTACTTCTCGACGTCCAGTGTGAAGTTGGGGGTCAGGATCCGGGAGATGTTGTACCTGCGAACGGGGTCTCAGCGCGCGCCTCTTCCGTTCGACGGCTTGAGAGTCATCGACCTCGCGCCAGTGTTGTCGAAGATTGCGTTCGAGTTAATCGGAAGGTGTGCTGAGAAGAAGGCTTTGGAAGGTGTTAGCAGGTATTGCCGTGGCGGTGACTCGCACACGTACTGTTGGTGAAGCTGTTGAAGGGTCAGCAAAGCCGCAGGTTAAGGGCAGGTCGAAACGAGTTCACGCACTAGAATGCAGGGACTTTTAGCAACATCCTCATCAGTATCGCTTTTATGAAGATCGGCGTAGTCACGGTGACTCACTCAGGGTCATGCCGAGGACGAGAGCGCCCGTGTACACGTTCAACGTTGAGCTCAGTGGGGACACCAGTGGACTGAGGGCCATGTAGTTCCAATCAAAGGTCTTGGGGGATGAGATTTAGGCCGGAAGCCGCGAGTTCAGATTTGAGAAGGGCAGACTCGCCGTGAAGGGTGACAAGCCGAGTCCAGTCACACTTCCGCAGATTAACGCCTAAATCCAGATGCAGTGAGTTTCTGAAAGACGGTGCGAGGTGCCTTGAAGAAGTTCACCAGCTTGACATTCGTTGGCGCGAGCCAGGTGATCCAGTTGAAGGTCGACAGCGCCTGGAACAACACGTCGGGGAGGATGAAGTCTGCACAAGCCCCATGTCAGCACCAGGAGGAAGTTTACGAGGGTCACCTTGAAGCTCAAGACTTGCAGATCCCATAGACGACAAATATCACGGAAAACATCTTGAACTGCGAAATCTTCCAGCCATTGGCCACCGGATTCTGCTTTGTATGGAAGCTTCTATTGAGTACGATAGTGGCGAGGCTCCCTACGTCCAAGTTGTGAAGGTCAGCGTTACAGAGTAACTACAGGAAGTAGCTGCAGTCGCCAGGGGGGGACCAGGCCATATCATGGCGTGAGGGTCTAACAGTGACGGTTTGAGCGTTTCGGGATCTCGAGCGGGATAAGAGGTTACTTACAGACGAGGAATCGACGTGTCAATCCAGCTAGAGAGAACCCGATCTGCGTGGCGGCGTCAGCGAGCCGTCTAAGCGACGAAGAGCGAATGTGGCTTACAAACTGTGTGCTGACTTGGGTCCAGGTCAGCCTGGGTGCCTGAGACCAAGTTTTGAGACACGTACTGGTGATGAGGATCTGGTAGAGCCAGTTGTCACCCAGAGGCTGGTTGAAGAAGCGCTCGAGCCTTTGCCTGCGAAGCCAGTTCCGGCATGAGCAATCCCCCTTCACGAAAGAGACATGAAAGTGCTCGGAAGCTCACACGAATATTATGTCGGCTGAAGAGCTTTGGTAAGCTTTGAATCAACACCGCCGAGCGGGGGAGACTTACTCGCATACACGCCAGTGACGCCACCAAAGCTGACATTCATCACTGGAGGGACCAAGGTCAGCGCTGATTACGAGAAGGAAAACTGTTAGGTATGACTCACTGACGGTAATCTAGAGATCCAGCTTCAGTCAAATGCAGATGCAGAACGCGGAGGAACCACCTACCAGCATGTGCTCCTTAATGTTGAACGGACCGGGATTAAGCGAGAAGTGACGTCCAACGACGCTGAATCTCCGAGTCGGAAGACGCTCCATTAGTTTCCCGAGCGGGTACGTGATAATTTGAGCCGCAAAGGCGCTGTCGAGGGCAGTCAGCGCCAGTCAGCGAAAGTCGCTCCGAC
>ERZ1463038.516-NODE-516-length-13421-cov-11.683376_pt1 | contig 13421 bp, 22 predicted proteins | sample MGYA00564479_ERZ1463038 | MGnify/ENA primary metagenome ERZ1463038 (study PRJEB39244, sample SAMEA3635134) | Helicobacter pylori | study: EMG produced TPA metagenomics assembly of PRJEB11511 data set (Assembly of a 5300-year-old Helicobacter pylori...
CTCCTCGAACCGGCTCGTCAAGCTCTCGGCCGCGCTGGAGGGGTTTAGCCTCGCGAGCGAGAGCGAGCGGGCGGGGCTGATCCGCACGCTGAAGGAGGTCGACGCCAAAGCGGGGCAGGCGACCCTCCCCGAAGAGTTTCTCAAGTACAAGGTCCTGCCGAGCCTCGTGCGCGCGTTCGAGTTCGGTGGTGGCGGCCCGACGCTCCTGCCGCTCATCCTCTCCCTCGCGGCGTCACTTCCCGAGAAGGAGTACTCGGCGTCAATCATCCAGCCACTGATCCGCATGTTCGCGACGCCCGACCGCGCGATGCGCATGGCGCTGCTCGAGGGCCTCGACAAGTTCGCGGACAAGCTCACAAGCAAGGACGTCACCGAGCGCATCTGGCCACATCTAGTGAGCTGGCATGTTGAGCTCTCGTTCTGAGGGGCCGAGCTGACGCGAGTGCTCCACAGCTCACCGGATTCGGCGACGTCGTCCCCGTCATCCGCGAGGCGACCGTCAAGTCTGTCCTCCTCATCGCACCAAAAGTATGCCCAGGTACTACCTCAGCGAAGCCTAGTGCACATCAGCTGACGACATGCTCGCTCCAGCTTACGGACCGAATCCTGAACAACGACCTGCTGCGTCACCTCGCCAAGACGCAAGTCGACCCCGAACCAGGGATCCGGACCAACACTTGCATCCTCCTTGGAAGGCTCTCGCGGCTTCTACAGCCTGGTACGAACCGCAAGGTGCTCGTGCCCGCGTTCGCGCGCGCCCTGCGCGACCCGTTCGTGCACGCGCGCATCGCGGGCCTCATGGCGCTCATGGCTACCGCGGACTGCTACGAGAAGGAGGATCTCGCGGGAAAGGTCATTCCCGCCATGTCCATCTGCCTGGTCGATCGGGAACGGTACGCGCTCAGGTTCTTTTGCGTCGTGAGTCGGTCGCTCATCGCCGTCTCTACTCTCCAGAGCCGTTCGGGACCAAGGGTACAAGGCTATTGACATGTTTGTCAAGAAGTGCGAGGCTCTGACCGCTGGAATGGTGCGCTCGCCTTTCGCTTTTTTCACGCCGCTCCCGACTGACATCACAGCGCCAGGTCGACGCCGTCGCTCCAGAAGTCGATGGTCAGGCCGGAGCGATTCAGGCTGTCAGTCAAAATCAACCAGGTCTCGCCACCAACACGGCCGGAGCAGCAGGAGCTCTCGCCGGATGGGCATTCGCCTCCGTCACAAAAAAAGTGCGCACATGCCCCAGTCGTGCGCTCGCGGAGCTGACCCGCGCCTTTGCCCCAGCTCTCCGCCGCCGAGCTTGAGGCGCCGATCAACCGCAGCTCGTCGATCCCGAACGGCAACGGCCACAGTGCCGCCCTCCTCGGCGCCAACGCGCACCTCGAGCCGCAGCGCGTGCAGCGCGCCGCATCCGAGAGCGACATCTCGCTCGCGTCGTCCCCGACACCGTCGTTTCCTGGCAGCTTCAACGGTGCGGATGAAGACGAGGTGGAGGACTGGGGAGGAGACCTCATGGACGTCAACGACGACGACGGCGACTGGAGTGCGTGCCTTCGTCGCTTCGAAAAGTGACTCGTGCTGATCCGGTTTCGTCACCAGACGAGTTCGAAGCGGGCAAGCCTCCGCCGCCTCGGGTGGATCCGTTTGCGGAGCGGCTGTCGTCTACGAAAGCGAAGACGCCAGTGCGCAAGGGCGGCGCGCTCAAGCTCGGCGGCGTGACCAAGTCCTCGGCCCTGCGGATACCGATGGGTGCGCACTCTCCTGCCTGCATTCCTACGCTTCTCCTGACCCCTACTCCTCAGATCTTGATGCGGGCGACAACTGGGACATGGACGACACGCCCGCTCCGCCGAAGCCTAAGCCAATCATTCGCCCAGCGGTCGTGCGGCCCGTCGTCGCGGCGCCCCGACCGCCGCCCATCGTGCGCGCGCCCGTCGTCGCGCCCGCTGCTCCAAAGCCGATCGTCGCTGCTGCACCCCCTAAGCCGACTCCTCCACCACCCGCGCCCGTCGTCGCACTGCCTCCACCACCGCCAGTCGTCGCGTCGCCCCCACCTGCACCGGTCCGAGTGGCGACCCCGCCACCGCCTTCGACCGTGTCCACTCCCGCGGCTTCCCCACCGCCAACACCGCTCGACGACACCTGGGGCAAGATGGACGGCATCGGCGCTGGCGCTGCGACTGGGTCCGCCGCGAGCTCGGTCGTCGGCGAGACCAAGGACGACAAGGCGGCGAGGATGGCCGCTGCGAGGGAGGAGCGCAAGGCTAGGATGGCCAAGCTCAAGCAGAGTAAAAAATAGTGCTCGCTGTCATCAGATCCGGGTTCAGCTGTCAGTGGCGTATTTTGCGCGCTCTCGCCATGTGTGCGCCAATCAGTTGAGGGAGCGCTCGTACAACATGTTCTCGATCCAGCCACAAAATATCCTTCGCCGCTCCCCGGAGCCTTTCCGCGGGGGGCTCACTCTTCCCAACCCGCGAGCGTCTCCTCGCCTACTGAAAGGCTCGCAGCGCGTCGCTCGTCACCCTGCACGGCCACCCAGGCCCCCGCGTCGTCCTGACTGGTCCAGCGGCGAGTCGGCGGACGACCCAACCTTGGAATGCGTCCCAGGCGGGCATGGGGGCCGCGCTACGCGTCGGTCGGAGCGTCAGCAGCAGGGATGCGGACGACGCGGTCGGGCATTGCGCCGGCGGGCAGGGTCGGCGTGTCGTCCGTGGCCGAAGCGGGTGCTTGCTGTGCGACGAGCGACGCTGTGAAGCAGGGGTCAGCCGAGCGCGAGGGGCGGCGGAAAGGACGCGACTTGCCTAGCGCGAGGTGGGTCACGCGGAAGACGTTTTGCCAGTGCTCGACGACCTGGGCGACCGCTGTACAGAGTCTGGGTCAGCTGAAGTGTGACCTGGAGATCAAGTAGACGCACAGGCGCTGCCCTGCCCGAGCACGTCAAACTGCTCCGAGTAGAGCGTGAGGTACTTGGCGAACTCGCGATTCTGCCGGGCAATCTGCAGGAAGGCGCCGTACTCGCGCTGCTGCTCCGCCAGGCGAATCTGCGCTGGGTGTGCCATCCTGACGCAGAGTGGGAGGTCAAGCAGCCGGCATGTTTGGCTCGCCCAGGACGGCCCAACCACTTTAGGCAACGAGGGCACCACAAGCCGAGGCGACGAAGCCTTGCGGCACGGCCGTCTCTTCTCACTCTCCACTTCCGACACAACCTCAACTCGAACCAGCTAACACAGAATGGCCGCTGCGGGGTCGTCGTCGTCGATCGACAGCTTGTTTGAAGCGCTGGACGCCGTGTGGACTTCGGTCTCGAGCGCCAACACGCCGAACCTCAACGAGCTGCCGCACACCCTCTACACGACGCTCGAGGATGTCTACAGCAAGGTCACCCAGGGCGGCACGCTCCCGCCGATCCCAGAGTTTCCCACCGCGTGGTCGGCCGTCCCCCCGCCGCCACCGCCCCCACCGAAGACGATCAGCATGCGCTTGCAGTTCGACGTGAACCCGTACCTCGCCACGTTCCTCACTACGAGCGCCCTCGCCGGCGGGACGTACTACTTCTTCCCAACCACCTTCACGCGCACGGTCGTGCCGCTCCTGCGACCGCTCAAGCAGCTCGTGCCCATTGCATGCCTGCCCCGGTCGAACCGCCCGCTGCGCGTGACGAGCTCGTCGCAGGCCGAGGTGCGCAAGGAGGCCGTCCTCGTCCTCGGTGCCGACGGCGCCGCGCGTGAGCTCGCGCTGGATCTCGAGCGGCGCGGGTTCGTCGTGATCTGCACCGTGCAGAGTCCCGCCGAGTGCGACGTGCTCGAGAAGCGCAGCCGAGGGTGGATCAAGGTCCTCGTACTCGACCCGACCGAGGTAAGTCTCTTTCCGCCACTGCCGGCTTATCGCGCTGCTCCTGACTCCCCCGCACGCGCAGTCCTCGAGCGTCGCGCCGTTCCTGCGCTCGCTGTCGACCGCACTCTCGCTGCGATTCCCGCTGCACTCGTCCGGCGACCCTTTCAGCCGCCCGACGCACACACTCGCGCTTACCGCGGTCGTCAACTGCCTCTCCCTGTACCCGCAGGTAGGCGGCCTCCGCCCCGTCGAGGGCCTCGACGCGAGCCACATTCACCGCAACCTCGGCGAGCGGGTCGCAACTGTCGTCGCAGTCCTCGCCGGTGTCCTTCCGATCCTGCGCACGATGACCAGCCGGCCCGGCGCACCCGAGGGCGTCATTCTCTCCCTCAGTGCGCTTTCTTCATCTGATGTCCGCCTGTGCAAGTGCTCACAACGACCTATCACAGTCCCAGCCACCACCGCCAACGTATCGCTGCCGTTCCTCTCGCTCGCGTCCGCCGCGGACCGCGCGGTCCTGTCGATCCTCGACTCGCTCCGGCGCGAGCTCACCGCCTCGCGCACGTCCAACATCCGCATCGCCGTCCTCGAGACGGGCCTGTTTGAGCTCCCCGTGGGCACAGCGCCGCTCGTGCAGGCGGACGCGTCGCGCGAGTCGCTCCCGATCCGGCTCGACGCCATCTACGCTCCCGCGCTCACACGCAGGCGGTACATGGCCACCCCGGTCGACGAGCGTCGCGGCAGGAAGGGCAGCCAGCTGAAGAAGCTCAACAAGAAGGTGTTTGACATGCTCATCTACGGCCGCGGGGGCGCCAAGACGCGCGTGGGAGCGGGAGGTGCGACATGCTTTCCCATCTTGGCCTCGGTCTTGCACTGAATGATTGACCGCACAGCCTTCACCTACCGCCTCGTCGGCGCAATTCCGACCTTTGTGGTCGACTCTGCCCTCTCCTTCCAAGACCGACTGGTGACGTTTTACCTCGCGCACCGCTCGTCGCTCCCCGGCGCCTCGACCCGGCTCGGCAGCGCGCCCGACTCGCCGCCGTCGCAACACCACCCCTCGGCGCTCCGGCCGGGCTTCACGATGCCCGCCCCGTCGACGACGCCCAGTGCGGACCCGTTCGCGCGCTCGGCGCACGAGGACGACTCGGGCAGCGAGGCCGGGCTCAGCTCGACCGAGGACTTTGGCGTCGCGAGTGGCATGGGCTCTTTCATTGGTGTCGATCGGCACGAGGCGCAGACTGCTTGAATGGGGCTCGGGTTGGCTCTGGGGGCTGCAAGGGAAGGGGTGCTGTAGGTGGAGGGCCGCCACCCGGTGCGTGTTGTGTTTCGTCGTTGTCCTGCCATCAACATCTCCTTGCATCACTACTCTCTCCTCGCTATCGCGCCAAAGAAATGTCGGGCCGTTGGAGAAGCAGATCCAGCAGCGGCCCGAACAGCTTGGCGCCCTGGACGGCCTGCGCGCGCTCGCGAAGCTGGGTCCAGCTGATCCACTCCCACTTCTCGCACTTTTCGGGCTCGGTGACCTGTGCAGAACCAATGCGGTCAGCGGCACGATCACCAAGCAGGAGCGAGATGGAGCCCACGATTGGCACGGCGTCGTGCGGGACTTGGGCGAGTAGGAAGATGGTGACGTAGTGCTTTTCCGCCCCCATAGGCGTGTTGGTCGCCGTCAGAAAGCGCAGCGCAGACTGCTCCACCACGATCCCGGTCTCCTCGAGCACCTCGCGCGCGCCGCACGCCTCGAACGACTCGCCAAACTCGAGGTGACCACCTGCAAGAGATCCTGATGAGCCTGAAGATCGCTTCGAAGAGCATGCGAAACTCACCCGCGAGCTGGATTGTCCCTGGGGGCGAGCGAGCCGGCGTCAGGCTGCAACGCGACGCGACGCGCAAGTGGGGGAGACGCACCCGAGCCGTGGCTGCTCTTGCGCACTCCGACGACAAAGTCGCCGTCTGGGCGCTGGAGGAAGATCCCGACGCCGACTTGCAGGGCTGGCATTGGTGGTGGGGCTCAAGTGGGGGGTGGGGCAGGACGAGCGCCGCAACTTTGGAAGTCGAGGCGGACGGTTTGCCGAGGCTCCAGTCTACGGCCGGATGTACGCACTTATCAGTCTTCTCATCGATGAGCCAGTAGGTGAAAAGAACAAACGCTGACCAAGTGCCTATACTGCACTTGACAAATCTCCGTCCGTGCGTCCGAGGTTCGTCGTTCGAGGCAGGGATGGTGCCGACGACGTCCGACTCGGAGAACGCAAGGCAGCAGGGTTGGTGACGCAACTTCTTAAGGCTCCATAACCAAGCCACAGCGGGTAAAGGCAAGCCCCGAGGAGCGCGCTCGACGACGAAGGTCCGGAGGTTCCGCGTGTCCCCCGCTCGTCGGCGAGGCTTCGAACGCGCACGCTGGTCATGACCCGAGTTGCCGTGGTACAACAGGGAGGTAGGGGACCGTACTTGCGCAGAAATACCGCACGAACGTGGCCAGCGGAGACGCTGGGCTTCGTGGATTTGAGTCGCAATTGGCGACGGCCGTGAACTGGGGTTCGCAGTCCGGCTGCAGATCCTCGCATGCACCCAGTTAAATTTGGGATCGGGAGTCCCGTCCCGTGACCTAGGTATTCCCGCCGCCCCGGCGCCAAGAGGTCGTGCCGAACGTGAAAGGGGAGCTCCGGCGGCAGCCGACGCCAGACCAGAGCTCGTCTCGGGCACGTCCTCATCTCCGTCCGACCGCCTTCGGTCACTCTTTCCTTCCTCCACCACCTCGACCATGTCCCTGTTCGCGACAGTCCTTCCCTCGCGACCACAAGCTTCGACTTCAACGCATCGCCACCCCGACGCATCGCCGCCCCACATGCGCACTCCGGACACTGGTGCGCACCTCGTCTAACCCTCGTCGACGCCTGCTAACACGCTCGAATCACTCTGCAGACGTGGAGCAGCTCGCCACCGCTCTTCGGGACGCCAAACGCGAGCTCGACGACGTCGTCTCGCGCATCCGGGCAGGTTCGTCTGCTCGCCACCGGGACCTCGCGGGTGGCCACGGAGCGCTGGTGGGCACACAGCTGACGCCTGTATGCCTTTATAAAGCGGACACGGCCGATCCTGGAGTCTGGGAGCGCGTATCTCACCGCGCCGCTCAGCTGGGCGACACCGGCCAGTCGAGCCCGTCGGAGCCGTTCCTCGACACTGGGCCGGGCGGGTTCGACCTCTCAGGTTACTCGCCAGACCAGCTTTTCCACAGCGGTTGGTCCACCTTCGTCGGAGGAGGAGCGACCTCCTGTCCCCAAGTCCATGACTCGTTCGGCTCCGCATTCACCTGCCCGTCCTCCACGGGCTCGACGTCGCCGCACTCGCTCTTCATGAGCAACCTCGACAGCGACCACTCGAGCGCAAACTCCAGCTGGTCGCCCCAGTCGCAGCTACCTCAGTCGTTTGAGAAGATGCTCGGCTTCGACGCCTCCGGCGCCCCGGACTGGGGCTCCGCGCCGCCACTCCACTCGGCCTCGGCGCTTGGGTCGGCGGGGCTGTTCGACTACTCGACCTACTTGCCAGAGGCTTCTACTTCCACGCTCCCTTCGACCAGCCGCCGCGAGCGTACCCTGTCCAGGAGCGAGTCGCTCCGGTTCAGCCCAATGTACCGCCCGCCCCCAATCAGCCCGACTCTCTTGCCGTTCGACTCGCCCACGTCGGCCTTCCTCCCAATCAGCGACCTTTCCCTCGCCTCTCCCGTACTTCCCAACCTCGCCTCACCGCTTTCGAGGGCCGGATCAAAGTCGTCGAGCGCCGGCGGCTCGTCTCGCAAGACGAGCATCAAGCGTCGAAGCGCCACCGAGGACGCCTGCGCCCACAGCACCCAGCAGAAGCGAAAGGCTCGCGAGTTCATCGACCCGATGAAAGATTTCCCGACGAACCCGGAGCACCTCTTCTTTGTCTTCACACAGGTGCGTCCTCGACCCGTCCTTCGACTCAGGGACCCATTCTGACACCCATATGTGCCGGCAGACAAAGTCGAAATCACCTCCCGACATTAGCAGCAAGAATGTACGCCAGCTTCACCTCAACAACCCTCCTCCTGGGTCGACGCTCGCGAGAGTCGTGCCCGCCGGAGCCTACACTCGAGCCGACTGCATCAACGACACCACCTCCGTGTACGCCTTCACCGACGACACCGGCACAAACTGGATCGTTCAGTACAACGCGGGCCTCAGCACTTCGATCTTTCCAGTCACGACCGACCACGACGACTTGATCCGCACCTTCGTCCACTTTCCTCCGCACACTATGGTCCGTCTTTCGGCGCTCCATCCTCGGCCTTTCCCTGACACCCATGTCTTCAGGTCACCTCGAATGTACACCCCGTCGGGTCTGGCCACTGGTGGAGGCTCCAGAGCTGCGAGTCCGAGATTCCGCACGACGGCATGCCCGGCGACGGAGCCTGGACGGCTCGCTACGACGCTTCTCCGACCGAGCGTAGGCCGGCGCGGATTGTACGTAGTACTCAACATTATCTCGACGTCTTCTCTTTGCTGACCCGCTGCTCTCACAGGTTGACCACTTCGCCAAGTGCCCGCACCGAGACGTCGAGGGTGCTTTTTGCCCCACGAGGAAGATGGCACTCGCCATCATGGCCTTCAACACCGCAACCTAGTGGTTCGGAAGTGCAGATGTCGCACTGTATACAGCGTGCTTTCCGCCCACCTTGGCCTACACTTCACGTGCACGCCCTCTGTAGATAGCCCAATCCGCCATTGCTTGAGTCTTCCTTCCTACTAGCAGCCCACAGCATTGTCGTAAAACCTGAATGCAAATGTTCTGAGTACACTTATTCGTAACTCAAAAAGCTCGGTCGTCATAGCGCAAGAGAAGCCGCGCACTTCTACGAGATCAACGTCTTGACCTCCCGCAGGAGGCTCTCCACATCCGCTTTCCCGACGCACAGGGCCATCTTGCCCTCGATGACCTCAGCGCCCTCCAGCGCGCCCAAGATGGACGTCACCGCCTCCGTGTGTGGCGACTCGAGCGTGAGCAGTCCGAGCGAGGCAGCGAGGCGGTGGACTGAAATCACACCAACTAAGCCAGTGGTCTCGAGGGGTGAGTACGAATGGGACTGACCGACTTCGACGCTCTCCTCTTCACGACCGAGCGCCTCGAGCACGGCGCACGCCACCTCGACCTCCCACTCCTCGCCGCCGACCATCTCGCCGCTGTCCTTCTTCCGCTGCTGCCACACCCGCCCGACGAGCGACCACGCCAGCCCCGCACCAGCGCTGCGCACGCCCTTGTCGGCGTCGAGCAGCGCGCGGACGACCAGCCGCGTTGTCGCCTCGCGGTTCCCACCGTCGGGCGAGAGGAGGGCGCCGACGAGCGAGTCAAAGGGGAGCGCGTTCGAGACGAGGCGAAGAGCGGTAAGGAGTACGGGCTTGGTGATGCCGTCGGGCGAGTCGAGCAGAGCCGGGCTCGCAACGGTCGATAGCACCGACGACACGATCGTGGCGAACGCGGGCGCGAGGCGGGCGCCGTCGCGGGCGAGGCCGATCCGCCAGAGGTCCAGCACGGGGAACCAGGCTTCGGTCGGCAGCACGGCGAGCGCGTTCAGCGTTGCTGCTTTCCACGCGTCTGCGAGGCCGGGCGAGAGGGGCGTCGTCGGGGCGGATGGTGGAGCGGGCAGGGTCGCGATGTGGGCGATGACGCGCTTCGTGAGCGTCGCTGCGGTCGGCTCGAGGAGAGACGGAGATGTGTTGGCGGCGAAGAACGTCGAAAGCTTGGCCGACAGCGCGGGAAGGGCGGGGACGGCCTGGTAAGTGACGGGTGCGAGCGAGTGGGTGAGCTTTCGCAGCGTTGGTAGGCGAAGCTTCTCGTGCGGGTGGGCTGCAAATCCGGTCAGGTCAGGTAACCAATGGGCCATGGAAGTGGCTCACGAGGGAAAGCCTGAAGGGCTAGCATCCCGATCTGCGTCTTGAGCTCCGTCTCGTTCCCGCCCTTGCACTCTCCAACCGAGGTGCCTTCGAGGTAGAAGCGAAACGTCGGCGTCGCCCGCACGGCGCCACCAAACTCGCCAGACGCGTCCTGTGCTATCTCTTGCCCTCCCGCGACGCCAATCTCGACGATGACGAACTGGATGCGAGGATGCGTCCGCGCGAGCTCCTCGAAGACGGGCTTGATGGCGACGCAGGGTCCGCAGGTCTGCGAGGTGTACATGACGGCAGCCGGAGAGGACTGGAGGATCGCTCGGAGGGAAGAAGGGGAGGTGCTGATCTGGAGGTTCGAGCTGAGGGACGAGTTGGACGGGGTCGAGCTCGCAGCCAGTGGCGGCATGAGGGACTCGACAGCGGTTTGCGCAGGTGGGCCGGAGCGCCCGGAAAACATCTGAAAACTTTACATGAGCATAAATTTCCGGTGCTGAGAAGAACGGTCTTGCCTGATCTATCATGGGCCGCATCTGCTGGCCAAACGGTGTGGCGAGGATGTCGCGCGGCAGGTCTGTAATGTGAGTGTCAGCTGCAGCCCTTTCAGTCAACATGGCGCAATTACGCACTCCGAATGTCCTCCGGGATGGTTCCGCCGTTCAAGAAGCCCAGCACGTCGTTCGTGAACGAGTTGCCTGCGACATCGGTCGGTCAGCGTATCGTCCCTGAAACCCCAAGCAGGAGTACCCACAGTTGAAGTCCAGAAGGTGGTACTTGTCTGCGCTGTACACCTCCTTCATCTGCTCGACGTACTCGAGGAACGTCGCGCGATCGAGCGCGGTCGTCCCCATGCTGAGGCGCTTCTGGGGCGTGCCGTGATGCGTCGTCCCCGGTGGACTGACTATGCTAATCCCTTGGCCGTAGAATACTTCCATCCCGTAGAGAACAAGCGAAGTGTGCCTGCAAGTGGAGGCAAGGAGGTCAGCAACAGGTCCGACGCTACGCCACCAAAGCTGAGCGCTGGTTGATAGAGCTCGCACGCCCGCGCCTCTTCGACGATAGCCTCACAGATGGACACATGTAAGTCCCTGCTGTTACCAGACCCGCCGCATGTCGCGGTGCACGTCCTGGGCAGCCCTGCACCCAGATCTGCACCCAGTCGCCGGGCGCGCTCAAGCTCGCCACCGGCTGTTCACCGGGCGGCTTTGACCCCCTCCCAGCCCCTCAAGCGCCGCAGGGTCTACTTTTGGCTCATCCTCTCTACGTCCGGAGCACCCGAGTTCCGCTCAGCCATGAAGACTGACCAGATTCCCTCGATGTCGGTCCCGGTCAGCGCTCGGCCAAACGACTTGGCCATCCCATTCGACAGGTCGTAAACGTAGAGCTCGATCGGTGTCGACATCGGTGTGGCACAGGGGGTGAGGTAGGACGATGAGTGCGGCGAGCTTTTGCGCCGCGACGAGACGCGTCAGCTCAGCCGCACAGGCCCGCAGCACTTGAGCCCGAACCCCGAGAGCGTTCGATGCCTGTCCCTCTAGACAACGACCATTCGAAAATTCGAAAGCAGCTCACTGCTTCTAGGGTGGTAAATCCCAGGAAGTGGCGGTGGTGGCTCGAGTGGATGTCATTAGTCACTCCAGATCCACATGGCAGCTGCCGAGACTCGAGCCTCGGTCGCTCTCAGCTGGCAAGTGAAGGTGGGTGCCTATTACGGGAGAGGGTAGAGCAAGGAGATATACAGAGTACAAATCAAAAGCTGCGGGTCTATAGGTCTGCGACCGACGGGTCGGCGTGTGGGGGTGTCGACGGAGGAGGTATGCGACGCAAGGCCAGGGGTGGGCGCCTGGCCTGCCTACATGACGATGCAGCAGCTGTTCTAAAAGGGGGCACGCAAGCGTAAGCTTCAAACGTTTAAATGCGGTGAGGCCAACACGCACCTGCTTCTTTGCGGTCTTGTAGAACGTCTTTGAGCTTTGCGACAGCGCGGCGGATTTGTCGACGAGGCTGTCGAGCTTCTCCCCTCGCTCGAGAACACTCTCGATGGTCTTGTGCTGTCAGATGGCGAAATATGAGGGTTAGTGCTGTCCTTGATGCAGCGAGCTCCAGCGCCACCCCACGGAGGCTTCCACCGCGACGCCACCGCATCCAGGACGACGAGGGATCGCAGACTGACCAGAATGATCTTGGTCTCGTCGAGCTCTTGTTGAACACGCATGATCGTGTCGGCCTGCTTCGGGTCCTGGTACTTCAAGACGTACTCGTTGAGGCTCGGGTAGTCGACGAGGACCTGCTTCCCCGACGCGCGGCTCTCGCGGGCCTTGCCCTCCCACTGATCCTTCGTGACCTTGGTCGTGAACTCGTCGAGGATCTTGTTCAAGAGCCTACGAGACAGCGAATCAGATCAGCTGACGCTTGCGAAGGCTGGAGAGCGCGGAGAGCCAACGGGGCTCCATCGGTGCATCCACACCCAGCGATGCTGGCTACCACACCAGTCCCACCCATGTGACAGCAAGGCAGACTCACGAGTAGACGACCCGCACGGGGTACTCCTCGTCGGTCACAATGACCCCAGCGACGCCATCACTCGCGCGCGAGTAGACGTGAGCGGTGTACGAGTTCTCCTGGATCGACTGGCGCTGGCCGGCCGAGGTGCGCTCTGCGACCGTGCGCGAGAAGAAGTTCATGAACTCCTGGATGCTGGAGAGGGGAGCGCGAGGGCGTCAGCGGCAGGTCTCGGATCGCGAGGGTGCGGGTGTGCACGAGTCGTCCCGTTGACGTGAATCTCAGGGGACCCGCTTCGCAGCGAGCCTGCACCATTGCGGCCACGGCCGAGCTCGCTGACGAGTCGCGGCACGCTGCGCGCTGACGTCGGGCGGGCGGGCTCCAACTGAGAGAAGGTCGCCTCGCGCTCGGCCCATGCCACGCGTTCGCGACGCCCTGTCCCACCGAGTCGCGTCTGTAAGCCCAGCTTCCCCGGTCCTCCGATTCGGTGCAGGCCAAACCAGCTGCCGCGCGGAGCTCGGTCGAGACCTTGACACGCGCCACCCGGGCGTGTGCGCAGTGGGCCCAGCGACTCGATCCCACAGCACTGAATGGACGCGTAGCTTACCTCCCGCGCTGGTAGAAGGTGAACGACGAGAGGTCTGACGCGGCCGCGACCGCGACGGCTGGGATGTCGGGGTTGTGCGGCACGACGCTGAGGATCTGGATAGACAGGATCTTCCTGCAACGCGACACTAGCAGTCAGCTCTGCCCACTGGTGACGCGTTCAGGATCAAAGGTCGGCTCACATGTTGACGGAAGCTGAGCGGCGGTCGAGTGTCAGTGCGCATGCGGGCGGGGGCCGGGCAGACGACGCGCTCGACTCACTTGATGGAGGGGGTGGCTCTGAACAATGACTGGCTGGGCAAGGGAGACGAAAGGAGGACAGGTCGTGTGTCAGTGTTAAGACGTGGTTGTCCAGTCCCGGCCCGTCGAAGCGCTCACGCCAACAGGTGACATTTCAAATACCTGAGCACGGACCATTTCCTCGACAGCGGCAACGAGTTGGGATTGTCCCGTCAGCCCAGCCACACTTACCGGTCCGACTGCTGTGCCCTTACCCGACCGCCATCCTTGAGGATCACCCACCCGTGTACGCGTGCTCTCCTCGCCCGGCGCCCCGTGCCGCATCCGGAGCTGCTCCAA
>ERZ1463038.517-NODE-517-length-13398-cov-12.978640_pt1 | contig 13398 bp, 17 predicted proteins | sample MGYA00564479_ERZ1463038 | MGnify/ENA primary metagenome ERZ1463038 (study PRJEB39244, sample SAMEA3635134) | Helicobacter pylori | study: EMG produced TPA metagenomics assembly of PRJEB11511 data set (Assembly of a 5300-year-old Helicobacter pylori...
GGCCGATCACACGGACATGCGTTTGTGTCGTCCGCAAAGTGACACCTTGACTCCGCCGTGCCCTCGCTGTCGACCAACACCGTCCTCCCGTTCACACGCAACTCCACTGAGGCTCTCACGATTTCGGACGAAGAAGGCTCTCGTGGCGGAGGAGGCGGCGGCGCCGACGACGATGTCAACTTGCCCAAGGCAACCGTCGCAAAGCTCATCCAAGGTGCGCACCTCGCCGCGCTCGGCTCACGTGCAGCACCCACTCATATCGAGCACCTGTACGCAGAACTGCTCCCGGCCGAATTCACGTGCGCCAAGGACGCGAAGGACCTCATGACGGAGTGCTGCAAGGGTGAGCCTGCCGTCGGCCCTCCTTTGGTCGCGCCGAGCTGATCCCAGCCCCGCGGCGTCGACTCGCAGAGTTTGTGCTTGCGATTTCCTCGGAAGCAAACGAGATCTGCGAGAAGGACTCGAAGAAGACGATGATGCCGGAGCACATCTTGAGCGCGCTGCGGGTAAGTCACGGGAAACATCTCGTGGGGGCTCACCGTGCTAACCTCGCGTTCGCACTCGTGAACAGGCGCTAGGGTTCGACAGCATGGTGGAGGACGTGTCGAGTGTCTTGGAGGACCACAAGGAGCTAGCCAAGGTGCGCCGGTCGCCCATCCGCCCCTTCGCGGACACCGTCGCTGACAACTCGCACCCCGGCCGCAGGGAGAGAAGCTCAAGAAGCAGAAGAAGAACAGTGGCGCGGGCCTCTCGCAGGAGGAGCTTCTCGCCGCGCAGGAGAAGCTCTTTGCCGCGTCGCGCGCGCGCTACGAATCCGGCGCGCCCCCACCAGCGGCACCAGCCGCCGAGGAATAGGAGCGGAAGTTCACCGAGGGGACAGGTTCGTAGTGATGTTGTATCCTGCTTTTGATTGTCGAGTGCTTTCCCCCGAGTAGGAGTGCGTTGCCGCTCAGGTTGGCCTCGGAGACCTGAAGCGATCCCGTGCGAGAGTGCGCGCGTGCGTTCGAGGTCTGGGCACGGCCACCGACCTCACATATTTCTCTCGTGCCCATTCAGTCCTGCAAGAACCTTTCAACACGTAGCCAAGTGGTTCAATCCCTCGCGAAGTCTCGCTCGGACACCTCAGGCGGTGGTGCGTCCACTTTCGGCCTGCCAGCAGTCCTTTGGCCCTGCGTCGCGCGCCCACTACCCTGCCCCACCTCACACAGCTAGTGCGCCGAGCTGTGACCGCGCAGAAGGACGTAAGCTGACAGCTGTACGCGCACCCCGCAGTGTCCGTCGCCCGTCTCGCCGCGCTCATCCCGCCCAAGATTGCCTCCCCGGCCGTCAGCGTCGGTGGCTCGGCCTGTGCGTCGCGCTCTCGGGCTCTTCTCGAGCCATGACACAGATACTGACGAGTGTGGACACGCAGCGCGCATGGCTACCGTCGTCGACTTCTACTCCAAGGTGCGCGCTCGGCCTGTGTGGGCCGTTTGGGCGGGAGGATTCGGAAGGCTGACCTCGTTCGTGCCGTCGCCGCGCTGCAGCTCCCCAAGGGCCCGCTCGAGAAGAAGTCGGCCGGCTTCAGCCCCATCGCCCAGTACAAGGCTCGCTACTTCTCTGGCGACAACGCCAGCGGCGCGCCCTTCATCCACGCCATTGGTGTCCTGTTCCTCGTCGGTTACACCATCGGTCAGTCCTGGACGAGTAGGGGCGTGGAGAGGGAGCAGGGACTGATCCGGTGCCTTACTTGCAGACTACAACATGCACCTCAAGGTACGCAGTCTTGTCTAGCGATGGGCGGTCCCACGGCACGCGCCGGCCCGTCACATCGGCTGCTAACTGAACTCCGTGCCTCTTTTACCAGCACCACAAGAACAACGTCCACGTACGCTGTGCTCTACGAAGTCTTGTGCGGGAAGTTGCTGACGCGCATCATGCGAGCAGTAAATGGTCGGCTTGCGAGCTGCGAGGTTGGGGTAGAGAGCTGGAGGACGCTGGAAAACCTGCAAGAAAAACACAGTGCAGCTAAGGTTTGACTCACCTGAGGCCACTTGGGGATTCTTTGGTGGGAGAACTGGATCACGGACTCGAGCGCGTACCGGTACACGATCGGTAGGTTGAGCCAGCAGACGCAGCTTCGGCAACGCACCTCCAGGCGGCATTACGGCGCTGACGACAATATTGAGGGGTCACCGTCACTTTGTGCGAGCCCATCGAGCAGCACGTAACCTTCTTCAACGCCATCACGCCTCCGCGGCTGTCGTCTCGCCGCGCCTCGCAAAGCTCGGCTTCCCGCGAGGCTTTCCCCTGCTTTCCAGCCTGAGCTCCAGAAACGACCAGATGGGTGCCGTGCTGGGATGTGGGCTTCTGCAGCCCGCCGCTCCATCGTACCGAACCGCTTTGTTCGAAGTGTCCTTGCGTCCCCATCCCACCTTCGCGCGCGCCCAGCGCTGCTTCCTTCGTTGACATCAACCCCACGGCCACTCGATCTTCTGTCCACCAAACTTTGATATCGCTGCGACCCCGAGCAGCCCCGCGAGTGCCCATCCGAGGTCCATCGTGACGACAGTCCACACCCAAATGACTCCGAGTCCGGGCGCCTGGCGCATGACTTTGAGGTAGCCCTCGGCACTTGTGACATGGATGAGTCCGACGCCTGTTGCGATGCAGATGGCGCAGAGGAGGGCCTGGAGGGCGAGTGGCGGGATGATGGCTTTCGAAGCGGGGCGCGACGTGAGAAAGGTGATCAGGTAAATCGCTGGATGCGTTCCGATGTTAGCTGCTTGCTGAGATTGGATGAAGCTGCACGCACTTGGTACGACGTTGAGCAGGCGGTAGACCTCGTCCTTGGCCAGGAGGGTCTGGCTGAACTGAGCGTGGACCGCGAAGTCCATGCCGCAGAACAGGAATCCAAACGGAATCGTCCACAACTGTTCCAAATCCGTCTAGTCAGCTCCATCTCCACAAGCGACACGATAGACTTACGACGGCGTTCGCGAGCTCCTCCCACAGCGGCAGGTCCTCCTCGTCCTCAAACTCGACGTCTTCCTGGTCCACCATCTCCTGCACCTCTTCGGGCGACAAGAACAGCAGTGGCGACTTGCCGTCTGCGGCTTGGGGCAGCGACGACGGCTTGAGCGGCGCGTGCTCGTTCAGAAGCCGCAGTCGGTCTGCGTCGGACAGGAACGACGGCGACGGCGGGGGAGAGGATGATGGGGAAGGAGACCACGTGCCGGCAGCCGGGGCGGCTCGAGGTCGGGACATGTCGACGAGTTGACGTTTCGAGATGAGTGGCCGAGTCGAACGAGTGCGCGCAGCTGCCAGCTGGGTTGGCTCTGCACCACTTCCGACCACTTTGTGAACCATCCGCTTCGGTCGACGTTCGTAGGTCAGCAGCAACTTTTTCGACACTCTACCCCAGTCCTTCCGCACTTCAAGAGTGCGACCAGCCCTCGCTGCAGCCGCGGCGCACTTCGCTCCCCGTCGGCGGCACTGTCCGCTGCACGATCAACGCTTTACCTCTCGAAACACTCATGTTCCTGAAGAACCTGCTGTACTACCAGTAGCAGTCAAAGTTCGACACGCCGCTCCCCATATCCTACCACCTTCGCCACCTTCGCCTCACAGCTCAGTCATTCCCGTATCACGTCTGCTCAAACCTCGTCTAGTCTTCTCTTCGCGACCTCCAAGCTGTACCTCGTATCTTCACCCTCGAACTTGCTCGGGGCGTTTTCAGCAGCGCCTATCGTGGTCGCCGGTTTCCACCCTCCGGCGGCCGGCCTCCGCGTCTCCCACGCGGCGGATGCAACTCGCTCTAGCGACCGAGCCTTGAGCGCGAAGACACTCAAATTTGTCAATGGAGGAGCTCGCCGATTTCGTCGAAGCGCTTCCGTCCCCGCCTCTCTTCAAAGCCTCATCTTCGACGTCGCGCGCGTCGACGCCCGCGCGGACGAGCCCAGATGGAGAGGCCGCGCGAGGTGTTTGGCTCCCGTAGATTGCACGGGAAGCGATTGCAGATTGACACGAGTCCTAAGAAGCCACCTTTAGGTACTTCGATCATCAGCGTCTTTACCCCTCCTGCTGAAAGCCTGTGAGCGTCACATCGACCGTTTTATGATCTCGAGCAGCAAGATAGCCTGCTTATGGTAGCCAGAGAGACTCAATGACAGGCGAGCTGACAGAACGCCCTCGTACAGTGTGCGGTCGTATTGAGAAAGGCGCGCGTGGCCGAAGCGTGCCACGCCGCTGGACGATGGGAAGGCTCGCACGCCAAGCTGATCGAAGGACGGCGGAGCAGGCAGATAAAGTTTGGCGGGTAGCACGATCCCGTTCAGGTGAGCTCACCCAAGCGGTCCGCTGGCGTCGCCAGGAGATCGAAGTCGTGGGATCGAGGGAGCCGAGTGCGTCCGCGGAGGGACGGACGTCAGCCCACCGCGAAGCCACCGCTGCACCGTGATACCATCCAGCCCCCTCCAGCCCGAAGTCCCTTGTTGTCAGTTTCTCGGCATTCGCGACCTCGGTCGTGAAGCGGTCGTGAGGGCTTGTGAATGGCCGCCGACGCTTGCTGAATGGTCGCGGACACGAAAAAGAACCGCGAAAGTGTGTACGAGATCGAATGAATGTCACAAAAGTACTACGACGCGGTCGTTCCAGCGCGGATGAGGTCGAGGAACGAGGCCTTGGAGAGGTTCGTGACTGCGAGACGACCCGGAATGAGCACTTCTTTCCCCATAGCCCAGTTGAAACGGCAACGTACGGGCTTCTCCTTTGCCTCTGCCACCGAGCACGTTCGGCCGCCTGAGGATCTTGGGCGGCGGTGCGCCGTCTTCGTTGGTCGCATTGCTGCCGGCGTCGCTCCTGCCGTCGTGCTTGCGCTTCTTGGCCTCTTCCTTGGCCTCCTTCTCCGGTGCACCCTGCGCCGCGGCGATGGCGTTGAACAGCCGGACGACTCCCCTCTGCGCGAGCTTCCTGAGGCGCTTCTCGCGCTCCGCACCCGTCTCCTGCGCCGGCGCGTCCGGCGCGCGCTGGGCCCGCTCGAACTGCCTCGCGCTCTTAGAGTCCCAGAGCGAGAAGGCCACGAGCGGGCGGGCGCCCCAGCCGGCGATGACGTCGCGGACGTGCCCGCGCGCGAGGTGCGACGCTTTCGTGTCGCGGATGAGCTTCTTCGCGCGCCGCTCGAGACGCTGGGTTACGGCTGACGGTGGGGCGTTTTTGGGTGCGAGGGTCGAGGTGGATGGCGGAAGGCTGAGGAGATGCGTGAGCGCGAGAGAGAAGTTGGGCGCGGGCGTCGGGCGCAAGGTCGTGTGCTTCAGCTCTGCGAGGCGGTTCCACAGAGTCAGGTTCCCGTTCGCTGAAAGATCTGGTACACCAGGTCTGAAGTAGGACGCACTTTTCGGCTTGGGCTTGCCATCCTCGCCCATCTCCCGGATCGCGTCCTCGTCCTCATCGTCGCTGTCGCTCAGGTCGCCGTACGAGTCGCCGTCCTCGTCATCTTCGTCACTGCCATCCTCGTCGCTCTCAGACTCGACCGGGAGCTCCTCGCGCGCCGGTGCGACCCCCACCGTCGCCGGCACCTCGACGACCTCGTCCGCCGTCGCCGGCGCGGGCGCGGCGCGCTTCTTCAGGATCGATTTGGGCGCCATGGGTCTGCACAGGTGAATGGGCTGGAGGCGGTGCTGGGAGGGTGCGTAGGAGCGTGTTGTCGACAGCTCTCGCTCACGCACTCCGAGAAAACTTCGGGGTGCGCTGCGCAGGCGGCGAGAACTCGCGCGATAAATAAAAGCGGATGCGAATACCTGGCCAGGTGGTCTGCAGCACGCTCATCGAACCTTACCGAGGAGAGATCTTCCCATGCATTCGTATTCGTAAATTTCAGAATGAAGTGGGGTCCTCCCACTCCACCGCGAGACCCTTCACGGTCACGTCACGACCGCGAGCCGCGCTCACTCGAGCAACATCTCGCCCTTGAGCCCCCCGCTGTCGAGCTCCATCTTTGCCGTCCGTGCGCCTGATCATGGGGGTGTCAGCGAGGCGACACAATTGCCAGGGAACGGGAGGGCGGCGGGCGCACCAAAGTGGATCGCGCGCTTCTTGAGCTGCGACGCCTCGTCGAGACCGAGCGACTTCGCGAGCAGTCGCAGGAGGAGCTTGTCGCCGACGCCTTCCGCGAACCGGAGGTCGCACTTGTGTTGAATCTCCCTGCGCGGCGGAAGGGATCAGTCCTTGACACTCGCCCTCTCGCACTTGAGTCGCTGCCGGGGAGCTCACGTCCTCGAGCAGAAATCCACGACATGGCCAGCCAAGAACGGATACCGCGCTTCCTTGCCCCAATACGAAATGATGCGGTCGTCTCGCCCGAGATTCCGGGACGGGAGGCGGTCGACGTCGAGTTGGAGCTCGGCGATGAGCGCGCCCCAGGAGCCGCGCTCGAAGGCCTTGCGGTGTCGCGCGTAGCCACCGAAGAGTTCGTCTGCGCCTAGGCCAGACAGTAGGATGCGCGAAGTGGAGTGGTAGGGCGCGAGGGTGGAGGAGAGGTGCCCCTGGCCCCGGGCTGCGAAGTAGAAGGCGAGTGAGATGCTCTGCGCGGTCGCGGGCGTGAGTCATCAGTCGAAACTTGTGACAAGAGGGACGCACGAGGTCCATGACGGTGCGGTTGGGACGCATGAGGTCGATGACCTTCTGCCGATGCGCGAGCATCTCGCTGTACGGCACATCGACCTCGACGAGGTTCCACGTCCTCGCAGGTCGCAACCGCCGGAGTTCCCTCCACGAGTCCCGTCCCGTCAGCCGATCTGGTACGTCGTACACCGACACCGCGGGCGGCTCGTCGTCGTCGACCTCCATCGCGTCCGTCGCGCGTCCCTTGCCCTTGGCCTTCGCTCTGCCCCTCGCCCGTGCCTCCCGGTCCCGCTCTTCGCTCTGCACCTTCCGCGGATTCTCAAACGCGACGTTGATCAAATCGATCGCCTCGCCCTTGCCCAGCACGCGGTCCACGAGCAGCGCGACCGTCGTGCAGTCGATCCCGCCCGAGAACAGCACCGCGACTCGAGCGTGCGGGAGTGCGGGCAGCGAAGTGAGTGGCGAGATGCGTTTCCGCACGCTCGATTCGAGCTCGCGCAGGAGGTTTTGCATCGTGAGGTGCAGGGCGGAAGTCGTGGTGGGGCCGCCGGTGGGGGAGGTGGGCAGGAGCGATGCGGGGGACGGGACGGTAGGGAGGATTCGGTCGAACGGATAGATCTAAAAGAGGGCGTCAGCGGCGGAAGCGAAGGCTGCCAGGTGTGGCGTCCGCACGAGAATGTCTTGCGAGAGGCCCATTGAGCGCGGGTAGCGGGGATACGAGGATAGTCCTGTCAATACGTTGTATCAGATAGACTTGAAATCGTCCGGCTCGCGAGAGCGCACCTCGCTTGCCATCCACCTGCTCGCCAGCACCGAGTCAGCAACCACTCGCCACCGCTTCGCCCAGCGAAAGGCAACGCACCAGCCACGACTTGCCCTTCAAGTCGTTCAGATGATAACAATGCACAGCGTCGCACTCGACCTCCTCCCACTCCTTGAGCGGGAAGTCCGCACTCGGCCCATTCGAGCTTAGCACCAAGAACGGGCAGCTCGACGTCGGGGCGTGCATAAGCAGCGAGCGCCGACCGAGCGGGTCTCGGGCAAAGTAGATTCGGTTGTGTACTTTTTGGTAGTAGATGAAAGCGTACCTGCGCCGATGAGGGCGTGTCAGCGACGGCCGGCCGCACTGGGTAGGCGAAGGGAGCCACGAACGGGCCCTCGACGTTCCGAATCGCCGCGAAAAAGTTTGTCGGGCCCTCCCGCCGGATCGTGTCAAAAAGGACCTGCCCGTCGTTCTCGCCTGGGCCGACCTGCGCGCTCGCTGCGCATCAGCATGTCGGTCCGTGGAGGGGCGGAAGGTGCGCACGGCGAGCCCATCAAAGATCTCGCCGTTCCACAGCAGGACGTCCCCCTCGGGACTCTCGAACGGCTGCTCCGTCACTTCCGGCCCTCGCATGTGCAGCACGGATGCGTGGAACCTGAGCTCAAAGTGGAACGTCTTCTCGACGAGCGCGCGGCGGATCAGCGTGCGGTGCGCGTCTGGCCCTACACCCCCCACGTGCACATCAGCGTCTTTCCTTTCGGCTGAAATTTCAAGAGACGAAAGCGCACCACGAGAGCTGACGGCGTCGACCATTGTGTCCCACACCTCGTTCGCGTCGAGGTGCGCCGCGTGCGACCCGTCGGGCAGTGGGATCCCGAAGTCACTCCCGGCCGGACTCGCGTGCGACTCTGGCGGGGAGCTCGAGTCGGCGGGAGAGCCGCCTGTGGCGTGGTAGGACGCACTGTTGTTCGAAGTAGCGTCGGCGTTGGCTCGGCGCGGGGGAGCGGGAAAGGGACCTACCTCGAGCGGATCGCGAACAGGATGCCACACATCCTGCGCTACTGGGTCTTTTTACAGGTGGGCGAAGCCCCGGAGGGCCTGTGAGGTATATCGAACAACTGTGGGGGGCGGGAGTGAGCGCGCCGGCGTGTGCGGCACCAGCGGGCACGCGTACATGCTCCGACACGTGAACACCCTCGGAATTGCAGGGATTTGGAAAGGATTGAAGATCCAGCCTCGACGGGGCGGTCTACGAGCCGGCTCGAGCCTGCGCAGTCGTCGGCGGCCGACCTCTTGACAGGCGGCTGAGCGTTCGGCCGGGGAGGTACGAGCGGAGCCCGAGCTGCCGGGAAGCGCTTGAAGAAAGGCGAGCGGATGGGAGATGTGCGACAGATGAGTGACGGAAGTCAAGTGCCGCCGGCCGGGCGTGCCGAGGTTGAGCTTGAACCGCCGCGTCGACCTCGACTCGATCAGTACAGCTCACTGAACACGGCTTAGAGGGCGATGGGCGACACATCTGAGCCTGCTGGGCCAGGGCTCGAGTCGCTCCCGGCTGAGCTGCAGTCGTTCATAATCCTGCTCCGCGAGACGAGCTCCGGTGCGCTCATCTTGGACCCTCCGCGGACGTCTGAGGCTGACCTGTTCCACTCTAGATATCCTTCTCTGCGGTATCTCAACCTACCACTTGTTCAACAAGACACTCGCGTCCGTCCCCACCGCACCAGAGCTCGCAGCGTCGCTCGCGGCGTCGCTGATCACGCTCGCGAACGAGCAACTCCTCTCGTTCGACTACAAGGACGTTCCCGTCTACTGGCGACGGTTGCACACGGACGCGACGCTCCTGTCTGCGATCGCACTTTTGCTGCTCGACCGCGCCGGCGCGGAGATCGTGCGGTCGCTCGACCTCGCGCTCATCGTCTCTGGCACTCCGGGCGAGCACAGACGGGAAATTACTTTTGCTTTGATTGCGCGGGCCCAGGCTCCGCTTCTTTGCGACCGAACACCACGTCAAGAAGCGCCCGAACGACCGACGAAGCGCGCGCGCCTGTCGCCACTGGCCGCACCGCCGGTGCTGCGCCCGATCCCGCGACTCTCCTCGCCACCGTTCCCCGTCCTGCCGTCGCATCCATTCATTCTTCCCGCCCACTGCGCCCACTGGCCCGCCGCGACTCTGTGGTCCTCCCCCGCGCACCTCCTCGCCCTCGCCGGCCCAGCGCGAGTCGTCCCAGTCGAAGTCGGAGCAGACTACACCGCAAGAGACTGGGGACAGCGGATAATCCCACTCGAAGACTTTCTCACCAGCCTCGATGAAGGCAAGGAGACGCTCTACCTCGCCCAGCACGACCTCTTCCGCCAGATCCCGGCGCTAAGAGACGACGTCGAGATCCCCGACTTGGTCTACTCGGCTCCGGACACACCAGCCGACGCACCGGACTATGACCCGGTAGCAAACGAGGAGGGGTACACCCTCAACGCGTGGCTTGGGCCAGCAGGGACCGTCAGTCCCGCGCACACGGACCCGTACTTCAACTGCTACGGTCCGTCCTTCGCCTCCCACCCTCTCTCTTCGCTGACGCAATCTCTCAAACAGCCCAGATCGTCGGCTCGAAATGGATCTGGGTCGCCCCGCCTTCCGCAACTCCGTCCATGACGACCTTTGCCGCGGACCAGTCGGACGACGACGCGCCCGCCGCGCTTCTCATGGGCAACACCGCCCGTGTGGATGTTACGAAACCAGTGGAGGAACAAGGAGCATTTCCGGAGTTTGTGAGGGATGTGCTGCCGGTCGCACAGCAGGCGGTGCTCGAGGAGGGCGACTTGCTGTTCATGCCGCCGGGGTCAGTCTCCTTTTGCTCACGGGTGGGGCCTATGTGTAAAACTGGAGCTGATCACGTTCGAGATACAGGTGGTGGCACGCGATGAAGAGCCTCGAGACGTCGTTCTCGGTCAGCATCTGGTTCTGAGGCGCGACGCGCGGTGACATTGCATGGAAACGCGAGTTGGCCGGCAACAACGCGCTCATTTACATTTCAGCTCAGAGGTGTCAACGTTGATTATGTCCGCTGTCTCCCTCACTGTTTGTCAAAACACCAATGCCTACATCATCCTGCGGGCGGCGCCGGAACCATTGTTGTTGCTGAGTAATTGGAGGCGCTGGCCGCTTCTCTTCAATTCCCCTCCCAGTTTTCTAGGATGGCTTTCTTGAGTCTGGATGCGCCTGGACCAAAAAAAAAACCTGTCTTGGGCTCGGTGCGCTGGGGTGCGCTCCGCCCGGGGTCGCCGCGGCGCCGGAACTCGGAGCCCCTTGACAATGGACAATGGGGCAGTGAGTCCCTTCTGAACTTCCCACCTTGAGCGCTCACTACTTAAAGCTTGCCTCCGGAAGATACGAGCCGTGAGTCCCTGCTTCCCTTCACCTGCTGGTGGTCGATCGACCGCCACGAGCGCGAAGATGTGCTGACCGGCTCGCCCAAGATGTCTCCCTATCTGCAACCCGTTGGTCCCCAGTCTCCCAATGATGAGCATATTACAGATGTACCACCCTCCGCAGCTTCGCCGCATGATCGAACTCACCTTCCAGGTCGTCCTGGTCGCCTGGCTCGTCCGCGGAGCTGCAGGCGCGCCCATCGCCGAGATCGAGAGCTCGTGTGCATACCAAAAGGCTCACGGACTTGTGGTGACCGTGCTCGCCGTGTACGTCAGTCACGTTCTTACGATCAAGGTCGAGCCCGGCGCTGGAAAGCTGGAAACTGCGTCCGCGTACACACTTGGAATGCTTCTGCCCATCGCAACCTGCAGAACGGCCTGCCTGGACCTCCAGACCAGGATTTGGCGGCACAAGCGACCAAAAACAAGCGACGACGCACTCAAATCACTCCAACGAGCAATCGACTGCGGCGCATGCTGCATGGACGTCGACAAGCCGATTGCCCCACCCCGTCACGCCCGAGCGAATTCCTATCCCCCCTCCCGTCATAACCCCTCGTCGAGCCCGCAAATTGACTGGTCAGGCGTCACTTTCGAGGAAGTGGGCTACGGCACCCTTGTTACCGGCGGGAAGTGCGACGACAACCAGCGCCGCGTCTTAGTCCCTCGAGGCACCGACGCTCGCCTCTTCTTCCCCCAGACGATTCATGGTGAAAGCACCACCGTATCAGCCGTCGCCGGCCTCGGGCAACTTCTGGTCGGCTCCTTCCAGCTCGCGCTGGTCGGCACGACTCAAATCAAGACGCTCGGGACCGGAGCTTACGTCTTCACGATCATCCCCTACATGTCAGCGACCCTAGTCAACGTCACCGACGCCGTGGTGAACTCAAAATACCCGTCAAAGACATTGCTTCGGCCAAAACCGACCAGGGAGCGGCGAAATGACTTCGAGGTTGGTCCTGTCGGCCGTCCGCCATTCTTCCAGTTCGCTGTCATGGTCCTCACCATGATCGCGTGGGTTCTCACCGTCCAAATCTCGGCTGGAGGCGACCGAGGATCTGCTACGACAACGCAGCACACCTTGCTGTACCTTTGGCCGATCTTTGGCATGGTTTCAACGATCATCTACATCCCCCGAGGACAAGAAGCAGGTGTGCTTGAGTTTCCTAGTCGGCCGAGAGTCGTGCTATGCTCTCGGAACTGATCATGTCCTTTCAGACGCACCCGAGCTGTCGGTATCCTCCAGTTTCCGCACCTTCTTCCTGCCTCCGCCCCAGCGAGTTGTCAGTACCACCTTGAGCCTCGCCAACAAGCCGGTCAATATCCTTCCTGGCCGAAGCAAGGGCTTCACGATTGCTTTCGGACTCGCTGGTCTGCTGTGGGGTGGGTGGGGCGTCGCTGGATTTGTTGCCTTGTCCGAGGAGTATCTGGCGGCGTTCGTGTGTACCTGAAAATTCTTCGTGCCCCTTCTTCAAAGACTGTTGAGTGACGAGAAGATGTAGGACTGTTGTGATTGGAACTCTGTTGCCGCCACCCTAATCAGTCAGTACTGGTCAGTCCTCAGCTGTTGCGACCATCGACCTGGATCCGGCGCAGACGAAGCCGAGGTTGTTTGCGACGGGTTCGGGTGGGAGAAAGTCGACCTTCGTCGGCATCGTATCGGGGGTGGGGGCCGGCCGCTCGGTCTGGGTGCTCGGAGAGTGGGCCGTCGCGCTGTGCTTGGCGGGACCGTGGGCGGTCAGGGCCGATGAGCTTTCAAATGGGTGCAGATGCGATTGTGGTGAGGGTTGGAGGAGAAGCGCCGCCACCACCTCAGCCCGCCGTTGCCGCCGCTGCCGCCGGCGCTGTTCTCGATGGCGCACGGTCCGCCTCGCCCGCCCAGCCAGTTTTCGCTCTGCGGCGCCTTGCTCTGCGTCCACCGCCTGCCGAACCGCTCTTCGTCTACCGAATCGAGCGATCGCCAAGTCTTGACTGTACTTGCCAGCGACCGACCCCCGACGGCCCTCACAGCGCACGTTCGCGCTCGTCGCTCCTAACCTCTCCCAGACGCGACGAGTGAGTCCCGCGCGCCCAACCAGCTCTACCAAGCCAGTCGCTGACTCTGGCAACCCCAAAGTGGCCACGCCCGACTTTGTCTCGTCGCTCGCCTCGACGCTCGTCGCGCTGTCGTCCGCCGGCCCCGAGCGCGCGTCCGCCGAAGCGTACCTCGACACGCTCCTGCACGAGCACACGGGCAGCGTCCTCTCCGGCCTCGCCCAGCTGGGTCTCTCGCACCCAGACCACGTCCAGCGCGTGCTCGCGTTCGTCCTCCTGCGCCGGTTCGCGTTCCGACCGCTCTCGTCCGCGGACCCCAAGAGCGCACCGCGCGAGGTGTGGGACCTCGTCGATGACAAGACCAGGACGGAGGTCCAGGACGCGCTGATTCAGAGCTTGATGCAAGGCGCTGCGAGGAAAGAGAAAGAACGCGGCGTCATTTGCGATGTCATTGCCGAGGTGGAGAACGCTGGCGTCAAGCGTGGCGGAGGTGCGTTCTTCGTACACTTGTGTTAGGGCATACGAGGAGCTCACGCGCGTGCCCGAGCAGCGAAATAGATCGGAAGAGCGTCGTG
>ERZ1463038.518-NODE-518-length-13396-cov-14.978937_pt1 | contig 13396 bp, 9 predicted proteins | sample MGYA00564479_ERZ1463038 | MGnify/ENA primary metagenome ERZ1463038 (study PRJEB39244, sample SAMEA3635134) | Helicobacter pylori | study: EMG produced TPA metagenomics assembly of PRJEB11511 data set (Assembly of a 5300-year-old Helicobacter pylori...
CTGACCGTTCCCAGGTACTCGCCGGCCGCAGCCGTCAGGTCGTTGCGAACTCCGTGGTCGGGCGGGGGCGTGAACGAGTGAGCGGTGAACCTCGTGTGAGAATATCCGAGCTCAATGTCTGGCCGAGACTCTTTCGAGCGCTGGGATGAGGTCGACGGCTCTCCACGCTTGTGTCCGTGTGTCGGCTCGCGAGGCGCCGAGCGACGCGGCGAGGTGGGGAAGGTAGCGGGGTCGACCAGGTAGCTGTCCATCGTGCGATCGGTGGGGCTCAAAGGGTTCAGGACTTTGAGATGTTGGTGTGAGGACAGGTGAGGTGTGCGATGGGAGGGAGGGAGGGAGGGAAGGAAAGAAAGACACAACGCCACCATTCGAGTGCGTTTTATCTCAGTATGAAGCCCAGCGCATTACACAGCTTTCAAGCACAGATGTCTCAGATAAGGGTTCACTGTCACGCTTAGGGATCATCGCTCGAGTCCAGATTGTAATCTTGACCTCCGAGTGATCGCAGCAAGGCGCGGTCACACTTGCGCACGGCTGAGATCTCTCCGCGATGGACGAGGACACGGAGCAGCTTCAAAAGGTGGTCAGCGTAGATCTTCACATCTCTATTATAGACCTTCGGCCGACTCGGCAGTGCTTGATCACATCACGGGCTCACCAGCAGAGCACCACCTCGGCCGGATTCAAAATAAGCCGCGACGTTCGGTGCCGACACCAAACTATGACTGAGACCTTTTGATTTCCTATGCAATGCCCGTTAATGTATTGTGGATGAAGCACGTGCATCGGAGTAGCCCGAGTGTGATACCAGTAGTCGCCGCGAACGCCGCTCGCACGTTGGTGGCGTGGTGGCATCGGTCCGCGGCTCTGACCTACTCGTGAGAGCGCATAGAAGAGCAAGGTTTCATTTTTTTTTACTGGAGCGTCTCCTGGGAGGAAACACTCAAGCCTTGACATAATTGCAGACGACCGCGAGCGCGACCGCTAACTGGTGCTGGCGCCGCACGCGCGTTGTTCTCAACTGAACGTGACGGAACCCAAACGAGCAATGGTACCACCTCCCTTGATCTATTGTGCTCGTCATTGTTGTCAGAGGATTTCTTTGAAGGAAGAAGGTTGCGGACACTCCTGATCGGGTCCGAGCTCAGCCGAGTGTGGAGCGGAGCGCATCCGGCAAGTGCTCCCAAACGGCCACCTTACGTCAAGGACCGGCCCAGAGGAATTTGTGCAAATCAAGACGATATAGACATCGGCTGCGTAGACTTCGATCCTCGCGTCGGACCTCGGGCGACACCGCACTTCCTCAAGGGTTTGTGTATAAGAGTGCGAGCTTCCAGTCTATCAAGATGAGCTCTAGCATCGACTATATGTACGTCTATCGTCACTGTCACCGTCCTCAGTTCGTGGTCCCCGAGACGGCGGAGCAGCCCGGCACGAAGGTGTTGACCTGCTTGCTCGAGTAGTACGGCGAGCAGGCGTAGTTGGCTGAGAGGGGCGTTCAGGTCAGCTCCGAGATGAAAAGAACCTCCCGCATGGAAATGAGCTCACCCTCAGCACATGCAGCCTGCTGGTTGCCGGCCTGGATGGAGGTCGACTGCGACGCCGCAGAGAGGGCACCGTAGCAGGCGCTTAGGTCGCACTTGCATTGCGGGGTCTACAGGATACGCGAATCGTTTTAGCAACGCGGTATTTGACGGAAGAGCATAGAAGGGGCGCACAGCGTTCTCGAGCAGGACCGCGACACCGTCCAGCGACGCGCCGAGTCCGTAGGCAACGTTCGACACGAGGCCCTGCGTCGCGATGGTGGCCAGCTCGGACGCCGGGTTTCCACTCGGGATTGCCTGCACGAAGTGTGGTGGACTCGGGTAAGAAGAGGACTTGGTCGGGGCGGGTGATGAGAAGGAAGCCAAGATGAGGCTGGGGACACGCCACTGCTCGGCCCCGCACCCGCAGCAGTCTGCGACATCGTGATGAGCGTGACAACGAGGAGCGTTGACTACCCGACACTCAAGGCTCTGGGCGCCTAGCAACCACTACAGATTCGATCTCGTTGCTCAATCGGTCCCGAGACCCGTGCCCCAAACAAGTTCAAGAAGCGTATCCGGCCATGCACTCGCTCGGCGCAAGTCCCGAGTTCTCGCAGCTGCGTCGCTCGCTCGTCTTGGGCTCATGGGTTCGAGGTTGAGTCCGTCTGGTATTCCTGAACAAAAGGGGTGGAACACCAAAGCAAAATGGGGGGGGGGGGGGGGGGGGGGAGGCACTACGGCCATATTCAGTGCGCGCGCTGCCCGCCGTGCGACTGCGCGTGCTTCTCGACTGGAGACGGGAACATGGTCAGCTTGCCGTTCAAAGTGAGGGTTCAGCGTCGAACGATGGATGGAGACTCACGGTCGAAGCTCTGGTCGAGGAACTGCTGGATCTCCTTGGCGTGCTGCTTCTTGCTGCCGGTGGCGACGCTCGACGTGGGCTCGCGGCCGGCGACGTAGCTGCACAGAAGCGTCGTCAGCTTCTGCTCGGGCAATTCTGAAAGGGAAGGCGGAGAGCGTACATCCGCTTGGTCTTGTGGTGCTCCGTCTCACGCATGGCCGTCTCGAGACGGGGCTGCATGTACTGCCACGCGCCGTTGTTGATGGGCTGTCAAGAATCGCATCGTCAAATCCCCGTGTTCGCCTCGTAAAGCCGGAGAAAGAGACGCACCTCCTCCTGAGTCCAGTATTGAACTGCACAACGACAAGATCAGCTTCGAGGCATCGCGCGGGGGCCCAGGAAGAGGACTGACCGGCGTTCGGGTAGCGGTCGAGGTGGGGCGTGAGGAGGTCGTAGGGAAGAGGCGAGAGCTGCTCGACACGGGAGATGGCAACGTTGTTGAGGCCGCGCTTCTCACGCTCGGCACTGTGGATCGACGAAATGATGAGTGGCTGGCCTGGGCACGCGGCTGTGACGATGCGACGAACAGGAGACTGTGAGACGGGTGGGCGTCAGTAATCGTACTGAGTGACAAAGAGCAAGGTGGGCTCACGTGTAGTAGACCTGGCCCGAGCAGATCTGGAGGCGAGGCGAGGCTCGTCAGCACTGGCGCGGGAGGAAGAGCTGCAGGAACGCACGATGTGGCGCTGGACGTCTTCTGGTGCGGCGAAGCCCTCGGGCTCGGGTTCGGGGATGTAGCGCTGGAAGTGCGTGTCGGGGCCCATCTCCTCGAGCGTCGAGCGCGCTTGCGGGTGGCGGAGCAGATTCTTCGAGAAGAAGACGATGAGGCTGGCGAACGGGAAATGAGCTTGGGCCGGAGACAGCAGAGAACAACGACGAACGGCTTGCGGTAGTCGCGGTGGATCTGGCGGCGGAGGGCGTGGCTGTGAGGTCTGGGTCAGTACGGGTTGAGAGGCAGCGTCGAGCGCGGCGTACAAGATGTTGGACTGCGAGCAATTTTAAAAGTCAGCTTCGAATCCACAAATAAGACGGCCAGAAGACGTACAGGGATGGTGGGGTAGACGAGCTGCATGTTGCAGTCCTGGTGCTGCCTGTGCTGCTTCTCGACGGAGGGGTAGATGAAGGGGTGATCGTCGCAGAGCTGGAGGAAGCGCTCGATCCTGGCCGACGAGTGCTCGGGGCCCTGCCCGTCGTACCCGTGCGGGAGCGACATGACGAGTCCGGAGCGCTGGAGCCACTTCTTCTCGCCGGACGCGATAAACTGGGACGGCACGGATCAGCATTTGCGAAGGTGGTTGCAAGTGGAGGGCGCACCTGGTCGATCATGATCTGGCAACCGTTCGCAAAGTCACCGACTGCGATAGCAAAGGGTCAGCTTTCCGCTCCCTACGCAGATATCAAGAAAGCTGACACTGGGCCTCCCACATGACGAGAAGCTGGGGGTCGACGAGCGAGTAGCCAAGCTCGAACCCGAGCACTCCGTACTCGGACAGGGATGAGTTGCAGATCGTGACCGCGGCCTGGTCCGGGCTGAGGTTCTTGAGCGGGGTGTAGGTCTCGTCCGTGGCTTGGTCGTGCAGGACGGCGTGGCGCTGGGAGAAGGTGCCGCGCTCGACGTCCTGCCCGGAGACGCGGACGTGGTTGCCCTCGAGCGCAAGCGTGCCGAACGCAAGCGCCTCGGCGGTCGAGTAGTCGATGCCCTTGCCGTCCTCGACGGACGTGCCGCGTGTCTTGAGGATCCGCGCGAGGTTCTTGTGCGCCTGGAAGCCCTCCGGGTACGAGCCGATCGCCTTGCCGACCTTCTTGAGCGTGTCAAAGTCGACGCCGGTCGAGCGCGCCTCGAGGACGTTCTCCTTGAGCTCGCGCGGGCTCGGGAAGCCATCCCAAGACGACGAGAGCCACTCCTTGGACGTGGGCTGGTAGTCCTTGCTCGCCTCGAACGACTTCTCGAGCGTGTTCCAGACCCAGCTCTTGTGCTTCTCCGTCTCCTTGTCGGTGAACGTCTGCTCGGCGACGAGCGTCTTGGTGTACTCCTCGAGCGTCGTCGGCTTGTTCTTGATGATGTCGTACATCTTGGGCTGGGTGAACATGGGCTGGTCGCCCTCGTTGTGCCCGTGGCGACGGTAGCAGACGATGTCGACGACGACGTCCTTGTGGAACTTGGCGCGCCAGTCCGCCGCGAGCTGGCAGTCGATCGACTTGGCGATGTCGGACGGGTACGGCGTCGAGCGGCCCTGGGCGGGGGTGGTGGTGAATCCGATCTGGTTGTTGACGATCAGGTGGATCGTTCCGCCGGTGCCGTAGTTGGGGAGGTCCCAGAAGCCCATCGTCTCGTAGACGATGCCCTGTCCGGCGAACGCGGCGTCGCCGTGCAGCAGGAGTCCCATCGCGCTCGTGCGGTCCTCGCTGCCGTCAAAGTGCTGGATGCCTTTTGTCTTGCCGAGCACGACACCGTCCTCGGCCTCGAGGTGCGACGGGTTCGCGACGAGCGAAAGCGAGACGCGCTTCCCGGACGGCGTCGGCCGGACGTAGTTGGCGCCCAGGTGGTACTTGACGTCCGCGGCGGCCTCCTCGTTCGGGTCCTGCGACGGCGCAAACTCGGCGAGAATGGCCTCGGTCGGCTTGCGGATGACGTTCGCGAGGACGTTGAGGCGACCGCGGTGGGGCATGCCGATCACGATGCTTTTGACGCCAAGGTCGACGGAGCGGTCAATGAGCGCCTTCATGCCCGGGATGAGCGACTCGGCGCCCTCGAGGCCGAAGCGCTTCTCGTTCGGGTACTTGGACGCGATGAAGCGCTCGAATGAGTCGGACCAGATCAGGCGGTCGAGGATGACCCGCTTCTCGTCGACCGAGTACGACCACGGCGTGGGGATCTCGATGCGCTCGCGGATCCAGTCGCATTCCTCGCGGTTCGGGATATGGATGTACTGGATACCGACGGACTGGCCTGCGGTGCGGAACGCGGCGACCCGTCAGCTGCCGATCTCCTGACACCCCTCGCGCACGGTCCAGCAAGGCGACGCACAGTAGATCTTCTTGCACGCCTCGACGATCTTGCGGAGCGTGAGCTTGTGGATACCCTGCTCCTTGAACCTGGGCAGGATGCCGGCTCCGAGCTCGTATTCCTTGTCGAGGTCCTTCTCGGTCCAGCCGTAGTGTTCAATGCCGAGCTCGGGCGGGACGGCGCTGCTCAGGTCGGCCTCGTTGATGCCGAGCGGGTCAAGCTTGGCAATCTGGTGACCGCGGACCTGGAACGCGCGGACGAGGAGCTGGACCTGCACACCGACAGCGCAGGGTTGCACAGAGGCGTCAGTTCTCCGTCGCGCGCTCATGGCCGCTGGCCGCGCCGATCGCGCCGACGCACCTTCATGTGGTCCTCGACATTTGTCGGTGAGCCGCCTGTGGTGAGGTCGAGGAACGGCGCGGAGCCCTCGATGTCGTTCGAGAGCGAGACGAGGCCGGGGGGCGGACGGAAGGCGTCTTCCGACCTGAGGCCCTTGTCCATTCCGGCAAAGTAGACGCCCCACGACGGGTGCACCGACGACGGGTCCTGTTCCGAGCCAGACCCGGGGTCAGCTACCGCGTGCCACATCTTGCCGAGCCCGCTCGGTCACGCCTGGGCACAAGGTGGCACCACCGCGCGCGGGGCCCGGAAGAAAACGACGTACCTCCCGCCAGAGCGAGTACATCTGCTCGGCGTAGTACGCGTTGTTCCCGTTTGCGAACTGGTCGGCGGACGACGGCGCCTTGGCCGCATCGCTCGAGCTGACTGCGAACGGTTTCCGCGACGACGAGAAGTGCGCGCGCGTCACGGGCACGAACGCCGGGCGCCGAAGCGTGGACGAGAGGAGCGAAGGAGGCAGCCGACGCTGCAGGGTGCGCAACATGGTTGGAGGTGGGGGGTCGAGAGGGACGCCCGTCGAATCGGGCCGCCTGCTTTCCCCGAAAAGTGCCGAGAAAGAATTGTTTTTCGATATCCATGCAGGGGCTCAGAGCATCGCCCACGCGACCACACCGCCGAGAAACACGCCGAGTCCACTTCCCACCAGCCTCGCAGCGCCAGATCCCTTGCTGGACGTCGCGGCGGCGCTCGCGCTCGCGGACGTCGAGGTGCCAGTAGTTTCTGCCGCGGCACTTCCAGAGGGGAAGCCCGACGTGACCCCGGTGGCGGCTGAGGGTGAGTAATTAGCCTCCTCCGACCCTCTGATGAGTCCGGAAATTTCACGGACCGACGACGCCCGAGCCAGAGAGCACATCCGAGGCGGTGGGCGTGAAGGTGCCTGCGAGCGAGCTGTTCTTCGCGTTCGCGAGGAAGGCAGCGTACGTGTTTCCGGAAGTGGGAGCTGACGATATCGTGTTAGTAATGTACATCAACACTTGCATCAATGAGGGGCCCACGGTTGACCGCGAATACCATCCCAGCTCCGCAGTGGCCGCGCTGCCTGGACGTCGCGGAGGGTCGATTAGCCCCTCGCGATCGCCGGAACTCCCTCCATGACTACTTACCTGCAAGAAAACCAGAGCGGGTCGGTAGTCTCGACGGTCACGACCCAGGAAGCGGGCGGGGCGGCGATTATCCCGGAGTCAAGTCCTGTTGCAGAGTACGCACACGGAGCCCCAAAGCTCGACTGCGTGACCGAGTGCCCTCCGCTGGCAAACTCGAAGCTATTTATTCGCCGTGATCAGTACCGAGTACAATCCGTGGACGCAGAGGCGCGCTCACATGAGTGAGTCGCCGGTCTCGGCCTGGACCGAGGTGGGGGTATAGAGCAGCCCGGTCTGTCCTGAAAGCGCGGCGCTTCCATGAGCACGAGTAGGGTGAAATATTTATCCTAGTACTCACCGACTTGGATGACATGCGTTGCGGCTCCACTAGCGGCGGTTGAGCTGGCACTGGCGGCCTGCGCCTTCGTACTCGCGGCCGCGGCGCCGTACTGGGGCGCGCCGGCAACGAGGAGGGGGAGCAGGCAGAGTGTCGTGATCTTGGTGAGCGTGAAGATCATAACTGTGATTGAGAGCTGGCAGAAGGGCTTTGGAAGAGGAAGGGAGAGAAGGGAGGATCGACGCGGGTTGAGCGCCATTTATGCGTGACCCGTGATCGCGCCGGCGTTCCTGCTTCGGTTCCCGACGGTGACGACCAAGTATGTCGTACGACAAATTGGCGGAGCTTGAGGCGCGCACCAGGAATTGCCGGGGAACTCAGAAAGTAGCGAGCGGCGGTCGCGAGCGACACCGCCCCCCGATTTGGCCGCGCTCTGTACGGTCGCGGACGTATTTTCGGACAAACACAGGTCAATGTGATTCTAAGACACAACTCTCCCGGCCTGCGCACCGCGGAGAGTCGGGCTCGCGAAATTGGTGAATCAAGCGGGTGGACGTAGGGCTTTCACAAAGTCCACGAAGTAAAGGCCGCTATCAGAGCTACTGAGCATGCGCCCAAGGTCATTGAGCGAGTCAACACAGTCCCAGAGTTTGTTTTGGGTGATGATGATGCCGTTGAAGTGAGAGTTCCACTAGTGGGGGTCGAACCAGCACTGGAGCTGCCTGCCGGCGCCGAAGAGTACGCCGACGGGGTGGTGTACGTGATGTAGTCGAGATCTGAGCGGAGAGGGAGTATGAAAAGGTGATCCTAGTCACCTGAATATCAGGTCTCACCAAAGAACGTCGTGCCGAGGTTGATGATGGTGAGCGAGTGGGGGGAACCGTCGAGGTCGCCCGCGAAGAACTTGAGCGTGCCAATCTTGAGCGCCGCGGTCTTGCCGTTGTACTCGTAGGTTTTGTTATCAAGTTTCACCCGGAAGTACCCGTGGTCCTGCGTCAAAGCGCGAGTCAGTTGCGTGACCGGCTTGCCCGGCGGCGCAGCGCTCACGTCGACGGTGTCGCCCCAAACGTAGCAGGCGGAGCCCGTAAAGTTCATCGAGACCGACCCTCCATTCTCATTGGTGTAAGTGGAAGTGTTTCCGACGAAACGGGTGTCGTTGTTCGAGCTCCAGCCCCCGGTATAAGTGAGCCGGTCTCTGTCGAGGTCGTCGACCGTGGTATTGGTGAGGGTGGCCCTAGAAGAGCGGTACATGAGCACACAGTCTGTTTTCGATTTGAATCATAATACCCAGCAGCACCGACAGTGGCGGTGACGGAGGCAAAGTCCAACATGAGCGTCGACCCCGCCGACGCATTTCCGCTCGCGCCCAGATTTGTCAAAGTCAGGGAGTGCGGCGTGTTTGTTAGAGTAGTGTCAGACCAAAGGAGGTAGTGTGATGTGTTTGCGGCGGAGTATGCCGAGAGGGGCGCGGAGGTCGCTCCGTCGAGTGCGACGCTGTAGAAGCCCGCGGACGGGCCCGCGACGCCGTAAAGCTCGACCGATGGGCCTAGGGACGGCAGAGTCAGCGATTTGTGAACGTTTCTCAGATACATCATGCTCACCGGTGAAGTTTAGGGAGACCGAGGCGCCCACGACCGTCGTCTGGTGGTAGCTTCCATCCACCTAGCGACACGGACTCAGTCAGATCACCCCATACGGACTCAAAGCCCCCCACGAGCTCGAATGGGACGAATGGGCGGCTGGCCGTGGAGCAGGACGACGTCAACGAACCAGCGAGGACAGGAACGCGTCGGAGGCTGGCGGGTACCCGCGAGCGCTGGTGTCGGGCGCGGTCCAGGTCTGGGCGTACGCGAAGAGAGAGCTGAAGTCGTCTACGGTCACCGTGGTGAGCGACATGACGGGCGGGAGTCTGCAAGGACGTTTGACGCGCGACCAAACACGGCGATCCTCCGGCCCAGCCCGGACGGCCTCGTTTGGATGAACGCACTCGGCTCGCTCTCACGTTAAGATGCGCCAGTATGACTGGAAGCTTTTTAAGAGATGAGTGAAGAAAAAATCAGTGCGGCCGTACTTGTCCAGCTCCCGAACTCCAGAAGCTGTCCTCTACCGGGAGCGCTCGGCCGGTCCGCTCCATCAGCAGAAGCCCACGTTGAAATCGGAGTGGAAGCTAAGTAAATCTTGTGCCAGCTGGTGAAGATCTGGACTTCAGAACGCGTTGCGCATGTAGACCGGCCAACGGAGACAGCGGAGAGGTCGAGCGGAAACGTGATTGCACATCCAGAGGCCCGACAGTTGATCAGAAGTTCTCCTAAATGTTGAGATTAGGTCAGAAAATACGGCATTACGCGTTTGACAGTGCACACCTTGCCCCAAACAAACGCCGTCCCATTCTCGTGCCCGTCGGTGTGGTTGTTGCACTCCTCATGGAGCGTGCTGCCGAGTACCTTGGGCTGTACATGTGTGAAAAGAGCTTTCATTAGCTTAGTTTGGAAGTGAGCAGTGCCGAAAGACCTCACCCCGCAGAAGAACGTCCCGACCGTCGTGCCCGGGTGCTTGTCGGCGATGGATGAGAAGATCTTCGGCCACTGGGGCCGACCGAACTGGGAATCTGCCATCTCAGAGCGCTCTCGGGAATTTATTATCGCACTCACGTGCGTGGGTGCCCTCAGGTTAGTGATGGTGTCGTACTCTCCGCCAACACTGCGACGGTGCGAACGCGTCAGCGCTTCGGCACTTGCAGTGAAAACATCTGCAGCAGGAAGCTCACTCTGAGACAAAGATGTTATTAATGTCGTCCTCCTTGATCTTTGCGGTCAGATAGGTGTGGATCTCGATGCGCTGTGACAGGGTTCGATAAGCTCTCGCGCACGCTACCAGATCCGGGACTTGGGCTCACGTTGCCCAGGTCCTGTTCTTCGATCGCCATGAGCAGACTTTGAAACCTGGAGGCAGGAAGGCTTGAGCATCTGCTAAGAAGTTCACCCTGGGATGGCGCCGCGCACCATTCGAACGAATCGTAGTCGCGGCAGATCCTGCGTTCGCGCGGCCGTGAGCGAGATTTACGGCCTGTAGAGCCATGAGGGACCGACCAGAAGAAGTACACCTTCGAGAGACGACTGCGAGATCCTTGAGGAGGGAAGTTGAGGCGGTACCTGGCGAAAGAGATCAGCGAGTGCCCGAGGGAATCGAGCGTGAGGCTTGGTGAGGCTCACCAGATGGTCTTCAGGATGCTCGCGAACGGTGTGACTCCAATTCCGGCGCCAACTAAAACGCTGGCTTCAAATTTGAAGACGTCCTCGGACGCAGAGCCGAAGGGCCCGTCGATCTGGGACCGAGGCGAGTCAGCAGTCTGCCACACCAAGGAGGAGCAACGCGCACCATGACTCGGGGAAGGGTCTTGGTGAGGGGTGGAGGCACGACCTGCGCGCCAGCATCCTTTTCCTTCTTGCTGAGATCGCACCCAAGCGCTTCTGCGAACGCCTTCGTAAAGTCTCCTACGACGCCTGCCGGAGACGAGCCGGAGTCGGCGCGTCAGTGTGGGTTCCATCGCGACGTCGCAGTGCGCCTACGGATATGCACCGAGATATATTCCTCGAACGGGCTGGACGTGAGCGTGAACGGATGCCACTGCCAGTAGCTGAGGTGCGCGGTCGCCGTGAGCGTTGCACGAGGGCGTCTCGATCGAATAGACTCACGAGACTTCTGGACAGTTACTGTTGCCGAGAAAGCGTCAGGAAATTGGAGAGACCGGTGAAGAACAACTTACAGGAAGATGTACTGCCCGGCGCGAGTGGTCGTCTTCTCCTTCTTGATCTGCACCTCGACGACGTTGGAGGGGTGTAGGATGACCTGGTGGGGCCATAGTGAGTCGTTGCGGGCGTTTGCGAGAGGATTTAAAGATGCCTTGGAGATGTACGTCCGGTGCCGGGCTCGGACCTCGCGCAGGATCCTCTGACGAAGGCAGTCAGCGTCGACGGACTTGGGTGCGATCAGTGTGCACACCTCATAGATGTAGATGGCGCCCCCGGCAATCCACCACTTCCAAAACGAGCCTGTTCAGACGATTTTCAGCAGACAGGCAGGAGGAGCGATGGTGTGCCACACCAATGGTCTGCGAAGCGCGTCAGTGCATGGCACTCGCGGTAGAGCAACAAGCTACTAGCTTACCTCCCAGCTACAAAACGGCTCCCGATCAGGCTGCCACAGTCGGTGAGTACCTTCATCGGTGATTCATTCGAGCGAAGCGCACCTTGAGCATGCCTGTGAAGCAACGTTGATGAGTGGCTCAATTTACGCGGAGCACTCAAAGCTTACAGAACATTCCTGGAGGAGGCTAGTAATTCAGAACTACGTCAACTATAATCACTGGGATACTGACCGTGGAGTTGCCAGTTGATGAAAAAGACTGCGAGGGATCGGTGAGCTTCAAAACCAGGCCGCACTCGAGGCGCGGACATACCAATGAAGAGGTGGTGCAAAGTACCAGAAGCGCTCAAAATGGGTCTTCTTCTTCGAGTCTCGAGCATACCAGACCATCACCGCAAGGCAGACGTTCATGATCCATCCGGCTGCAGGCAGCAAGCTCAGCAACAGTTCAGACCACTGGTGCGACAAAGAGCATACTCAGGCCCGGCCCGGTGAAGAAGTTGGTCTCGATGTAGGCCTTGATGCGTTCGCTGGTCTTTTCGGTCAAAGAGCAGACGAGCCAGTAGACGTTGACTGTCAGGCAGTCGGTCAGCCAGCCGAGCAACGGCGAGTTGGTGGCGACGCACCGACGTGGGCTCCGACGTGCACGAACGAGAAGAACACAATCGACCAGGCCACTGCTTTGTGAAACGTAATGTTCTTCTCGAATGGGATCTGAGGAGCGGTGAGCGGTGAGCGGTGAGCGGTGAGCGGACGGCTCTGCGAGTCCCGCAAGCCGCGAGTGAGCGACTCACGACGCCGTTCAGAGGTCCGCGCCGCAGCAGCGAGATGAAGTTACGGCAGACGGGGAACCTTTGGAGTGAAGCGTGATCTTGTCAGCGCCGGGTCAGCCGCTCCCGGACCTCATCGCAAGCATCGCAGGCTGCTCTCCAGATCCTTCACCGGACTCACATGATAAAAGCGACGTCAAAGTGAAGCACGAGCTGTGGACAATATCATCAGATCGTCGCACTTAAATAATGACAGAATTAGCGTACGGCGGCACTGCGAGCGACTGGGACGACGGTCAGCGCGCAGCGAAGCACTTCCACCAGGTTCGCAAAGCTCACTGGGGTATCCAGCACCAAACAGGGCTCGAAGGTTGTTGAAGTTGTCCTTGCGAGAGTAGTTGAGGTACCCGAGAGCGTAGACCTGCGGAGTGCGCAGGGTCAGAGAGCGCCGACCATGCGGTCACACGGTACTCACGACGGCGTGGAGGAGTATCCAGACTCCCACAAAGATCCGCCGCGATCCTGAGAGGTTCCCATGGGCTCAACCCAGGGCAAGTGGAAAGTATGCGCAACCCACCCTCGTTCACCATCCATGCCCGGAACCGCCGTCGGGTGCTCATGGGCCCGAGCGACATCGCACGCTCCGACCCGACGACACTGATCATGCTCGCTGGGCGCATGAGACCTTGGAGGCGCTCCTTCTCCGAGATGTTGCGACGAGGTGCGGCCATCTTGTCTGCGAGAAACGACGGCGGCGGTGTGAGGGGGACGGCGAATACGGGAGGCGCCTGACGCAAAGGCCCGTCACTGAAGTCCAGTTCCGAGTAGCTCTTGCCCTGCTTTCGGTCTTCGGAGCGTACACCCATCGCATAGAAGCCCGAGCCAGCGGTGCGAGTGGGAGAAGAGCAAGAGGCGTCGACGGGCGAGCGTTCCGCTGTTCGCAAGACCGAAAAGGTCCCTCACGACACTCCTTCGCTGCGGAGCTTAATCTGTGTAGCAACGGGTCCGGGAGCCGGTAACGATCTCCACTCGCAGCTCCTGCAGCGGTCGACGTCAGCTGGGCGGCACTGCTCGGCTCGTCACGTTGGTCACGAACCCGGGCTTGCTCGCCCCCAGGACTCCTACGTCGACACGTTGTATAGCGAACATGTAAGTTCGAGTCTCGTCCGAGGTGCGCAGCCGGCCGCGTCCTGGTTGCCAAGATCGGAAGAGCACACGTCTGAACTCC
>ERZ1463038.519-NODE-519-length-13396-cov-11.966719_pt1 | contig 13396 bp, 14 predicted proteins | sample MGYA00564479_ERZ1463038 | MGnify/ENA primary metagenome ERZ1463038 (study PRJEB39244, sample SAMEA3635134) | Helicobacter pylori | study: EMG produced TPA metagenomics assembly of PRJEB11511 data set (Assembly of a 5300-year-old Helicobacter pylori...
GAGCACAAAAGCCACGAGCGCGCCGGCGGGACCGGCTGCGGCCAGAGCCCCACCAGATCCAATCAGAAGGCCTGGTCCGATGGTTCCGCCAACTGTCCAGAAGACGGACTCAGCGCGAGCCTCGACAGACGCGACTAACGCACTCGCGATCATCGACAGCTGGCGTTCGGAGAGCCGACGCTCAATCGGAGCGAACTTGATGGGTAGTCCGGGGTTCGATGTACGAGCTTCTGCATCCTCATCCAGCTCGGCCGCAGAGGCAGATTGCCGCAGCGGAAGCGGTTCGTACGTCCCAGCGGCGGATCCGCGCGCTCGACCCCGCACCCACCGACTCCATCCGAGCATCGTGAGCCTCTTCGAGAGCTTCTGCCGGTCCTACAGTTCCGTTTCGTGTTGGTTGAGATTGAGGCCGGGTGTGGTCCGAGCACGAGCCTTGCCAACCTTCCGACGAGTTCGTTTCGCCTTCCCACACTCACACTCACGCCCACATGACTTCCTCGTCGCTTTCCGTTCCACCAGAGCTCGTGCTCCAGATCGTCGGCCACGTGTCGTCCACCGACAAGACGACGCTGGCGCGCTGCGCCCTGGTCTGCCGCTGGCTCCTTGCCGACACGGCCCCGCGTCTCTACCGCGACGTGGTACTCGACGGACAACTCAAGATCGAGCAGCTGTTTGGTCCTCGGGTGGGTCTTGAGCTGCGTTTCTGCGGCTACAGGAAGGCTGGCGGGCTGACACCAACTCCTGCGGACGCACTCGAACCCCTCGATCGACCGCTACCTGTCCCTCTCGCAGATCGACTCGATCACCCTCACTGCCCCAGCGACGCCAGAGCCAGAGCCGCAGGGGATCGACCTTTCGCGCCTCGGCCCGGTAGCCGCTCGTGGGGCGGCACCGTTCCCGCGCTCCGTACACCTCGTAGCCGGCTCCGTGCCGCACCTGTCGCCTACCCTCCTGGACCTACTCAACCCCCACCACGTCACCATATCACGCGGACCGCACGACCCCCAGACGGTCTCGATGTACTTTCCAATGTTTTGCCAGCTCGACGCGACCGGAGCCATGGACGACGCGATGCGGCGCTGGACGGCCTTGCAGACGATCGAGCTCGTCGACTGCTACCCGCTCTCCAGCGGAGCCATTTTCCTCGGACGGTTCGTCTTCGAGCCGGTCCTGTTCAACGCACCCATCGCCATCACCTTCGACTTCACATCGGCCGGACCTGTGACGGGGCTCGAGGACGTCCACTTGCAGTTTTTGTTCATGAACTGTCTGACAAAGGGCATGCTCGAGGTCTCGGAACTGAAGAAGCTGGTGGTAAAGGTTGGCTCGGAGCCGCACCGTCGGGCTGTCGAGGCGGGGCGGAGCATGGTCGGCGGGTTCACCGTCGTAGACGAGGCGGAGGTAGTGCTCATCGGTTCAGAGGGGCTCTAGAGCCCCGAAATTACAACTCATCAAGCCGTGCCCGCATACAAATCTGCTTGTCCGTCGCCTGCGGGTCGTTGCTATTTCACATTCACATGAGCGCTCGAGCGCCGACCGATCAGTCGCGGGGACCCGGGTACATGCGCCTCAATGTCGACGACTGACGCGTTAGGTTACAATCAGGTGCCGTATCCTCCGTCCAAGCCACCTTGTTCCACCCCCGTCGACGCGAGGTTCGCCGAGATTCGCGGGGGGGTCAACATTCAATCGCATCGTGGAACGATACATGCCGTCCGTCACCATCGAGGCTCGGGGGGTCGCGTCTGTCGATCTTTCACGGGATCGAGAGTGCGGCTGTTTCTGTGCTGAACCGCTCATGTCGGGAATACGTACGGAAATAGCGATGCGGCCCAGAACGCTGCGACGCTGACCGGATACGCGCGACGCTGACCTGCGTTCCCTTCCATGAATTCGATTGCAACCATTCACGGCTACTTACTTCTTTTTACGGTTGCAAGATCAGCAGGCACTGAGGGGGAGAACGGAGGCGCATCGCGCGCAACGGGGCCTATCAGCGGGGCTCCTGCTCTTGCGCGGCGACTCGCTGGGGTTCTTCAACTCGCGGCTCTTTCTTTCCTTCTTCATCTCACCCACAGCTTTAATTCCAGCCACCTCTTCAGTCACCCCACCCCAAAGAGTCTGCAGCATGTCGGACCAGAAGAGTTTTGCAGAGATGGAAAAGGGCGACCGTGGTGGAGCTGCTCTTCGCCGTGAGTCGCTCCCACTAACCACGAGGATCTTTCTAATTACAAACTGGCCTTTTACCCATAGAGGTGATCACACCCGGCGGGTCAGTGCCCGCTTCCTCTGGGTGGCGTGTTGTGCTGACTTCTCCCCGCGGTCGCAACAGTCACCCGCTCGACACCAGCCAGCCCGGTTTCCCGACCTTCCACAGGAAGATAGGAAACCCAGGTATGCGGTCTGTTTGACTCCAGAGGAGAACAGCGGCTCACCGACTCGCAACTCTCAACAGGACCTCTCGGACTAGGAGCGTTCTCGACGACCACCTTTCTTCTTGTGAGCGTCATTGTAAATCAGACAGTTTTGCGTTCGCTGAGTCTCCCTTAAAATACCAGTCTCTCTATAACGTCGGAGCTTCCGGTGTCAAGACTTCCAACGTGATTGTGGGCATGGCGTGCGTTGATCCGCTCTAGTGGCGGCTCGTACTGACTTCGTCCCAGCTTGATCTACGGAGGACTCGTGCAGATCATCGCCGGTCAGTGGGAGTTCGTGGTCGGAAACACATGGGGAGCCGTTCGTCCTTACCCTACCCGCTGACTCCGATCGGTTGCTGACGGCCTGCGCACTGCTGTCGCAGACGGTCTTTACCTCCTGTCCGTCACCTCGCCTGTGAGCGTCGAGACGGTTGCTAACAGATGCATTGATGCAGATGGGGCGTTCTGGATTTCTGTGAGTCGCTCTTCTCGCAACCGACAGGGCGGATCGCTCACCACCCGTCGCATGCAGTTCGCCATGATTCTGTCGCCCTGGTCTGGTATCGCCGCTGCCTTCAAGGATTCGGCCGAGTTTGAGAAAGCAATCGGTTTCTATCTCCTCGCGTGAGCTCTTGTGATTATTAGTGAGATTTGCGCTTGCTGAATCGCTGTGTCGTGAAGCTGGCTCATCCTCACAGTCATCCTGGGAGCCGGGGCGGTGCGGTCGTCCGTGTCGCTGTGCCTCACGTTCCTGTGGCTGATCTGTGAGCCTTCCTTTTTGCACCTTCACCGGAAAAGTCTTGAGTATCCACTTCCCGGTTTCTAGTCGCCTTCACTTTCCTGATTGCGGGCTTTTTCGTCCCGACGATGCCGGTCCTGCACAAGCTCGGTGGCATGTGAGTCGACTCCCTTAACCTCCTCTGCCAGTGTAAAGTGTCTGATACTTCCAACCCCACTCAGTTTCGGTATCATGACGGCGATCTGCGGATGGTGGACGATGGCGGCCGGCCTGCTTACTCCGGACACTTCGTACTTTGTCGTGCCGTCGGGATCGCTGGCGAGGACGGACTGAGGGATGATAGAGACTGTGGAGACTGAATACGCAGGGCTGTAGGATTGATGGGAAAACACCGGGTGGCTGTGCTTCCGGTTACGGGCGAGAGGAAGCGAGCTTCGCACGGTGACCACATGCCTGCGACTGGCTGATCGCCACACTCGAGGTTTGTATGAATCCTAAACACCGAAGAGCACAGAGTCAGAGCAAGAACTTGCATCGAGTGCGACTGCATTCCCGCTCCACGCCACTCCGGCTCTGGCGTCCCGCCGAGACCGCCCCGCGACCTCGTCCTCAGAACGTGATCTTCTTCCCCTTGGGCGCGGCGGCGAGGTTCTGCGCGACCTCCGCGGCCCTGCGCTTGGCCTCCCACGACGGGTGCATGCCCTGCTCGATCTTGATCGGGCGCACGACGCGCTCGAGGACAGGCTGGGCGTTCGCGCCGCCGGCCTTCATGGGGTCGAACCCGGGCGCGGCAACCTCGACGGGGGCGGCAGTCGACCGGGCGGCCTTCTTGGTTAGCTTCGCGCCAGCCTTGCCGCCCTTCTGGGCTGCGGGAAGGCCGCCGATGTCCTTGACGATGTGGTTCGCGCCACTGCCGTACTTCTGTTCCCAGATCCTGAGAGCGGGAGCGTTCGTGTCAGTACAGTGAGTCAAGCACGACTTGACTCGTAGGAGGTAGCAGACGGGGACGAGAACGTACGCTCGCCTCGCACGCTGGCCCCTGCGGTTCTTGCGCTCCGTCTTGTCGCCCTTCTCGGCCTCCTTGACCCACTTGGCGTCCTCGCCATCCGAGTCCGAGTACGAGATGTAGCCCCCAGCGAGTGAGGGAAGAAACGCGGAAGAGGTTGGCGGTTTCCGCTTCGCGCTCGGGTCCTCGCGGCGTGCCTTCTTCGCGGGCGGTGGTGGCGGCGCCGCGGCGGCCGAGTCGTCGCTCGCGAAACCGTCGTCGAACTCGCCGTCCGAGCCCGATTGTGGGCCATCGTCGTCTGAGCCCGAGCCATCGGAGCCGGAGCCGAGGCGTGCGAGCTCGCGCAGGACGTCGGCGTCGTCGTCCGCGTCGGACATGCCTCCGTCGCTGTCCTCCCCGTCGGCTTCGCTGCCATCCTGCGCGGCAGCAGCGAGGAGCGCCTTCCGCCCTGGGTCCATGCCGGGCTTGGGCAAGAGAGCCTTTGCGGCGCCCTTCGCAGCCCGCTCGGCGCGCTTGCTCAGCCGCTTCGGCTCTCCGACGACGACGGCCGGCGTCCCGCTGTCCGCCTCCGGCTTCGATTCCTCGACGGTCTCGACCGCTGCGACGGGAGCCTTCTTCACGACGACCGGAGCGGCCGGGGCAGCCTTGACGGGCCGCTCGTCGACCTCCTCGCCCATGCGCTTCGCAACCGCGCGCGTGACCTCGTCCCAAGCCTCCTTGACAACCTTGTTCGCTAACGTGCGGTTGCGCGCCTTGCCCGCGGGAGACTTCATGTCGAGCTCGGGGAGCGGGAACGGTGGGGGCGGGTACGACGAGAGGACCGAGGGGAGGATGGGGCGCAGGTACGCGAGCTTCGGCAGGCGCGTGGTGAGCAGGTGCGCGGGCAGGTGGTCCAGCACGAGGTCCTGCAGCTACAATCAGCCTTTTGGCGCGGAAGGGAAGAGCTCGCGACGCACTTTGAGCGCGACGAGCTGCGCCTCGAGGTCGGCGACGAGGACCGGGTCCGCGACGCCCTCCTTCGGCTCACTAGAGCAGACCCGAGCGGGTCAGCCGTGTTTTCTTGGCAGTACACACAGGCGGACGCACCGAGAGAGCTTGAGCTTGCGCGCGAGCTTCTGCACCTCGAACGTCCGAGATTTCTTGAGCGCCTTTTGGAGGAGCTTGACGGCGTGGAACTGCCACCGAGTTGCGGTGAGCTCAGGACAGGAGAGAGCTCAGAAGATAGAGCTGACCATGTAGGCTTTGACGGAGGCTTCCTGCGCGGCCGGGTCGACGGCTGGTGCGGCAGCGGCGTCGTCGGGCTTGCGGCGTTTGCTGTTGGGCTGAGCGGCGTTGTGAGCGGGGGCCGGGCCAAGCTCTGAGCCAAGTCAAGCTCACCTGGGACGCATCTGGACGAGCTCGCTTTGCGCCGGCCATCCTGATAACGGCGGTGAGTGTGTGGTGCGGGAGAGGGAGGCGACTTGGCGAACTTTGGGACGAGCGTGCGGGTTGGCTCCGACCACTCGCGCGCGTTCGTCGTTTCTGCAACCATGAAGATGGTACGCGCAGCTCTATCTTCCGGTAGAATGCACTGCTAACCGGTCCCCGGCCCCCAGCTCGAAGCAGACGCGTCCGACGCTGACGTACGCGACTCCCAGCTCTCCCGACCGCTCGTGCCAGCTTACGAACGTCCCACGACAGATCCCGGTCACGTTCGAGGACCAAAAGAACATCAACGCGTTTTCGAAGCTCAACAGTCGATCGGACGAGGTTGCGGACCTGCTCGAGACGCTCAAGAAGGAGCTCGAGGACACGGAGGAGATCGAGACCGAGATGGAACTCGTTGACGAGGATGAACTCATCATGTGAGTCCACGTGTATCTGTGCGTTGGTGGTGGGTCTAGTGGGCTCGCTGGCCACAAGGCAGCGTACGCGGTCGAGGCGGCGCTGGGGCCGACTGGGCGCCGGGACTGTCCGACACGACCTGTGCTTGGAGCTTCTCGATCGTGGCCCAGGTGCTCAACTGGGGGAAAGAAGGGCCGCTGTCAGCTCCCGGTTGTCCACCGCAGCACTCCTGCCCGCGCGTACCCCGCTGACGCCGACCACCTGGCGCAGGTACAAGCTCGATTCGACTTTCGTCCACCTTCCCGCCTCTGAAGTGCTCGCCCTCCTCCAAGAATCACTCGCAAAACTCCGGACTCAGGCCGAGGCGCTCGAGACCGAGCGCGACGGCTGCGTCGAGGGCATGAAGGAGCTCAAGGCGGTACTGTACTCCAAATTCGGCAGTGTGTCCCTCCCCCTGCCTACGACGGTGTCGATGGAGACGCTGACGTGGCTCTCGTGCTCCAGCGTCGATCAACCTTGAGCGGGAGTGAGGCTGCGAAGCGCGGCGTCTGCGTTGCAGCAATCCCAGTTGATCACTTCCCCTGGAGAACGCAACGGGCGCCGACGGTTTGATGATTTTGCTTCCGCAAGTCGCTATGGCAGCACTATGGCAGGGGCCCTGGCCGCGGACGGATTGGAGCCCAGACGGAAACGCATCGCGTGAGTGCGTGTACAAAAATGGAAACGGATGACTTTGTTCAGTACTCCAAGAAATAACCTCCTTTGCTGCGATGTGCTTCCCGGTGGCGTAGTGTGCTGTTCAAGAAGCGCGCTGTCAGTCGCACTGTCGTAAGCCAAGTCGCGAACGCGCTCAAGCGCGCGAGTGTCAGTCAGCGCTGCGCTACCGATCCCGCTTCACTCTTTCTGAAAAACACTGGTCATTGCTTCCCCCACGTGAATTGCCGTGTCTGAGGCATCCTTCAAAACAGCGAACTCGCGCCGCCCCTGGAAGCGCCCGCGCCGTGAGCTCACTCTCGGACCTCACTCGAAACGCTGTGGAGCTCACCGACGGGCCCTCCGTCAAAGTCTGCGACATTCATATGAAGGTCGTGGACGTGCTTCTCGTCGTGGTACCTTTCATCGAGTCGCGTTCGAGGCCAGCGTGAGGTCAGCGTAATCAAGGGAAGTGGGGAGGAAGAGCTCCCACGTCGTGCCGAAGATCCAGGCAGCTGAGAGCCAAAAGCCGATGCAATTTAAGCTCATGATCTTGAGCCACGAGTTCCTGGTCTAGACAATTTTCCTGGCCTGGTCTACATCGGTTCCTTCGCCGATCTCCATTTCTCGCGGTAGCTGGCTCGTCGATGTCGGGAGTCAGAGTCCGCTCTTCGATCATCCCATGTGACATCAAATGGATCGAAACAAACTCTATGGCGCGAATGAAGAAGGGAAAGAGCCGAGTGCACGTCACTATCGTTGCTGGTCCGCGCGAAAATGCCCGCCGCCACCGAAGAAATCGCCGCGCCGAATGGGCCGCCTGCTTCGGGCCGATCGAAGCCGCGTGATCATATACACTCGTACATAATACTATGTTCTTGAGGCTTCGGCGCGAGAACAAGCGAAGCCCGCGTGGCCTCAGCTCGGCGAGCGAGAGCAGCAAACCCGCGCTGACGTCCTCTCCTCCTCAACTGATCAACTGACAAAGTGAACACCAATTCAGGGACATGTTTGATCTTCCAAAGCATGTGCTTGGCTTACTGTATCACCTCTTTTCGCTAACACCGCCTGCAGATACCAGTCGCTGCCAGACGTCGCGGCGGCAAGAAGCACCGGGTCCGCGCACAAGTACCTGCTCTGTCTGGTTAGATTCTCAGCTACGAGAACCATCGTTGAAGATTGAGGAATCTATGACGAACGCAGGACCCTAAAGATACCGAGGCATCCCATCGAGCTCTTGAACACACTCAAGCGCGAGTCGCGTGCGCGGGCGACCTCGTAGTCCTTTTCACGGTCGTGGAGCACCCCACATGTTTCTCTCCAACTCTTCAAGAGTATGTTTCCACTCGTGCTAGAAGAAACCGTTGCACTGAAATGGGCACGGGCAGCGTCTACAACAACTACACCACCGAGGCCAATAAGGTGGCGCTGAAGAAAGAGGAGACGCGACTCCAGAACTTGGTCGCTTCCAACTTGATAATCGCGAGTACGGGATTCGCGGATGGCGTGGAGGTTAGGCATGAGGTTCAGTTCGGCTCTGTCGCAGCGACAGTCGGCAGGATTGTCGATGCATGCCAGCGGCATGTGAGCTGAGCTCCATCCCTCATCTAGGGGAGGCCTCGCGAAGCTAATCTTAGTCATATCTCCCAACAGCACTGCGACACTATTATTACTGGTCGTAGGAAGCGCACGGCTGCTCAGCGATGGCTCGGACCCGGCAGTGTGTCGACGGCGCTACTTGCGAACACGGACTACACCTTGCTGATCGTCAGGTAGATCTCCAAGCTCTTTTGTATCGCTGGAATTTGTGTCGGGCCGTTTTTTGTAACAACCGAGAGGTTGCCACTCGCACTTATTCCGCGGAGCACTCCGCTGGCACCGCCCGGCTCAGCGAGTTGTGAGGGCTGGGAAACTTTCGATACTCGGGCTGACCTGGTAGCATATCATGCGGTCCCATCGAACCTGTAGTCGTTCCCATTACATCAACAGTCATTTCCTCGCGCATCTCTGTCTACTGCACATGGGCCCAAGGTTCCCACGATCAACGACTGCGCGCGAGCCTGGCACTTCAACTTTTTTCTCCGGCGAGCGCACCCGGACTCCACCTCACCGTCAGCCCGCCCCACGTAAGTCAGGCTTCGCGCTCGAGTGCGCAGAAGCATCTGTACGACTCCCTGCTGCCACGCGTGGGCCGTGCTGCCAGCGCGAGCTCGGCAGTGGCGCAGGGAAGAACTGGACGGCGGGGAGGTGGGGAGGCCCATCGCGCACCTCAGCAGTGGTCGGGCTCGGAGTACGAATCAAAGTGCTGACCCTGTTGCGTACGTCGTACAGCCCACCTCCCCCCCACCATGGCCGCGTTCGCAGGCAAAACGCGCACGACGACGGCCCACGGCCCGTCGTCGGCCAAAAAGGCGTTCAAGGCCGCGCCGTCGTCCGCGGCGCCGTCGTCTGGCAAGCCGGTTGCTACTGGGAAGAAGCCGTACGTCAAGTCGAGCGGTGCGCCCGTCGTCGCCGGCAAGCCCGCGTTCGAGAAGGAGACGAAAACGCAGTACGAGGAGCGCAAGAAGCGCAAGGCCGAGGAGGACGCGAGGGAGCCCGAGAAGCCCAAGGTCACCAACTCGCTCCTGAACGCGCCCGAAGAGATCGACTTCCCGCGCGGTGGGGGCACGAACCTGACCCAGGTCGAGGTCCGCGAAGCCCAGCTCGAGGGCGAGAAGGAGGCCATGGACGAGGACACGGTGCGTTGCTCTGCGCTCGTAGAACGGCTGAGTGGAAGCTGATTTCGACCTGCAGGAGACCGCGATCAACACCGAGGTCGTCAAGGACAAGTCCAAGGCGAAGAGGCGAAAGCTCGAACGCGAAGCCGGCGGCGCGATCAAGGAGAAGAACCTCTTGCCAAAGGACGCCTTCCGCGTCGAGCACCTCAACTACAAGGTTCGTGCTTGTATCAGTCACTCGCCCGCGCTCGCGCTGAGACTCGCATGCTGCAGCGCCTCGTGCCCAACACCAAGGTCCTCGCGCAGGTGATCCTCGTGCGCCCGCTCGAGATCATCGTCTCGCTCCCGAACCAGCTTCTCGGTCACATCCCCATCACGAACATCTCGGCCGAGTACACCGCGCGCCTCGAGGCCGCCGGCGAGGACTCTTCGTCCGAGGACGAGGCCGAGAGCGACTCGGACGACGAGGACAAGGCTGGCGGCCTGCCCGGGCTCAACAAGCTCTTCTCCGAGGGCCAGTGGCTCTCGGCGATCGTTGTCGACAGCAAGGCGAACGACTCGAAGGCGAAGCTCGGCGGCCGCGAGGGCGACGAGAACGTCCGCGCGTCGAGGCGCGTCGAACTTTCTCTTGAGCCCGAGAAGGTCAACGAGGGCATTGCTCGCGGTGACCTCAAGGCCGGCTTTGTGAGTCGCGACGGGCGACGCCGCCACGGCGGGCGCACAAACTGACGCTCGGGATCTCGCAGACGCTCACGTCGTCGGTCAAGTCGGTCGAGGACCACGGCTACATCCTCTCCCTTGGCCTCCCGTCCCTCACCTCGTTCCTTGCCTTCAAGGACGCCAAGAAGCTCCAGCCGACCCGGCTCGAGGTCGGCCAGATTATCGCGTGCCGGATCAAGGACGTCAGCGAGAACGGCCGCACCTGCAACGTGACTGTTGGCAAGGCCGATGTCACTGGCTCCATCGTGAGTTCTGCCTGGTACCTTTTTGAGCTGGACCGTTCCCTGATGCGGTATCACTGCAGCTCTCCACCGCCGCTTCCATCACCTCAATTCTCCCCTCGACCCTCGTAACCGCGCTCGTGACCGCGACGCTCGCCTCGGGCCTGAACCTCAAGTTCTTCGGCTACTTTGACGGCACGGTAGACCTTTTCCACCTGAACGGACTCGACCCGGAGAAGGACTTCAAGGTCGGGCAGAAGGTCAAGGCGCGCGTGCTGTGGGACTCGCTTGCGACGACGCCCAAGAAGTTCTCGCTCAGCCTCGCCAAGCACGTCCTCTCGCTCGGCATAGCCAGCGCCGAGTTTGACGAGGAAGACGGCAAGGACGAGGAGCTCAGTGCGCGCTTCCCCGTCGGGCGCATCCTCGACGACGTCAAGGTCGTCCGCATGGACGAGGAGTGGGGACTCACGTGCGAGGTCGTCGAGGGCGAGGCCAAGGTCGCTGCTTTTGTGCACGTGAGACCTTTTGAACTGTTCGTAGCGCGAACGATAGCTGACCTGCATTTCCCGCCCAAGATCTCGCGCATCACGGACGACCACCTCGCCTCAGTCCCCAAGTCTGGCCCGTGGAAGGTCGGCACCGTGCACCGCGCGCGCGTGATTGGATACTCGGCCCTCGACGGCCTCGTCCAGCTCTCGCTCCAGCCCACCGTCCTCGAGCAGGCGTTCCTCCGCGTCAGCGATGTCAAGGTCGGCGAGATCATCAAGGGGACCATCAAGCGCCTCAGCGACTCGGCGCTCTTCATCGCCATCTCGGGCAACGTCGACGGAGTCGTCTGGCCGATGCATTACGCCGACATCAAGCTCAAGCACCCCGAGAAGAAGTTCAAGGTCGGAGCGAGCGTCAAGGCTAGGGTGAGCACCCTGAGTTTCTTGAGTAATGTGGCGGGGGACTGACTGTTCGCCATCCCCAGATCTACTCTGCGGACCCGGTCAAGAACCGCGTCGTGCTCACGCTCAAGCGCCAGCTCATCGCGTCCGAGCTTCCCATCGTCGCCTCTCTCGCGGACGCCAAGATCGGGGTCGTCACCCACGGCACGGTCACCAAGGTGCTCGACAAGAGCGTGCTCGTCGACTTCTTCGGCGGCATGCGCGCTCTCATCCCCGCGAGCGAGGCTGCGTAAGCTTATTTCGCCCACATGACCTACGCCTCAGCTCACTTATCCCCACCTGCAGTGAGGGCTTCACCGCGGACCTCTCGCTCGTCTTCCAGGTCGGCAAGGTGATCCCGGTGCGGATCATCGCCGTCGACGCCGAGACGTCCAAGATTGTCGCCTCAGCGCGACAGGCGCACGACAAGAAGCCCGAGGACACGACCACGGTCGAGATCGGGAACGTGCTCACGGGCGAGGTGAGCGCGCTGCACGAGACAAACCTCGTGCTTTCGCTGCGGCCGAGCGGCGTCAAGGCGCTCATGTCGTACTCGACCCTCGCCCGCCACCGCAAGACGACCGTCGAGGAGCTCCGCGCGGGCCTTGCCAAGGGCCAGACGCTCGAGGACCTCGTCGTCGTCTCCAAGAACGCGGACAAGGGGTTCGTCATCGTCGGCCTCGTGCCGTCCAAGGCGAAGAAGGTCGACGGCGACACGCCTAACGTCACGTTCGACTCGCTCAAGGTCGGCCAGAAGCTCGTCGGCCGCGTCTGCGGCAAGGTGCCGACCGGACTCCTCGTCGAGGTCTCGCGCACCGTCCGCGGCCGCGTGCCCCGCACCGAGATTTCGGACGACTTTGGCGCGCTCGAGAGCGCCGCGACCGCCGTCGGCGCGCAGGTCTCGTGCGTCGTCCTCGCGCTCGACCCCGAGCACAACCGCGCCGACTTCTCCCTCCGCCCGTCCCGCCTCCAGAATGGTGTCACGCCCAAGGACGCGCCGATCGAGACGCTCGACGACCTCAAGCCCGGCCAGACCGTCCGCGGCTTCGTTAAGAACGTCGCCGGCGCCGGACTCTTCGTCTCGCTCGGCACCGACATCACCGCCCGTGTCCTCATCAAGGTGAGTCGTCCTATTCAGAAAATCAACTTAGTAGCTTACGTTGCTCTCACTCACAGGAACTCTTTGATGAGTTCGTCAAGGACTGGAAGCCGCGATTCGTCGTCGGCCAGCTCGTCGAGGGCAAGATCACCGCGTGCGTGCCCAGTGCATCTCCCACTCTGAGCCTCAACTCATTCCTGAACCCTCTTCCAGCGTCAACAAGGTCTCGAGCCAGGTCGAGATGAGCCTCCGCAAGAACGCCGAGGTCAAGGCGTCGACCGTCGAGATCGGCGACCTTGCCAAGGGCCAGGTCGTCCGCGGTACCGTCCGGCGTGTCGAGACGTACGGCGCCTTCATCCGCATCGACGGCTCGACCATGACCGGACTCTGCCACAAGTCCAAGGTGCGTTCGAACGACGACTTCTTGAAGGGCACGTGCTGATTGGCTACCGCTCTCTCAGGTCACTGACGACGAGGGCACCGCGTGGACCGAGTTCGTGCACGAGGGCGACCACGTCAAAGCGATCATTACCGAGATCAACACGGAGACGAAGAAGATCTCGCTCGGCCTCAAGGCGTCGCTCTTCCCCGAGGGCGAGGGCGACGACAGCGACGACGAGAGCGGCTCCGACGACGGCGACGACTCGGACGCTGAGATGATGGACGACGGCGAGGGTGATGATGACTCGGAGGACGAGCAGGAGGGCTCCGATGACGAGCAGGCCGACTTGAACGCCGCGAGCGACTCGGACGTCGAGTTTGACGACGTCGAGGAGCCCCAGATTGAAGTGAGCCGGCCTTTGCATTCTTGTTATCGAAGACAACTGCTAACCGGCTTGGGTGCGCGCAGATCCCGGTAGCGTCGACCAGCAAGCTCGCCGCCGCAGCGCCGACCGCGCCGCTCGCGACCGCCGGCTTCAGCTGGGACGGCGCCGAGAGCGACGCCGAGGACGAGGCCCCCGACGCGAACGAGGACTCGGAGGAGGAGACGATCGAGGCGCCCGAGATCGGAAGAGCGTCGTGTAGGGAAA
>ERZ1463038.520-NODE-520-length-13392-cov-15.623454_pt1 | contig 13392 bp, 16 predicted proteins | sample MGYA00564479_ERZ1463038 | MGnify/ENA primary metagenome ERZ1463038 (study PRJEB39244, sample SAMEA3635134) | Helicobacter pylori | study: EMG produced TPA metagenomics assembly of PRJEB11511 data set (Assembly of a 5300-year-old Helicobacter pylori...
TCGGCCAGTGGTACACACACCATCTACAACCCGACGAAGAGCACCACTTCCAAGAAACAGGCGGGCCTGACCTGGTGAGCGACGCCTCGCGAGCCCGGCTCCGGAAGGTCTGGACGCTGACACGCCGACATCTGCTCCACAGGTCCATTTCGTACGGCGACGGATCGATGGCCTCAGGCGACGTCTACACGGATGTCATCACGCTCGGCGACATCGTTATCCCGAACCAGGACGTTGAGCTCGCGAGCAAGCTCTCAGCGTCCTTCCTGCAGAGTGGCTCCGACGGTCTCCTCGGTCTCGCTTGGCCCTCGGTGCGCCTGTTGACTCGTCGAGTGACAAGATTCAATACTTACTCCTTGCTGTCTCAGATCAACACCGTCGCCAAGAACGGGGAGTCAGCCCCCGTCGCCACCCCGGTCGCCAACGTGAGATGTTTCCCTGCGGGCCTGACTGACACAGTGCTGATTCCTGCGAGCATTCAGATGATCTCTGGGAAGCTTATCACCAACCCCGTCTTCACCGTCAAGCTCACCAAGGGTGGCGCGGGCGGATTCGTGCGTCGGACGGCCCGGCGACCCCAGCGGACTTTCGCTCACCTCGCACCCCCAGTACACGTTCGGCGAGATTGACACAACCGTGACGAAGAACCCGATCCTTTACGCTCCCGTTGACAACTCCCAGGGCTTCTGGTCCTTCGCCAGCACCACGTTCACCCTCAACGGGACTTCGCACACCCTCGATGGCGGAAGCGCCATCGCCGACACCGGTAGGCCTGGTCTTCCCTCACTCTCCCCGAGTACTCACACCTTTGATACAGGAACGACGCTCATGCTCCTCCCCGACTCGGCGGTCGAGCAGATCTACGGCGCCATCCCCGGCTCGAAGCTCGACTCGACGCAGGGCGGCTACGTCTACCCCGCCAACGCGACCATACCCGCGCTCACGTTCGCCGTCGGCGACAACTTCTTCACCTCAACTCGGAGGACTTCGGGTACGGCGACGCCACGGACGGCTTCGTCTTCGGTGGCATCCAGAGCAGCGGCTCCCTCGGCTTTTCGATCTTTGGCGACGTCTTCCTGAAGTCGGTCTACGGTGCGCAGATCAGCCTTTTCTGCCTTATTAAAGACAGAGGAGCTGACCTCTGGGCTCTGGACACCAGTCGTCTTTGACCAGGGCGCGACGCGCATCGGCATGGCCCAGCGCGACGACTGAGCGCAAGGGTGACTTGCACAGTCCTCGCCTAGACTCAAACCTCCTGTACATAGCAACTCGCCTGCTGAAATTGACGCTTCCGTTCCCGCTTCCTCGCCGCGGCTTGGCCGAGTCGATGACAGGCCGGCGGCACTGATCGAGAGCGCCATCCTCGGAGCCTTCTGCTAACTTGGTGTCCACAGGCCAGGCTGGCGTTGCGAAGCGCCTCAAGCTCCCACCGCTCAAGCCTGGGCCAAATGAGCTCGAAGCGGAGCGCTTTTATTTTCATCCGCAAGACGCTTACGCCGGCAAGTCGCGCGGATCCGAGGACGCTGGGGTCGCGTCGGCGAGGAGGAGGGAAGCGAGTGGCGCATGGACGTCGAGGCCAGAGTCTGGCCCTACTTTGACAGCTCATCTACACGACTGCACAGCCATAAAATTGGTGACACACTACATATCCAAAGATGGCAGTGATGAAGCGGGCTGGCACTCTGATGTCGAGCGAGTCTGGTCGAGCTGGTCTCCCGCACCGGCTCCGCAAAGTCCAAACACGCCGTTGAACAAAACTGAACATGCCGCTCCACTACCATCTGCTTTGATTGGAGTACAATGATCAGGATGACCTACCCGGGCCGCTCACGGCCAATTTTGAACGTCGTACGCCGTGGGCGGGCGAGATCCTGCGCGGGCGGCAGGACAATACCGCAGCAGCTCCAACGTACCTCCAGGTGTACATACTTACACACAAAATGTCTGATCATTCACTTTCCGGACCTGTACCTTGAGCGCGAACCCCCAAACCAGCGGCAGCGAGCGCGCGACTTCAAGTTGCTGCCGGCAGCGGCTGGAGCACGCCGGTGAGTGAGCGGAGCTGAGAGATGAGATTTGAGTGAAATGTGGAGACTAGGCATGTAGATCGAGGTTGACAGAGGTTGAGCTTGCTGGGACCCGCGGTGGGGCGAGCTGGCGGCGGAGGGCGGCTTGAATGGGTTCGCATGGGAAGACAAACGGTCTCTTGGTGAAGTGGTCAACACGTTTGCCAGAGCTCTGGGATCGCAGACCGCATCAAACAAGCTGTTCAATAGCTCTCCGCCCACCTTCAATATGTGGGGGCTCCCATTGCTGCCGGTGGACGCGAGCACCAGCATGCCGGCGAGGGGGATCACTGCTCCATTATATTTTCAAGCATGCTGTGCAACAGTTGAGAGACAGTGACCCAAGCATGTTTTAATACATCCTTTGCAGTACTACTATCCCTCCTTGCCTCCCAAGCTTCGCAGGTGCGACCTGAGCCGCGCGTTTCGTTTGCTTTGTCTCCCGCTGAGGGGAGGGAATCGCGCCGGACGCTCAGCACGACCACCACCCACCGCCTTCCTTCCAACCTACAATGTCACTTGAGGAGCTCGATTCGGGAGACGAGGGAGCCGTCGGAGCGCTCGGCGGAGATGGCACCAGGGGACGTGGAGAGACGAAGGCCCGCAAAGGTGAGCGACGCTCCGACGCAGACGGCACACGCTCGCGACTGGGCTGCCCGACGGGCGCAAACGACTGAAGATGCGGTCGAAACGGTGGAGTGTGCTTGTGCGGGGCCAGACGAGGCAGGACTTGGCGCTGGTGGAGCACCCGCTAACTCGTCATCCCGTCCTCCCCACGCCGCAGCGCTCAGCAAGCTCGGCCTCAAGAAGCTCGACGGCATCAACCGCGTCGTGCTCCGCCGCCCGAAGAACGTACGCCGGCTGTCTTTGCTCGCTCTCCCCGACGCGCGCTCACACGACCCGCCCCCGCAGGTCCTGTTCGTGATCAGCAACCCTGAGGTGTACAAGTCGCCCAACTCGGACTGCTACGTCGTCTTCGGCGAGGCCAAGATCGAGGACTCCGCCAACCAGGGCTTCGGTGCCCCGAGCGTCGGCCAGTCGGACGCGGCCGACCGCCAGGCCGCCGAGGTCGCGAGGAGCGCCGCGATCAAGAGCGCTGCCGCCGCTGCCGACGACGACGATGACGAGAACCCCGAGCAGGGCGACATCTCGAACGAGGACCTCGAGGTCGTCATTGGACAGGTGCGCGCGCCTTGCCTCGGGATCCTACACCCACGCGCTGACCACCGTTGCGCACTCCTTCCCTTTCTCTCGACACCAACTTCGCGTCGAATTGGCGCCCTTCCTCCTCCAGGCCGGCTGCACTCGTGCGAAGGGTGCGTCTTGCGCTCACTCGCCGCGTTCCGTTCAATATCCTGACCCGCCCGACCCGTAGCTATCCGGGCACTCAAGTCCACGGGCGGCGACATTGTCCAGGCCATCCTCGAGCTCGCATAATCGGTGCAAAACCAGTTTGCAGAGTGAACAAAACCTTGCTTGCAACAAGCGCTCTTCAAAGGACTCTGGATGCGTGCGACTTTGGGCGGCTTGAGCTCTGGATACTGGCCCGAACGAGAGCTCAGCGCCACAGCAGAAGTCTCCCAGAGAGAGTGTGCTGCATCATCATTAGTAGCGAACACTGTCGTGTTGATTTCGACGCGCGAACCTCGTGAGAGAGATCGCCGCGCAGAGCACGCGCAGGTTGTCCTCGGCCACTCTCCACTCGACACTGCTCTGTTCCACGCGCCTACTGTACCTCGCTTGCAGCTTTTCAGGCCCTAACCAGTCGCCCCCCATCCAGTCGATCAATCGAGGTCGCGCCGAGCCACCGCGCACAGCTCGACCCCTCTCGACCCACCTTCCCCGCGCATCGACCCCGACCCAGCGCCGACAGCGAGCCACTCGACGCTTCAGCCCACCTACCCGCCACCGCGAGACTGTGATCGGCGTCCTCGCGCGCTCCAGACACCCGCGCGGACCCAAAGTGAGCGCTGCTCGTCGTCGCCGCACGCGCACCTCGACTGACCGCGCACCTTCGTCGCGCCCGTGCTACAGTGACCGTGGTGGACAGAATGGACAATCCAGCATCAGAGCTCGACCGCCTCTGGGCGCTGCTGTCGGAGCTCAGCGCGCAGTTGACGCACAACCGTCAGATGACGGAGGATCTCCATCGGCGGGCAGAGGAGCTCAAGGTGCGCTAGGCCTGGGGCGGGGTCTTCAGGTTGAACGGGAGCAGTGCTGATTGAGCTTCTGTGCGCGTGGGCAGACTCAGGCGATCCACACTCAAACGGGCTTCACCCTCCGGCGATTCAACACCGACGTCACCCAGGGTGCGTAGCAGCCCGTTAACGAGCTACTGGATGCTAGAGCTGATGCTCTGCGGTCGCGTGCGCAGAGGAGTTTGACTCGGAGCTCGAGAGGCTCAACGTCACGCTCGTGCTGGAGAACCAGGGGCTGCAGCAGGAGAACCGCCAGCTGTCCGTGTTGCTCAAGGACTACGAGGGCACACTCGAGACTGTCATGGGCAAGTTCCGAGCTCACGCTGTACGTGCCGGTCCTGTGTAACCTCCCGACGACGCGCGCACGAGAGCTGACCCGCCGCGGACGCAGTACTCGACACAACAACACCACCTCGACCTCGTGCGGCACTACGAAAACATTCTTCTCTCGCTCCCGAACCAGTCGACCGACTCGCCCGACTCGCCAACAGGCGCCACGATCGACCCGCTGCACCTCTCCCTATCGCTGTCGCATCTCGCGTCGCTCATCCGCAAAGCGCTGCGCTCGTTGCAGGGCGAAGACCCAGAAGACACGACCTCGCCACTGATCTTCCCCGCGTCGTCGTCGGCACCGTCAGACGCGTTCGCGTCGCTTGCCGCGTTCCTCCCGCCGTCGGCGCCGCGACCGGCCCGCGACGAGTCCGAGGGCGGCTACATCGGCCGATCCGCCTCGACCGCGCCACACCACATTCCCACTACGTCGACCTCGTCGCTCGTCTCGAGCCCGCCGAAACCGGGCGCACTCCCGCTGCCCAAGGAAGACGCCGTCGAGATCAAGATGAAGGAGCAGGGCCTCGGCCCCGTCGACGAGGCGCTCGAGCGCGAGATTGAGCTCGAAGCATTGCGGAGGGAAAACGAGGAGCTGCGACGGCTGCTGGGCATCAGTGGGCTGGACGAGCCCGAGGCGGTGTGAGCGCGAGCGGCGGCGTGGCGGCGCGGGACTTGTGGAATCGGTTCCTTCCTCTGTGGCATCACTCTCATCTGGAATGACTTTTTTGACGAACGCTTGTGCTGACCGTCATCACGGCTTCAGGCTTTACCTGTCCCCGCGTCAATCGGCCATTGCCACCGTCGCTCACTTATCTCCACCCGATGTCAGCGCCTCACGAATAATCCGCGCACTCCGGAAAGACGCACGTCGAACAGGAGTTGCTGCACCAGCCGCCTTGAGCCGCCCCGACTTGGCTTCGAGAGCTGGCAAACGGACCTCCCTGCCGCCAGAGCAAGCCAGAGGGGGTGCGTCGCCGTGCGCACCTGAATCACCTAGTCGGCCCGGAAGGTCCGACTAACCTGTGCTCAGCACTTTTTTTACCAACAATCAGAATGGTGCAGTCAAGCACTTCGGCGCCCCGCTCGACAATGGCGCTCGCCGGAGTCCGCAGTGATTCGCCTCCCGAGTCCGCTCTTTTCGGTTCGTTCCGACGAGTGAGTCGAGTCTCTAGCCTCCTGATGAAAATCGGAGGCGTGTGCACGTCAAACTCGCAAAGCAGGAGGAGAGCTCTCCGAGTGTCATCAAGGCTTGGACCACCTCGACCCCTTCGGACGCCGACGGGAGGAGACGCCTCATCCGCGCAGTATCTCTCTTGGTTCGCTTCCGTCAATCATCTGCCCGAGCCCATCAGAACGGGTTTTCGTCTCGGCAGCTCTCCACCGGCCCAGCATGTCCTTCCCACCGCCCAACCCGAACCGCCAGAACAGCGCTCCGTACACCAAGTCGCCGTCGCCCCTGTCCGGTGCTGGAGGAGGGCTTGCAGCCTCACCGTCCCCAACTCCCTACCCGCCTGGTGCACCTTCGTTCCCCTCCACGCCATCGTTCCAGTCTTACTCGTCCTACAACGGAAATTACGCTTCGGTCGACCTCGACGCCGACGAGAACGCGCCGCTCTCCGCCAACGCCGCCCCTCTCAGCGGAAACCCGATGTCGAACCAGCAGCAGTTCTACCCGTCCCAGTCGAACCCCGTGCCGGACTTCATGCGGTCGGACCCATACGGGCGGCGGCCGATAGCTCAGCGCCAGACTTCGCAGACCTCACAAGCGAGCGAGGCGGAGTGGCGCCAGCGGGCGGGCGCAGTCAAGAGGGGTGTTACCCGCAAGGTCAAGCTGACCCGGGGAAACTTCATTGCCGTGAGCATCAGATGTGCTTCGGGGCGATGCCGTGGGCGTACGACTTGCTGAGGTTTGCCTGCAGAACTACGCGGTCCCGCCCGCCATCGTCAACTCCATTGAGGCTCAGTACAAGGACTCCAGTGCGCGCTCTGGACACCCCGAAGAGTTCACTCACCTTCGGTAAGCGTGTGGAGCGCTTGCGCTTCACCTCCTCCCGCTCCCCGCTGACGGACCCTCCGCGGACAAGGTACACGGCCGCCACGGTCGATCCCAACTCCTTTCTACCTTCAGATGGATGGAACTTGCGTCAAACCCTCTGGGGTCGTGAGACGGAGCTCCTGATTGCCATCACCAGCTGTCAGTCACCGCGCCTACTAAGCTTACTCGTCGCTGGCGACCGCAGGCTGATTCAATGAGGCGTACCCAGACAATGAGGACAAGAATCTCTACTCTCGTACTCTTCATTCCGTCATGACCAATGTACGTGCTGTGCCCGTTCGCATGTTTTCGATCAATGCTGACCCAGTCTCCTCACGGTGGCGTCGTAGGTCCGCGACATCGTCAAGTCGCACAGCAAGTTCTGGCGGCGCGGAACAGAGGAGGGCAAGGGAAGCTGGGAGAAGATTGTCGTCGTGCTTGTCGCCGACGGCATCGACCCGTGTGCGAAGGTGAGACCCGCTCCCAAGGATTCGCCGCGGAGTGCATGAGCTAAACGACTTCGCAGGATACGCTCGACCTGCTGGCCACGGTCGGAGTGTGAGTGCGTGTTAATTTTGACTAGATACACCGGGCTGATCACGTCGACTACAGATACCAAGACAGTCTGTCGGCCTGACTCGATAAGGCTGGGTTCTCGCTGACTCCCGCGCTGTCCAGACATCATGAAGAGGGCAATTGACGGCAAAGACACTGTCGGTAGGTGACAGCAGAGAGAAGTTAGCAAACTCTAAGTCTGACCTGAATCGTGTGCAGCTCATATCTTCGAGGTTCGAACGACCAGCTTCCTGCGCCGCTCTGATCGACCCGCTCACCAACATCATTTCCAGTACACGACCCAACTGTCCGTCGACACCCACCCATCTCTGATTGTGCCTACGGCTCAGAACGACAAGCACAACCTGGTGCCCGTCCAATTCGTCTTCTGGTACGCCGATGCTTCGGGTTAGGAGAGCCAGCGCTAACGGCGGCGTCCCCCAGCCTCAAGCAAAAGAACGCGAAGAAGATCAACAGCCACCGCTGGGTGTGTGCACTAGCACAGCTCTTTAATTCTCTCGGATCGATGCTGAGACCCGCTCCATAGGTCTTCAATGCCTTCGCCACCCAGCTCAACCCCGAGGTGTGTATCCTTATCGACGCGGGAACCAAGCCAGGGAAGCTTTCGCTCTACGAGCTTTGGGTACGTCCGCCGTACAATTTCGCATGTCTTTGGCTCCCAGTGCTCACCGTTAAATTCCAGAGCGCGTTCTACAACAACAAGAACGTTGGTGGCGCCTGTGGTACGGTGCTCTTCAGCTTCGCACGACCCGATCGTTGACGTCTATGTATTCAGGCGAGATCTACTGCATGCTTGAAGGAGGGAAGAAGCTCATCAACCCACTAGTGGCCGCTCAAAACTTCGTAAGTAGCATCGTTAACAGGAAGTGGCGGCGCTCGTGGCCTACACTGACCCCTTGCCGCAGGAGTGTGAGCTCTAACAATGGGTGCCTTAATTTCCGCATACAGCGTCTGACCCCCCTACTACTTCAGACAAGATGAGTAACATTTTGGACAAGCCGCTCGAGAGCTCGTTCGGATAGTGAGCACACCAAACCCTCGAAGCAGCCAGGACAATGCTCACGTCCCCACCCAGTGTATCCGTGCTCCCCGGAGCTTTCTCGTGAGTTTCTGAAGAGCAAATTGGAGCGACCTTCGAGCTGATGCAGGCTGCAGCGCCTACCGGTGGCGTGCACTTGCCGGCCGACCGCTCTCCCAGTAGTACTTCGGCTTCGTCTCCCACGCACCATCGCCAGCTGACATACTTTAATCTGCAGCTTCCATGGTGACGGAACTAACCCTGTTGACCCTGACAAGGGAACCTCCAACATGTCCATCTTCGCAAAGGTTTGTGGTCTCAAAAATTGACGGCCACATTGCGCTTACCCTGCCGGATTCAAAGAACATGTACTTGGCTGAGGACCGAATCTTGTGCTTCGAGCTGGTTTCCAAGGCGAATGCAAGCTGGCTCTTGACTTGTGAGCTCACCCCTCCCGATGATGGGCGACTACTGGTGCTGACACGCGGAGGTCCCAGACGTCAAAGCTGCGTGAGCCTGCCTGCTATTCCCACCTTAGGTAGCATGATTTCTGATGCAGGGAGCTTTACAGAAAGGGAGAGACGGACGTCCCGGAAGGGGCTGCCGAGTTCATCTCGCAGCGTCGGCGCTGGCTCAACGGGTCGATGGTCAGTCACGCTTTCAGTGCAGATTCTCGCCAACGCTCACGACATCCCCAGGCGGCCTCGGTTTACAGCATGATGCACTTCTACCGGATGTACCGCAGCAACCATAACATTGTCCGGTGAGTCGCCTCTGAACGGCCGGGTGTGACCTGGCGCTGACCCAATCTCAACGCATAGGATGTTCATGCTTCACATCCAGTTCATGTAAGCTTACCGTGAGCTTTCAAAAAAAAATCAGCGCTAATAGCCCTCGTTGCTTGGCCCTTCAGCTTCAACTTCGTTGGATTGATCATGACTTGGTAGGCTGGTCATCCCTCCTTTGCAGAGCGGCGCTGATGCCACCGGTTCCAACTGCTCGGCTGGCAGGTTCAGCTTAGCCAAGTGAGTTGCCGGTCAACACTCGTCTGCTCAACCCGATATTGACCAACGGTTCCTATCAAGCTTGTGGCTCTGCTTCTCAATCATCATCAAGCTTGTCCCGGACTCGACCAAGATCAACATCTTTGGGACAGCAGAGATTACTCACTGGGTGAGTGCTAGTCACCCACCGAGTCGAAGCAAAGCGCTGACCTGCTCCGGTGGCGAACAGGTCAACCTAGCATTCGTGAGGAGCTTGCACACTCTGCTTGACGCAAACACGGCTTTAAAAATCATTTAATCACACAGCAATGGGTGTACGTTGCTTTCATCGTGATCCAGTTCGTCCTCGCACTCGGCAACCGCCCGAAGGGCGAGGTCGCAACATACGTGGTCTCGTTCGTCGTTTTCGGGTTCTTTGCATATTACTTGCTAGTATGTGCCGTGATTCTGACCATCCGAGCCTTCACTGTACGGCCCTCGAGTTCATCTGCCGAAGCATCGCCCGAGCTCACCCACCATCGCAGGCCATTTCGTTCACGGACGCATCAACGATCGCCGAGAAAGTGAAGGTCTTGATAAGTGGTACAAACGGAGTTCTTCTCGCGGCACTGCTGAGCACATATGGGCTATGTGCGTGGCTCCCCTTCCTGACGGATTCGCAGGCTGACCCCTCACTCGGTGCAGACGTCGTTTCTTCCATCTTGTATCTCGATCCATGGCACCTCATCACTTCCTTCCCGGCCTACATCGTACGTGCAAGATCGGCTCCAACAAAGGCCTCCGTACTCTTGCTGGCTCGCCTGCCGTGCTCTTGCTGACTCGCCTGCCTCCGCACAGGCTGTCGCGCCATCCATGACGAACATCTTGACCGTCTACTCGTTCTGGTAAGACATTCAGACGTACAGTTGGGATCAAACTAAATCTGTGTTTCATAGTAACCTGCAGTGAGGATCAAACAAAATCTCGTTTCTTAGCCACTGTTTACTGATATGGATATGATAACTCTTCCTCACAGTGATGTGTCGTGGGGAACTAAGGTTTGAACTGGTGGTCCACTGAACATTGTACGCTCCGCTCATGCCGAATCATCTCAAAGGGAAGCGACAAAGGTGCGAACCGGCGGCGCACCGAACATTGCACGCTCCGCTATTAACAGTTCATCTTGAACAGCCGACGCACTTCCTTCGGTTTCGTCTGGCAAGGAAGGGGGAGGAGTCATCGAGGAAGTGCAGAAATCAGCGGCGGATCTTGACGCCGCATTCAAGGAGACAGTGCGTCGCTTGCTCGGGCTTGCGACGAAGCACAGTCAACTAACCTGAGGTTTGTGCAGGTCCGAAAAGCTCTCACCCCTACCGTGTCAGTGGAGGCATACGAGAAGCCATCACAGGAGGACGAGAATAAGGTTCGTGGGCAGCCCGACGCGAGCGCGATGCGGAACATGCTGACTCGGACTCGCACAGACTTTCCGCACTCGCCTCGTTTCAGTTTGGATCATCACCAATGGTGCTCTCTGTGTGGCAATACAAAACGCCGTAAGTGTCTGTTGGTGTGACTGGCGCAGAGTGCGCGGATGACGACGGCCCATTGATGCCCTTACAAAGAACGGGCTGAACACCACGGAGGCTCAAGTTCAGAAGAAGACCAACTTGTACTTCAAAGTGATCCTCTGGTGAGTGATGATGGGCTCGTGCGACGGAACGTAGGCTGACGGGGTGATCTTCGCAGGACCACCGCCGGACTGTCGTTGATCCGCTTCCTCGGATGCGTCTGGTTTTGGTGAGACTTCTTTCCAGTGTTTAATTTGGTTACTTCTGAAGCCCAAACCCCTGCAGGATCATGATGATGGTCACCCGTTGTTTCCGAAAGACGTAGCGATGGGGGCGAGCGCGTGAAGTGCGTGCTTCGCACTGGGTAGCAGTGTGACGGGCTTGAACAGACACTCTTTGCGTGCTCGGAAACAAAATCCAGTCGAGAACAAAGCGGAAACTACCGAAATCATCTCTTGATTTGCCTCGCAGCCTCAACTCCGAGCCTCGTCGCCACCTCGAGCAACGCCGCGGTCTGCGAGGCGCTCAAGTCACCCTCGGCGGCCCTTTCCCGACAGTACTTCCAGACCAGTCCTTGAGAAACCTCTGGCCATTTGGCCACTGCCACGTCCAGCGCCGCTAGTCGAAGCTCGGGGTAGCACTCGACCGTGGAGGACAGGAGCTCGAAGAGGACGTTCCGTGCCGACAGTTGGATGTGAAAAGATGCCAGCGCAAGGGCTTGGAGGGAGGGAATCATGAGTTGGTCGGCAATGAGATAGATGGATTTCGGGGAGACGGGTTCGGGCTTGTCGGTAGGCGCGGTGGGTCGGTCCGTCGGCCAAGCATCTTTGAACGGACCCGGCGGGGTTTTGACGGGAAGTTTTGAGCCACGGCGGTGAGGAGGAGTGTGGGAGGGGTTGTTGACCACGTTGGTTGAGGACAGCCTTGGAAAGATGGGCGCAGCGCCGACGAGCACGTTCGATCGCAGCCTTGCGAAGGAGATGTGACCGGTCGAAAGATAGCACAGAAGGGCGCGATAGGTCGTGTAGGGACAGTCCTTGATGACTAGAGTTTTGATCAGGATGGGCTGAGCCCTCGGAGGTGTCTTTTGAGGGTGTGAGGTGTCGTCGTCCGAGTCGTCCTCGCGAAACTGACGCTCATTGTCGCTCGAGGGTACGGTGCACGGGATCAGATGCGGCGCAAATCCACCTTGACTCTCGGAAAATCCACCGTCGAGAATGCTCGTAAAGTAGCTCGAGTGCTTCTTCAATGTCGTCGAGTTGGCCCAGAGGCAGCGCGGCGAGTGTGGCGGGTCGGGGAACAGGAATTGAACGTCGTTCGACGAGTAGTGATCTATGCTCTCTGCGAGGTGGGATGTGAGACCGAGCAAAGTACGTCGCAAACCACTAACCTGTAGCGGCAAGTACGGCTCGGGTGGTGGCGCTCGGCTCGGAGCTCATGGCAGCGACTGGTTCCCGTGCAGAGTGTGTGTCGGGAGCGTGCGGGTGGCACTGTTTGCTGTTTCGATCGGATCGCGGCGTGCGAGCCGAGTCCAGCTGTCGACTCGTTGTGGTCAGAGCCGAGGCTGAGGCGGCGGCGTGAGCCTGAGCCGAGCTCCTTTGCGGTCTGCGTGCGACTTGCATCCTTGCCTTCGCCATCGCGCCCGATCTCAACCTCAGCGGCTTTTCTACACGGGGATGCAGGTCCTACGGTCGTCCCAGTCCAGCCTGCGCGCACCCTTTGCTCCCACGATCCCGATCCGCGCGCACACGACCCGCCCGTTCAGCTCGGGATCGGTAGCTCGGGCGCGCCCCAGCTCCGAGGATCACTACGACATCCTCGGCGTCTCCCGCACTGCATCCAAGAACGAGATCAGGGACAAGTTCTACGAGGTCAGTCTTTGCGCCGCGACGCCTGACTCCGAGCTCACTGTCGCCTCATCAGCTCTCGCGCAAATACCACCCAGACGCACCGTCGACATCGACCTCTGAATCGATCGAATCTCGCACCTCCCGCTTCCAGACGATCTCGCAGTCCTACCACGTCCTCTCGGACGACGTCCTGCGCCGCTCGTTCGACCAGTCGTCGACCGGCTCCTCCTACGTGCGCCCGTCCTACACCGCCGCGCAGAACCAGAGCGGGTTCGGGGGTGGGTCTGCGGCAGCGTGGAGCACGACCGCGAACGAGAACAACGCGCGTCGCGATCGGGCCAACTACGCGTGGGCGCACCCGACGCGACGGAGAGGACCCACGGCCGCCGAGGCGGGCGCCGCGAGACCCGATCCGTTCGAGACGGACGAGTTTGGGCGCGTCCCGATGAACGACCACTTTGTGCGATTCGCCGCGCGGGAAGCACGGTCGCGAGCGCGCGCCGCCAAGTTTGGGAGCTCGCGCAAGGGCTTCTCGAGCGGGACGGACAGTTTCGGAGCAAAGGCAGAGGTGCGTACTTTTGCTTCAGCTGGTTGTTGCCACCAGCTGTGGAGCGGTGCTGACGGTTGTATCGTGGCTTCGCAGGAGGAGAGCAGGTTGATCAACGACAGCGCGGTCGCGAGGTCGAGCCAGGTCTGTCTGCTGATTTCGACCGTCTCTTCAGATCGGAAGAGCACACGTCTGAACTCCAGTCACCCGTTAGATCTCGT
>ERZ1463038.521-NODE-521-length-13379-cov-13.236641_pt1 | contig 13379 bp, 24 predicted proteins | sample MGYA00564479_ERZ1463038 | MGnify/ENA primary metagenome ERZ1463038 (study PRJEB39244, sample SAMEA3635134) | Helicobacter pylori | study: EMG produced TPA metagenomics assembly of PRJEB11511 data set (Assembly of a 5300-year-old Helicobacter pylori...
CTGGAGTTCAGACGTGTGCTCTTCCGATCTCCGTCGACGAGGGCACCGCGGCCGAGCAGGTCGCCAGGCGCGTCATCGACGTCGCCGTCGGTGTCTGGAGCGAGGACAAGGCGCGCAACAAGCGTATCGGCGACAACGGCGCCGCCTGGATCCTCGAGAAGCTCGAGCGCGAGGGCACCATCAAGGCCGGCGACAAGATCTCTGTCTTGACCGTCTGCAACACGGGCTCGTTGGCGACTTCCGTGCGTCGGTCTGGACTTCCTGGGCGAGCTGGGAGCTGATGGAGTGGTGCGCAGGGCTACGGAACGGCACTCGGCGTGATTGCGTCGCTGCAGGCGCAGGGCCGTCTCGAGCACGCGTACTACGCCCAAACGGGTCCGTACCAGCAGGGTGCCCGCCTCACGAGCATGGAGCTCGCGAGTCTGGGCACGAACAACACGATGGTCTGCGACACGGCCATCGGTGCGCTCATCGCGGAGAAGCGCGTCCACCTCTTTGTCGCCGGCGCCGACCGGTTCGTCTCCTTCCCTTCCCAGAGTTGTCTGACCTTGTATCTGACATATTTCTTGCTCAGCATCGCCGCCAACGGCGACACCGCCAACAAGATCTCGACGTACCAGATCTCGCTCCTGTGCTCCTCGCCGCACCCCTTCTCGCCGAACCCGCCGATCCCAGTCCTCATCGCCGCCCCAGTCACCACTCTCGACCTCAACATGGCCTCCGGCCGCTCCATCGTCATCGAGCAGCGCCCCTCGTGGGAGGCGTGCACCGTCCGCGGCCGCGTCGTCAACGTCGACGCCATGGCCCGCTCCGGCGGCGTCGTTGACGAGGCGGCGAAGGAGGTTGACGTGCGGACCGTCTTGGTTACACCTCCGAACACGAGGGCGTGGAACCCGGCATTCGATGTCACGCCCGCGAGTCTGATCGAGGGGATCGTGACTGAGGTTGGAGTTGCGAAGCGGGTGGCGGGTGGCGAGTACGACCTGAAGAGCTTTGTGGCCAAAGGAGGAAACTAAAGGGAATGCGTTCTGAATATGCTTGAACCTCGAGTGCCTCACCGGGGTCCGTTTGGCTGTCTCGCTCGGAGGCGAGTTTGGCAAGGTGCGGACAGCGGCGCGGTTTCGACGGAGCACGGCTTCTTCTAAGAGCAAAAGGTTGGTAAAATTGCTCACTTAGCTTGCCGTTAATGTATTCTTTTCTGCAGAGAAGGCTGAGGAGGCCCACAAAAGCAAGCACAAAGCATTCGAAACCGCTTGGAGGGACCAGGAGCAGACCGGTACCGAAGTTGTTGCCTCGAGCCAAATCTTCGTGACCACGTGAAGGCTACGTACTATGGCAACAGTATTTTAGGATTAAAAGACCCCCTCTATCGTATCCTGAACTCGACCGGATCGTCGCAGCGCCCGCCCCCGTCGCTCACTCGTCTGCGAAGCTGACCTCGCCACCGATCCAAGCCTCGACAGTCACACCGCGCTCCCCTTTGACTTTCCGGAGAACGTAGCGTTCCAAGTCATAGTTGGCGTACATGGCCTGAATGAAAAAGCAGCTGGCGTTCAGTACACATGCGCTTTTTCTGCGAAGCGAGGGGCTTACGGCGGCAAGACGCATCGCGTCGACGTGCTTTTGGCCACTGCTAGCCTTGACAGCATGTGATCGAGACATCCAAATGCAAGTTGCGAGGTCTGTGAGGGGTTCAAAATGGCGAATCAGCTCCACCGTTTCCAATCCTCCACACCGAGCCTCTTGCCGAAAAGGCGGACTCACTCGACCCGGCAGCGTTGGGCACCCCGTACCAGTACGCCAAAAGTCCTCCTGCCGTAACTGCCTCCTCGTGTGCTGCTCGGTCTGCTTCGTACAGATCCCGCGAGGGCGAGTCCGCCGCTCGTGTGCTGCGGAACGCAACGATGTACCTGCGACACGACGTTAGCGGTCACCTCCTGCTGCCTTAAAGGGGCATCCAACACGCACCACTCCCTTTCTACCTCCTCTGGCAGCTCTAGCCCGCCCCAGTTGAACGCCTCGTCGTACGGCGCGTACGCGTAGTCCGTCGTCGTCGGCTGGAACGCGTGCAAGGCGTAGTGGAGTGCGACGCTCGCTTCGTCGACTCTGGGCAGTCGGGAGGTTGTGAATCCGACAGTGGGTTTCTCGAACGAGAAGGGCTTTGTGTTCTCGAGCGGCGGCGTTTGTGAGGGGAGGAGGCTGAGAAGCGGCGGAAGGTAAAGGAGCTCCGGCGGAGGCACGACTGGGCGGAGGTCTGGCATGGACCTGAGAGATCGCTTGGGGTGAACAAAGGTGGGAGATCCCGGCATGTCGGCCTTGAACGCTGGGCACGCGCCTCCAGAAGACGACGAGGCGTGTGGGCAGCCCGCAGGTTGGCGCGTCGCGATAAGGGCGCTCATCGGGGTTGCGTAGTCGGTCGCGGCGGCGTGAGAGTGGGTCGAAGAGTGTGAAGATGAGTGGACTGCAAGCGCAATGTGGCGGAGCAAAGTTGGAATCCGACGAGGCGAAGGCGCGATCTTTGCGTCTTCCGCGCTTCGGCCGGGTTTTTGTGATCCAAGCTCAAGCTGATAGCGTTTTCATGCATTGTTTCAGAGTCGCTCCGTACGAGGATGCGACTCGAGTAACGCAGACGATAACGAAACGTAACGAGACCATCAGTGCGGCAGCGAAACGACATGCGAGCCGGAGTCCGGGCCCGGCTCGCAGTGGCGTCACAATTGCGACATAGACGTTCAATCTGTCGTGCTGCCGGTCATCTTCAGACAACAAGCATCCCACAATACCCGTAGCGCTTATTCGAGAAGCTTCATTGCTCCCCAGGCCGCATGTCACCGCTTCGCGTTTGCGAGCCCTCATCAGATTCAAAGTCCAACGCATCCAGCTCGCTTGTGGGCGTCTCGAACGCCCTAGACGAACTCGGCACCGGGCTCGCTCTTTCAGAGCTCTGCAGTGATCCCGGTTCTCGATCCCTCAAGATCTCGCCTGCCCCGGGTGGCGGGTGATGCTCCACGTAGCCGACAACAAATGTGCCTCTAGGAGACGCGTGCGCGCTTCCGGATGGCGAACCCCAAGGCTGCGGTGGAAGAACTCCGAGCTCTTCTGAACCGTCGCCGTACGACGAAAGTCGGCCTGTCGTGGGGGAGTAGTCGATCTTCTCGCTCAGTCGTGGCTCGCGACCGTTCCGTCGCCGATCCTCCTCTTGAACCTCGCCTTCTTCATACACCGACTCGCCCGATCTGAAAAAAGTCGGAAGCTCGCTGATGGTGGGTTTGGGAAGCGTACGGCCGCTGTCCGTGGTGATCTGGTCCATGGCGGATGTCAGTGACTTTCGAATGGCGGGGTAGGGTGTCGCGCGCACGTAGAAAAGTATGGAGGCGTTTGCGAGAGTATCTAGAGTACAAGCTGCGAGACAAACCCACGAAAGTTCTCGTCCATGCTGTGGCATAGGCATATCAGCTTCAGAGTCGTTTCGTGACCAAGGGGATAGAGTGCGAACCAAAAGTGCGCTGGAGCCGATAATCTGTGTCAGTCGGACTGATATGAGTGTGCCCGACTCCACTCACATTACGAGTAGGTTAGAGACTGAGCAAACACAAGAAACGACCGCCGCGATCAAGGACTTGATCGCGAGTGTTCTGATTCGTGGGTTCTTGATCCACTGCCCCCTCAACAAGGGTACAGCAAATATCAAGGAGAAGTAGATATCAATGAAGATGTCGAGTGCTGCGGCCGAAAATGCTGAGGACGAGTGCGGGAATCAGTCAGTGCCGTGCGAACCCTGTCTTCAGCGACTTACTGGCGCGATGATCAAGCTGGTACACACACGATCCATCTGAGCTCCGAATGTGCGCGCTGTTTTGTGCCTGTCGTGTCGTAAGTACCCGGTCATATGCAAGTCGAAGCAAGTCACTCTCACCGTGAGCTAAGGCGATGGAGCGGTCAGTGCCGGGGCCCACTCTGAGCTTGGACGCACTTACGAACACGATAAACACGACTAGCCATCCCGTTGCGAAAAAAAGATTGCTGATGTAAAGCTTACTCCGCCGCCGAGGACGACCTCCGCTGTGCACGGTGTGAACTGCGAGAGATATCAGCGAGGGCAGATTCTGACGAGCCCGAGAGACGTACTCCGTTCGATTAAGAAGAATGTAATAAAAAGCTTGGTGAAGGCATAGAAGGAAACTAGACACCAGTATTTGCTCAGCCTGGACCTCCAAGCACGATCAGGAGGACGGCATTACTGCAAAGGTACACCCCGACCGAACACGACTAAAAGCAGTGTCGTTAGCACAAGTGTAAGATCCAGAGGTATTGAAGGTATTACCGAAGCTGAATGTGATGTCCCTACGCCGACTGGAAGCAGCACATCAGCTTGTGCACGCAGGAGCCTCACAGTGCTGCCCCCCAATGCCTACGGGTCAAGAGCGCCGCGACGTAGACAAAGACAAATCTAAGACAAGTCTAAGCATACTACTCTAGCTGAACAGACTGAGGAACTCACGAATCTGCTAGGATGAAAACGATTGCCAGGCGGGCCGCCGAGATCCCTCGCCACTCCCCCCACTTTGGCACGCGACGCATGAGCATGCTGGTGAGGCCGCATAGGCCCAGTAGATACAAGGTGCACACTACGGGCTGGGCCCAGCTGGTGGTGTACACGTCCGAGGCGAAGTGCCCCAGTTTCTCCATGGTGTGCGAGCCGTCAGGCGCGCAAAGGACGATGCGATCAGGCGAAGCGGCAAGCGAGATAGTGTGTTCGACGATGGTGCGGGTGACTGTGTGTGTGTGAAGGCCCGAAGGATCTAAGTCGCTCGCGTGCTGGTGCAGTAGCGAACCAAGCCGGTACGCGACGGCGGGCGAAGCGGTGCAGGTGGATTCAGTCAAAGAGCTGGCCAGCGCATGAAAGATACGAGCATGGGGAGGCGAGATTGCAAGGCACGAGCCACGCGAGTTTGATCGCTCTCCTGGAGCCATGGCGGGTGGACCGGTTTCGGAGCATCTGCGAGCCCTGTCGAGGATCGTCCCATTAAGAAGCTTTTTAGAAGCCCATGAAGAAGAGCTGGGAATGTCATAGATCATATTGACGTACTCAGGCCGCAATGAAACCACTCATCAGCTTTCAGAAGGTCAGCTGGACAGTTCCCGATCATAAGGCCGAGTCGGACTTTGAACACTTAAGGCTCTCTCTGCGACCCAACGGCTAGCTAGGGAATGTGGTGAGGCGATTTGACAGCAGACTTTGCCTAGGTACAACTTCTGTGGATTCACGCAAAGGCGAGCCGTGATGCGAGGGGACAAGAGGGAGCTCCTCGATGGCCACCGCCGGCTGCTACCGGATATCGACGCGGATATCTCCTCCTTTCGTCGCTTTGATCGTCCTTGCGTCGACCTCGCGCATCGGAGCCGGGACTGAGGTCGACGCTTGGGCGACGGCGGAGACGAACCACTGCTTGCTCTCCGTCGGTGGCGGGATCCGCGACATGATCTCCTCGAGGTCCGCGTGAAGCACGCCTCCACAGAGCAGGTCGAGGTCGATGTCGTTCTGATTGACCGAATTAGCATCCAAAGAGCAGAGCTGTCGAGCGCATGAGTGCAGGCGCCCTCACCTCGTCCCATCCGAAGGGCTGAGAAAGTTCCTCCCCGGCCGCGAGGCTAAATATGATCGGTCAACTCTCCCGTTTCACACAATCCTAATACGAAGAAAGCTGCTCACAATCCGAGGAAGAGAAAGCTCGCGATCGTGAGGACTGGCACAGTGAACCAGCCCGCGACGCCAACGAGCTGAACGGGGAGCGCAAGGAGGTAGATCCAGACCTGCGGGAACCAGAACTCCGTCAGAGATGACTGTCAATCTAACTCAAAATAGAGGGACACCGTATGGCGCAGGTGCACGCTATAGACCACAGGAAGTGGGGTGGTCTGGAAGCGGAACGTCAGCCATCCGAAAGTCGCGCAGGATTATAGGGAACCGACAAGAATCTGCTCCATTGCTGCAAAATATTACATGTCAAACTCGGCTTTCCGTGACGGGGCGAAAAGTGACTTGCCGCCCAAGCAGTCCTCGAACGCCGCCAAGCAGCCAAACGCCGCTCCGACGACTGCTCCCGGCACCGATCCACGCCGGTCGAGGCAGGCGATGTACCCCGACATCTCGCCGACGATCAGTAGGGGCAAGTTCGCGATCTCGCCTGGTTTCTTGCCCTTGTGCGAGATGAGCGTGACCGGGTGATACTTGCGCACGGCTCCGAGCTCGCGGTGCTTCTGGGTTTTGATCTCCTTCGCGCGAGCTTTGGCGCGGCCGTCGTCTTCCTGAGACGGAGGGAACAGCCTGGGAAAGAGGTACGAGATGGTGGTGTAGCCAAAGATGAGGCTGCGCAGGACTTGCGGACCGGACTTCGATGGCGCGGTGGCGAGGTTGGTGTGCGCGGACGCGTCGCCACTTTTGCGGAGGGGTTGGGTGGGGGGACGCTTCGAGAACGTTCCGTACGCGCCGGCGGCGTGGACATGCGTGGTCGAAGTCCGTGGTGGGGTCCGCGGAGGCGAGGTGGGCGACGTCGGCGAGAAAGCGGCCGGCAGCGGCGTGCGCGTGCGCAGAGTCGAGCCGGTGGAGGGCGGAGTGGTCGGAAGCTTGTCGGCCGAGGTGGAAGGAGGTGTCGAGGGTGGCGTGTCGGCCGAGGCTTCGTGAAACTGCCAAGCGACAGTCAGTGCGACGTCGCACCGTTGCGAAGGGCCGCCGCTCACGACCGGGAGCCACGAGACGAGGAAGAACAGGTCCTCCCAGTAAATTCCATCCTCACCGCGAAGAGCATGCTTGGTCGAAACGGCGAACGCTTCGATGAGACCTGCAATAACGAATCAGCACCCTGGGGCCCCCGCGCCTCTCCGCACGACCCTCCAATTCACTGACCGATGAAGCGCCTCTTCTCAGCCTGAGCCATTTCTCGCTCGTCTTCCGTCTCCATCCCAGGTTCCGACTCAATGCGCTGAGGCACGTGGTCCCAGACAAGTCGTCCCAGCGTTCGCGACTGCCTGATGAGGTCCGTCCACCTCGCGCGCCCGGTGTTGAATCTGTCAAAGCCCTGGCTCGCCCTATACGAGATCCCGAAGCCTACAGAAAGATTTAGCTCATATTTGTCGAAAGCCCTCGACGCGAGCATCCGAGTCCGGAGCGCGCACCTACGACGAGTCCGAGTACTATTGACATCACATTGGGTACTTCGAGCGTGAACCTGGTGCACTCGTTGATGTACGTAATCACGGCGGCGAAAAGGGTGTCTGTGGAAAGTTGATGAGTACTGGGTCGGTCCGCGTCGTCAGGTGTAGCTCACGGAGTAGGACGGCTGGGTAGATGCGGTAGATGACCTGGCCGCGCCCAGGCCAGATCGAGGTCGTCGGGATGTCTGGATCTGCGGCATCTGACGCGTGGACAAAGATGCTTGGCGAACGCGCCGAGTGGAGGAACGGCCTGTGTTCTGCGTCGTCGTGCTCCGATTCCGAGTGCTCCGAGATGGCGTACGGGGACGTGTGGGGCGGACCGAGGAGAGATGTGGCTGAAGACGCCGCAGAGGTGACAATGTTCTGTCTCATCATGGTCGTGTGGTCGGAAGAGAAGGAGGAGCGTGCCAGTCCCGCGGGCCATAGTTCGCACTCGGACCCCTCCAGGGGGACTTAAGCTGCGTTGGCCGAGCAATCGGATCATTGCGGCGCTCCCCTGCTAGGTGATTCATAGTCACAGAAAACCGAGAGCGGGTGTTTACTATGTCTTCGCCTCGCCGCCAGTGCTGCGAAGAAGGAAGGGCGAATCTACAGCCGCGCGGTCCGACGCGCTTCGCACCTTTTCGTCAGGCAAGACTGCTGCAACAACTGCTCCAAAACAGCTTTCAAGAAGTATTGCGTCGAGCCAGCCTGTATTGCTCTTCCAGTCTGTCGAAATGCTCAGCTTCCAGTTCGTCCGACGGAGTCTAGCCAGCTCCTTGTGATATGCGATGTAATGAGCGATTGATCTACTGTGACACCCTTTGGTACTAATCTGAACCTAAACCCCAAGTATCTACCAGCCAGCGTCCTCCGGGCCGACCGCCGCAGCCACAGCCGACGCCATGTCGAGGTGGAACGTTGTCGTCAAAGGCGACACGATGGGGCCCTCGAGGTCGCCACCCTTGACGTCGTCGAACGACTGTCCCCCAGTTCCCTCAAGGTCGGACTCGAGTCCGTTTTGTGGGGTACCAGGGGGCGAACGGTGGCGCTGGAAGTGGCGGGCGACGGCGGGGTTGGTCTCGCCCGACACGACGGGGGCGACCTCGAGGGGGCGGTCACCGTTGAGGGCTTCACGGCCGAATCCACCCGCGAGAAGTGCACTAATGATTCAGAGAGTGAGCAAGAGTTGTTTGGACGGGGAAGCAGAAGCACGAACCGCTTGATCCACGGGGAGAGGATGGTGGCGAAGTGGAACGCGACCGGCTGGTCGGCGTAGCGCTCGAGCACCCGGCGAAGGTCGATGAGGTTTTGAACGGAAGTCGTGTCGACGTTCGACACTCCGCTGAAGTCGAAAATGACCGCGCGAAGGAGCGGCTTCGCGGCGTTCGCCTCGGCGCGGGTGAGGCCGTCGGCGCCGATGACCTCCTTCTTGGACCAGCGAGATGGGGCCGGGTCTGAGCGATTGATTTTAAGTTAGCACCGATGTTTTGACTTCGTAGAGTAGCAGACGACTTGCCGTTCCAGGGGCGGTCTCCAGCACGTCCGAGCGAGTAGTCTTGTCCTGCCCGAGTGTGCAGCTTCGCGTAGTCGAGAATGACATCGGCGTAGAACCTTGCAAAAAAATCGAGTGTAAGTGTTCATGATCCTGTCATCGACACTCTGATCCTGTCATCGACACTCAGATGCTCTCAGCGGCTTACGAAGCGTTGGGGTAGAGCTGTAGATGAGGAGACACCGTCAGGCTGCGCTAATTGACTTGCTAAAGAGACTGCTCACGAAGGCCTCATCAAACCGGTAGATGATGACACCGGGAGGAGGAGCATCGACGCGGATGTTGGGGTTGCGGATGCCGTCGGGCTGGCGCGGGACGTACACGTCGCGCGACGAGAGCGGGGCCGTGGTGCCTTCAACGTCGGCGTGGATGCGGACACGGCCGAGGAACTGGCCACGAGGGCGAGCAATACGGTACAGGAGCAAGGCAGCGGACGCTCCGACACTGTGAATGATGAGGCACGGGTCAGCTTTTGGGCGTCGCGGACCCTCCAGCCAGGATGCTTCGAAAGCTCGCATGAAATAGATGCGTACCTGGAATAGATGCCAATCTCGATCGAAGTGAACACAGTGATGATCACTGCACCCATGAAGATTACAGCCTCGATCGGCGACACCTTCCAGAAACCTGCGCGGATGCGAGAGGTCAGCGAGCAGTCGGGTGACACCAGCTCGCGACGTACCATAGACCTGACGAGGAGAGGCAATCAAATCTCCGACGGCGTGAATGATGACGGCCGAGAGACCGGCGTTGGGAATCCCTGCGAGAGAGGCAGTCAGCATCTCCTCTCGAGCAAGCAAACGAAGGAGTACTGACAGTAGAACGCTCCGGTAAGGGCATAAAGGGCAATGACGACGACGATTCCCGTGATCCATCCGGCGAGGGGAGTGCGGACTCCAGCCTTGGACTTGATGGCGGAACGCGAGAACGAGCCGGTGGCGGGGTAGGCGTTGAAGAGTGTGCCGATCGTGTTGGTGACTCCGATCGCGATGAGCTCCTGGTTCGGGTCGATCTTGTAGTTGTTGACACGGCCAAAACTCTTGGAGATGGCGATGCTGAGGAGGACACGAACGCCAGAGGCTGTGGGCAGTGACGGGGAGCGGGACGGGACGGAACGCACTGCTCGAGGAGCAAGATGATCGTGCTGACGGGGATGAGGGGTCCGAGTAGACTCATGAGCTTTCCGTCAATGTCCTTGGGCTTGCCCATGTGCTTGAAGCCTGAAAAGACAGTCAGTGAGCCGAGGAGCCAAGGCGCGGTGGGGAAGTGAACGAACCACTGGGGACAGTCTTGAGGACACTGATATCGTACTGCTTGATCGTCTTGTGGCGCAGATGGACCCACGCGAAGATTGTGAGGAAAATGATGACGAAGGCGGTGCGGAGCGTGTTGGCGAAGAACGCGGCACGCTTGATGAGCGGGTTGCGCGCGCGAGCCTCGATGCGGGTGAAGATGGCCCGGACAATGTAGAGGAAGAAGAGGCCCGAGAGACCAAAGGCGGCATCACGGGTAGTCGAAGGCAGGTACTTGAAGCTGTTGATGATGACCTTGTACGTCGCGCCGCGAGTGTTGAACTTTGTCGAGTAGCCCATCTACGGAAGCAAGGAAGCATCAGACGCCAGGTACGAGCTCCACATTTTCGCAAGCGGCTCACCAGGCCCGGAACCTGTCCAGCGATGATGGAGATGGCGCTTCCGGTCATGAACTGTGGGGGACAGAAATTAGTCCTCGGCAGGGCTGGAAGTCAGGGGGGAGGACTCACGCCAGCGACGGCGGGCATCGGAATGAACTCGACAATCCAACCAAGGCGCAATAAACCTGCAGCGCAACTGGTTCAGCCTTCACTCAGTCACCGCGCAGGCTGGATCCTCTTACCGATTGCCAAGACGATAAAGCCAGTGATGAAAGCAAGGGCGGTGGCGATAGTCGGGGCAGAGTAGGCAAGGCCACCCTCCTGGGCCTGGACGTGTGCGATGACCTTCGAGACCTCGAGCGACATGACGGCGACCGGTCCGATCGTCACGTCCTTGGAGGTGGCGAAAATGGCGTAGATCATCACACCGACAAAGCTCGAGTACAGGCCGTCTGCGAGAGAAGGAAAACGTGAGCCGGGGCTGGTGTAAAGGCTCGAGCGCGACGCACATTCAACTGGGAGTGTCGCGATCTGGCAGCGAGGGCGCGTCGACGTCAGCTCCGCGGACTTCTGACTTGTGCGCTCAAAGGCCAGCTGAACCAGACTGGAGACTCACCTTGGCGTAACTCATACCTTGAGAGGTGGGAGCACGTTAGGAGTGTGAGACGGAGGGCATGGGAAAGCCAGGACGCACTTTGAGGCACGACAACCATGCCCACGGTCAGACCAGCGATCAGGTCTCCAATGGCCCATTGAAGGTTGTAGGACAGAATCCACTTTGTAAACGGGAAGAGCCTGTGCGTGACAAGAGCAAGGGGTGGGTCGCTGTCAGCTCGAGCCTCAAGCACCGCTGCGGGTAGCCGCAACGCAGAAATCGCTCGCACCTGTCGAGGTAGTGCAGGGTCTGAGAAGCGATAATGCACGTTAGTCGTGCGATCCAGGACTTCGATCCCTTATCAAGCGACGTACGGCCTGAGGAATCCCCTCCGCTGCAGACGCGACGGTGTGCACGCTGGAGGCCGCGGCGTCGACCTCGGGGTCGTCTGCGGGGCGGGGAAGCGAGGCGGAGCAGGTGGAGCGAAGGTGGAGGGGAAGAGAGAGCGCAATAAGTCAGTACGGGGAGGTCGTGTGCACCGTCAACTGCGTCGCCAAACTCACACCCGATCCAGTCCTGAGCCTTCTGTTTGAACGAGCGAGTCGTCATCTTAGCGAGATGGTGGTCGAGGCGGTGGCGGGAGTGAGTGAGAATGTGGAAGCAAGAGGTGCGCTTGAACAGATGCCATATTATTAGCAGCAGGGGTAAGGCGATTCTGTCCTGGTGAAGGCGTGATTCTCGCCGTGGTGTGCGAACGCGGGGGGCGGGGGGTGACCGGGGCCCAGACCCGCGTCTCATCTTGCGACCTGCCCTCCGGGAGCCGGTTCTCGATCATGGGTGAGAGGATCTACGCGATGGTGTCAACTCGATGTCCCGATGCATACTTATTTCTGGACACTCCCGAGGGAGAATCGGACGCGCACGTCTTGGCATGTGCAAGCGGAGGAGGTTCGATTCAGACAGAACGAGTGCGAGATAGGTACACACAGCCAGCACAGTCCACAGGTGCACACCAGTCGATGTATTTATTTTCCTGCCTTGTTACACAGTGCAGCAAGGTGATCAAGTCCGATGCGACAGTCGGACTCCGGCCGCCGCGAGCGACGCGTGCAAGACACGCAGACACGCCGGCGTCGCGCGTCTTTCACCAGGCCCCGACCTGACGTGATGCAGTACGGTTGGGTATTCGATTGTGCTAGAGTAAGCAAACGGGGGGGATGTAGGTACACTGTAAGCAGAACGTGCGCTGGAAGGCGGGGGACCGGCCCCGTTCAGGCTGGCACGGCGGGTGCGCCTCCGCGTTTGCGCTCCTTGTACCTCCTCAGCTCATCCTCGACCTCCTTCTCCTCGCGCTCCTCCTCCTCTCGAGCCCTCGCAATCTATTTCGCGAAGGAAACGAAATCAATAATCGGGGCCGAGACGCGCGCGAAACAGACCACAGCAAACAGGAGACGCACCTCGCGCTCCTCGTCCTCGGACGTCTCGGTGAAGCGGCCCTCCTGCCGCGCCTTCTGCACCGGGTTCTCGACGTCCATGACGCCCGTCTTGGCCATGCGGTCAAAGAGGACGTACAGCCGCTCGGCCTCGCGCGCCTTCTCGTCGTCGGTCATCTGCGGCTCGTCGGGCGCGCGCGGGGGGTCGTACGCGCCCGTGATCGGGTTCACGGGGCGGGTGGGCGCCGACTTGGTGCTCGCGCGTGGGCGGTCCGGCATGGCCGGCGGCGGGATGAGCTCGCCGCGGTTCTGGAGGAAGCCGGCCGCGTTGCCGTACCCGAGCGTGGTCGAGAACACGGTCGGGTCGCGCGCGCAGAGGTTGAACAGGAACTCGCCGACGCCGTAGGCTGTGTTGGGCAGCAGGACGGACGACATGAGCCGCACGAGGTGCCCTGTGAGGTCGGGCCGGCGCTCGAGGAGGATCGAGCGGTCGCTGTGGAGAGGCTCGGCGTGAGCACGGATACATGTCCCATCGTGAGAAATACCGAGCATACAGGTCGTCCGGGAACAGCAGCTCGCGCATCGCGAACGCTGGCTCGCTCAGCATCGAGACCTTGCGCAGAAGGAGCATGAGCGGTCCGAGGATCTCCTCCGCGCGCGCGCTCTCGCCGAGGCCCTTGGGGATCAGGTCATCCGGGTGCGCGGGGGTGATCTGTCGGGCCTTCTTGTCCTTCGGAATCACGTCGACGGAAAACCACGCGGCGCAGGTGCGCCCGAGCAAGTCGAGCAGGCGCGACGGCAGCGGTGCGAGTTGCGGGTGCGCGACGCTCGCGCCGGGGACGGGCTGGAGCCAGCTCGAGTGGTACCCGTCGAGCTCCTCGAGCTGGACGGGGAAGTTGAGCAGCGCGTTCAGCGCGCTGCGCACGAGCGGCGAAGATCGGAAGAGCACACGTCTGAACTCCAGTCACC
>ERZ1463038.522-NODE-522-length-13375-cov-11.170871_pt1 | contig 13375 bp, 18 predicted proteins | sample MGYA00564479_ERZ1463038 | MGnify/ENA primary metagenome ERZ1463038 (study PRJEB39244, sample SAMEA3635134) | Helicobacter pylori | study: EMG produced TPA metagenomics assembly of PRJEB11511 data set (Assembly of a 5300-year-old Helicobacter pylori...
TACGAGATCTAACGGGTGACTGGAGTTCAGACGTGTGCTCTTCCGATCTGGCCACTTTGTCGCCGCGGGAGTCTACGTCGATGCGGGCAGTCGGTACGAGGGGGACCGGACACGGGGCGCAGGGCATATGACGGACCGGCTGGGCTTCAAGGTGAGTCCGCTTACATGCGCCTCCGGCCGCGCGTGCCGATGCGGAGACGCACTCGGTCCTGCCGAACCGCCGCAGCTGACGCCCCAGGTGCGCATCGCAGAGCACGTCAAATCGCACGGCGGAGCAGATGACGAAGGAGATTGAGGCGCTCGGCGGCCAGTTCCACTCGTCCTCGTCGCGCGAGTCGATGATGTACCAGGCGACGACCTACACGCGCGACATTCCCACCGCCGTCTCCATCCTCGCTGACACGGTCCTGCACGCCCGGGTCACACCGGACGAGCTCGACGCCCAGCGCGACTCGGCGGCGTGGGAGGTGCGCGAGTTGAACGCGAAGCCGGACATGATCCTGCCCGAACGCCTGCACGAGATTGCGTACAAGCGCAACACGCTTGGGAACCCGCTCCTGTGCCCCGAGGAGCGCCTCGAGACGATGACGACCGCCACGATCCACGAGTTCCGCGATACCTGGTACCGCGCGGACCGCATCGTCGTCGCCGGCGCCGGCATCGAGCACGACCACCTCGTCGAGCTCGCCGAGCGCCACTTCGGTGCTTTGAAGGCGCCTCCACCACCTTCCATCACTTCCTCCGCCTCTACCGTCCGCCAGCCGTCCTCCCTGTCCAACAAGCCCTCCGTCTCAAAGTTCCTGTCGACTTCGGCGTCCGCGGCCGCGAAAGTCTTGCCGTCGACCAGCGTGGACCCGGACTCGTTTGAGTTCCTGTCAACAGCCAAGGCGCAGTACACCGGTGGCGAGCTGTACATCCCCGACAGCGAGGTCGAATTCACGCACCTGCACTTTGCGTGGGAGGGCCTCTCGATCACCGACCCCGACATCTACACCCTCGCAACGCTCCAGATGCTCCTCGGCGGCGGCGGTAGCTTTTCTGCCGGTCAGCCAATCATTCTCTAGTGTTGCTCGCCACGACTAACGCTCTCAACGCAGGCGGACCGGGCAAGGGCATGTACTCGCACCTCTACACGAAGGTGCTGAACCAGTACCACGCCGTGGACCACTGCGTCGCCTTCCACCACTGCTACGTCGACTCGGGTCTGTTTGGGATCCAGATCGTCGTCAACGCCGGCTTCGTGTCCCAGGCGCCGCACCTCATCGCCTCGATCGCCAACAGCCTCACGCACGCCACCCGCGGTGGAATCAGCCAGGGCGAGCTCGAGCGCGCCAAGAACCAGCTCAAGAGCAACCTCGCCATGCAGCTCGAGAGCCGCATCATCCAAGTCGAGGACCTCGGCGTGCGTCTCATCAGTCCTACCCTCGCGTCCCGCCGCTGACGTCCTTTGCGAACCCAGCGCCAGACCCAGGTCCTTGGCCACAAAGTCACGCTCGACGAGACCGCGCTCAAGGTCGACGCGGTCACGATGCAGGACCTCTACCGTGTCGCCTCGCGCGTGTTCCGCCCCTGGACGTCGCCCATCCTGAGCGACCGCTCCAAGTCGGGCAAGCCGTCCATCGTCGTGCAGGGCAAGACGGACAACCTGCCGGACGTCATGGGCACGCTTAGGCGGTGGGATCTTGCAGGACCGCAGTAGTCAGCATATCAAGATGCACATAGATGCTCATGTTCATCGAGGACCGCGCTCGTCCAAGTGCTTTCGGAGCTGTCAACTGGCGCCTACGACACTTTGCTGGCCTTCAAGCTCACAAGCTCGGTCATGTTTGCCCGCACCGAATTTCTGGTCCTTCTCGTCGACCTCCGTCCAGAGGGAACTTCCCACTTCAATCAAACACTCGAGGAAGTCGCGTGTGGGGCGGCACTGTACGTATACCTGACACTCGGCGCGCTCGAGGGCTCGAGAAAGGCCGGTTGTGGTGGTTCTCGCTTGGGAGGGGAGAGAACGGACCTGGAGAAGATCACCAATGCGGTTCAGACAAGCCTGGTTGAGGTCTGCGAGTACGACATGTGGCGAGCTAACGAAGGCGCTGGAGCTAACGGAGAACTGGAGGTGTCAATACTTGAGTACAGAAGCAGGTTCGACTATTCCCGGAGGAGTTCGGGGATCTGTACAAGTCCCCTGACGGCCACCGCATCCACCTCGCCGCCCTCCGAGGTCGCCTTGACTGATCCGGGTCCACCGGAAAGTGTCTTGTCTTCTGTAGACCGAGGAACGTAGATCGTACGCATCTACAAATTCCAGAAAGGGTTAGCTGGGCACTGTCCGGCGCTCGTAAGAGGACCGCTCACACCGTACGAGGCCGCGGCGCGCAGGTCCTCGATGTGCGCCGCCACCATCGCCACCTGATGGGGCTCGAGGGAGAGAAGCTTGCACGCTCCGAGGTAGGTATCTGGGTTCGGCTTGTATGCCCTGAGATTCACGAACGGGTCAGTGTGAGCAGTCCGCACCAATCCTGCGAGCTGGGCGCACTTGAGGAGGTCACCCGAGAAGACGACGTCCCAGCGCAAATCTGCGTGGCGAGCCTAACGGCGGCGAATCATTCAGAGGAGATTCACAGGTTCAAGATAGTCATTTGACTTGCAAGGTCCACAAGGAGAGCGAGACTTCCGTTGCTGAGAGTGCCAGTTAGGACGCCGCGGGGGTCGCGGTGCAAGGCATCGAGTCCCGGCGCCGAGTCCGGCCATCCTGCACCAGAAGTGTCAGATCTCGTAGGATCAATGTCCTAGAATATGGTCGCACCATCAAGCTTGTGCCAGCACTGCACGAGCTCACTTCGGGCCGCATCGTCCCACGCGCTCGCGTAGTCGCTGTACTCGGGTGCGAGTAAAACGTCTTCGAGCAGCTGAGAGTACACATCAGATCATTTACTTCAATTCGTGCTGAGGATTTGGCTCACCTCCCGATGCAGTAGGTCAACATTGGTCGGACCTGGGGCGCCACTTGCGATCTCGCGTCTGCAGAAGACAAGAGTCAACGACGCAATTCAGCCCCTTTGGTGACTCTCCAGCCTACGTCCGCCTCATGTACCCCGCACGCCAGGTCCTGGTGAACTGCAGCAGAGTCGGCTCGTCGGCGTCTGCGCACAACGCGTCCTGGTCAGCGTCCCGGCTGGGCCGCCGCCGAACAGCAGAGTCCACGTACTAAGCCCATCGTCCTTGGCCCTTCGGATCAAGTGCCGCGTCATAGAACCCTCCCAGTCCACGACGGTGCCGAAGACGTCGAAGAGGAGCGCCTTGACACCGGAAAGTGGGGAAGCTGTCGTCATGGTGCCGCGTCGCTGCGGGGGCGGAGCGATGGGCGAGCGGGGCGAGCGGTCTCAGCTTAAGAGAGGAAGAGGAGACGCGGACAACCGGAGCGGTATGGGGAGTAAGAGTGCGCCCGCGTCCGGTCGAGTCTTGATCAGCTTCCGCTCGGCAATTCGGGCAACACCGCGCCGGCCGATGTTCAAGCTATTTAAGTTAACTTTGGCCTTGTTCAGCTTCGCAAGGGTCCTTATCGTAGACCTTCACGCCGAGATGTCATTCTGGCACGACTTCTTATAAACTCGTTCAGGGGGTCGTGACCGCGCTGGCAGCAGGCGCAAAGGCAGTCACTTGGGCATTAAGTGCTGAAGACGGCACTGGTAAGGCATCTCGTAATTTCTCTCGATTCTTCCCTCGTTTCTCGCAAAGCTCCGGGCGCGGTACTATGTCTGCGAGCGCTCTGGCTTCGCGTTGGCTAGCGGCTTAGGCTTGCAACAGCGGTCCTAGTTGTAGTACCTGTTGTGCAACGATCAGGCTCATTTCTAATAACACATGACAATGACTAACCGGTCACTCTCGAAGTAGGCCTTGACGTTGGGCCGAGCAGCGACAGCGTCGACTAGCTTCTTGATCCGCGGGGCGTCCTTGGAGAGTAGGTCCTCGATCCCGCCAAACGCCTCTTCGTCATGGTACTGCTGGTAGAGGACGAAGTCCGCATCTGGAGACAGTGGCGCCAATTAATCCAAACTCTCAGGTCCAGCAGTTGTCTGCTCACAGGTGCAGACGTCGCCGAGGACGAAGGGTCCCTTGGCCGCGTAAGGTGAAGCAGCGAGCTGGCCCTCAACACCCTTGACGAATTCTACAAAAATGTTCAGATAGTGGTTATTTGCCGCGGGTTTTTAAAACAGCGTACTGGGCATAAAGTATGCTTTGTGCTGCTCGAAAGGCTTGTTGTCCGCTGCCTGGTTGAGCCCATTCTTGTCGGTCACGAAGGCCGAGTCGACAAACTTGGTGCGCCAGTCAATCACCAGATCACAGATGACCTGAGTATATGGGTAATAAGAATCGTGATCTCTTTAGGAGAGACTGAGCGCGACCTACGTCCACAAAGTACGTCTCGTCAGCGGTTTTGCCGTTGTACTTCCCGAGTTTGCCGGACAGGTAGCGGAGCATGGGGTACGACTGAGTCAAGATCCTGCCGCAGATATCAAGGTAGGGGATCGATCCGACTGGGCTGCAAGATAGGATTGAGCATCGCGTCGCCGTCGCCTTATTATAAGAGTCCGAGGACCCGAGCACTCACTTGACGCCCGAGCGCTTGGCATCGTCCATCTCCTTGTTGCGCTCATCGAAGCTCCTGGTAGCATCTTGCGGTTTGAGTTGTATGTCCGTGGATGCCGAGCCCCTTGTAAGTGCTCACCACCTGTAGTCCTTGAAGGCTATTCCGGCGTCCTCGAAGAAGAGGCGGAGCACTTCGCCTCGGCCCTGTATAACGGAGTGGTGAGCATGACAATGATATACGTACACGCAGCACAAGTTCGCACCTTGCTGGCGAAATCGAAGTAGTACAACGTGGGGACGCCGCCGATGGCCGCGTTCGCAGCTCCAGGGGTGCCGATGTCGGTAATCTTGGGCATGCTGAGCGTGCTGGGGGAGTGTGGAGTGGGATGTAGTCGAGCTTGGGACGTGCTGTGTCGCGCGGGAGAGGAAGGAGGGAGAGAAGGAGGGGTGGGGCGCGGTCGGGAAGCAAGGTGGGGCTACTCGTTACAAAGCAGTTCTGGGCGGGCCGATCGGCAGTAGGGCTGCGGGATCTGGTGGGGTTTGGTTGCAGGGTAGCCTCAGAAGTTACCCTTCTGTTCTGGAGGCAGAAAACTGATGAGGTACCTCTCGGCTCTGAGCAAGTCGCGCGGACGTCGCGTGGACGTCGCGCGGCGTCGGAAGTCATGTCAACCTGAGCACCGGAGGCACGGCTGGAGGAAGCTTCATGAGCTCAGGAATATACTTTGGGTCAAGGGCACATCAAAGGCACGCGTTGACCATCTTGTAATGCACGGCGCAGTGAAGTTGGCACGGTGGCGCCGCGGCGAAGTGTCACAAACAAGCGTCCATTTCGGAAAAGCGCGCCTCCCACCGTCTACACCAGCTTGGCAAAGTCGTCGAGCGAGTTGACGATGCCGGCCTTGGTCAAGACGAGCCCCTTGACGGACTCGAGCCCCTCGCCGGCGTACGAGACGAGCGGCGAGAGCTCGACCTCGGCGTTGACGGTTGCGCCGGCCTCCTCGAGCCAGCGCTTCTGCTCGAGCAGGAGGTCACGCCTGCTCGTTCCCGCGTCGTCGGACCCCGTGCCCGGCGCGTTCTTCAACGGCGAGAAGTCGGTCGCGCGCGCGACCTCGAGGATGGCCATGCGCTGGGTGTGCGGGAACACGTCGAAGACGAACGCCTCGAGCTTCATCCCGTTCGGCGCAGCGGGCTTGACCTGCTTGCCCGAGGCGAGGTCGACGTGCGGAATCTTCTTGCGCGCGATGTGGAACGCCATCGCGCTCTCGAACCCGGCGACACCGTCGAGGAACGCGCGGGTGTAAAAGTGGTTCGCAATGTTGGCCGCGCGGAACTCGAGGTCGCCGTTGGCGTCCGTGGCTTGCGAGAGCGCGGCGGGGATCTCGGAGTACTCCACGACGCCAAACTTGCCGTCCTTGAGCGCGACGACGCCGACCGACTCGGACGGGACCGTCTTCTTGACGACCTTGGCGCCACAGTCGGCGTTGCGCGCGATGCAGTAGCCGAGGAAGACGGGGTCCGCAACGCGCACGAGGCAGTTGTCGACGCAGTACGCGTGGAGGTACTTAACCCCGCGCGCGGCGAGGTCCGACAGCACGGACGCGGGCGACGACGGCGACAGGGGCGCGCGGAGGCCGGCGTAGATGCCGCCGTTTCCGTCCGGGGCGACAGCGATCGAGGAGGGGGTGTCGAGGAAGATCTTGCCGTCGTTGTCGAGGCACGGGAGGACGCCTGTGCGGGTGCGAATTCAGCTCCGAGGCCTTCGCACGGCGGTCAGGCGGACGCACCCTGCTCAAAGAAGACGACGTTCGCCTTGTCGAGCCCAAAGTAGCTGTTCTCGGCAAAGAACTCCTCGGTCGGCTTCCTGGTCGGGCCGCTGGTCATGATGTACCACGGCACGGCCGTCTTGCCGCCAGCGATGACCTCAAGCTGCTTGATGCGCTCGGCCTGGAGCTGGAACAAGCTCTTGCTGCTCGGGAGACCGATGTCGTAGCAGCCCTTGGGAGCCGAACTGCCTAGCCTGGTCCCCTGCCCGCCGGCCATGAGCAGCACACCGACCTCGCCCTTGCGGACAGCGTCGAGTCCGACGGCGTTCCACTCTGCGGCCTTCTCCGGGTGCGCGACCGTGCTGCCGACGACGTCTGGCGGCGGTGGGGTGATCGTTCCCGCGCTCGTGCTCGCGGCGGAGTCGGCAGCGATCGCGGACTGGAAGATGCTGTTGACGCGCGAGGAGTCGATCGTGAGCAGCTGGGCGTGCAGCGCGCTCTGCTCGGCGGCGCTGAGCGTGTCCCAGAACGTGAAGACGTGGCCCTGGCCGGCCTTCTCCCACAGCGCTCGCGTCGGGGCAATGTCGGTCATTCTGTCGAGCCTGGGCGCGGTTGGGTCAGCGGGCGTGCACGAGTCGCGAGTACCGGGAGCTGCAACGCCGGTCGCTTGGGGCATGAGGTCCTTTTCTGACTCTCTCCCGCTTCCCACCAGCACCAGCACTCCTGAGCTGTTTGAGCACGAGTCTCGCGCCGCGGACGGGGCGAGGACCCTCGGACCAGCGCGTACTCAAGCGGCGGCACCGAATGACGCGACGAGTCCAGAGCGCGTGTGAGCTTACCTGGGGCGGGTAGAGCAGCCGAGGTGGTCAAGTGGGCTCGAAAGACCCTTTTGTGCGCTCGAGAGACAGAGGAGGGAAAGGAGTGCGGCGGCTACGTCGACTTGCAGTACAGGAGCGTACTGTCCGAGCAAGCGTGGGACACCTGGTGCGGGGGGCGGCGGATCGTCGCTTCCAGCCTGGCTTTCGCACCACCACCGACACACTTCGACCTCTTCGATGAACGCCTGGGGCCATGAGGCATCTGACCGGCTACTGCGGGAGAGCTGGACGTGCTTTCAGACGGGCGAGGCGCCGCTACTGGTCAAGCTGGGGCTGGACGAGACGCCGCGAGGCCTTTCGCTCTCCTTCTTGGCGACCGACACACGGAGTGTCCACTATGAGCATCTCAACGAGCGTACACTCGTCGCCCGGTTCGCAGACGCATTCGCAAACTCCCAGCTAGACACCCAGTCGCAACCCACCTTCGCAACGATCGGCGACGAGGGCGACCAGCAGCTCAGAGCAGGCCTAAACCAGCTCGTCAGTGCGGTCTACGATGGTACTGCAAGCGTGGGCGTCGAGAATAGCGCGTACGAGGTCCGTCCCGCGCCTCCGCCGACCGTCACGCGATCGCTCACCGGCTCCGCGGGCCCCAGTACTTAGTGACAGTCACGCTGCCCGAATTTTCTTTCCGTTTCGTGTGCGAGTCGCTCGAGAAGCAGGCCGCGGACGCGCTGTCGACCCACCTCCTCACGCCGCTCCTCGGACTCTCGTCCGCGCTGTTGTCGCTCGTCCAGAACTCGGCCGCGCTCGAGGATGGCTCTCTGGAAGCCGCGGTAGATGCCTCGGCCAGGGCAGAACGATTGCGAGAAGGACGGGCGGCGCAGGTCTTCTTTGGCGTTGGCGGGAGCGCGCTGAGCCGGTGGGTCCAGCGCTTCGCGGCGACCAAGGAGCGCGACATGAGTGAGCTGAAACCCCGTTTGCTTCCGCGAGCGAACACAATACTGACGATCAATGCTTCACTAGTGCCCATCACGCTCTCCGCAACCTCGCGCCGCAACTCGCCCATACCGTCGACCTCCAAGCACCCTGCACCCGCTCCCACGCCCCCAATTGCATCCACCTCCAGCACCAAATCCCCATCGAAGCTAAAAACGATCGCGAAGCAGATTCTGGACCACACATCGCGACAGCCGGGTGCGACGGCCGATCGCGTGCAGTGGGACGACTCGCAGGACTCGGGCGCCGCAGGTCCGCGGCCCTCGTTCGACGCACGCGCAACCGGAAAAGGCCGCGCGAGCGTGCGGTCGCGAGAAGAGGATGAAGAACCCGAGGACGCATCGCCTGACGCAGACGCAGACAGCGCCGAGTCGTTCCCTTTTCCGCCGGCGCAGCAGCCCCCGTCGTCGGCGTCCAAGATGGACGTTGACTCGCCCGATTCTGCGACAGCTGGCGACGGCGAGGCCGACGAAGACGAGGAGCCAGTTACGGACGAGGACGACGGCCCGTCTCCGACGTTCGCACAAAGCCAGAGTCAGCCGGCACCGACGCCGTTGACGCCGCCGGACAGCACGGCCGAGGCGGAACGGAAGCGCCAGGAAAGCAAGCAGAAGGAGCACGAGATGGAAGTGGAGGCGAGGCGGCAGGTCAAGGCGGCGCAGATGGCCAGGGACAAGGCCGCGGTGGGCGTCAAGAAAAAGAAGAAGCTGTGAGCCGATATGGGCGCTGCATCGGGACAGCGAAATTGCGTTTGCTCTTATCCAATCGGTAAACTTGATTGCGCGCGGCGGCAGGCTTCCTCTTTGCGAGCTCACGACAGTCTGGTTTCAACAAGGGTACAGCGTAGCGGTATTCGCTCAGAGCTTCGCCTTGATCCGCTCCTCGTGCTTGCCCTCCTTCCTGAAGTACTCGTTGATGTGTTTCCGCGCGTCGTCGACGGCGCTCGCATCCTCAATCGTCGGCGGGAAGGCGGCTGGTGCATCGTACTTGCCGACGGACGCGTTCTCCACCAGGTCCTTGACCGTGCGGCGGAGGGTTTTCCTGAAGAACCAAACAGTCAGGAGTTTGATGAGGAAGTGATCCAATGGTGGCTGAGCGTACCCTGAGCGAGTCTTGGGGAGGCGCCCGCACGCGAGGCCACCGAGGGCCGCGAAAGCTCCGACGTCTGGTTGATGAAGACGTTAGCACAACGTTCGGTATCAGTAAGACTCAACGAATGTACCGGATCGAACGTGGATGTTGACGGCCTTCAGAATCTCGGTCAAATCCGCCTCTTGCGCCTCCTTCGAATTTCCGCGAGAGACGAGGGCAAAAGGAACGTGACCTGAAGGGGTATCGTCAATCTCCTGGGCAGAACATCTCCAGTTGTTGAGAGTCACCCTTGAGAGCGTCAGGGAGTCCAACGACACAGCATTCAGAGACGTATGGGTGCGAGGCGACGACTGCGAGAGGACGGCGTTAGGGTGGTGCGGCTTCAAGCTCTCGAGAAGAGCTCACCTTGCTCCAAAAGACTGGTACCAAGACGGTGACCAGCGCAGCTGGTGAGTACCGAAGTCAATTCCCGAAAAGAGTAGCGCAAGCTTCAAAGGGCATACTTGATGATGTCGTCAGCGCGCGAAAGCACCGAAACGAAGCCTTGCTCGTCCATAACTCCCGCATCTCCCGAGTCGTACCAGTCGCCCTTGCCGCGGAAGCGATCGAAATAGGCCCTTTGGCAAGTCAGGTGTGTCAGCGGCCGTCTCCTCGTCGTTAGTGGCGACGCAAAACTCACTCCTGATACCGCGACTCGTTGTTCCAGACAGTGCCGAGCGCACTTGGCGGGAGCGGTGTTCCGAGGACGATGTTGCCCATGTCGCCCTGCTTGACCTCCTTTCCTTCGTCGTCGACGATCCGGAGGTCCATTCCAGGGAGCGGCAGGCCGGCAGATCCGGGACGGGGGGCAAGCGGCGGGAACGCCGAGTTGAGCTGAACGGCCGTGATCGGGGAACCAGACTCGGTGCTCCAATAGCTGTAGGTTTGAGTGCGTCAGCGTTTTGATTGCGCGGTATTCCGAGGGCCACGAGGGAGCGCACTTGTCGTTGACGATCGCACCGGGCGCGGCGAGCTTGGTCAAGAGCGTCTGATAGACCTTGATGATGTTGGGCTCGCTCCTTTCGCCTGCGAGGAGTAGACTCCTGAGGCTGGAAAGATCGTACTTGGACATTAATGCGGCGTCGGGGTCGTCACGGCGGATCGCGCGGAGGGCCGTCGGGGCCGTGTAGACGCAAGACACCTTGTGAGTCTCAACGACTGAGTTGGAGACGTCAGCGGCACCCTCAGTAGCAAGAAAGGAAAGTTTACTCACTCTTCCAGAAGATACCGGCGTCGGGAAGGATTGGCTTGCCCTCGAAGATGACGGAGGCGGCCCCAACGAGCAGCGGCGAATCTGGGAACGATGTCAGGACGTCGAAGGGGTGGCCGAGCTGCAAGTGATGCACTTACAGACACAGAACGAGTGTCCAACAACCCATCCAAGGTCACTCGCGCAGAACATAGTGTCCTGCCTCGTGAGGCCGAAAGTGTGCTCCGCGGCGTACCGCGACGCGACAGCGTGCCCGCCGTTCTGTTGTGAACCGGCATCAGTTCGAGTTACCGAGATCGTCCTTGATGATATACCCACGTAGCGAACGACACCCTTTGGTGTGCCCGTTCTGTTGTGAGCCGGCATCAGTCCGAGTTAGCGGGATGGTCCTTGGTGATATACTCACGTGCCGCTGGTGTACAAAATGTAAAGCGGGTCGCTGCGGGCTCGACTGGGTCAGCTCCGCGAAAGCTTCGCATTGGCTTCGCACTCACCAACTGTCGACCTCGACACACTCCTCGACAATCATCCAGCGCTTCTTCGAGTGCATGACGGCCTTCTCCTCGACAGCCCAGTCAAACTCGCGCTTGGCCTTGTCCAGCTTGGGGACCTTGTGTCCGGCGATGCCCGTGCGGCGGAACATGAGCACCGGCGCGCGGTGCTTTGAGTGCGTGAGTGCCTGGTCGATAAGGCTCTTATAGTCGATCACGCGCCCGGGCTCGAGGCCGCACGAAGCCGCCAGGATCGCCTTCGGCTGAGCATCGTCGATACGCTTCGCGAGCTCTGGTGGCGGAGCGCGATCAGCAGAAGGCCGGCTTCAGAACTCACGACAACCTACCCTTGGGTGCGAATCCACCGAATACGACCGAGTGGATTGCTCCCAGCCTTGCACACGCCAACATGGCGATCTGGCGACCGGCAGTCAGCGTCCGCTCGGGAATCAAAGCGCAGAGACAGGCTCACAACACCCTCCAGGATCATCGGCATCTGCGATGCGAGTGGTCAGCGGGGTCCAGCTGACTCTCTCAGCTCCCGGAAGTGAGATTCGCGCCTGCCAGACGCTTCTCCGCCTCCGCCGGCTAGCGAGGTCCCATCCCCGGCCCCACTCTCGGCGACTTACGTAGATAATGACGCGGTCCCCCTTGTTGACGCCGAGCTTGTGGCGAAGGACTCCAGCAAGAACTTGCGTCTTCCAGAGCACCTCGGCGTAGGTGAGCGTCTGGTACGGCTGCGCCTTGGCCGCGGCGGGTAGTGGGGAATATCGGTGCAGGCATGGCAGGTCGCCGAAGCCGGCCTGGACGTGTCGGTCAAGGCAGTTGTACGTCGTGTTCATAGTCGCCTTCGGGAACCACGTCGAGCGCTGTCACATGCTGGGCGTCAGCGGTGGGGCTCCGCCGAGCGCCATCCCCACACTCACCAGGTCGCCCTGCTCGATTCCGTGCGCGACCGTCGGCGGCTTGATCCAGTCAATGCTCTTTGCGGCGTTCAACCAGAACGCCTGGGCATCAGCATTCCCGACGGTCTTGATTCCGGGGGCCGACTGCCGTTCGGGATCGTGATGCGTCGCCTGCGGCTTCTCCTTCCCGAGGAGGGAGAGCTCGTGGATCTCAAGCTGAGGGTGGTTCGTGCTGTACGATGCCGTGTTGGACATGATATTGAAGTGTGTGGATCGAGCAAGAGCCGTGGAGCGATGATGCGCAACCCCGGCTTCAAGTCTGCGGGGCGATCGGAGGCGCGCACGGGGAAGTTCGGACGGTAGTCGCGCGCTGGTGCGAGGAATCGCCCGGGACAGAGAGGAAAGCAGGGTTGCGACGAGCCTGAGTAGTGAAGGAAGGTAGAACGACAAGCGCTGCTTCTCAGTAACTGCATTCAGACGCAAACCGCGGATCTGCGCGCGAGTGATTGGGCCCGATGATCGACGCACTCCCAGTGCGCCCAGCGCCTGAGTCACAAAATGGTTACAGTGTAGCGACGAGCAACATCGTGAGAGTTGAAAGCTGTTGCACGTCTTGGTGGTAAATAATAGTCTGTGTAGCTCTGAGGTCGTAGAATGTCGCCAGCTCGCATTCCTCCCTGTCCATCCAAACACCCACGGAGAAACGAGCAGCAGAATTCAACGTGGAAACGAAATAATTGCATACTCGGGAAAATGGGAGCCAGATGGAGGCGAGGGGAAGGCGAAGAGGAAACTGTGCCGCGACGAAACTGTGTTGGCGATGTTGTGGAGGTACCAGTCCGCAACGATCGGGGAGCTGCGGTGTGCACAAGAAGTTTGGCATCGTCTAGTAGGCCGACTGGGCGTAGGCTGCCGCCTGGCGCGCCGACCTCGACGACCTCGAAGCTCCGCCGGTGGCGTAACGACCTCCGCCCTCTTCAGCAGCAGCAGCCTCGGCCGCCGCTTCCGCGCGGCTACGGGCCGTGGACGAGTGGCCGGAGTGTGCTCCCAGCGAGTACTCGGCGCCGTACGCATCAGCGGCGCCGCTGCGTCCAATGCGTGCAGCGCCCGACACCGACGAGCTGCGACGAGTGCGCGAGGTGCGGGCGCCGAAGCCCAGCTGTAGAAAATAGGGGTGTGAGAAATCAACTGCCTCACCTTTTGAAAGGTGCTCACCTCAGCTTCCGCGTAAGCAGCTTCGTTGGCGATCGCAGCACGGGAGCGTGCCGACGCGTGGCCAGAGGAGCGCCCCATCTGAAAGAATGCCAAGATGCAGTCAGCCTTTGTCGAAAATTGCTCTTGGTGTGTTATAGATACTTGCCTCGTTCTCGGAATACACGCCGTTTTGATCAACTTTGACGAAGCTGCGGAATTTAGAGGGCGTGCGTGGTTAAGTTGTTACCTACTATTCGTGCTGGTGTCGGAATTAAAT
>ERZ1463038.523-NODE-523-length-13373-cov-11.821595_pt1 | contig 13373 bp, 21 predicted proteins | sample MGYA00564479_ERZ1463038 | MGnify/ENA primary metagenome ERZ1463038 (study PRJEB39244, sample SAMEA3635134) | Helicobacter pylori | study: EMG produced TPA metagenomics assembly of PRJEB11511 data set (Assembly of a 5300-year-old Helicobacter pylori...
GACGCTCTTCCGATCTTCGAAAAAGTCGGCGGCACTCGCGCACGAACGACCGCACGCCGACACTCGAGCAATGGCGCAGGGCAGTAAAGGGTCGCCGAACGGCAAGAAGACGGTCGACGGCAAGGGCAAGGCCAAGGAGGTGGCGCCAGTCGCGATCGCGGCGCGCGCAGAGTCGCCCGAGGACAACGCCCTGCTCGCGCTCGCGGACGCCATCACTGCCCGCGCGCACGTCCTCGTGCCGGGCCGGGCGGACCTCGACCTGGCGAAACGAGCGCAGGATGCCGTCAAGGCCAGCTTTGACCGCGGTACGCTCCCGCTGCGCCGTCCGAAACGCCGCCGCCGCTGACTTCTCGTGTACCGCTCAGCGCTCGCGTCCGAGTCGGCCTCGTTCCCGCACCTCTCCTTGCTGCTCCAGTCCCTTTCGCCTTCTTCCGCACCTTCGACCCGCTCGTCCAGCAAGGCGGACCAGCCCGCGCCCGAGGCGGCGCTCGTGCTCGCGCCGACGCCACTCGAGGAGCTCACCACGGACGGGATGGACCCCGAGATGATCTGGGAGCAGATGGAAATGCGCGCAGGTGTCGTCGTCGAGCTGCTCGAGGAGATGTTTGGTGGGGGTGACGAGGACGACGAAGGGCAGGACCCGGAGGGCAGCGATGGCTCAGACGGCTCAGAGGGCGAGATGGACGGCATCGACGGCGAGGACGACGACGAGTCCGACAGCGACGGCGATGACGACGACGACGACGATGCGAGTGAGGGGTCCTTCCACGAGGAGGAGCCCTACTTCAGCGAACTCGGCCCGGCTGGAGCGACGCTGTCGGACCCCGTCGAGCCGGACGCGGACGACGAGCCCGTCGACCCGCTCGCGGACGAGAACGCGGGCCTCACGCTCGACACGTTCGACTCGCCCGGAAGCGGGCGCCAGCGTCGGTACGCCCGTCTGCGACGCTTAGCGCGAGGGCTCACGGAGCTGACTTACTTGATGTCGTAGAGCACCCGGTCCCCCATCTGCAGTCGACGACGACTTCTTCTCCCTCCACGACTTCCACGTTCAGGTCGACGAGGGCGAGTTTGAGATGGCCAACGTGAGCTTGAATCCTCGAGCGTGGCGTCGCAGCGGTTCCTCGGCCGCTGTGCACAATGCGCAGCCCGATCGAAGCCCGGATCTGAGTTTCCGATCGAGATCACTGACACCCTGCAAATATATAGGCTCTTTGTGGCGAGGTCGACAACGACTCGGACGGCGAGGGCGGCGAGGATGCGCTGGACCTGTTCGCACCGGTCCAGAGTCTCGACGACGACGACGACGACGAGGCCCCCGAGGACGGCGACGACGCTAATCTCGACGGTGCTGGTTCGTCTTTACTACTTTGGTGACGCCGCTGCCACTCACTGACGCGCCACGGACCGCTCGCGCAGGCATCATGTTCAAGGACTTCTTCGACGCGCCGTACCGTCCGCTCGCCAAGGACAAGGGCAAGGGCAAGGACACGACCGGGAAGAAGGGCAAGGGCGCCAAAGGCAAGGGCAAGGCTGCGCCGGCGCCCGACGCCGCGCCCGCCGACATTGCCGTCGACGACGCGCCCGCGCCGTCCGCCGCGAGCTCGAGCCGCAAGGTGCGCTTCTCCGAGGCGGTCAAGGTCAAGACGATCCCCAAGCGCGGTAGTGTGCGTCTTTTCTCGATCTCTGGGTGGGGCTGCAGCTGACGACGATGCGACGTCGCAGGCGTTTGACAAGCTCGTCGCCAAGGTCGGATGGGACGAGGCCTCGCGCATTCTCGAGGCCGAGTCGGAGGGCCAGGACGGAGAGGGCGACGACGATGCGGAGATGCTCGAGATGGCCCTCGAGGATGCGGCCGAGGGCTCAGGCAGCGAGTCGGACGCCGACGAGGACGACGACGCCGAGATGGACGACGGCGAGGGCAGCGAGGGCGAAGACGACGGCAGCGGCGAGAGCGACGACGGGGAGCTCGAGGAAGGTCTCGAGACGATCGAGCGGTACGCTTGGCCGTTTGCGCCGCCTGCGCGCACTTGCTGACGACTGTCCGCGTACTCAGATTGAAGACGTCGCTCTTTGACGAGGAGCCAAACTCGGACGACGACTCGGCAAATCCAGGTGCGTTTCGATCCATTCTCTGCGCTTTCGGTGTAAGCGCTCACCCCGACCGCTCACAGCCGCCTCGCTCTCGCGACACGAGCGCCGCCTGCTCGCATTGTCGTCGCAGATTGCGCAGCTCGAGGCCGAGAACGTCGGCGCCAAGGACTGGGCGACGAAGGGCGAGGCCAAGGCGCGGGACCGGCCCGTGAACAGTCTACTCGAGGAGGACCTCGAGTACGAGCGCGCGGGCAAGGTCGAGCCCGTCATCACCGAGGAGACGACCAAGACGATCGAGGACCTTATCAAGAAGCGCATTCTCGACAACCAGTTTGACGACGTTGTCCGCCAGCGCGCCGTTGACCCGAACGCGTTCCTGCCGTCGCGCTTCATGGAGCTCCAGGACACCAAGTCGAACAAGTCCCTCGCCGAGATCTACGAGGAGGACTACTCGACCGCCAAGGAGAAGGGGGCCGGCCGCGAAGTCGTCCACGAGCTCGACAAGGACCTCGAGAAGAAGCACGCCGAGATCGAGGACCTCTTCGAGGAGCTCTCGGGCAAGCTCGATGCGCTCAGCAACGCCCGGTTCACCCCGAAGCCCGTGCGTCTCCTCCAACCTACCCTAGCGCTGCATTTTACTGACATCAGCTTCCACACAACAGCCCAAGGCGACCATCACGACAATCACCAACGTCCCCGCGATCGCGATGGAGTCGGCGCTGCCCGCCACGACGACGACCTCGACGCTCCTCGCGCCCGAGGAAGTCTTCGTGCCGGACCCGACGAACGAGGACCGCAGCGACTTTACGCCGTCGCAGAAGAAGCAGGCGCGCCAGAAGCGCCGCAAGGCGCGCGCGTCGATCGCCAAGGCCGCCGAGAAGTTCAGCAAGGGCGCGAAGGGCGACAAGGAGCGCGCGACGAAGGAGCTTGTCGGCACCAAGGGCGTTACCGTCATTGGCAAGGGCGGCAAGGTCGAGGGCGGCGCGAAGCGCAAGCGCGCGCCCGACGACGACGGAGGACGGAGTGGTGTCTCGCTCAAGCTGTAGAGATCTTGCTGAACTACAGCAAGCTTCTCTCCACGTACACGTGCTCTCGCTTCTGAGCTCCTTCCCTGCCCTTCCGGTCGTCTCTCGCTTGGCAGAAAGGTGTTTGGCCAGACGCCGGACGTTTGGCGACCCGTCGGAGCACCAGACACTGTGCTACACCCTTGAACCCTACTTGGTCCCGAACGCAAGCTTCGGCTGCTTACTCGGACGTGCATCGGTGGGCGCCTTGCGCTTCGTCGCTGGCTTCGCCGACGCCTCGGGCACTTCTGCGGGCTCCGCGCCCATGAAGGTCGCGATGATTGCGTCTGCGGTGCCGTTGAGCACCCTTGGATCGTTTCCTGGATACCAGATTTAGCTTCACCCTGCAGTCAGACCAGAGGGAGCCACACCTTGAATCTTGGCCGCGTACGCCGCCTTGAGTCCGCGCAGGCCGGCCTCCCTCGCCTCCTTCTCGTCCACAATCCGCTACGCAGGAGCCTCATAAGCATTGTTTTTATGGAATAATCACTTATAAACGCACCTTTGGGTAGCCAACTCCGATCAGGCAGCCTGCCTTCTTCTGATCCGCGATCGGGGCCTTCCAGGGCTCGTAGACGTACTTGTCCGCGAGCCCGGCCAGCTCGGGGATGTACCGACGGATGAGCGCCCCACTCTTGTCGGACTTCTGACCGTAGGTGATCGGGCTGTAGACGCGGAAGTACATCGCGTAGAATGCGCTCGCGCTCAGCCACATCCTGCGCGTGCGAAGGTCAGCCTGGCGCTGAGAAGAACGGAATCAAACGCACCAGTTGCCAGCGTTCAAAGCAGGGTCGTGGTCGACGAGATATTGCTCAAAGACTTCGGCGCCCTGCACAACGGCGTCAGAACGGGTGGCGTCGGTGCGAGCGTGCGAACGCACTCGCTCCCACGAGATGTAGAGCTGCCCGCGCGTGAGGAAGCATGCGACCGAGTGCCGGCCCAGGTGGTGCATCCACCCTTCCTGAACCAACTGTCGCATCAGAGCATCCTGCGAGAGCCGCCGAGTGAGCAACAGGTCAGATTCGCGGCGCGCATGGCATCACTCACAATCCACGGAAAGCCTGTGCGACCGTCCTTGAACGCCTGCAAGTGCTCCCACGCCTCGGGCTCCTCTTCCTTCCATATCTTCTCCATCTCCGCGCGCGGAAGCTCGTTCCCGGCGGCATCGTAGCGAGTCTGGAGCTTCCAGGGGATGTACCGACTCGTCGAGTTGCCACGGATGCGACCAAAGTGTGGCGTGGCAGCTTGGTTGGCATGAAAGAACTGTCCATTCGGGCTCAGGCATGGAAGTTTCAATCTTTTGAGGAGGATGCTCACCTCTCGCCAGAGCACCTGGCCGACGAGACTCTCGGGTGGCTCCGAGTGCCCCTTGTGCTTTTTGTTGATCTCGAGGACTCGGTGGTAGAAGGTGCGAGCAGAGAGGGTTCCAAACTTCATGTGCGGAGAGAGCACGGTCGCTGTCAAGTCGAAGAATTAGAAGTGGTCCCACTCAGATCGGAACGGGCGCACTGCTGGCCGGCTCGAACGCCGCGGGGCTCGTCAGCGGCTTGCGAAAGGTCGCGACCCGCGTTGTCTCGCTCATAAAGGTTTCGAAGACCTCCAAAGCCTTCTTTTCGCCCCCTCGAATCGAGCTCGTTGCGACCATTCCTAGCTCCTCCAGGGTCGGGACGGCGAAGTTGCCCAGCGGGCCTGCGAAGGACGCGTAGCTCTGGTCTCGCTCCACCGTGCCGGTTTCTCGCGACTCGTGGTTCAAGTCGCGCTTCTGCCACTCTTCAACCGAGTGCTCCTCCCGGGCAAAGTCGAATGCCAGAGGGCCAGGGGCGGGGATGGTCGCTGGCACTGGCAGTGGCTGAGGTGGAGCGGGAAGGGTCCCGATGACCTTGAGGAAGCCCGCGTAGGTGAGCGGGCACCCCTTTCCCTTCGCGATAATGGCGTCCGAGTCGTAGAGCGTGTGGCCGAGGACAACGTGCACTTTCACGCCAGCAGCGGCTGCGAGAGTCGCGATCTGCTCGTCCCTTTTGCCAGTGTACTCGTCGTCATCCTTCTCCCTGGTGTATTTTAGTAGTGAGAATCGCTGCTTACAAACACAGCGGGAGTGAACTTACCACACGATGTCGGTGATGCCCCACTTCTTCCACAGCGCTGGGAGGATGGTAGCGGGAGGACCCCGCACGACGAGCAGCTTGGACAGCGGGTGTAACGCGGTGAGGCCCTCAGAGACATCCTTCATCGAGTCCAGGCTAGTAACCACGGTGAGACTCGGTTCACTGTGAGGAAGGCGCGCGGCGCTCACAGGAACTGCCAGCGGTTCGGTCCCACACGGGTCGAGTACACGTATTGAGGGCTGAGGAAGATCGGTGAGTATCCCGAGTAAGGGGTGAAGGTATGTTATACGCACTCCCAGCACCAGGTAGGGTAGAACTCGGTCGGCCTCAGCTTCAATGCGGCAGTGAGCGCCGGTGAATCTGTCGATCAACGGTCGCGTGAGACCCTACCGGCCAGTGCCACGCACATGAAAAGCTCACCATGAAGCCGCAGGTCGGTTCTGAACCAGTAGAGAACCTTGCTCATGCCGCCGATGAGAGAAGGTGGCGGTTCGGGCGAGAGAGCGTGCCGATCGTCAAGTTTCGGGCCAGCGGCATTGTCACGTGATCAAAGACCTATTACTTGAGGTGTCCCTGGATAGGTGAAGAATGAGGTTTAGCTTTCTACTGGTCAAAGGCTATGATCGAGCGCGATCCGTCAGACGACGCCACCTTGCCGGAAGTCCCGAGTCTGTCTTCTCGTAGGGTATCATTTCGAGTCCGCGGGCCTGTTCAAGTGCCCCAGGCGTTCACTCGTATCACCCTCAAGACACCTCTCGACGCCGGTGTATGCAAGCCGGGACCCCGACCCGGGCCCGACTCCTCGACGACGGGAGACTGACTCACAACTGTACGCACAGCCGCCGGCGTACTGACTCCGCCTCCGCCACGTTTGCTTCTCTCCTCAACCTCGCTTCTCTCCACCATCAGCGGAGCGATGTGGAGCCTGTTCAGCAAGCCTCAGAACACCAAGACGACAACGCCTGACGCGGGTCATGAGGACTGTGGCCTCAATCAGCCTCGCTACGCGGGTGCAGGCCGCCTCGACTTTGTCAAGGTCGGCCTCCCAGAATACAGAGGCCTCTATGCCCTCATCATCGACGACATTTTCTCCCCCTCCGAGCTCGCTCGCTTCCTCGGCGCTGCGGAGGCTTCTGCTCCGGCTGGATGGGACGTCGCACGAGTGAACGCCACCGCGGACATCGCTATCTACGACCCGACATATCGAAACGGCCAACGAATCATCTACGACAGCGAGGAGTTGAGCAAGGAGATCTTCGACCGGATTCGGCCGCACCTCAGTGAGATTGAGGTGTTTGAGGAAGAGCGCTGGGGCAAGGACGGCAAGACGATGGTCAAGAAGCGCATGGCGAGTCCCGTGTTTGCTTTCCAAAGCTCACCGGAAGCTCATCACGCAGCTTCAAAACACAGGTCCGCATGAACGAGCGCCTCCGGTTTCTTCGCTACGAGGAGGGAGGGTTCTTTGCGCGCCACTGCGACGGTGCCTATTTCACCCCCGACAACAAGCAGCGCATCTATTATACCGTCCAGCTTTACCTTCCCTCGAGCTCGGATGGCTCCGCGGCATCTCTCGTCCCAGCAACCGGTGGCTCGACCCGCTTCCACCCGCCCAGCCGAATGAGCGTGGGGCGACGTCGAGGCTGTGCCGGGCAGAGTCCTCGTATTTCAGGTGAGAAGAGTAATACATATATCAACACAGGACCTGAAACTGATTTTGCTTTTTGGACTCTAAGCATGCGAAACTTGTACACACTGGAGAACAGGTGCGGCGCCAACTTGGCCTCCTCGAGCTCGTCTCACAACCTTCGCTGACCCTAGCAACCACAAGGTTCTGGGCGGAGTGAAATGCACCATGCGGAGTGATATCTTGTATGAGGACGCATAATGCGTGCAGGAATCAACTTGCGTCAGCCGGTTGCACGCAGTGTCCAATTGCTGCCATCACGTAGCTCTTTGGCACTACTGCTCGCTCACGGACTCACAAATATGCGAATTCAAGCTCGCAACGGTCTGAAGAGAATTGTCGCTACCACCCTCGCTGGCGGATGGTCCACGAATGAGTGGTCGGTCAGCTGTCGGGACTCGTCCGGTCCAGACTTGTAAGAGCGACATCTCGAGGCAAGCAATACACCATGTGAGGCTGCGCTCGAACTCTCGCCACCCTAGGGGCGATTTCTGTCATGATATGATTCGTGCCAATTACAAGGCCTGGCGACCTTCAAATGCTGCTAGACGTACACCCTATATGCCCTACAAACCCCATTGAAAGGCTTTCTTAGACACTGGCCTTCTCCGAGTCCTCGAGCTGCTGCTGCTGGCCCGCGGTGGACTTGTCCTGGTGGAGGTACTCCGGCGCGCCAGAGGTGGTGCCGCGCTCGCGCTGGAGCTCGGCCATGACGATCTTGTTGGCGTTCCAAGTGTTCATTCCCGGAGCGAAAAGACGGTCCATCTCCTCGAGGCTGTTCGAAGGGCGGAAGGTGAGTGACTGCGAAATCCGACCGGTCGCGTGGAGGAGACGTACGGGACGTGCATGGTCTCCGGGAGGAGGAAGACGATGAACGGGATGCTAAGCATCATCATGGTTCCGAAGAAGAGGTAGACACCGTAGCCCTGTGGTGGAAGCTGGTGAGCGATGACTCGCGTAGACCGAGGCAGCTGACGTACCATGGAGAGGAACATGGTCGGGGTGGCCCTCGAGATGACGAAGTTCCAGAACCAGTTGCTGGCGGCGGCCGTCATCTGGGTGACGGTGCGAACGGAGCCAGGGAAGACCTCGGAGCAGACGACCCAGGGGGTTCCGTTCCAGGACACGGCGTAGAACATAGTCCTGCGTGAAAGTCTCAGCTAGTGATCGAACGGACACGGAGCGGGACGACATACCAGAGGTAGAAGAAGAAGAGCGCGGCGGGGGCCGACTTGGGGATGCCGTTGGTGCTGGGCTTCAACTGAGGCTTCTCGATGGCGATGTAGGCGGCGATAGCGTACATTCTGCAGTGGCATGAATAATGTTAGCATTGTAGGTGACCAAGCGCAAGACTGGAAAGCGGCGCACGAGATGGCTCCACCAACGGATCCAACGAGGAGGATGCCGCGACGGCCGAACTTGTCGATGACGATGAAGCACCAGATGAGCGCTCCAATGGTCTTGATGACACCGAAGATTCCGGTCGTGAAGAGGCCAGTCGAGAGTCCCGTGATTCCGAGCGACTTGAAGATGGTAGGCTGTGCGACTGGCGTCAGCGCCTGATCGGGGCACACTCAAGGAAAGCATGCAAATAGCTTACAGAGTAGTAGTTGATCGCGTTGATTCCAGTGCCCTGTGGTGGTGTTCGGAGTCAGCTAGGTTCCTGGATGTTCAGGACGAGGATTCAAGACTCACGTTCTGCCACATGAAGAGCGAGGTGGCGATGAGGAGGCGCTTGAACAGGTGCCAGCGGCCGAACACCTGGCGGAAAGGCGCCCAGAAGCCAGTTCCAACGGCGGTCTGAAGAGGTTCAAGTCAGTGGCTGAATTGCTTGCTAGACGAAGTGAAGAAAGCGCACGATGTCGTGGTCGACCTGGGTGTCAATCATGTTGATCTCCTCGATGATGTACGGGTCGGACGAGTCGAGGTTGCGAAGGAAGCAGAGGTTCTTGATGGCCTCCTCGCGACGTCCACGGGTGATCAACCAACGGGGAGACTCCTTGAGGAGGAGGGGAACACCGATAGCGAAGAGTCCTCCGGGGATGAGTTGGACTGTGGCGGGGAAGCAGGATCAGCCAAGGGCGCGAGTGTGCGAGACTAGAAGCGAACGAACCAGCGAAGGGGATGACCCATTGCTTGTGCGAGGCGGCGATGTGCTTGGTGATTCCGTAGTTGATCCAGAAGCCGACGAGGCCACCAATCTGCCATCCGATTTCGTACATGCCGACAAGCTGACCACGGATCGCCGGGGGAGAGATCTCGGAGATGTAAAGCTGAGAAAGGAGGCGGTGTGAGCTCTCAGCGCGCGCATGAAAGTCACGAGGGGACGGACGGGAGTCAAGTTGGAGGCAGCGCCGATACCGAGACCGGCGACGATGCGACCACCGAGGATGGGGCCTGTATGAGAGCAGTGGGTAAGTTTGGTACCTGCTAAATTGTGTAGGGTTGACTGACCAATACCACGGGCGCCGTTGGCCGCGAGCATGACTCCCGCGCCGAGGCAGAAGATCAAAGCCGACGCGAGGAGACCGTTCTTGCGGCCGAGGAGCTGGCCAAGAGGGTATCCGAGGAGGGCACCAAAGAAGCATCCTCCCTGGTAGGTGGAGACCTGCGAAAAGACGGAGTCAGCATTCGGTGGCGGTGCAGTGGCGGAGCACTGGAAAATTGTCGCGGGCGCGCGACTTACGATGTTACTCGAGATGAACGCGAACTGGGTCGGCGTCTTCTTCGTGTAGCCAAACTCGGCCTTGAACGAAGGGAGGGAGATCGACGTTCCGATGAAGGCCGAGTCGTATCCTGCGACACAGGGACAAGTGTGAGCGCTGAGCTCAGGCCAACGCGATTGCGGGAAGGCAGCGCACCGATCATGATCGCTGGCGAGGTTACGAGGTCAGCTGTCGCTCCCGCTCAGAGTCGAAGGGCGTGTGCTCACCAGCAGTCGCGGCGACGATGGCGCATAGGTAGATCCTCGCGTTGTAAACGGCGGCGGGAGTGGGCCTGTCCTCGATCTTTGCGAGTCCGACCATGGCGGCTGACTGTGGGCGGGGGGTGGGTGGGTGGCGACGGTGGGCGTGAGCCGAAGGCGCAGGTGGCGGGGCGGGGGCGGGAGGGTCGAGTCGGTGAAGCTGTGAAGGTGTGAGGTGAAGGAAAGAGAAAAGCAAAGCTGGGGAAGGCCGAAAGAAGAGGGAGTCCCGACCCGGGGATCCACGCTGTAAACAATTTCCCACAGCCGGTCGATCAGCGTTCGCTTGGAGCTCCGCACTCCAGGCCTTGGGCAGGGCGGAGTCGGCCAGAGAGCACGGAGGCAGAACCCCGTGGCGTGGGCCGAGACTTGGCACCCATCCGCGCTAAATGCTGGTCCGGACGTCGTAAACGTCCAGCCGGCCAGCGCGTGACACGCTGATGGATCGACTCGGGAGGTGTTGCACGGGACAGCCTGTCGCAGCAACGTCAGCACAGTACGTTTTTGCGCTGCAGGACCCAGGAGCTCACAGTAATTATGGTGTAGGAGCGCAGAGAGCTCACCTGACCGCGCCCGAAGACTCGCCCGCTGGGCCGCCTTGAGGTGCCTCGCACGCTCCGACGGCCTCAGCGCAAAGTGCATTCGACGAGGGATCGCAGCTTCGACCCAATGTCGACGAGAGTGACGAGCAGCGAAGCTTGGAATGGATGGGCACGGGCGTAGTGTCTATTAAATCAATCGCGAGTCCAGTCCACACCCACAGCCCGCCGCGCCAAGAAGGGCGAGGATGGGCGTGCCGCACGGTCACTCGCACTCGTACCAGTCCTCCGAGTCCGGGTCGCTGCCCTCCGACTCGAGCTCCTCGCATGCGTCGACGTCCGAGCCCGTAAAGTCTGTCCATTTGACGCGCCCCCTGCGCTGCTCCACCGGCGGATCTGGTGGCCTCGCCACCGGGCCGTCGTCGACGAGCGCGAACCGCACGACGGGCTTGTCGTCGTCGCGCATGCTCTCGAGCGACGTGTTCGAGTCCTCGCTGCGACTGGCGCTCGCGAACCGCGGGACCTCGCTCGAGCTGACTTCGCTCGCGAGGCTGCGCACGCTGCCGGTTCGGTGGTGATCGCCTGTAGGTCGAGGTCGAGGGGTCGGGATCGGCGTAGCGGACGCAGAGGTTTCGGCGGTCGAGAGAAAGTCGTCGGAGAGGGATGGTGACGAGTGGGAAGGCGAGAGGAGTGGGTACCGTGCGCGGTACTCGGCGATGACCAGGCTGGCGGGCGTTGGCGGGAGAGATGGCCGCGCGACGAGTGGCGGTCGTGGCGGGAACGTGGACAGGGTCGACGCGTAGACGACGCGAGATGGAAGCTCGTCCGAGTTGGAGTTGTAGGGTTCGTAGTGCGAGTCGGGCAGTACTGCAACAGAAGTCAAAGATGAGCGTGCGAATAGCGGCAACCTCGCAGGCAGAGCACACCTTGTTCTCGGCCGTCCCAACACAGCCCGAGCCGTTCTTCCCACAGCAGCTGTGGCGGCGGCGTGCCACCCTCGCACTCTGCCTGGCCGCCGTACTCGACTGCGGCCCGCCAGCTCGCGGCGGCGCGCCACTTTGCGCCAGCGATCTCGCGATCCAGTGCTTCGCGCGGCCGCTTGACGGCCGGTGCGGTCCCTTCGCTCCTGCTCCTGCCGAGCGCCTTGAGGCTCCTCCTCAAGCCGAGTCCGCCGGCGCCTTTTGTTGTTTGCGCAGTCGCGACCGGTGGAGTCGGCGACCGGTGATCACGCGCATCAGCGCGCGGACCGACGAGCACGGGCGCGTCGGAGACCGGTTCGGCTGCGTCCATCGTGGTAGGAGAACACTTTTGGGTGGGTGAAGTAGGCGACGCGGGCGTACGGGCCCCCAGCGAGACGCGCCGGACGAGCTGCGTCTTCGACTGCGAGAGGCGGCGGCCCAGACGGTTCAAGATGGACGGGTTGGGCTTGAGCGGAGTGCCGGGAGGCGAGCTTGAAGACTGGGTGGCGGTAGATGGGAAAGTGTGTCCGTGCGCGGGCGGGAGGACGAAGGTCGTTACTGAGCGAGTCACATGGGGTCAGCCACCTGGTGCACGCGCGTGCGCCGGGTCGCGACTCACCTGGTGCGGCAGCGTCGAGCCCCATCGTCGAGTGCCGGTGCGGTAGCCGGGGATGTGGGGCTGCAGTGGCGTCGGGAGCGGTCACGAGGTGAGCGACCGTGTTGCCAAGGCCTGGTCCCTCTCTCGCGCTTACAGATGCTCGCGCGGGTCGTCGCTGGTCGTTCTCGGTAAGGTGATGGCTCGGATCGTGTGGGGATGAGCAGAGAGAGAAAGTCGGTGCGGGGTGGCGTGCGGGGGGGGGAGAGAACGCAGGAGGTTCTTTAGCGGGTCGAGGCTCGTGCGTTTCGGTGCCCCACTCGCGGTCTGCGCGCGCTACCGGTCTACCGAGTGCCGGGTATGCTCGAGCTCGTCGTGCTCGTCGTTCGCACGCGGGGTGGGTCGCAGGAAGGAAAAGAAGGCGAAGGCGAAGGGTCGAAAACGTTCGGGAGCCGCAGGCCCTTTTCGCACGGACCCGGAGCTCCGGCCGCTGAGCTGCGCGCGCACCACGACAATTGGGTCGGCGGCCGCAGGTTGCCGCAGGCCACGCACTGATTAGGAATGGTGTAATGGCAGCACAATGACCGGAATGGGAAGCCGTATTTTTACGCCCGAACGTGCTCGAAAAGTAGGCGCGCCTGGCGTCAGACAGAAAAGCAGGCCCGGCGCGGTCAGACAAAGTCCTCCGCGTCCTCGCTCCACCCAAACACGCCCGGATCGACGCCGACAGACCGCAGCAGCGCGCCAACAGTCCACTTGGCCTCGCCGGGCGCGTCATCGTCGTCGGCGTCGCTCATCGGGTGATCGTCCGGCTTGCCAGCGTCGGACGCGGCTTGCGGCGTTGTCGCGTCGCCGACGAATTCGTCCAGCGCTCGAAACACCTCGTCGTCTTCGTCCTCGTCTTCTCCATCGTCCTCGGGCACGATCCTGCGCCGCTTCGAGCCGCCCACGCGTCGGGCGGGCGTCGCACCGGCGAGCAGCTCGTCGGCGGTCTCGAGCTCACCGTCCGAGCCGTCGAGTTCGGCGAGGACCTCGGCGCGCGATCTGTCGCTGCGAGCGGCTTCTGCATCGATCTCCTCGACGAAGCGCTCCTTGGTGAGGCCGCGCCCGGACGTGGGGAGGTCCCAGCCCCACGACGGCGACGCGTTGCCGTTGTTGTTGTCGAACGGCGAGCTGGACGCGAACGGCGACGGCGCAAAGCCCCAGGTCGAGGCCCAGCCGGACGGTGCAGCCGTGCTCGAGGTGTCGATGTCGGTTGGCGAGCTGCTGGCGTGCTCCCACAGCGCGCTCGCGGCTGCTCTGGATCATCAGCCGCGGCGCCGTCCGAAACTGAGATCGGAAGAGCGTCGTGTAGGGAAAGAGTGTCCTAGG
>ERZ1463038.524-NODE-524-length-13357-cov-10.857089_pt1 | contig 13357 bp, 20 predicted proteins | sample MGYA00564479_ERZ1463038 | MGnify/ENA primary metagenome ERZ1463038 (study PRJEB39244, sample SAMEA3635134) | Helicobacter pylori | study: EMG produced TPA metagenomics assembly of PRJEB11511 data set (Assembly of a 5300-year-old Helicobacter pylori...
CCTGTTTCACCCCGTCGAGCCGAAGTGCTTAGGTTACAACTCTAGATGTCGCGGTTCGCACTCCCCGTCCAATAGTCCGCGGCCTGTGCACTGAACGGAGCGACTTCGCAGGTTTCTCCGGGCACCACCGCCAGCTCCCGAGCATAGAACGTTCCTTTCGCGGCTGTTCGCTTCGGCGCCGCACGCTTCGGACGACGGCGCTCTGTTCCTCCACATTCCGGCCCCCAGCCTCCGCGCCCCGTGGCTCTGGAGCTCCGGAGTACCGACTGCCCCGCCCAAAAAGGCGGCCAACAACCCTTCCCCAGGCGCGTCCGTGGACCGCGACGGCCCGTCGCATGCGACGATGCGCTGTCGCATCGCCAGGGATCCAGACGACGCCCCCGGGACCGGAGCGACCGGGACGAGCGGGACCGCCAGGAACGGCGACGAACGGGCCCACGGGAGGCCAGAACATGCAAGAATGGAGAGTGACGGCCAGCGCACGCTCCGAGGCGACTCGGCCGGACGGGCTGGCAGTTCGACACCCCAGGAGCGCGACTCGCGCTCGCGCAACTCGTCGCTCGGCGGGCCAGGCGATCGCGACGAGAAAAGCTCGGTGGGCGAACGGGGTCAACGCATCGGGGGGGAGCAGGGAGACCCCGAGGGCGACGAAGACGACGAGGATGACGAGGAAGGCTCAGAGGACGACGACGTCCCCGTCTCGCGGATGATTGACGCCCTCGACCTGGGAGTATGACTCTTCTGGCCGCACTACGTGTATTTGTCTGAACGAGCAAGTTTATCATTCGGGTCAACCTTTCGCATTCTATACATGGCCCGCTTCAAGGGTGGCTCGGGGGCTAACGGTGTTTGGAAACGAAGAGAGGGTATCGAATGCAGGGAATGGTGCAGGCAGAGACTTCAAGTTTGGTACCGATGGTATGAAGTTACAAGTTCTTGAGGTCCAGCATTGTGCGGATTTGTGGCTCGAGCTACGCGCGCGGTGGCACATGCGGGAGCTGCTGGGGTTGCTGATGCTCGCGACGCCGCATTGCTTCCTCCATGCCACTGACCCCGACGGTTGACGGGTGTGGAGTTGGATACCGCATCATCGTCGGGTCCGGTGCGAAGGTGTGGGGCTCGGACGAGTCGGTCGACGCGCTCGACGCGCTCGTGTACGATTGAGGCTGCGAGGCTGATGAACTCCAAGACGGAATTCCTGAAGAGGTCGAGGACGAGGAGAGGACGCGAGAGCCGCCGAGCGGGTTGATGCTTGGGCGTTCGAGTCGAGGTGACGCCTCCGGGTGCCGCGCGCTTCGCTCGTTCGCGTCGTCGTCGAGGTTGGGCGACATGGGGGCTGCCCGTATGTCGTGCTGTTTGACGAGGAGATGTCTCTTGAGGGCGTCTTTCCGCGTGAATCCTGCTCATTCAACAACCGGAGAGGCAAGTGCGGGAAGATTCGGTCGTGCAGGGTCAGCTTGAAAGTCCTCGGACCACTCGTTTGCCATCCCCACGCGCGACTCACGTTTCTCGCAACCGTGGCAGGGATACGGCTTGACTTCAAGGTGGATTCGCTTGTGCCGCTTGAGATCGTGGCCTCGATGAAACGCGAGGGGGCACTCGTCGCACTGGAAGGGCCGCTCCTCGCTGCGCTCTCGTTCCCGCTCTCGCCGGGCCGATTCCTCGGCCGAGTAGTCGCTCAACGCGAGAATCGCGGACGTGACCGGCAGGGACGCGAATGGCGGTGGGCTCGGGTAGGTGAAGACGGACGAGCCCGACGGCAGGCTTCGCGGTCCGCCGAGAAACGCGAAGTCGCCGCTGCCTGACGATCGCAGGGATATGTTGAATCCAGAGTTGCGCGACGAGTTAGAGTACGGGTAGGAGTCGCCCGGGGATGGGTAGGGCGCGGTTTGCCTCGGCGCCTGCCGACGATCCCAGTCGTCGTCGTCCGCGCCGCCGCCGCCTCCCAACGACATGCGCCCACCGTCTCGGCCGTTATTCCCGCCCCATGACTGGGGCAGATTTTCTACTGGTCGACCGCCTCGCCAGTGCGGCTCCGGGACGTGCTGCTGAAGAGCGTAGCCCGGGAAGGGCGGTGCACCGCCAGGCGCGCGTGCGAAGTGCGGGAGTGGTGGGAGAGGGTAGGGGCGGTTCGAGTCGGCCTGCTGAGGCACGGGCCACGTGTTGTTGCTGGTGTAAGTCTGCGCTGGAGCTGGAGAACCGAGCGAACATTGGGTCAGCAGGGATCTCGAGAAGCGCGCGCCTGCGAAGGCAGCGAGCGAGACGAAGACACGCACGTCGAGTTCGGTCCCTTGGGGCCGAAGTGGACGGTTCCGTCCTTTCGTGCGAGGGCAGCTCCTCCCGTGGATCTTGCATCGGGGGCACTGCTGGTGGGACCAAGTGACCGAGAATGTCGTTCCCGGGAGTCCTCTGCTCGCTCGCGCGAGGCTGATCGAAGCCGGCGAACCGCTACGATGATCTGACTGGGTCCTACGAGCTGCCGCTGGTGTGAAAAACGGCTGGGTAGGTCGGTAGGGATGAAGGAGTCGTCAAAGGTTCGCTGCTGGCAAAGGGCGATCCAAAGGCTTCATAGCTCTCTGGGGCCACAACCCGTTCTGCGGTCTCGTGCCTGAGATCGGTTGCCAACATGTGGAGATCACCTTGCTCGGGAGAGCCCAGATCTACGTACGGCGTCTCGAAGAGGTCCGGGTCTCGGCCCAGCCGGAGCGATCGCTCTCGCTGATCGTCCTTGTTTGCAGCGAGCGGCCTCGTCGCAGGCAACTTCGAGTGCGGCAAAACAATTTTCAAAAGTGCATCTGGGCATCATTAATCATTCGGGAGCGGGGTTACGTCCTGGAACGCTCGATGCACAGGGTGCCGACTCGGAGACGGAAGTCGACAAGTGCTCGCCGCGGGCCAGGCCAGCCCACGACTTCAAACAAGAGCTGTTCCCAGGCTATCATACGTTATGTACTTGATGAGCTTTTCTATCTGGATCCTGGTAAAAAAAAATTGACGACAAAGAGAGTGATGTGGGTCAGGGGACGGAAGTCAGCCTGAGCCTGCGCCCCCTGTCTGCTAACTCACCACGCGTACCGCGACACTCGACACCAGCGCACGATGCGATGAGGATCAAGCCGGAACCCGAACTTCAGTCAGGCGTCAGCCCAAGCTCCGAATCCGAGCGAACCGGGGCGAGGATGAGCTCGGACTTGAGCACGGGCGAGGCTGAGGGGCAGAGCCTGCTGGACTCGGGAGGTAGCCGCGGCGGGGAGAGCAGCCCGAGACTCCTTCGCGGGTTCTACTGCTACTCGGTCGCGTCAGAGTGCGCCTCTGTCGCGTGTGGCGCGTGGGCCTCGCTCAGCCGTACCTACCACTTGCAGGGTGTTCGCCATCGTCTCGCTCTCATTGTTCCTTCCGATCTGCCTGGAGCAGTTTGCTCGGTGAGCTGGACGGTGACAGGATCTGGGGCGTGAGCTGACACGTCCGCCTAAGCGAGAACGGCTTCATCGCGCCAGAGCACACCGTGCCGTGTCCACCCTCATCGGCAGCAACACCTACCGGAGACGACTTTGAGCAAGTGCGGTGTGCGGTACACATCCTCAGAGTGTGGTGGCTCGACACTGGTGAGCGATCGTGCTGCGGAGCCGACGCCGAAGCACATTCTGACCGCAGCCCCACATAAGCGTCGTTCGCGATGTTGGTTTTCTCGTGCTCGGTCGCCGTTCAAGGTGGGTTGAGCGTCTAACTCTCGGACATTACGACTCACTCTCATTTCCTGCAGCTCTCGTCGTCGTCTCGATGAGCGCCCCGGCCGATAACCCCATCACTCGCTTCCGGCTGATGAGCGCGTTTGCCTGCGTCGGCGCGACCATGACGATGGGATTCATCCTGCTCTCTTCAAGCTCACCAGTCTGGTTTCTCGCCGGTGTCCTCGCTCTCGGCGCAAACGTCTCGTTCGGAGCGTCCATCGTTTGTCTCAACTCGTGCGCCCTCTCGCGAAGTCTCTCGCCAGCCAGACTTTGACTCCGGCCTTACTCGTCGCAGCTATCTCCCGGATCTCGGTCGGACCTCCAAGGACACTCTCGCCAAGTCACTCGAGCTCGAGGAGGCCACCGCAGCACTCAAGGCCGTGCGCGGGGCTTCCACCTCGACAGGCGACGAGCGCCTTATGGCGTCGCAGGCGTGTGCGAAGGCGCAGGAAGAATTCGTTCGCGCTCGCTCTCTCAACACGTCCGAAATCTCCTCGACCGCTGTCGCCCTGGGATGTGCGTGGTCCTCGTCACTCAGCGGGCCCGACGTGCTGACCGCCGCGTCCACACAGATGCTGCCGGAATCACTATCCTTCTCGTCGTCCTCATACCCGTCACCGTAATGAAGGGGTCCACTTGGTCGCTAAGGTGTGCAATAGGTGGAAGTGGGCTCGTCTGGGCCGGCGGCGCCATGCGTACGTGCACGACGCCTGCGACAGCTGCGATGGACGCTGACCCAGTTGGCTCGGGCAGCCGCCCTCTTCTGGCTGCGACCGACGGAGATTATCAGCGCCACCCGCCACCCGTTCATCTCGTTCCGCGGCAGCTTGAAGGAGAGCTGGCGCGGGCTGGGCCGCATGTTCCTCGAGTGGCGTCGGCTGCCCAACGCCTTCACCTTCCTTGCGGCGTGGTTTCTGCTCTCTGACTGTGAGAATGGGACATCAAGCTCTGTGAGATCGGCTGACCGGGATCATTCACAGCTTTCGCAACCCTAACGTCAGTCGCGATGCTGTTTGGCAAGACGACACTCGGCATGTCGACTCCAACGCTCATTCTCATCGCCGTGCGCTGCCAGTTCCTGGTGTGTGCTCATTGATGCTGACTCCTCACGCAATCCCAGGTTATCTCGCCGTTCGTGTGAAGCTCTCGCCGCCCGCCGCCCGAGACCTTAACTTCACCCCCCACGCAGGCTGTCCGGGATCGCCGGCGCAATATTCTTCCCTCGACTGCAGCGAAACCACCTTCATTGGACGAATCTACAGGTCCTCCTGCTTCTGGTCGCGCTCGCCTGCCTCGTGCCTGTCTGGGGGCTCCTCGCGCTCAGGCAGCAGTGGCAGATGTTTCTGCTCGCCGTCGTGTTCGGAGGTGCGGACCGTTTCCCGTCTGAGAGTAGAGCACTGTGCTTACTTTAGGCTTCTTCAGCAATCTACGGAGCCTTTCAGAGCTACGCCAGGACGTGCTACTCTGAGCTCGTCCCTGCCGTCCAAGCTTCGCGCTGGTTCAGCCTTTACTCGATCACTGACAAGCGAGTTCGAGGTTCGTCTCATTTGCGGAATGCACACTTACGCGCTCAACACAGATCTTCGTCCTTCCTTGGCCCGCTCCTGGTGGCGTTCATCACGAATCACACCGGACAGGCGAGTCACGGCTCCGATGCGGACTTGGATACGCGAGGAGCGGTCCGCTGACGGTGCAAGCGCGCAGATTCGTCATGGATTCTGGCTAATCCTGACCATGTTCATTCTCGCAATCCCGATCCTCGCTCAGGTGGACATGGACGGCGGGCGGGCGGACGCTGAGGAGTTTCAGCGGCAGGTGCTTAACTTCCGGGAGGTAGACGAGGACGTTCCACCGTAATCAGGCTGTCTTGCCTGCTTCTGTTGCTGTTTCCGTGATCTTGGTGTGCATTTGGGCCTTGCTCGGGAGGCGCTGCCGATCCCGGCCCAATGGTGCTTTCGGACTGGAGAAGTGTTGACCTCTGCTGTTAACGTCGCTCGAAGGCGCCGGCTGAAGAAGGCGTTCGGGGTGGGGAAATGGGGGAAGGGGAACAGCCATTACCGGCGCTGGCTGAGCCGGGCTCGGTCGAGGAGGAGGGCGACGAGGAGTGGACGCACGTCTCACCGGCACAGGTCGAGCAGAAGAATGAAAGAACGTACTTGCGTTTCAGAGAGTTGATTAGACCTGGAGTGATTGAATTAAGAGCGCAAGTAGGAGAGGAACGGGAGGTGTGAGGGATGTCCTAGCCCTTGTGCGCCAGTAATATCTAGAGCTCACTCCGAACACAGCAGAGCTTTGAGCTAGAAATCTCGATTTTCTCAGCCCTCAGTGTCTATTCAAGCTCCAGACGCGGTAACAAGAGCTCAGCAGACGTTGCGGAACGTCCCTGCGGCCGACCCGTCCATCCCCAAGACCCACCACTGCATGAAGTGTTAGCTGATTTTCGAATGTGAATGCAAAGAATAAATATATACGTTGAGCATCTGCTGCATGTAATCCAGGTTCTGTGGGGTCTTCGTCAGCCCGGGGCCCGCCCACGCCTGGAGAAGGACGCTCACGTTCACACACTTGCAGCACTTCGGCGCGATTGCGTTCGCAGAGGTATAAGTCATACCCGGATACCAGCTGTAGTGGTGTATTTGAGTGCTGGTCCTATAACGAAACGGATGAGATCTCACCCGTTATACGTCCCCATCGAGCGAAGCAAGTCCCCCTTGTTGGCCGCGAGAGTCATTGCGAAGTATTGAGCGGCCGTTTTGATACTGTGATCGAAGAGATTCAGTGCCCAAACTCCACCCTGATGTGTAGTATGGCTGACTTGTAGTCTGGGTCTGCGCAGTTACCCTTGGGAGCGTTGCCGCACTTGTCCCTAAAGGAGCCCAGAAGTGTGAGAAGCTGACATGTGCTGAGTGCGAGGGGGTGATATGTGAACCTACAGAGTGATCTGCATAAGGCCGATACTACAGTAAAGTCATCAGCCCTAGTGTTTTTAAGACCGCTTGCAGACGAACTCACGCCCAACCGTTGTCTCCAATCGCCATTGGATTGCACGAGGACTCTTGCATCGCGAATGCGGCGAGCTGATACCAAGGCGTCAGCTTTAATACCCACGTGCAACTTTCAAAGCACTTGCCATAATTGGAGGGACTCCAGTCTCCGCCCCGTACTTGTCAAACAGCGCTGTGTACGGCCGGCAAGCTGTGAACGGCGTCTTGGGGTCTTTCAACGCGTCGTCCAAAGGAATCGTCTTGATCTGATCAATGGTGATGTACGGCGGGTTCTGCGCGATGATTTAGCACGATGTATGTGCTGGTGTCTGAATAGGCGTACCCAGCCCGAGTTTGGGTACATCTTCGACACTCCGCACGTCAACCACGCCCCGGAGCCGTTCGGCCCGTTGTTGTAGCTCGACATCGCTTCCGCCCCACTGTCTCCGCATTGCGGACTCTTCAATCCAGCTATAGGACTGAATGGCTTTGGGAGCTCGGTAGTCTGGGCCGCCAAGACTGTGTGGAGGATGGAAAGGAGGACGGTTGGCGTCGGGACGGCGGAGGTGGCGGCAGCGGCGGCGGCGGTCTCAATCGGCGGCAAGGCGAGGTTGAAGTGGGGAAGCTGACGAAATCCGAAGGTGGGGTTCGGCGGCTCGTACTGAAGTGAGCGTCGGTGTGGCCGCGCGTTTCCGATCTTGTGCGCTGCAGCAGGTGCGACAGCGCACGAGAGGACGGCGACGAACTCGAGAGCGCTGAAGTACATGCGTGCAGTGTCTCAACAGACGGGTGTAGGTGTAACAGTCGAGAGCAACGGTGAGAGGAGACCTTGAAGGACCTGCCCCTCGATGCTGCCCCCGAAGGATCAGTGCCACGCCCTGCAGGCGACGGCGTGCGTCCGGGACGAGGAGCCGTATTGGTCGTCGCCATGTCGGAATTTCCTGATCTAGAGCGGAAGATGGCATGATCCCGGCTCAAGTCGTCCGGCGTCCCGGGACGCCTTGACGCCACCGTCGACGTCGCACCCATGTCGACCGCGCTGTGCCCGCTCGAGCGCTGCGCTTTTTTAGCGGGGTGACCTCATCAGCATATGTGAGTATCAGAGACATGCTACAAGCAATCATTGGGATTTCAGAGAGAGCTCCGCGCCACGACGCCACCGTGACAATCAACGAAGGAAGGGAAGAGAAGGGCGACAGAAGGCAAATCGAAGGTGTTCCCAGCCAATCGAGCGATTATCTAATCACCCCACTCCACCAGTTGAAGGATCGTCGAGGGGATCTCCTGCGGTGAAGATGTGAAGGCTCACTGCTTCAGGCGGGAAATGGAAGGCGGCGCAAGGCGACGCCAGGCGACGCCATCGACGAGACTGGTCAGTGGTGCTTGATGCCGAGGAGCTCCAGCTTTTGAAACGCGGCCTTTCAGCGATTCAAGAGGCCAGCAGCACGCTGGATCCTACCTAAGCGGCTCAGTCGGCTCGGCACTAGTACTGCCAGTCCTGGTAGATTTGGAGATTGTTCGTGGCGCCTCCATTTCCGCGGCACCTGGCTGCTACTGGAGCTCTGCTGGACAAAAAGACACTGGTGGCGCGGGTCGTACAGTGCTCGACGCTCCGAGGCTCCGCATTTCACGGCGCGCTCAGCCTGAGCGCGCGCGAAGGGTTCGCCGTGAGATCGCCCATACTGCCATGCGCTACACGGCCAGCTCTATCAACAGCAACTTCAGCGGAAGTTTATCAAGAGCCTGCTCTCAGAGGCAAGGTAATCCATGGCATGACCACCGTCGAGGGACGTAATCAAAGAGTACCGGATTACAGCAGCAGGGGTCCCAGCGTTCACTTCTTCTTGAGATCCTTGAGCGAGATGGTGATCTCGTCACCATCTTCAAAGTTGAGCGAGGATAGGGTTGTGGCGTTGGCGAGGATGCGTCCCTTGTGCGTGAGCTTTTGCTTGCCGATGGGGAGACCGACCGCCTTCTTTAAACGGGTACAAAAGGGGTCAACGAGTGCACGAGTAGGCAGGTCAGGCGGAAGGGGCGTACGGCGACGCGTTCGCGGAAGGCTCCTACGGTGAGGGTGAGAGGCACGTCCTTGACGGCGATGTTGCTCCCGTCGCAGCCCCACTCTGGCTTGTCGGGGTACTCTGGGAGCTGGACATTAATTGTGATGGGCTCCTGCAATTGCAAACGAGTGAGTAAAGCGGGATCGGGCGAGACTGGGGAGCTGACGAACCGGGTGCATCGCCAGCCACTCCTCCTCGGGGTAGTACGTGCCGTCGACACGCTTCGGTACGCGCAGCCGCTTGGCAGAGGGCTCGTCGTCGGGCCCGTCGTCGGCTGGTCGGCCGGCGCTCGCGCTGGGAGCGGAGGGCAGCGCCCCGCCAAAGTCCGACACGCCTGGTCGTGAGGGCAAGCCGGCGATGGGCGGCCCGCCGGACGCGGACGCGAAGGGGGTCGGTGGGAGCGGTTGCTGCTGCTGATAGTTTTGGGCGGGGGTGCCGTAGCCGGCTGGCTGCTGCTGCTGGTAGCTGGCGTACGGGTTCGTCTGGTTCGGCTGCGGCGCGGCAAAGATGGTCGCGCCGGGGATGAACGACTTGGGCTGCTCGGGCGCCTGGGGGGTCGGGGCCGAGGGTCCGATCTTGGGGTCGCCGCCTTCCGCACTGCAGGGCTAGAGTCAGCGGAGCTCGACGAGGCGCTGAGAGCGAACAGACGTACTCGATGAGACCCTTGGCGCGATGCAGAGCCTCGATCTGCTCGTCGAGGTTGGCTCCCTGCTGGAACCTGGTCGTGATGCCGTCTTTGCTCGCCGTGTGACCGTCCCAGACTTCGGCCTCGCGCGCCTTGGACTTGGCCTTGAGCTCCTCCTGCCGCTTGCGCTCCTCGGCGTCGTCCGCAGTGCCAAAGATGTCGGGTCGGTGGAGTGCGAGTGCTCGGATCGACGACGAGACGTCCGTTCCTGCGTGATCAGAGTGTCAGGACAAGCTCGAACAGAGAAAATGGGAAGCTCAAGCGGACCTTGTGGCAAGAGGTTCGCGGACGAGCGGTTGACCTCGCTCTGGCGCTGCGCCTCCTTCCACTTGGGGTCGAGCAGCTCGATCCTGACGTGGTCCGCAAACTCCTCGACGGGGACCTGCTGACCGCCGAACGTCGTGTACTCCTGGACCTTCTCCTTTGGCCGCTTTGCTGTGGGCAGGAATGACGTTAGCTTCGGGTAACGCGGCGCTATAACTACAAATGAGCCCACCTTTCGGCACGTAGTCCTTGCGAATCTTCATGGGCCCGCTCGAGTCGGCCGTGCGGATCTCGACGACACGCTGCCGCTCCTTCTCGAGCGCGTCCGCGGAGCCAGCCGCAGCTCCAGCAGCGGGTACGACGACGTCGTCTTCATCGTCGTCCATCTCCATCTCGGCCTCCTCGCCGCGCTCAAGCTCGCGCTGGTCCTCGGCGACCTCGTCCTCGCGGCCTTCCATAATCATCGCGGCCATCTTCTTCTGCGCGATCGTCATGTTCTCGACCTCGCTCAGGCTCATCGGTGGCGGGAGCTCGACGAGGCCGGCCTCGTCCGCCTCGGTGAACTCGACGGTCGAGACGACGACAAAGTCCTGCCAGTCGATCTCGGCGAACGCGATGCGCTCGGCCTCCTGCTTGTCCTCGAGCTCCTGGCGCTTCGAGAGCTCCCACGTCTCGTACGCGACGCGCACCTTGGCGTCCTTGAGCACCTCGCGGCGGCCCTCGACGACGCGGTCCTCGCCGTCCTTGTCCGAGCCGCCGCTGCGGCGCTCGAGGCGCGCGAGCGTCTCCTTGGACGGCATGAGGATCTTCGTGTACTGCTCCGTGAGCCGGTTGAAGTACCCGAACAGCGAGTGCGACGGCCGCAGGAAGTCGAACTGATAGTTGCGGTTCTCGCGCGAGGCGAGGTCCGACGTGAACCGGCGCCCAGACCGCGCGGTGAACAAGGCGGTCAGGCGGAGGATGTCACTGCAGAGGTCAAGCCAGTCAGTAGACTGCCGTGCGCCGGTGCCAGGCGCGCAGTGACTCACAGGTCGACCGCGTTGATCGAGGGCGGGTTCTCGACGACGAACTCGAGCGCGGGCGGCTTGGGCGGGCCTTCGTCCTCCTTCGCAGGCTCGGCCGCACCATTCGCATCGACGGCCCCCGCCTTGGCCTCGAGCACTGCACCGCCGCGGAAGGCCTCGAGCCGGTGCTGGTAGTAGGCGTGGTAGGCGTCCGCCTTGTTCAGGAACGCGAACCGCGAGTCCGTCTTCTCGCGGGCGCGGATTTTCTCCTCGAACGTCTCCGGGTTCGGGCTCTTGGCCACGAACGCCGCCGTGCGGTCCACGATCGACCGGATCTCGGGCGGCGGGAGGATCAAGCCCAGGAAGTCGTCGGCCGCGCTGCCGGGCGCAGCGTCGGTCGCTGCCGGGGCGGGCGACGTCCCGTTCATCGGTGCAGGCAGGGCGAGGGCTGACATCCTGCGCTGGTGGTGGAGTGCGGAGGTTGGGCGCAACGTGACTTCCCGGCGTGAGCGCTGAGGGGGGAGAGGACAGAGCCGTGAACTGGATCTGTGAAAGTTCAAGGCTAAAGGCACAAAGAGGCTGTTGCGCTTACCGATGTGTTAGGTACAATGTGAGCAGATTTACTGCCAAAGTCGAAGGAGCGCGACCATTCTCAGACCAGCACGACGGCCCCGCGTCTACCCCGAGCCGTAACGAGTCACACGACATCGAAGCAAGTTGAATCCAAGACGCAGACGATGAAGCAGAGCTGGAGCGAGAACGGGCCATCGATGTTTCAGTGAGCGATGGTAGCGAGGGCTAAGAGTAGGAGGTCGAGCGTGGGGGACAGGGAAGAAGTTAGGTGGGAGGAGAGCCTGGAGTCGATCGCGACGGGGAAGAGTGGGAGTGGTCGACCAGAGGAAGGATCACTGCGCCTTGCGGTACGCCTGCTGCTGGAACGCCTGCATCTGCGGCGGTGGACGCACGCCTGGCGGGGGGCCGAACGCCTGCTGGGGCACGAATCCGCGGCTGACGTTGAACCCAGGGTGCTGGCCGCCGTCGAGCGAGTGGTACGCCGCGCTGGGCGGGCCAACCATGCCGTTCGGTTGCGAGAAGTGCGTCCCTCCACTGCGAGCGCTGAGGATGGCCGGGTCGAAGAAAGGATGATTTTCTGTCGTGCCCGCAGAGGGTCAGCGACAGTACTTTACCGATGAAACGAGAGACAAAACGCACCTTGGTTGTGCTGAACCTTGGGAGCCGACGCTTGCGCGGCGGCAATCAGCGCCAAGATGTCGTCCTTGCCGACGGGGGTCGACGGTCCGTTTGGCCGCGGGGCGGGTGGCGGCAGCGGGAACTGCGCGGCCGGGATCGGCGTGCGGTTCAGCGCGAGGCCTGGTGGCAGGGGCGACTGGGTGCCACCGTTGTTGCCGTTGATGCCCGGCGGCGTGCCCGCGTACGGCTGCATGCTCGCGCGGGCACGCGGCGAGAGCTGCGGCGAGGGCGAGTTGGACTGCCCGGGCGAGGCGAGGCGACCGTGGAACGGTGCGCTGGCAAAGCTCGGCGATGCGAGGTTCACGCCGGTCCAGAGCGCGCCTGGCTCGGTCGCACCGGCCGCCGCGCGCCCGTCGTGCGGCGGGGGCAACGGCGCGAACCCAATCGACGATGACGGCCGGTGCTGTTGCTGAGGGGGGAACGGCATGCCTGGCGGTGCGAACGTCGAGGGTGACAGGCCGCCGGGTGACTCGCGGCCGGACGCGAACGCAGATCGAGCGAGCGCCGACGCCAAGTCGCCTGACTTGACGCCGTGCGACCCACGACGGGCGAATCCGAAGCGCGAGCCTCGTCGAGACATGTCATCACCCGACGGTGGGGGCGACGATGTGCCCGAGTGGCGGTCGCTGCCCGTGTCGACCGGCGAGCCGACGTCCGCGAACGGGTCGAACGAGCCGATGTAGCTCGGCAGCGATGGCGGGAGCGGGTCAAACGTGCCAAAGTCGGACGGAGTCGCGTTCCCGCTGCGCTCGTCGTCTTCATCGGCGGGAGCGGCCTTGCCCTTGCCCTTGACGTCGAGATTGAGGCTGAAGCTGAACGTGCCGTCGCCAAACTCGAGGTCGGGGAACGTCGGGCCGGACGGCGGGCGCTCGATCGCGGAGCCGTTGATGAAGTTGCCGTTCGTGTAGGCCACGTCCGGGTCGGGCTCGAGCTGGAGCGGCGATGATTGCGACGACGACGATGCGACGGGCGTCAGCGGCGGCGGCGTCGGCGTCTTTCGAGGCGACTCGACGGGGGCGGAAGGGGTTGGAATGGGGGTGGGGAGGGAGGTCGACGAGGGGGTGGGAGGGGTGGCAGCCGCAGCGGCGGCCTTGGACGACGAGGTCGTCGACTGGTTGGGGCGTGTCGACGGCCGCGCTGGGAGCGGGTGCGTCTGCGGCTTCGAGACCGGGATTGATCGCGGCGCAGGCGGCGGCTTGATCGACGCCGACAGTGGCGGCAGCGATGCGTTGATCACGATCGGCGTCGCCGGCTGGCTCGCCGCGCCCTTGGACGCCCACGAGGCTGTCGGCGGCAGCGTGCCTGCGACAACGCCAAATGGTCAGCTCGTGAGACCTGGCGGAGATCGGAAGAGCACACGTCTGAACTCCAGTCACCC
>ERZ1463038.525-NODE-525-length-13339-cov-12.307362_pt1 | contig 13339 bp, 14 predicted proteins | sample MGYA00564479_ERZ1463038 | MGnify/ENA primary metagenome ERZ1463038 (study PRJEB39244, sample SAMEA3635134) | Helicobacter pylori | study: EMG produced TPA metagenomics assembly of PRJEB11511 data set (Assembly of a 5300-year-old Helicobacter pylori...
ACTTCTGCTAATCGAGTCTGGACCTCTGCTTCGGCGTCCTCCAAGCCGGGTTACTATTCGTGCGACACCCTATTCACGCTGCCGACCGTTCGACTGCCTGGAGGACCTTTTTACACTCAGCCGGCACCAAGCACCACCCAAGTCGACTCAATCGCGCGCGGCGGAGCGAAGCGCCTGCTGTTCCTTCTCGACACCTCTCCCAGTCGCCAACGCACCCGCGCGCCCGTCGCCGCGCGCCCGACCGCACGATGGGGACCTCCAGGGACGTGAGGGACATCCTCGAGATTGGCTCGGGGCCCGCCGCGCCGTCAGCGCTCGCTCTGCAGCCCCCGCGCCGGTCAGGACCGCCCGACCCGCGCGCCAAGCGGCCAGACGGCATCACGCGCGAGCTGTACGCTCTCATCGGCGACAACGCGCCGTCGCTCGCGCTCGCCCAGGCGGTCAAGCCCAAGTTCAAGGAGCGCGTCAAGCAGTCGCGGCCGAGCGTCAAGTGGCACTGGATCCCGTTCACCAATCCGGCTCGGGGCGACCCGGCGCCTGGCGACGAGGGCGACAAGGAGCGCGACGCACGCAAGAAGCTCAGGCTCAGGCATTGGGTTAGGGACCTGCCGGCGGACCATGTCGAGGGCGCGCCCGACTTCAAGTTCCACAAATTCAACACGAGCAGCATGCCGTACTCGTACACGACCGAGGAGTACAATCACTTCTTGCGAGGTCAGTTGGCGCCCGGTTGGGCCCAGGACGGCGGCTCGAGGGCCGAGGGGGCGCGCGCTGACGTTCGTTCGGCCACAGAGGACGACTGGCCGCGTGAGGAGACGGACCACCTCTTTGCGCTCGCCCAGCAGTACGACGTGCGCTTTGTCGTCATGGCAGACCGGTGGGAGTACCAGTCGGTGCGCAGTGTGGACGTACGTTGCACCTGCCCGCCAGGGCGAAGCGCTGTTGCTCACCACTTCGCCGTCGCCAGGACCTGAAGGCGCGATACTACTCGGTCTGCCGCAAACTCGTCCGAAACCGACCAGCGGCGGACGAGAGCTTGCGCCAGCAGACCATCCTCAGTCTCTCGTTCGACAAAAGTGCGCCCTCGCGAGCTCCCTGGCCATTCGCCGCGAGCTGACCTTCATCTCGGCACCCTGCAGACCGCGAATTGGACCGCAAGGCGTATCTTCGCTCTCTTCTCTCGCGCACACCCGCCCAGATTGCCGAAGAGGACTTCCTCTACGTCGAGTCGCGCCGCCTGGAGCAGTCGTACAGCAAGATCACACAGGAGCGCAGCGAGCTGCTCAAGATCCTCGGCGGCCGCGAGGGTATCGGGGCGTCGGGTGGCATGAAAGTCGGCGTCGGTGGTGGCGCGAAGGGCGTCAACGTCAAGAATGACGGTAGCAGCGGGAGTGCGCTCAAGCGCAAGGGCGGACCAGGGTGGGAGCTCGAGGGCCTCAACGGAGGTGGGCTTCCGGACGGCTGGGCCGGCGAGGGAAGCAAGCGGAAAGCCACCGTCGTTCAAGGTCAGCTGTGCTGTCACTTGCGCGCGCGCGCGGACCTGCGATGCTGACTTGAGCCTCGTCGCACAGACATCAGCAACTGCATCGAGCGGCACCCGGCGCCGTCCGTCTCCGCGACCAAGGCCGCCCTCTACCCCTCCGTCTCGCTGCGCTCCGCGCGTGTCACGCAGCCCAAGCCGACAAACCTGCCCAAGGTGCAAGCGGCGCTCGCCGAGCTCGGCATCTCGACGCACCTCATCATGCCGACCAAGGGCAATGTCGAGAAGCTCGACGGTCTGCAAGAAGCGCTCGGCAAGCTCGTCGAGCTCAAGAAGGCCAACGACCGGATCGAGAGCGAGATGCGCATGGTCCGCAAGCGCAAGGAGCTTCTGCTCGACCCGGCGCCGGTAGACGCTGAAGGCGACAGTGCCCAGAGAGTGAGCTCCCCTTTGGCAACCCAACTGCTCCCAGATCCTGACCCGCTCACGTCTGGCAGGGGAAGCGGAGCGCATCGGTCGCGTCGTCGGCGGGGACGAGCAAGCGTGCGCGGCGGGAGTAGTGAGCTCGTGTGTTGCTTTCCGCCTGTAGCTGCTTTAGTGCTTGTAGTGTACTTCACGTTGAACAGTGAGACGGGCCACGCCACGATCAGCAAACTTATGTCGAGCGACCCTCCGCGGGACGGGTTGCGCCGGCCCTTCTCCTCCAACCACTCGCACTCACATAGACCCAAGCCGTAGACTCAGACCTCGGACTATCTTCAGACCTGCTCGATGGTGTACGTGCTGCATCGCAGTCTCTGCCGCTCACCCTGCCCTGCTGGACTGACACTGCTCCCGCAGCTACCACCCCGCCTCAGGTTTTCGGGCCTGCCTGACGCTGGCGTCTGGCTTGCAGGTCACAGAGTTCGCTGTTCCAGGTCAGTCCGAGAGCATTCCCTCTCCAAGTGGAACCTCGAGCTCACATTGCGCCCCCGGTCGCTCCCCAGCCAGCCACCGCGGCGACGTTCAGCTCTACGTCGAAGCACAAGAGGGCGCTTTTCGCGTGTATTTCGTGCGCAATCATCCTGTGGACGCTTTCGAGAGTTATGGTGCGTCCTCGTCGGCAAGGCCAGCCGCGGTGTCGATTCCCGTGTCCAGACGGGACCGAACTTCGTCGCTGACGCCTTTTGGGTGAGGAAAATCAGCATGCTTCCTCCGCGTCGGAAACGCTCCGCCCGCCTGCAAAGTCTTCGGCGTTGGAGCGGGCGTGCTGCGACCACCTGGAGAGACGCCGTGGTGCTTGGACGGGGGTGGGTCTCTGCTTTCGCCCGGCTCGCTCTGGTGACTAGAACTAATTTTGAATTCGGAATGCAGTCTTTGGCCCTGCGCCAGCGAACCTGCGTGCGACGGAGCACAGCGTAATCACGCTCCGCTTGCTAAGGTGCCGCATGAAGCCGGGCACGATCAAGGGGTTCGTACTGTATTGTCGGCCATCGATAGTAACAGAAAGCTCACACTCACTGTACATCCACAGCATCGGCAACCTCAGCGCGTCGGACCTTGACTCGTAAGCGACCTCCACCCAGCTGCCGCAGCGGAGACGTTAACGCCATTCGTCGCTTTGCAGCGTCGACGAACGAGACCCCGTCGCAGTCTTCACGTGGTACTATGCGACCCTGACTCAGTTGGAGCAGCTGGGAGTCAAGCGTGCGTTCCGGAGGCTGGCCTCCGCAAGCTGCAAAGGCTGACCGGTGCATTTATCACAGCCCCGTCCCCAGAAAGCCTTTCTCCCGTGTCCAAAATCATCGCAGACCTTCGCGCCGAACCGTCCAGCTCGTTCCCGGCACTCCCGGGCGCGTCGACGCCCGACTCGGTGCTCATCAGCAACTCCTTCCTGCGCCAGACGAATCAAATCCTCCTCTCGCTCCTCACGCCGGCCCAGAAGATCGAGTTCCTGTCCATCCTCGTCAAAGACTCGCCCTTCATCGCGCCCGAGGTGGCACTCGAGTTCGATCGCATCCGCGAGAGGCTTGTCGCGAGTGTCGCGGCGGAGCGCGAGGCTCGACTCAAGCGCGAGGCGGCGAGCGGCAAAGGTGGCCGCGGTCTGAATGTCGACGTCAACTTTGGCCTCAACACGTCCATCCTTCGCTCGCCCGTCGGATCACCTTGCGGCTCGGGAGGATCGAGGACTGCCTCGCCGTCGCGCAAGGCGCGATCGCCCGCGAAGGGTTTCCTTACCAGCCAGGCCGACAAGGAGAACTAGATGGAGCAACACACTCAGAAGCTTTGACTTTTTGAACTCAAAAGCATGCTGGAAATTGTCGTCCGATCGCTTTGCCCCGGTTCGAGGTAACGCCCCGAGCGCACGCCGGGCTCGTGCAAGGCTCGAGCTCGAGGGTTGCCTCGAGGCACTTTCTCGTCCCGGATCGGTCTCCCTTGCCCTCCCACATCTCAGCGTGAATTTTCCTTCTCGTCCAGCACCGTCTCATGCAGAGCGCCCGGTTCCTCGCCACGCCGGCGACCACCCCTCAAGCGTCGAGCTCAAGGTCCGCGGAGGGCGCTCAGACGGGGACGACCACGCTGTGAGCGGCAGGGGTCTCCCGATGCCGGGGAGCTGGTACTCACGGCCGTTCCACCAAGCCGGCACTCGGGATTCTCGGTCGGGCTCGTTGTGGAGGGCGTTCGAGTCGTTCTGGGCGAGCCAGAACGCGCCGCGAGAACCGTCTCCGCCACCGCGTCCGGGAAGGGTCTTCTGAAGCCCGGAGGGTCGTGCTGGACCATCGTGTGGAGAGACGACAGGCCGACGATCTCACCTACGAGGGGCAGCGTGTATAGCTTCACGGGAACGTCGACCGGCGGGCAACTCGTCGGCGCGGTCCAGCGCACTTCATCCAGCCAAAGCGACCCCGCGGTCTCGGGTACGACTACGACTGGTGAGTCGCAGGTCCCGTGTCGTGTGTCAATTTGACTCAGGGTCACACGCTGGGGGTTTCGCTGGCGCTGGGGGTTTCGCTGGGGATTTGGAGCTAACTACCTGCTCCGATGTAGGACAATCGGGACTCGGAGGATCACTCGCGTTGCGCCTCGTCATCGAATCGCTCCCATCAAGCTCCAACGGGTCAGACGATACCATCGAACTCGCAGTCTTTGATATCTGGCTACTTGCGGCGGACTCGGCGAGCGCGCTCCCGTGGGTGGGTCCCCCGTGGATCGGTGAGTGTGGAGTGCAGAGCTTATTGGATCTCGATTCAGTTGCTTATTCCGTGCCATGTGAACTCTTAGGAAACCCGTACGACGCTACGCTATACCGTACGCGATCTCACATCTCGGGTGGCCGCCGGCACCGTCGTCCCGACCGCCCGCGCTCATGCTGATCGCTCTTCTCGCGCAGATCCTGAACGGAGCTCGGCGCAACTCCAAGCGATTGTGGACGAAACGACCGCAAAGAACATTACTCTTGGCGAGCAGTATGAGAAGGAGCGTCTCAACGCACAACGTGCGTGCCCGTTATCGCCGTCGCTCCCGTCGCTACCGCCCTGACTTTGCACTCCCGCCGGGTGATCCCAGATTACGAAGACGTATATCGCTGCTTTGATCGGATTCGAGAACCCGATACTGATCAGCGATCCCTCTTCACAGACGGTCAGCCAGCTGTACTTTCGCCTTGAGCCCGCGCAGCTGGTCTCCTACCTTGAAGCAAGGCTCACGGACGATGCACTGTCCCATCCCATGCGCGCGCACGGTGAGAGATCTTTTTCTTTTTGTCTGCAAGCGGATGATCCTAGATCGCCGGTCTCTCCAAGATGCCCGAGGCCGAGCTCAAGTCCGAGATGAAGAAGGTCAACGGCATCTTTGAGATGAAGGTCAAGAACGCGAAGGGCAAGGAGGGCGTCTGGACGATCGACATGAAGAAGGTTCGTCGCTTTGCTGCCTCACCACTGAGCATGGAGCACGTGAGCTCACGCACGTCGCGCGTGCAGGAGGGCAAGGTCTACAAGGGCCCGGCGAAGCCGAAGGTCGGCGACCTACTTGTCAGTCTGAGGAGCGATCGCGGGACTCACAGATGTGCTCGCAGGCGGACGTCACCATCGCTCTCTCCGACGAGACCTTCCAGCAGGTAAGTCCTGGTCTCTTGAGCGCGTGCGGTGGCCGGGCCGATGAGCGCGTGCTGACGCACATGCCTCGACCAGCTCGCGGACGGCAAGCTCAAGTACGCCCGCTTCCTACTCGTCCCTGAGGCTTGGTATTGTTTGGGTTTGGAGCGCGATCGCTGACGTCGGACTCCCTCTTGATCTCCCCCACTGCCCCACCCGTGTCCCCTTGCCTGTGTCGCGTCTTCACCATCGCCTCCTCGTACTCCACAGCGGCCAGAAGGCGTTCATGTCCGGCAAGCTCAAGGTCAAGGGAAACAGTCAGTCTCGATCCATTTCTCACCTTCTTCCAATCCCCGCCACTCGCGAAAGATAACCACTTCGGACTGCCCCACTGACCCACTCGGTGTCCTTTCTCCTCCAGTCATGCTCGCGACCAAGCTCGACACCGTCCTCAAGGGTGCCCAGGCCAAGCTCTAAGCGAAGACGCCCCGAAGCGTTCTGCGGATCGGTGCGCGCGGCGCTCGTGCGCGGCCGTCTCGTGTCGACCCCCTGTTTGTAAAGCAGTCGTTCTACTGTGATCTGTTCGGGTGCGGCTGTTGACCGTGGCGCGTGGACCGAGGATGTATGGAGCCGGACGGATGGCGTCGCGGGCGATGTTGGCCGCACGACACGGCTTCGAAGGCGCCCCGCGTCGGGCTTTCGCGTCGGGCTTTCCTTCAGGATCTGTTCTGACTCCTAGACTCTCAGACTGCGTCTTTCTCCCTCCTCTGCGCGTGCTTCATGGAGGTCATACAGCTCCATCGAACCCGCCACCCGATCCCGCCGTCGCAAGCCAGCCTTTCAGCTCAACACTCCCACGGGGCCTTGCAATACCTAATGCACTCTCTTCTGACGGTAGCACCTTCCTCTTAACGCCACAGGGGAGTCCTCTCCGCGACTCACTGTCCTGCCAAAGCTCATGCGCGTGTCTCCTGTGGGTGCGGCGACGCTTTAGAGATTCGCCATCCAAACCAACTTAAACCTCACTACTGCCTAAAACCTGAGAAGACAGATCCGCGACCCGACTGCCTGTACACGTTAGCTCGGGCACGCACCTCTGCCCCGCAGGACAAAGGCTCGGACGCCGACGGACGCCGCCGAACGAGCTTGTGCAGAACGGTCTCCTCCCTGAAAGTCCGTTCGCCCTACTTCTTCTTTCTGCACCACTCGCCTTATCTCCCATCCCCACCCTCATTCAGCATGCGGGCTTCCCTCGGCCTCACGGCACTTGCTTGCGCCCTCGTGTCCCCCGCCCTCGCACTCTTTCCAGCACCTCACCAACTGACGACCGGCAAAACTCCTGTGATGGTATCCCCGAAATTCAAGGTCACTGCCTCGTTCAAGGCGCCCTTGGATGCGAGTACTTGCTCGTGCGAAACCTACGCTCGCTGAGACGAGACGCACAGCTCCGAGCCGCGATGGCACAGACCGAGGCGTACGCCAAGCAAGACACGCTCGAGCCACTTGTACTCGGCCGCGGGGAGTCCAATAGAAAGGCGATCGCGCACGCCGTCCGGCTCTCCACTCTCTCTCTGTCGCTTCCCCATGGCGCAAACGTCACGACCCTTCGCGAGGAGGTCGACCTCGTCTATGGCCGCCAAGACGAATCATACACCCTCAGCATTCCCGGAACCTCATCAGCTTCGATCTTCGCCAACACCTCCCTCGGGCTTCTGCGTGGGACGCAAACCTTCAGTCAGCTCGTGTACTTCCTCCCCGCTGCATCGGGCTCCGCGGGGATGCGCTACATCCTCAACACGCCCATCGAAGTTGTTGACGCTCCTGCTTTCCCTCACAGGTACCTATCTCCATTGCAACTTGAGTGAGGGAGGAAGCTGATCGTGACCATGACCGACGCGTAGGGGCTTCATGCTCGACACCTCGCGGAACTGGTTCTCGGTCACAGACATCAAGCGAACTTTGACGGCGATGGGTTGGGCGAAGCTGAATATGGTGAGCCTACTGACACATGCTCAATCGCTCTGGACAAAGCAGCTGACAGCCGTGCTCCCTTCAAAGTTTCATTGGTGCGCGTCGGCCTGCGCGCGTGTGCCGGCGAAATGCTGACATTTGTCGACAGGCACATCACCGACTCGCAATCCTGGCCACTCGTTCTCCCGGGGTTCCCGCTTCTGGCCGAGAAAGGCGCCTACTCGGTCGCGCAGACGTATAACGCAAGTGAGATTGCCGACATCGCATCGTTCGCCGCTCAGAATGGCGTGAGCGTCTTTTTGGAGGTTGATGTGAGAGTTTCTAATACAGAATAATACTTGTATTTGCGCTGATACTCTCCTCAGATGCCTGGGCACACATCCTCAATCGGGGACGCGTACCCGGACTACATCGCGTGCAAGGGATTGACGCCATGGGGCACCTACGCCAATGTGAGGGAGTCGATCGAATTTCAGACTCAGCACATATCCTGACAATGCCCTGTACAGGAACCTCCGGCTGGCCAACTTCGCTTGAACGACCCGGAAGTGCTCTCCTTCGCCCAGAAGGTGACCGTTGCCGCCGCGCACTTGTCAACGAGCAGCTATTTCTCGACGGGAGGCGACGAGATCAACGTCGCTTGCTACGAACAAGACTCCTTCAGTAACTCGAGCACAAATCTCAATACGAGCATCTCGGACTTTGTCTCCGGGCTCCACAAGTCACTGCGCTCCGAAACTGGGAAGATTCCCATTGTCTGGCAAGTATCGTCTGTCGGTGGATGAACCCACGTGCTAACTCCCGCTGTTTAGGGAGGAGATGGTACTGGATCACCCGGTGGCGCTGGGAAACGACTCTGTCGTCCTGGTTTGGATCAGCGCTGCGAACGCCAAAGCCGTGGCTGAAAAGGGATTCAGCATTGTTCATGCGGCATCCGACTACCTCTACCTTGACTGTGAGCTGCACGTGCATACTATATACTGTAGGGCTCACGTTGAGTCCCTCGCAGGTGGGCACGGCGGCTGGGTGGGAGATTACCCTGCAGGAGCGTCCTGGTGCGACCCGTTCAAGTCTTGGCAAGCCATTTACGCTTTCGATCCGTTCGCAAACATCACCGCGAGCCAGCAGCACTTCGTGAAGGGCGGTACGCTCGAAATCTTTGCCACTCGTCACCGCTTGGACACTGACATTCGCCTGCCAGGTGAAACTCTCCTTTGGACGGAGCAGGCGGACTCTACCAGTCTCGATACATACGTCTGGCCACGTGCAGCAGCTGCCGGAGAGGTCTTCTGGACCGGTGCGGCGACCAGCGCCGGTCCTCGCGACGGAGCGGAGGCGCTGCCTCGTCTTCACGACTGGCGGTAAATACCCACCTCACCAAGCTTCTCTTGGGCTCAGATCTAACTCATACGCTTGAAGGTACCGTGCTGTTTCTCGTGGTGTCGGTGCCGTCGCTCTTCAGCCCGAGTTCTGTGCCCTCCGCCCCGGAGTTTGCGACCTCACGGCCTAGGCCCTTTAGATTAGTTGACACGTCAGCACAGTTTAGCTTCCAGTACCTCGCGTATGTTGAAGTCTACAACTGCGATATGGAGTCCAGCTCCAGCTCTCGGATCTCACACTGGACTGTTTGTGCGGCAAATGCGCCAGCTGCAAGTAGTGGTTACCGAACTCAGACTCCCTGTCTCAGCCCTCAGCCATCGCTTGCAGATTTTGAGGGCGTAGAGTCGGCGCCCTGGACCAATATTCACACTTGGCATCACTGCCCACTGAGCGTCCGGCGACTGCCGTGCGCTGCTCTGCTTGCCGACTGGGGAAAGCATGCCCATGTTCCAACCCGAGGTGTTCACTATCCACCGATCACGTTGCAATACCTGAGTGTGAAAAAGCTCTAACATGATCCCTGTCTATGCACGTCGTCCACCTCTATCCCTAAATTCCCTTCAAAACCTGGCAAACAGCTTGGGCACCCGTTGGAACCGAGCGTACAACAAACAAGCACTCCCTCCCAGCATCATGGACCCGGAATCTGAGCAAGGGGTTGTCAGCATTTAGCGAGGAACCTCTTGCGCCAGGAGACTGCGTACAGTACGCAACCGCCTTATAGTTCCCGCCGGTTTTCTCGAGGACGATGCCTATCGAAATTTGGCTCAGCAGGTCTTCCGAAAAGGTGCAAGTTCGGGAGGCGCACCCCCGATCTGGACAGCGCAAAGAAAGTAAGCTCGCGGCCTTCGCAGTCAGTCGGCCAGCTCGGGATGGCTTACTACTGCCCCGACGAACTGTCCCGGCGAGTTCGCTAGTACTCCCATGCCTATTGCACTAATTCAGCTCAGATGCCGAAGCGACAGGTCGAACAAGCCACCTGTGATGGTTGCAAGACCAGAGAGGCCGAAGAGCTGCGCCGCTGCGACCGGGAGAAGGCTCAGAAACCAAGCTCCTGCGGAGGCAAAATAAGTGGCGATTCTGTAGAGTGAGATGATCATTTCACACCAGAGAAGCTGGCTGAAGAAGGAGGCAATCAGGAATGCGTCTGTGGCGACAACATCAGTCGCTCACTAAGGATCCCAAAGGCTATGATGGACCCGTACGTCTCGGCATACGGCCAAAGACATACTTGAAACATCCCCTGTGGAAGGATGGTGGGTCAGCAGGCCACTTCTGTCCGTGAATGAATCGGCGCTTACGCCGAGGAAGAATGACAGCGAGATGCTGTTCAAAGGGCCAATCTCGTCCGCTAGAAGCCCTGCGCATATCTGGCACACGCATTCTGAGTCTTCATAGTGAACAGAGGGTGGCCGCCTGACGTACACGTCCAAACCCCATAGCAAACCCCGAGAGAACAAGCGGAATCGCGGGTGCGAGCGAGGTGGGGTCGAGCTCCGGACACATTTTGACGGTATATGCCGTGATGTAGTACAGTGGCGTGAGAAACCCTGTCAAATTTGTCAGTTTCAGACGACCTCATCAAGTCAGATCCCTCCCCACCGAAGCAACCGATTAAAATGGACAGCATCAGACTGGAGCGGCGCAGGCGATTAGCTTCAAGTTGCCGCGAAAGCAGCAGGAACGCACGAATAGAAGGCACCATCTCTCCATATTCCCACCGGGAGCCAGTTCTTTCCGACTGACCGCTGCCCCGCTTGGCGGCTCGGCGGGACTCGAACCTTGAGCAACGTCCATCCGATGCACGACGCCACAAAATTGATCGAAGCGTAGGTCTAACGCCTATTTGAGCACTTCGAATCTCAAGGAAACGAGGGGAGCGCTCACGAGAAGGGTGTGGCGATACCCAAGCCTTGGAAGCAGGCCGCGGATGATCAAGCTCGAGATCCCGCCTCCGATCCCGCTGCCGGAGACAGCGACACCAGTTGCGAACCCCCTCCGCTTGGCGAACCATTGAGATGGAATGGCCATGAAAACGGGCAGCCCGAGTGCGAAGGATAGGCCGAGGCAGGCGCCCTGAAAGAGGAAAAGGAGGGCGAGCGACGGCACAAAAGAGGAGATAATAAGGGAGAGGTACGTCGCAGCAATATTGACGACGAGCATGCGCTTGTAGCCGCTGGATTGACGGTCGGGTCAGTGCGCCACAGCGAGCCTGGGTGCGACGGGGCTCACAATCGGTCGCCCAACCGTCCACCGACTAATGAGCCCGCGGCAGCCAACTGTTATTTAAAAGTCGGCAACGCTTCTATCCAAGATTGAAGGGTTCTCACGAAGTTGCACACGCCCGCAACGAGCGACAGCGTGCTCAGCGGGACGTCACTGAAGCGCGTCGTCCTTAGTTCTTGCATGAGCACGCCCCAGCAAGTGCCATCTGACGGTGAAATTGAGTAAGCTTTGCCAACGGTCAGGAAACAGCGATGTCCCGTACAGCCCATCTCTGCGCGGGGAACATCGATCAGCTCAACTCACGGCTGGCGGTCATCGCTCGCAGCCAAAACTCGCTTACGACATCCAGCAAGGATAAAGCACCCAAGCACAACCGACCACGCCTCCAGTCCCCCATCCGGCGGGCCGTCGTCCTCGTCCTCCACGCTCACACTCTCCTTCCCACTACCCTTCTCGAAGTCCGCGTCTGGGTCCGCCGACCCGCGCGGCGCCTGCGTCCGGACGGACGCGCTGACGAGCAGTCCCTCCGCGGGCCCGATCTCGGACGACCGGATCTTGGACAGCTGGGACGCGCCGACGAGACCGGTCGAGTACGCGCGAGGGCGCGTGCTGCGGTTCCGCTGCAGCGGAGCACTCCCGACGAGCGTCGACGCGCTTGAGGCGGACGGGGCCTTTGGCGGCGTGTGGCAGGCGTCTTCGGGCGTCTGCATCTTGGTGGTGTGATGCAGGAGGTGAATGAGCCGAGTGAATGAGCGTCGATTGTCGTCGGCACTGTCGGCACTCCAGATTTGCTGCCCGGGTCGGCCGGCTCTCGACGGAGCCGAGATTTGCATTTAGTGAGAGTGCAGTGGGTTCTTCGTGATGCTTATGAGGGCACCTCTCTTACAGGCCTTCGAGGAACGCTTGAATCCCCAGAGAGGCTCAACTGGACTCGACGTTTGCGACGACCTGTTGCACGGCCGCGGACGACCTCCGCCTCGCATCTGAACCCGCAAACGCGTGGAAACGTGCTGATGATGTCAAACGGGGCCAAAGAGAGATGCACACTACAACCCCACACACAATTCACTTATCCCTGCGTCTCTCCGAGGACGTCCCTCGACTTCTGTCGCGCGGCCTGTCGCGGCGTCTTGGCGAGCACGGGGCTGACGACGACGACGTCCCGGTTGCGGAGGCTGCGCTTGAGCACCTCGCGCGTCTCCTCGCCCTGGGTCTGCTCGACCTTGCGGGGCTCCTGCTCCTGCTCCTCAAAGTCGAGCTCGGCCGTGTCGTGCTCGAGCTCAAATGAACCCGAGACGTCGGCGTCGTTGAGCGGGACGTCAAAGTCCATCGCCGAGGATTCCTCGTCGTCGTCCTCGTACGCAGACTGGTCCTCGGCCTCATCGCGGAGGAAGCGTGAGGCGAACGCCGGTGCAGGTCCGGGACGGCGGCCGGCAAAGTTGAGCGTAAACTGCGCCGGGCTGAGCTTGACTGGCGTTTCCATGATAATCGAGCACGTGTGCGAGGGCTCGGGGTCCTCGTAGGTGTACGGAGTCGAGGGCGAGGGCGGGTAGGAGAAGGTCGGGCTGGGCGGGAGGGCTGGGAACGCGAATGTTGGGCTCAAGGGTGTGGGCGGCACGGAGCGGGTTCCGGTGCGAGTTGGCGTCGAGTCGCACGTGTTGCTAGGTGTGGGCGACTCGACCGCGGGCTCGACCTCGACGGGGGTCGGCGTCTGTGCGCGGTCGTCGACGAAAGGCGATCGCTCGACGACGGGCTCGTCCATCTCCAGCGGCTCGACTGCGAGCTCCTCCTGCGCAGCTTCAGATCGCTCCCCCCACTCAGTTGCAGCGAGGAACGGGCTCGGGGGCCTGTGGTCGTCGCACCGCTGCGCCGGGGTCGTCGTCGGGCGCGCATCGGAGGTGACGGTCACACCCGACTCGTCCGCGTTGGACGACTCGTAGCCGTACACGGACTCGTCGCGCAGGTCCGGGCCGCCAAAGTCCATCACGAGCGACTCGGATGACTCGTCGAGCGGCGTGGCGGGCACGACGAGTGCACGGCCAGCGCGGCGTGGCGGCGACGGCGCTTTCGGGAGCTCGACAGCGGCGATGATGACGGTCGGTGTAGGCGATGCAGTCGGAGCCTGTGGCTCGGCGGTCGCAACGCTGACTGGCTCGGGGCGGGCGTGCTTGGCTGGCTGAACGAACTCCTGCTGAGCCGGCTCAACGAC
>ERZ1463038.527-NODE-527-length-13335-cov-14.080949_pt1 | contig 13335 bp, 25 predicted proteins | sample MGYA00564479_ERZ1463038 | MGnify/ENA primary metagenome ERZ1463038 (study PRJEB39244, sample SAMEA3635134) | Helicobacter pylori | study: EMG produced TPA metagenomics assembly of PRJEB11511 data set (Assembly of a 5300-year-old Helicobacter pylori...
GATGCCCGCATTGTGCCACCTGGACAAGCAGACGTGAGCTGTGCACAGCCACCCGAGGACTTTGAAAGCGTACCACTCCCCGAAATAGGCCTGCGAGACAAAGTCTGAGAGGAGGGAGCGGGAGAGCTGCTCTTCGGGCGTCTGGAAGAGCGTCCGGTCCATCGAGGTCCAGCCCTGGAAGAGCGGCGTGTCAGAACGTCTTGGAAAGTGCACTGACTGCCAGTCGGGGTGCGTCTGCTTACGATCTTAAACCAGTCGGGAACTGGGAGCAGGGTCAGCAGCGTCGCCGTCGAGCGCGTCCGACCGAAAGCGACGTACTCTCTCGCAATTTAGATCCCGTCGGCCCGTTCGGCATCGCTCCTGGAGGCAGCTTCCCGTCCTCGGCCTCCTGAGCTTTCGTGTCCTCGGAGAGTTTCGCAACCTCGCTCGGGCTCGTCGTCGGCGGCAGCTTCGCCCCCGTGTTGCCTACGTCCGAGGCCATCTCGGTCCCGCCTGCCTTCTTGAATTCCTTGAGTTCGGGGCCTCGGAGGGACGGGAGGCCGCTCATGTCGACCGGAGCGACGGCGGCCTTTGCGGCAGCGCCGACTTGGGCAGCCTTGACCGCGGGCGAGTCGGTGGCCGAGAAGGTGTGTACGGTCGCTCCCTGCATGCGAGAAGGGAAAGGTGGGGGTGGGGCGGCGGCGCTGGGATTAGCTCTGGCACAGGCTTTGGGTGGGGGCGGGTACGATGACGACCGTCAGACGAGGTGCGAGCTCTTGGCGGTGGGCATCGCTTCACGGCGCCAGCGTGCACACGACGTCTCCAGTCGGTACACCAAGACTGATCCGACCAACGTCCCCAGCTCTCGAGCCTCGAGGCGGGCCGCAAGAGCTGCGCTACGCCTCGAGTGGGGTATCGACTCGGCCGCGTTCCAAACTGATGCTGAGCTCACCTTCGCCTCATCCCTGGCCTGGATCCCCTCGATTGCAGCCTCGGAAACGGCTGGCTTCGTCGCTCCCGGGGCCGTGACCTTGACGACTGGGGTGGACTCGAAGACATCCGCGCCTGGAGAGGCGGCGAGAAGTGGTCCGAGGCTGTCAGCTCGGCACGGCTGGACGCTGCCATGGGAGACTCGCCTGGTGCCGACATGATCTCTGGCTGAGCGTGCAGAGCCGCGGAGACGAGAGCGATGGCAGGCGGACGTGGGTGGTGCGTCGGAACCCAAGCAGACTTGCGCCAGCGAGCGCGAAGCGATCGTCGCCCGCAGCACGTATACCGCCCTTGCCCACGCTGTGTCTAACTCGCGTGTGACAGGTCTCAGCCACGATTCTCTTATCTTTAGAGGTCTCGTACAGGTGCTGATCGTGTCTGGATCTGAGAAATGGGAGAGAGAGCGAAAGGGCCCGTGCGCCACCGCACCCCCTGAGCCGGAGCAGCTGCAGCAAGTGGCCGACGTGATCACCAGCGCCCCGCTGCAGCGTGGTAATGATCTGCGAAACGCCGAGCGCCGAGCGTCGCGACGAACGCTCAGGGGGAGCGCGTCCCGGCCCCGCTTCCCAGACTTCGCGCACTGTGAGAGTGGGTTGGAAAAGGAAAGATCCACATCGACGTATCAGAGGTCTCCCCTGCTTGCTCCACTCGCAACCACCGACGGCGGTAGTCCAACCTCGGACCCGTCACGCTCGACGCGGACCGGCCCCTTCTTCGTGGGGAACCCACCGACGAACTCGCTCGGAAGGTCCGACGCTGGCAACGCGGCCGTCTTCGAGTGGTACTCCTTCGTGCGAGCGATGGCGCCCGACGCGTAGGCGTGTTGCTGCTTTTCGAGGTCTGCCCCGGACGGGTTCAGCGAGGGCGAGACGGGGGAGGATCGAAGACTTGCCGTGGGCCCACATGGCTGCACCACTGAGGTGTGGAAGGAATAAGAATTGAACGAATGGGTTTTGAAGGAATGGACGTACATCCGGTTGCTGATGCTGAAGATCAGGCCAACGACGGGGAGCCGCTCCATCGCAGCTGCCACAAAACCAAACACTTGGGGAGAGCAGAAGTTCAATAATCAATCAAGTGGCAGCTTTTTAGGCAAAACTCACTCCGGTACTCCGTCTGCCGCTCGACTAGGAACAGCTCGACTTCCATCGGCCTGAAGACCTAAAGGTCAGCATCGAGATCTCGAGACGTCGAGTTGGACGGAAGTGCGCACGTCATCTTCTTGGCGACAAAGTACTGGACATGCGAACATCAGCTAAGGCTCCCGTTCGTTCTGTCACAGTGAATACTCACGTGCTTGTGCAGGATGCGGCCCATCGTCAGGCTCCGAAGTGCGGAGCTCACGGCCAGGCTCAGGAATGGGATGAAGCTCAACGGCGTCAAGAGTACTGCATGAACCATATAAGTTGTTTTCTTCTCGTCGGTGGAGAACAGACTCACCCTTCAGCACAATCATGCGCACGATGGGAGTGCCGAGTCGTGCGAAGAAGCTCTGCTTCTCGGCGTTCCGCTTCGCTCGCTCAACCGGCGGCACGGCCCACTCCTCGACGTAGGGTCCCCAGAATTCTTGACCTACAACGGAAATCATATGGGGTCAGCTCCTTTGTTTCGGAGCCATGTCTGCGGAGAGGGCGCGACGCACCCTTGCCGCGACTTCGGACCGTCGCGTCGTACACCTCCTCCCGGCCCTTCGAGATCTGTCGACGCAGCAGCCACTCGAGCGCGTAGCTCACTTGTCCGAGCACGAGCACGGCGGTAGTGTACCTGACGACGCTGACGCCGAGCCAGGCAGCGTCCTCGACGTTCGAAGGCGAGAACGGCGAGCGGGAGAGGATGAGGGTGACGTAGAGGCGAGTCAGGGGGTACGAGATGAGGACGTAGGGCACGAGGAAGAAGGCGGATTTGCGAAGGGTGCCCTTGGACTTCTGCAAGACGAGGTCGGGTGAGCAACCACGCGCGAATGACATGTGGGGAAGACGCGCGAGCCAGATTGGGTGCCAGAGAGCGTGGTCGGTTACGAGGCGGTACGCTCCTACGATGCAGTAGCTTGGCGTGAACGTGAGCAGCTCTTGCGGCATGACGAGGTCGGTACTGCGACACGGTAACGGGTCCGGTCAGCTCCCATCCACCGATGCTTCTCGTTGCGGTCGGGTTGAACATGTCAGGAAGGATTCGAGAGAAAGCATTCGACATGGATGTGAGTCGTCCGATCAAGCGAGGTGCTCCTCGTTCCCTCACCCACGCTCCTCGTCGATGCAAAGCCATTACCCACCCCTGCCCCAATGCCCCGTGTTCCTTGAGTATCGCACAGCAGCTTGCGGGATCTCGTCCAGCAATGTACGGCGTCCGCTCGTCTGCTACGCTCCGACCGAGTCCGCTCGAGCTCTTGGGCCGACCGAGCTCCCCGAGCGCTGGGACGGCTGACGTTCTCCGTCGCACAGTCCCATCACAGCGTCCATCACACTATGAGCTCTCCTGGTCACAACAGGCGACTCGACTCGACCCGTGTCCGCCGAGCCTGCTTTGCACTTTGCACGCGCCAACGCAGCCGCCGACGATGACGCACCTTTGTTGGACTCCGCGCTCGGGGCAAGGCTGTGTCGGGGTGAGAGCTGACGAGCGAGCACCTGCACCTCAAGATGTTGTGAGCGTTGGTATTAGCCTCGAGAGATCGGTGCGTACAATTCCTCAGGAGGGGGGAAGAAGGAGGCTCTCGCGCTCCTGAAACGAGTCCTTCTTTTACCCCGGTCGCTTTCACACCATCCTCGCTGGTCCACCGAGTAGATCGCAGGCACAGAGAATACAGTGTGCCCGTATCTGGGAACCAGGGGAGTGCGGTCCACTAAGCAGCGGTCGACTCCGTGGACGTCGCCCTGCTCTCGTGGAGCGGTCTGGAGCGCGCTCTGGTGTGAAAAATCCTCATGCGATGTTACAAAGTATCTTAAATCTTCGAGTCTGGGTGAGAACTATGCTGGGGAGTGCGCGATCGCCGCGATCGCCGCGCGCGTCGAGTCGTCGCAGGCAACTTCGGCTGGTGTTTAAGGAGTGCAGGATGTGCTGTCTAGATCTGATAGGGGATGCACACTCTAATATTTAGGTCAAGGTGTGACCGTTCACGATGAACGTCGGCGGCATGATGTTGGCAAGCAGGAAGGTGGCGTTCAGACTGTGAGAACGTCGTCAGGGTCCAAAGACAAAAGGGATCACAGGAAAGGATCGTCTTTACTCACAGATCGGATTCGTGAACTGAAAGAATAAACATCAGTTAGAGGCTCAAAGCTGGTGGGTCGAGCAAAGCTCACCTCGACGAGCCGCCGCTTCGCGGTTTCCCTCGACACCGTCTTCAACGTGTCTGCGAATGAGCCGTTCGCATGCAATTTCGCTGAAAAGAAAGTTTATTAGGTCTTATTCACATGGTTACTGGGAATACTCTCACTTGGGAACATCGACCCAGATTCGCTCGTGCAGCAGCCGGCCAGCCTCCGCCCAGCTCCCAACGTCTAGGAACGCGTAAAGTCCTTCTATGATGCTACAGATACAAAGCATGTTAGTTGAGATGCATCCGCATCTCGGGGCGTGTGTGAAGACGGACACGATGCGGTGGTCGGGCTCGACATGGTGCGAAGGGTGAAAGACCGGATCCTTGCCCGCGTGGGAGAAGGTCGGGTACGGGATTGTGCAAGTGGCCGAAGGAGCACTAATCGTGGTGATGAATTTGTGGTACGAGACTGCGTCGAAGGTAAAGTGGGCCCCACGACGGGCGAAGAGCTGTTCGCTGTCCTGCGAAGGGAACGACGCCCCGTCAGGTTCAGCTCCAGCTCCAGCGCCAGCAGTCTGAAAGTTGGGCCTTTACGCACCTCCATACCCCTCAACTCAGCCTGGCTGTAGTGCCAACCATCGACCCCGACGCACACGGCGACCTCGGGACTCTCTTGAGATTTCGAAAGCAGCTGATTGAGGCGGGCGGTGAGCGGGTACGCAAGGCTGCTCTTGCCGCTTCCCGGAATTCCAGAGACCCCTAGAGAAAAATATCAGATCCTGTCGACACAGTCCAGACGGCGGCGGCGCACCAACGAGCAGACGGCGGGACGAATCGAGCCTGTGTGGCGGGTCAGCAGGACATCGAGCACCCCGATGCTCATCGCACTCACTGGGATGCTCGCTCGATGATTCTGATGGCCAGTTGCTCAATCTGCTCTTGCATCGTGTTGTTCCAAGCTATGCGGGCGACGGTGGGGCACCAACTGCTTCGAGCGGGGTCCGCGCCGCTCGCTCGAAAGTGCCTCGTGCAAGTCCTGGATTCGTTTACAGGAATGAGCTTAGGAGAAAAGGAAATGTTGATCGGAGAGTGCGATCCTGGCTGTACATGCTTAGTCGAGGCGAGACTTGCACGACTGGGTCGCTTCGCGCGCTTTGGCGCAGAGTCACTGAAGTGCTGGCGATTGTTACCTCATGATACCAACAAACGCACTTGCAGCACTTCCGAAGCAGCGGTAAAGCGCTTGAAGAATGGCCACCGCTGTGATGTCGGCGGCGCAGGGGTCCGAGCGCCCTTGACTCCGCTCGATGATCCTCTGCGTTGCAAGCTTCCGCCCCCACCGCGCCCCCGCCCGCTCGCCACTGCGACTGTGCGCCTACTCTGTTTGGAATGAGTGAGGAGCCCCACGAGGATGGCCAAGGGCCAGCCCCGCGATCTGTAAGCCTCCCGTGCACAGTCGGCTTGATGCTGATTGCTCACGGAGGCGTCGATCGCAGTGCATTGAATGCCGTCGCTTGAAGCGCAAGGTATGCACACCTAGCGACAACGAAGGGGCACAGGCTGATCATACCGGCAGTGTGACCGCCTTGATCCCTGTAACATCTGCACTCGCCATGGCAAAATATGCCAGTTCGCTCCTCGGCCACGGTTCGAGTGCGTAACGTCGCAGGGATCCTTCGACTCGAGCGCTGACCCTGTTGCTGTTGCTCCAGGTCCACTGCCGCGGTCGAAGCACGACTTGACCGCATGCGCCAGCTGCTGAGCAAGCACGCACCCGACATTGACCCGGACGCCGAGGATGCCGACGGGGAGCCGCCGCGACAGCGTGCGAGGACCGGCCCGTCGCTGGACAGGCTCTCGGGGAACGCGATCGCGTCTTCGTCGTCTGGACAGGCCGCGCGACCGTTGCCGCTCGACCACGCCCGGCCGAGCTCCAGTGTGCTGGCTGACCTCAACGTGCACCCGACCCCACCGTCTTTCACCCCGTCCACACCTGAACCTACGGTCGAGCCTCAACAGCTCCACCATCTCATATCGTCTACTCTGCCGCCCGCGCTCCCTCCCCCACTACCGCCTCCTCCTTCGCACGACGTCGGCGTCCGCCTTCAGCAGCCGAGCTCGACGACGACAACGACGACAGAGGCGCTAGAAAAACAGCCAAGGGATGCATCTGGATACGAGTGGGACGAGAGTCAGCACACGAGCGCGGTCGGCACGGACGGGACCGCGTCGTTATCCATGGAGCCTGACGGCGAAGGGTCAGCACCTTCTTGATTTATGATCACTAAGACCCTAGGTGCTCACCCCGTTATTCACCAGCTACTTGGGATTCGCAGCGGGTGCGACGCTGCTTAGGATGCTGCAGCTTTTCGCCGGCGCAGTCTCCATCGGCTCCGCTGTCGTCGGACCCGTGCAGATCAACGCTATTGAGGCGGCCTGGGAGCCAACCTACACCGAATTGGAGTCGTACATCAACTCTTACTTCCTCTACTACCACACTCAGTACCCTCTCGTCCACGAACCGAGTTTCAGAGCGATGTGGAGCGAGGTGATCCCTTCCCCCGTCAAGTCCCAGTGCGTCCTTTTCCCTTGGTGGCGCGGAGTGGCGGCATGGAGACTTATTAGAGTCTAGGTGGGAACCCCTCGTCAACGCGGTGCTCGGTCTCGGTGCCTTCTGTTCGTTTCAGCCTATGCACATCGTCGACTACTTTCTCAACCGCGCAACGGCCGGACTGGGGATCGAGCACCTCGCCTCGGGCTCCTTGACACTCGTGCAAGCGTTCACGCTTCTGAGCAATCTTACGCAGAAGCGCAACAATCCCAACACGGGGTTCGTGCTGCTAGGTCGGTCCTCAAATCTTCCCGCGCACAACTATCTGACCCGCACCACGGGCAGGAATCGCCGTTCGCATGGCTATCGGCCTAGGACTCCACCGCGAGCTCCCATCTTGGAACATTACACCCTTCGAGCGCGAAGTTCGTCGCCGGATCTACTGGGTCGTGTACTGCTTTGACTCGGGAGCCAGCATCACCTTTGGGCGTCCGATTGTCAGTCTCCTGCTCAATTTTTACCGCAATGACATAACCTCACAACTCCTCGTCAGCTCCTGCCATCCGGAGACGCGGACGTTCGCGCAGCCCACAACGTCGCCGACCGGGCCTTCACCCCCTCCGCCGCCATCGTTCCGGCCGCCTCCAGCGAGCCTTCAATGTACACCTCCTTGATCTACCAGAGCTCCTTTCACGCCATCGGCAACGACTGCTACACCCGAACGATCTCGACGCCGCCACCCACCTCGCACGACGTTCTCGCGCTCGACAACAAACTCCAGATCTGGTACTCGGCGCTTCCTGACTGGATCAAGCCTTACTCGCCGACGTACACCTGGCTTAGCTTCTCTGCCCAGAAACTTTTCTGGCGCTATTCGAACCTCCGGTGCGGGACTACCTCGCCAGCTTGACAAGTGTTCGCGTGCTGACTGCTCGACAAAGGATCATCATCCACCGCCGGGCTTTCCTCGAGCGAGCGATCTCGGGTCTTCCGCTTTGCTTGAGCGAGACCGAAGCTGGCGCCGAGTCGACGTCGTCGGACCTGTGCCTCCGGAGCGCTCGCGATTCGATCCTTGCGATCGCCCAGTTCTTTAAAACACGGACGCCCAACCGGCTCGAGTGGTGGTACGGGCTGTGCGTATCCCCCACCAGAGGAAGACCATCGTCAGATACTCACCCTGAGCACTTGGACTCCAGCCACTTCCTGTTCCACGCCTCCTTCGTGCCCCTCATCGCGCTCCACTCCGACTTCTCCTCTCCACAACGCTCAGCCTGGCAAGAGGATGTCGAGATCGCACGAAGAACGCTCTCCGAGTTGCGCGAAGATCCGCTTGCGGAACGTTGCCTCGCCATCATCGACCGCCTCGCGCCGTCCAACACACCGCCACCGGCAGCTGGCAACCCAGCGTGGTTCGGTGTCGGAAGCGAAGCAGCGGAGCAATGGTAAGAAAATTTGAGTCCAAAGATATCGGGCTCCTGCTGACTTGGAGGACTTCAGGCTACCGTTCGCAGACCTGGCGTCGCTGAGCACTTTTTGGCCGACCACGGGCGACTGGGATGGACTGGGGCTCCAGTAATACGAACTTGATGACCTCATTATACTTGTTGTTGAGCAACCATCAACATGTCATGCCGACCTTTAGGCATGTGCATCGAGCCCGCGACGACCCCAGTTCCCACTTGCGGAAACGAGGAAGGATTGCGGATCAGCACACTTCAGGCGGACTACTGCGCTTGGTTCGAAGAAGAGCTCGCCATCGTGAAGGGCTTTGAGACGTTTCGTACGATCGCAGTACTGGCGGCGCCGTCGGCCCCGTCCGCGGAACAACGCGAACGCGCGCGGCAACAAAGCCTCCGGTTCCGTGAGCGCTAAGCAGCTGGACCTCTTGCATTTCTGTCGAGTATCGGGACTCGCACGTTCGGGGACAAGCGCGACCTCCTGGCATGCGAGACTCCGCGCCGGAGCGACGAGCTCCTGCCAGACTTTCAGCAGGACCACCAGGACGCTATCAGTACAGTCAGATTTCGTACTTTATAACTGACCGTCGCTCGTAAGACTATTTGCGAGAAAGCGTGGCGAAGCAGTATGCAAAGAATATTCCGGCTAGAATAAAATCAAACAATTGACCCCCGACGTGACGCTGCGCGTCGTTCGCCTCCTGCGCATTCCCTCTCTCGTTCCTCGTCTCCCTCACCAGCGCCCGACTCGCACCGGCTTCGGGGAAACGACAGCGCTCTCGCGATGGACCGAGACCTGCCCCTTCGCTCTCGGAAGCTCGCAGGCGAGCACGGCGCGGCGCCGTCCGCCGACACGTCCCCGTTTTACATCCCGAGCTCGTCGCAGCCGCGACCGGCAGCGATCTACGCCAAGTCTGACCGGACGATCAAGTCGCGCGGCCGGACGTCGTTCTGGGAGAGCCTCGGCGGCGGCCTCGCGCTCGGCAAGGGCGAGACGCGGGTCCTCGCTGGCCTGACCCTCCTCGGCTCCGTCGTGCGCTTCTGGCACCTCGGGCGACCAGGAGGCGTAGTGTGAGTCCCTGGCTCGACGCCTCGCGCTGCGAATGGAGCGTCGCGAGCTCCACGTCGCGCTCGTTTGCGTCCGCGGACTGCGCGCTGCGACGGGCGACGAGAGGAGCTTGGGCCATCGTGAGCTCGGGCGCTGACCTCGCTGCTTTTGCCTGCAGGTTCGATGAAGTCCACTTCGGAGGGTGAGCACAGCTGGACGCGGACCAGCGGGCGAAGCTGATCAGACCGTCGCGCAGGTTCGCCAACAAGTACATCCAGTCGAGGTGCGTCTTCAGCCCAGCGCGTTCGTCTGCAGCTCTCAGCTGACAGGAGGATTGCTTAGGTTCTTCATGGACGTCCACCCGCCACTCGCAAAGCTCCTGATCACGCTCATGGCGTGGACCTTCGGCTTCAAGGGCGGCTCGTTCGACTTCAAGGAGATCGGACGAGAGTACGGGCCGGACGGGGTGCCGTACATCGCGATGCGGATGCTGCCCGCGACGCTCGGGCTGCTGCTGATCCCGCTCGCCTACCTCACGCTGCGGGCCCTGCAGACGCGGCCGGCGACGGCGCTGCTCGGCGCGCTGTTCATCATGTTCGACAACGGGTTCATCACTCAGTCGCGCTTCATCCTCCTCGACTCGCCCCTCATCTTCTTCACCGCGCTATCCATCCTCTTCTGGGTCGGCTTCTCGAACGAGAACGAGGTCCAGCGCGACCGCAGCGGCAAGGTCGGCCCGTTCAGCCGTCGCTGGTGGGCGTGGCTCATCCTGACCGGCCTCGCCCTCGGCGCCGTCGTCAGCTGCAAGTGGGTCGGCCTGTTCACGATCGCCACTATTGGGATCCTCACCATCATCCAGCTGTGGGCGCTCCTCGGCGACCTCCGCGTGCCGATGCCGCTCCTCGCGAAGCACTTTGCCGCGCGCGCCGTCTGCCTCATCGCCATCCCCGTCACGTTCTACATGGCCATGTTCGCGATCCACTTTGCGATTCTCAACAACAGTGGCGAGGGCGACGGCTTCATGTCGAGCGAGTTCCAGCACACGCTCGCCGGCCACGGGATGGAAGACACGTTCGCCGGTGCGTGCAGCCTTTTCCTGCTCTCTTTCGACGTTGAAACTGAATCAAAGTTCACTGCAGACGTCATGGTCGGATCACACGTCACCCTGCGCCACCTCAACACCCAGGGCGGATACCTCCACTCGCACGCCTCGGTCTATCCCGGCGGCAGCAAGCGTGCGCTGCTCTCGCCCTGCAGTCGCGAGGCAAACACGGACTCACACCCTCTCGTACATAGAGCAACAGGTGACGCTCTACCCGCACCGCGACGACAACAACATCTGGGTGATCCTCAACTCGACCAAGTCGGACGAGATCCCGGACCCGGAGACGCACTCGCCGCCAACGCCGGTGCTCAACAAGCAGATCATCGTCCTGCACCACATCTCGACGAACAAGAAGCTGCACTCGCACGACGTGCGCGCGCCCGTGACCGAGGTCGACTACCAGAACGAGGTCTCCGCGTACGGATTCGAGGGCTTTGACGGCGACGCGAACGATCACTTCCAGATCGAGATCGACGAGCAGACGACCGACACGTCGGACGGCAAGGACTCGCGCAAGCGCCTGCAGACGCTCCGCACGCGCTTCCGCCTCCGTCACCTCCTCACCGGCTGCTACCTGTTCAGCCACAAGGTCAAGCTCCCCGACTGGGGCTTCGAGCAGCAGGAGGTCACCTGCAACAAGAACCCGTCCAAGGAGAACGGGCTCTGGTTCGTCGAGACCAACACGCACGCCGCCCGTGAGCTTCCTCGTTGCGCACCACCACAAGGCCCGTCCTGACTTTTGGTCCCGCAACCAGTCCCCGCGACGTCGAAGAAGGTCAACTACCGTCGGCCTGGCTTCCTCAAGAAGTTCGCCGAGCTCCAGGCGGTCATGTGGCGCACGAACGCCGGCCTCACGGACCGCCACGCGTACGACTCGCGCCCAGCGTCATGGCCCATCCTCAAGCGCGGCATCAACTTGTGCGTGCCTTCTCGCCCCTGACCGATACTAGGACTGACTCGCTATCTCCCTGAAGCTGGGTCAAGGACCACCGCCAGATCTACTTGATCGGCAACCCGTTCATCTGGTACCTCTCGACGCTCTCCGTCATGGCCTACATCGCCGTCCGAGGATTCCTCATCCTTCGCGCTCAGCGTGGATACCAGGACTTTGTCCACAGTGCGTCCCGTTTCGCAGCAGGGTCGCCGCGTATGCTGACTCCCTGGCCCAATCGCAGCCCAAGTCGTCTTCTACGATCGCCTCTGCGGGTTCCTCCTGCTCGGCTGGTTCCTGCACTACTTCCCCTTCTTCCTCATGCAACGCCAACTCTTCCTTCACCACTACTTCCCCGCCCTCTACTTCGCCGTGAGTTCTCACATTCGCGACCGCCTGTGGATCCAAGACTGACGACGGCCTGGTCCTGCCAGGTGCTCCTCTCGGCCTGCATCTTCGACCTCGGAACCTCGATGTTCAAGCCCCGGTTCCGCCTCCAGATCGCCGCCGTCGTCCTCACGATCGCCGTCTCCAACTGGTGGTACTTCTCGCCGTTGACCTACGCTGGCGTATGGACTCGCGGGCAGTGCGAGAGCGCAAAGTGGATGAAGAACTGGGACTTTTCCTGGTACGCTGTCCCCCTCTCCCTTCCGAGTCTCGCATCCTGATCCGTTTCCTACCCAGCGCCGACTTCCATGTCAACAAGTCCGAGTACTACCCGAAGGAGCTCACGCCGACGCTCGCCCAGCACGTCGCCGAGTCCGCCACCGCCTCCGTGATCGACGAGCTGCGACCCGGACAGAACGCGTTCGACGAGGACGACGTCGAGAAGGCGCCCAAGTCGAGCGCCGGCCTCGAGCGCGAGGTCGTCGACGCGAAGCAGCCCGACGAGATGTCGACCATCGCGGCAGACCCGCGCCAAGCGATGGCCAAGGACGTGGGGGCCGTGCCTGCGGTCGTGGGCGCTACGACTGCGGTCGCACCCGTCGCTGTCGTCGCTGTCGACGTTGAGCCGGTCGAGGACACGGTCGAGGCCGGCCGAGGGGACGTCGACGCCGAGATCGAGGGCGAGGCGGACGATTCGGAGCCAGAAGAGGTCGTCGCGCTCGAGGACGAGGATAAAGACGAGCCGATAGAGCCCGAGGAGCGGAAGAACGGGCAGCTGCCCATCGTCGCGGAGCCCGAGTTGCGCATCGTGGACGATGATAGGGCAGAGTGATCACCTTGAAGTTCAGTTTGGTTCTGCTGTTCAGACGCTTCTGCTGTTCAGACGCTGCTGGTCGCGCCTGCTGTCTGCGAGAGGTCTTTGGCTCCGCCTCGGCAGGATAGTGCGAACGCTGAAGCTTTGAAGCCTGGGCTCGCTGGACATCCGCCACCCAACCACTGACGGCGGTGCCCCAGAGCACACCCGGGACCTCCCCGAGGGGAAGTCCAGCCCTCGCGAGCTCCTGCTCCGTCTCCTCCTCCTCCTCCATGGCCTTCACAGCTTCTTCCTCGTCCTCCCTCTCCCTCCGCTCGCGCTCCGTCGCCTCCGCGTTACCCTTCGAGCGCAGCACCCGGCACGCCGCGTGGTGGAGGTTCAGCAGGCGCGGGCTCGGCAGCTCGAACCCAGCGGGGAAGCCGGGCTCATACTGTGCCCACTGAGTGAAGTGCGCGAAGCCATCGCAGCGCGACTGCGCCTTGAGCTCCTGCGAGGCTACGAACGAATGGGCGTGGATCTTGGCGTCGAACGGGTCCTGAAGCCGGGAATCAGGTTAGCTCATGAATGCAATTAGAGAGACGATATATACTTACGTAAGCTGAGAGCGGGAAGTCTGTGACTTCAAGGCTCCAGAGCATGTCATCGAACCGCTTGTTCACAGGCTGGATGCCCATGAAGCCGTTCGAGGTCGCGTACATGCCACATGTGGCGTTGATGTAGTCGAGGACCTCGAAGCCGGCAAACTTTGAGATCACCTTCCAGAACTGGAAGTCGAGTGCACATCAGCAAGAATGTCGTGATGGGCAAGCTGGAG
>ERZ1463038.528-NODE-528-length-13335-cov-12.368298_pt1 | contig 13335 bp, 19 predicted proteins | sample MGYA00564479_ERZ1463038 | MGnify/ENA primary metagenome ERZ1463038 (study PRJEB39244, sample SAMEA3635134) | Helicobacter pylori | study: EMG produced TPA metagenomics assembly of PRJEB11511 data set (Assembly of a 5300-year-old Helicobacter pylori...
CGTCGTGGCCGAACTCTTGTCTCTCCTCGAAAAGCTTTCTCACTGCTCATTGTCGCTTCTCTACCGATCACACGAGCGGTCCCGCCACGCCACGGCGACCCTCTCCGAGTCTCCGACGTCTCCCACTTCCCCAGGCGACCTCTCCTTCCGGCGCTCAGCCATGACCGACTTCGGCTCTCCTACCTCACCGGCTCAAGGTACACCTCCAAAATCGCCCACGTCCCCAGGAGGTCTGTCTCGAGTCCCCAACTCGTCGCGAAGGACAATGAGCCCTGGTCGCACCATGAGTGGCGTTCGAGAGCCGCGGCAAACCGTACATCCTCGCACGCACGCCTTCAACTCCACGAGTGAGCTCATCTATCATGTTCCTGCAGATGGCGCTCCTTCCCCATACGCCCCTGCCGTACACTCATGAGCGGAGCACTTCGGTGAACGACTTCGCACCGCCATCGCCAGCCAGCCGGCGCAACACCGCATCTCCGACTCCTCTCCTCGCCTCTCACCGCGGCGAGGGCTACGAAAAATGTGAGCTGGGAGAGGAGCACGTGTCGGACAAGTGGCAAGCGGGGCCGCTGAAACGGGCGTGGCGACTCTCGATGTGCCCGATCATCTGCGCCGTCCTCGCCCTCATCGGCTTTGGCATCGGCTACGGCATCCTCAAAATCAACCACAGCCAGGTGAGAACGGAGGCTGCGGCCGAAAGCTCGTCGCAGGCCGTCATCTCCGCGTCGTTCCAGTCGAGTCTCAACTCGGCGGAGTCGCTCTCACAGTCCGTGTATCGGGCGAGCCAGAGCTCCGCGGAGTCGGTGTCTTCCGTTTCTGGTAGGATTTTAATCGTACTTGGTTGAAGATTTTGGCTCAATCCGGGATCGGGACGCAGTCTACGCCACCGCAACCTGGGTCAAAACGACGGCGGCGTCGACGGCAGCGACAACCGCGGCTGAATCTTCCGCATCTGCGGAAGCCACAACTTCCATCGCCGGGGAAACAACATCGGCAGCGGCGGCCGAAAAGACGGCTTCGGTGTCGGCGTAGGCACGTTTGCGCGACGTTGTGCCGGAGGCCAGGGCGGGCAACTCCTGTGAATATATGGACACTACGAGTGAATTCTTCGCATCAGTTTGCGAATCTGAGAGGCACAGTCTTGAAACCTTCCGGGCTGCTCGCGAGTACGGGACGCTGGCAAGCGACTCAAGACTCGCCTCCAGCCTTCCTTGCACAAGCCCCACCGCCCTGCAACTTGGTTACCACGCCTATATCATTTTGCAGCGTGACCGGAATCGCTCGAGTCGGATTCTTCTTCCGACTCGTCACTGCTGCTCCAATCCCCGCCGCCGCGGAGGAGGGAATGGCCGGGCATGCTCGACCCCACCTGGCGGCCTTGCTGCGCCATCTCCCACTCCACTTGAGGCTTGATTTCTCTCACGCGCCGTATCGAGATATACGCCGCCACCGCGGAGAGCAGGAAGGTGAGGGCGTAGATGACGAACGACAGGACTCGCTGGGTCGACGCCGAGGAGCTAGTTCCCGAGACGAACACCCTTGCAAGTCAAGATCAGTCTTGGAGTACGCCTGATAATCTTAGAGGAAGAGGATTCAGAGCTCACGTGCCAATGTAGACCGTCGCGAATTGACGGGGGAGGGACGGCACCCTGCGAGCTCGCGGGAGCATCAGCGACCGCGCTGCAGGCAGAGCGGCCCGAGACAATCCCTCACATCGCTAGGAGAAATATCCATGACTTGACGTCGGAGACCGCCTGAAGTGCGGTCACAACGTGTCCTGATAAGAACGAGACGCGGACGAGCATGTTGATGCCGACGCCGCCGGTCCGCAAGAGCTTCGCCGTGCAGGCGTAGTTCAACGATTCCGTTTCAATCCTGTTCTCAGAGTGTTCAATATCCGATCGGTCCCCGCAAGTGGGTGAATCCCACGCACGCCTGGGCCCGCTTCATGAAGAGGCGACCGATTGCGAGGAAGCAGCAGAACTCGCCCAGGACCGTCCCGGCTGCGGTGATGGCGCATCCTTCCCAGAATCCGTAGACCAGTCCGATTGCGACGACGATCACAACGTGACCTACCTGATCAGACAATCAGCTCCCAAATCTGGCGCTCCGGCGGGAAGGATCGAACCATCGGAGGGATCGCAAACACGACGAGAAGAGCAACGGCCACCATCCAGCTCCACCAGTAGCTCAGAATCTTTGCTTTCCAAGGCTCGACCCAGCCCACGATGGTGGTTTCGTAGATCGAGCACGCAACGGAAGCCGCGATCATAACGACGAGCAGGAACCACCATCCTGGACGGATACGAGTCAGCTACTGATGTACCAGAAGCTCGAAGGTCTGATCTCACCTAAATACTTGATCTGGAACGCGACTTTGAGGTAGGTGGTCCAGCTCTTACTGCTGCCCTCTGTCGCATCCCCGTCGTGCCGGTCAACGTCGGGCTCGCACCATCCTTGGGGCGGGAAGGCGGGAGAGGCAGAAGGCACGGTGGGCCAGCTTCAGAGTGTCAGAGACGGCGCTGGCAAAGATGGAAAGCGCGGCGGAGGTGAAGAGGAGAGGAGAGCGACGCCGAGGCTGCGGAGTCGGAGCAGGTGAGGTGCACAGGTCGCTCGGCATCTGTGTACACCCTTCGTCTTCCATCAAACCATGCTTCACGTCTATACGGTCGCTTCTCTCACGCAAAAGAAGACTCTTGGTCCCGCAGAGACGTGGCGACAGCCTAGTGTCATCCTATAGACCGCCGAAAGGTAAGTAAAGTAGACAAATTCCACTAGCTACCGAAAGCAGAACCACGAGACAAAAGACCCTGAGGAGGGCTGTGAGCGGCGGACGTTCACCCCTGCAAAGCTGCACAGCTAGAGGTACGACAAGCTCCCTACGCACCTTCAAACGCCGTTCTGTGAGGAAGTGGAACATCTATGCGGTGAGCATCCATGTCCTACGAGTGTCCCCTCCCACTACTAACGAGCCTCACCCTTCAGAGGACATGCTCTCCTACAATCATGTCAACAAGATGACCATTGAAATCCCAGGTGTACACGTCTACTCTGCCTTCTCCGACTGCTCAACAACAACACCACGAGCACTCGCCTCGCGCTCGCCGTCAGACGAGATCTCGTCCTGCACGGACACTTTTGAGCCGACGGCGGCCTCCTTCATCTCGGACTGCAGCACCGGCTCCTTGACGGCATGGTCGTGTGCGTAGTGCGAGTCGCCCAAGCCGTCCTCAACGTGCCGGCGCACCGAGGCGTAGTCGTAGGCCCCTACAGAAGAGTGGTCAGCGCGTGGCGAACGTGCACCCGGTTGTCAGGTAACTCACACTCTCCACACTCGGCCTCGTCCATGCCGACAATTTCGGCCTCCTCGGTAGCACGGAAGTGGCAACCAGGGATGAGGTTGATGAGGAACATGATCGCGTATGTGACGACGAACGTCCTGCGAAGGGGTGTCAGTCGATCGCACACTTGAACAGCGGAGGCAACTCACCATCCCCAGCAGAAGGCGATCCAGATGAACTGGTATCCAACTTGCTTCCAGTGTCGGTCCATCCAGCCTCCAGGAATGACGGAGTAGCCATCGTTGAACGTGACAGAAGCTGAGCACGAACGAGGTCAGCGAGCGTTGCGTCGAGCGTAGCGCGAGGCACTCACATTGAGCAAAGACACCCGTGAATACAAGTCCAACCATTCCGGCAACTCCGTGACACGCGTAGATGTCCATCGCGTCGTCGAAGCCAAACAAGCCCTTCAAGCTGGTGAGCAGGTTCGCGATCGCAGCTGCGACGACTCCGATGAAGACGGAGGCCGGTGCACCAACGTAGCCAGCAGCAGGGGTCTGTGGTACCGAGTTAGCAAGGACGTCTGTCATTCGGGGAAGCTAGTTAGACCCACAATAGCGACCAGGCCACAAATGGCGCCAGTGCAGAAGCCAACGGCACTCCACTTGCGCTCGAGACGAAAGTCGAGGAGCATCCAGGTGCAGCCAGCCGTGCTGGCCGCGAGGTTGGTGTTCAGAACGGCCAAGCCAGCTTTGATGTTGGCGGCGAAGGTCGATCCTCTATGAGACCGGGCTCGTCAGCGTCACGCCTGGACTCCGCCACCCGCCAGAACGAACCCGTTGAATCCGAGCCATCCAGCCCACAGGAAGACAGTGCCGATGAAGATGTTGCTGATGGAGTGGGGCTTGTACGCCAACCGCTCCGTGCCGAAACCACGACGCTTTCCTGCAAGTGATGGTGGTTAGAACGAGTCGACCGTAGGGAACGAGGAGCGTACCGAGGAAGAGCGAGTACACCAGGCCGGTCACTCCAGAGCAGATCTCAATGGGTCCGCCTCCAGCGTAGTCTGCGTCTCCTCGTAAGCATTGAGCCTGGTGTCCAGAAGAGATGGAAGCTTACCCAGGACACCCATCTTGAAGGCCCAGCCTTCCGGTGCCTGCGCGGAAGAGGTCAGTCGCTCGTCGATCCTCGGAAGGTTCTTGGACCTACCCAAACAGCGTGGGCGATGGGGTTGTAGACGAGGGTGCCCCAGGCGAAGAAGAAGAGCATCGCGGGGAGCACGCGACCTCGCTCTGCGGCGGCGCCGATCGAGACGGCGGGAACGAGCGCGGCGAACATGTTTTGGTAGCTGGTCCGCGCAAGTTGTCAGTCGTGCATTCATTGATCCTCGTGGGGCCTTCTCTTACACGCAATAAACGATCGCTGGGACCTTGTTGTTGGCTTGAGGGACGCTGCACATCGATCGCAGTCAGCGCGCGCCCGCCACCCCTCTCATCAGGAACACTCACGGCTTCTCCAGCACTCCCATAAGACCAAAGTGCTTGAGATCACCAAGGAAAGGTCCACCCGTGTCACTGAACGTGAGGGAGTAGCCCCAGAAGAACTGAAGAAGGGGCGGTGTCAATCGGGGGGTCGCGACGGATGTCGCGCGACTGCGACGCACCCATTGGAAGCTGAGGATTCCGACAGCAAGCATGGTCAAGAGGAGGAGGGTAAGGGCATTCTTGCGTCGCACGAGTCTGTTCGCTTGTCAACGCGTTAGCTCCCCGCACCGCCCGATACCCGCCAGCAACGTGATGGACGCACCCCGAGTACAAGTATCTATTGATACGAGGGAACAGAGCGAGTCAGCTTCGGCCTCGCTCCTCGGTCTTGAGCATGGGAGGCAGACGCACCCGACCCCTGTCAAAAGTTGCGTCGAGCGTCAGCTGGTGCGCCACACCCCGGGAGTCGCCGACCCGATTGCCGACTTGCCTGGAATCATGAACCACACCAATGCGGTGCAGGTGAGAACCCAGGAGCTGCGACGACGATAGGACCGTCAGCTCGTGTGAGACGCGCGACCGCGCCGACGCACATGTCTCCAGGGTTGAACGCCGCGACGGTGCCATCCGGCATCGTCGCTATCATGTCGGTCCCAGACAGGAGGATCGAGTACGGTTCGCCATTGCCCGCCTGCTCTGCGGAGGCCTGCAGCAAGCCATACCTGTAGGTCGCAGGGAGATAGAAGGATAGAAGGATCGGCGTCAGCCAAGGCGGGGATTGGGTTGGCGGGAACGCACGTAAGGTTGACCATCCTAGCGCTCTATCGCCGGTGTGGACTCGAGTGGTGTGAAGACGGTCGACGTGGGTGCGGACGGAGGTGGCAGCAAGAGTCGGGGGAGAGAGAGGGACGCGGTCGACGCCGAGGGAAAACTCGACGGGGCGGGGGCCGGGGCCTTCGCTCTGGTGCGATTCGACTTTGGGGGCTTGTTGATTGCGGGTTGATTGGCCGGTCGCCTGAGGTCGGGATCGAGATTGGACAAGGGCGCGGTGGACGAGGTGTGGAGCAGAGAGAGCTGGTGCGGAGAGAACCAGGATGCTTGTGCCGTCGCCGTCCCATCCTTGGCGTGCCTGCTGATTGGACGCTAAGATTCTCCCGATTGCCTCCCCGACATCCGAGCCGGCGATGGCTGCCTGTCGCGCGCGCCGTCCTCGCTTCACCCTGATCCTCGAGCAGGTTGTTGTTGTTGTGTTGAGCGCTCCATGCGCATCCTCAATGAAATGCGGGGAACCCCAGATAAGGGCCAGACCGGCCTTCTCCACGCGCCAACGCAGTTATCGGCGGGTCGGCCGATTTCCCGATTGAACGCCCGCACCCCGTCAAGGTGTGCCCCGAAGCGTCGTCGGTCTGACCAGAGCACCAATCTCGTCCAGGTTCATGAAAGCGTGCACAGGCTGGACGATCTGAGCGCCGGGGCCGCACGGCGCGGCGCGATAGCCGGGGAGCAAATCTCGAGCGACGGTGCGAGTGATTGGCGTCGTGCGCGGTCGCAGCGCAGGGTGCGGGGCTGAGCACAGACAGAGAGAATGCTACGACTGTCTGGAAGCTGAGATAGGCTTGCCCAGAGGCGTTGGAGGCGAGACCGTGGAGTGCAGGCGGGCCGGCGGAGCTGACGACGACTCGGGAGGGGTTGCCGGCGCCGCTCGGGTTATCGTGGCAACGGGCTGCACTCGTTGCCCGTGTAACTCGAAACGCTCGTACGTCAGCGACACTCTGCCAAGGTGTCGTCCAGATTGCGGTCGGAGTCGAAGATTGGCAACTCAGGACCAAGGCCCGAGATGGTCCGAGCGTCGCGGTTGTCGTTCGCAACCAACTGTGTGAGCGTCGATCCTTCTGTTGGTGTGCAGGGGTTGACAACGTTTTTACAGCTCGCGTGGCACCAATTATGAGTTAAGGCGCCGGACTCCGGACGGGGGATCCAAATCCCCCTTGACGTCGCCGGCTCTCGAGGCCGAGCTCTCCGTCTCTCTCCCTTAACCATCTCGCACGCTTCCAGGCAGCCAGCAAGGTCGGAAGTTCGTCAACCGGGCTCGCTACAGGCGTTCTACTCGCGCGACTTGACCCCCACCCCTGACGTAAGTCCTCGCGCCGCGAGAACGCGTCCTGCGGAGTGAGCTGTCTGTCGTCTCGGCTACCCAAGCTCGGCCACACTCACAGATGAGCTGATACTGTGTTCCTCAGACCGCCCATGGACGCCGCCACCGCCCTCGCGAGCCTGCACCTTCGCCCCGGCCAGTCGCTCCTCGCCGGGATCCAGGAGGCGCTCGCCGCACTCGTATACCAATCGCCGACGCATTCCTTCGTCGTCCAAGTGTGGGTTCTCTATGCAATACACCTGCTGTGAGTGATCCATCCTCTCGGCCCTCGGCACCCGGTGTAAAGGACAGAGCCAGGGGGAAAGCTCCCGACTCGTACTCCAACGGCCAACCCCTTCCGCCCCCCTTTGTTGACGCTTTCATCCTCCCTGCAGCGTCCTAGTCTTCTCGGTCGTTGGAATATTGGCGAGGTACAGGAGAGGCAACGGCTGGATCTTTGTCTGCGACGTCGCCGGGTTTCTCAGGCCGAATCCTGCGATGCAAGCCCGCCGAGGCCTCCGCACGGCAGGACGTCCTGCTGACCCGATAAGCCCACAGTGCGACCCAGGGCCTATACGCAATTTACGCAGTCTTCTTCTGCATCGCTGCGCCGCTCTGTACGTTACCCGATCCCGGTGATCCGACCCAGCACCTGACGTCCCTCGGCAGACCCGCTCAAGCGAGCGCCAACGGACAGCGCCTTCGCATGGGAGCTGGTCACCTTCATCCCGCTAGGCCTTGCGTTCCATACGGTCACCTGGTCGACCGCTCTGGCACCGACGACGGCCGCGTTCCTCTCAAATAGCCGCCCAGGTCGCTCGCTCGCCAAGGGGCGCATCGCCAGCGGATTCGCGATCGGCTCGCTCGTGCTCTTCATCGCAAGCCTCGTTCCCTCCTTCTACACGACGGCGCACTATCGCGGGATCGTCTTCACTGAGGTTGAGCTCGCGCTCGCCCAGATCGACGCCGCCCTCCTCGACGGCGCGGATCAGACGCAAGCGATCCTGACACTGGCCGAGTCATGGCAGCCTCTCGCCGCAGACGCAGCCAGGCTCGTCAAGAGTCACCGACAGCTCATCATCACGTACTTCTCGTGGGCTGTGTTCTGGATCTGCGTGCGTGGCCCGCGAGCTTGGGCCGGTGGCGTCTTGCTGACTCGGTGCGACTTCGTTCGGCAGATCTACCTCCCCACCGCGGTGCGCCTCCTCATGACGCTCGTTCAGCGCCGACAGCGTCTTCAGCGCTCGCTCAAGAGTCTCAAGGTGCTCGGTGAGCTTGTCACGAACGACGACCTCGAGGCGGCGGCGGTCGCGGCGACGCAGCTGCCCGTGCTCGAGCGCTCCGTCTCGCGCGCAGAGGCAGGCCACCGCCCGGCCCGGCCCTACTCGTCGCACCCAGCCGGCCACGAAATGGACAACAAGCGTGGCTCCCCCGCCCTCGTTCCGATCCCCGACGCGCGCTTCGACCCCGACTCGGACCTGCCCACCAAGACGAAGCCTGAGGCGATCGAGCTTCTCTCGCTCTCGTCTCCGCCATACGCCTCTTCAGACTCTACCACATCTCTCTCCTCGCACGGAAAATCAGAGGGCGGATCTTACCCTTTGCCGGAGCTGCTCCCGCCGCGGAAGCTCAAGTCGAACGGTCGCCCGTCGACGAGCGGCTCGCAGAAGATTGCCGCCGCCAAGCAGTTCGCCGAAAAGCTTATGGACGACTTTGGGCTGAGTAACTCGAGCCAGGGTGGGCGTCGAGAGCAGGGCGCGGAGACGGACCGCACGGCGAGTCGCGGTGCCGAGGTGCGCGTCGCACTTCGCAAGACGTCCAAGCTCATCGCGACCATCGGGGTCCAGCTGTTCCTTGTGCTCATAATGGCTTCGTCGTACTTTGCCTTCTGCCGTGCGTCGTCTCTTCCGGATCGGATCGCCACCGCAAAGCCGGGCTGACCTCTCGGATCCCGCAGTCCTGGTGCTCTCCGATCGAGCCAGCCCGATTGAGATCAACACACTCTTCATCACCTGGACCGGATGGACATTCGCCGTTCCCGCCTTCGTCGGGTCCCTCCTCTTCGCGATCCTCTCCGTCCGCGACACCCCGACGGCGGTCTCGCCGACCTCGCCCTCCCTCGCGCCCTCGCCGCTCATCGACCCAGACTACTCCCCCTCCGCCGCAATCCCGACTCCGCTCCCGACCCCGACAAAGCGTGGACGCGGGCGGCACTACGCGAGTGCGCGTCGGCCGGACACGGGCGACTCGGCCATCTCGGCCAGCGACGCGCTGTCGGCGGCCTCCGGCGGCGCGCGGTCGTTCGCGAGCGAGGTGCGATCCTTGCGCGAGATGAGCCAGCGCGAGAGGGCCGAGAGCCGCGCGACGGCGCTGTCGTTCGAGACTGGGAGCGTCGCGTTCCACGACTCGGAACCGCCGTTTGACTCGTCACAGGTCTCGGTACAGCGGAGCATCACGAACAAGTGGGTTCCTTCGGCTTGGGCGCTGGATCGCCAGCGGGAGCGGACGCTCGCAGAAGGCGGGGCTGCACCGCGAGAGTGAGGCGGACATGAGGGATTGTTGGGGCTGTGCGTATAATATCAACACACACTCGTTATTGTATCAAAGTATCGGTGCGTTTCAAGGACATTTTCTCAGAGGAGGTGAAGCATACTTGACGAGCCGCTGAGTGAGCCATCCGCATCAAGAACGCCTTTTGACGAAGCGCGCCCAAGATCTCACGAAACAGAACGACTGAAATATGGTGCTCCTAGCTCATTTAAAGTACGGCTGCCAGCAGTCGGTCCTGCTCATCTGCCAATCGGCGGGCGGTTGAAGAGGAGGAGGTTCGACGGATCCTCAGGGTCCATCTGGATCAGCTGGTTTAGTTTGGCACAGAGTAGCATTCAGTAATTGCGAGTAGAACGCTGCTTACGTTCGACAGCACTCGAGGACTTGCGAGCTTGAATACGGCATCCCTCAACGCCTTCGGACTCAGGGGCTTCTCACGTACCCCGCTGGCCCCGACCGAGCCGAAAACATGCTGAACGACGGATTTGTAAGTAAAGCATGAACCCTCTGGCTCGGCTCCTCCAGGTTGCTGTGCGAGGAGGGCTGCGAGAACTCCAGTGACGTGAGGGGTAGCCATCGAGGTGCCGGTCACTTAGGGATGACCAGGCTCGTCAGCAGCAGCAGTCTTTATAGAGTAGAGAAAGCTGCCCTCACTGATTTTAGTGCTTTGGTTCCCGATGTGCCTAAACAGCATGTAGACAGACGCGCAGGCTGGACGTCAGCTCCGATTTACAGCTTCGCGCGGTTAGCCTTACGCGAGAGAGATGATGTCCTTCCCTGGAGCGTCTGAATGCCATCGAAGAAATCATCAAGGCGGGACTTCTCATGTTCAAAATGTCACCTACAGATGTTCACGCATTCCCCCCAATTCGAGCTTGGCCACTCCTTGTCGTCGCTAGTCGAGGCGCCCACCGTTATGACTGAGTGGGAGCTCGGAGGAGAGTAGTCGCAAGCATCCTGCGAATTTGCACATGAGGTTCAGAATAGTAAAGAACTCTGTGTTCAGAGTGTAACATCCACCGCACCTCGCCTCTGTTCCCGGACTGTGCAACTCAGATGCTGGGCCTACTCCTGTTCATGCACCTCCATACGAGAGTATAGACTTACAGCGGTCACAACTTGAGTTCCGTTTTCTGCAATCAAAGTTAGCTCGACTTTGCCAGGATGCGCATCGGGTTCACGACGCACCCACGGCCGCTTCGACAGCCATGTTGATAACGAGGCTATACCCTGAGTAACAACCACATAAGTCGCGTACACAGCACATGCTTCGATCTGAATGCCCTGCGCTTACGTGTTGCAATACTCATGTTCATGAGGCTACCTTTGTGCTTCTTGTCTTTTGCGCTGCGCTTGAGGTCTGCCTGCGCGGCGGCCCATGCAACTCCCGCCAGCACGGTGGCAGTCGAGCCTTTCTTGGATGTCACTTTGACCGCAATCACATTCGCTCGTTTTGCGACTCCATAAGTCGAAGAGGCGATGATGCCCTGCAAAGTAAGAACAGGGCACGGAGTCGGTCAGAATGTTGGCTCAGAGTGCGGCGCGGAACGAGCGAGAACGTCACCAACCGCAACATGTGTTCCGTGTCCTTGAGTGTCCTTGTCCGGCTCCCCGTCTCCGAGTTCGAAAGTTTTGCCCCACGAAGCGCGTCCCTCAAAGTCAAGGTGGTGGATGTTAATCCCGCTGGGGTAGAGAAGCAATTAAGTGAAGCCTTCTCAGTCCACACGAATGCCGTTTGAGCTGACGTGTCAAGTACGTAAACGTCCACTCCCTCTCCAGCAGCCACATCGTACTCGTACGTGACTTTCTGCGAAAAGTCGGGGAGGGCGCGGTGCGAGATACGGGCGAGGCCCTGTCACAGATGAAGGGAGTCAGAGACATACTTTCGCAGTAAAAGAAACCTTTTTCGAGTCCTTCATCAGACCAGCTCGAGTAGTAGGACCCATCGCTCACCCAGGGCGCATCGTGCTGAACAGCGACGTTCTCCACCAGCGAGTTCCGCTCGATGAGCATCACCTCGGGCTGCGCCCTGAGAACGTGAAGCGCCTCCTCGCCGAACTCGCCTGCAAATCCTTTGAAGTGCTGACCGATCGCGAACTCGTGCTTGACGTCGCCCAAGCCGGCGGCGAACTGCCGGACGAGAGCGTGCTCGTCGCTTTGGATGCTCGGTCTGAGGATGACGATGAACGATCCGGGAATCTCGAGTCCCAGGGGTGGTGAGTGGAGCGGGGCGAGGTACGGTGCATTCTCGACGGGAGCGGCGAGGGACCCGAGTGCGAGGAAGGGGATCAGCGAGGCGAGCGAAATGACCACTCGGCACGCAGTGTTGGGGAGCATTGTCGGAAGGATTCAGCTCAGAGATAATGGTCAAAGGTAGTGGAGGAGGGAGGACTTCAGAAGCGAATGGTTTGATTCACTACTGGCGCGTGACAGCGCTCCGGCGCTGCGCACTGACGCTTGCTTCATAGAGCCCGAACAAAATGGAGTGCCCTCTAAGAGCATGTGCTCGAGCAAGATAAATTCAGAAAGTGTCGATCTTGAATCGTAGTCACAACGCCTCCTTGATCCGGCCCACCTTGCACCTTACGTACGTGTACTCGAGCCCTACTAGATGACCATTGCACGTAAAAAGGATATCCATTCAAGCCAGATGTGTACGACAGCCCAAGCCCGTCTCACGCCCGCTCCTGCGAGTCCAGCACGACGATCCTTCGCGTTGCGCACTCGGCGAGGAAGGTGGTTCCGGTCGGCGTGCGGCGAAGCCTGTTGACCATATCCCGGCTGGAGAAGCTGACGTGGGCGAGCTTCGCCATTTGCGGAGCACTGACAAAGGATAGGAGGCCGTCCTGTGCGCTCTTCGGTGTCGAGTGGTTGGGTCTGCCTTGCTCGTTCAGGAGCCAGATCCTGGCGAGCCGCGGACTCTGCGGTGCTCACATCCGTGCACCAGTCCAGGGTCTGGACCTCCTCCCTATCGAGCAATGAGATGATGGTGGTCCGAAGCCAACGTCGAGCTCGAACACCAGGGCCCAGTTGTGACATCGTGGTGAACGCTGTCAGTTTCGCGCGTTTGCCTGCTTTGCCATCTCCAAGGGGCTCCGTTGGCACAACAGTGGCCTCCGTGGGTCCACTGCTTCCTTTTATGAAGCACCAGGGATCTAGTGGCTTCGCTGTTCGCACCAGGAAGCCCCCGACCCCCCCGACCCACCGAAATCCTTCAAGGCTGGTCGCACGCGCCAAGAACAGGCTCTCCTTCTAACGAACCGCTGACTTTTGCTTCGGACGAGATTCGAAACGACAGACTTGATTGGGAGCTTGGAGCAGCGCCTGATCAGCTGTGCGACGGCCGCGGGTCTGGCTTCGTCGGCCGATCTCGCGACAACGGGAAGAATGGAGGCTCAGACGAGCATTCAGACGGGGAGTGAAGAAATTTTCCAACCGAAATTCTGACTGGGTGCCTGTATCTGAGTGCTGGACTCGTGGTGAGGTCCGGGTGAGCGCGCGACTCGGACGTGGCGTCGCAGCCGAACCCGTCGTCGCAACTGGCAACCCCGCGCGCCCCTTTCAGCATCCTCTCGCACAACACCCACCCGGCCGCGTCCGAGAAAACCCTCGCTCTATATCGCAAACCACAGCGCGACCGCGGCCCACGCGACGACGGCGGCCGCAACGACGCTCCAGACCTCGCCTAGCGCGTCCCTAACCGGGCTCGCAAACACCCAGCCAAGGACCCAACCCGCGACTTTCTTGCCCCACATCTTCCTCCACGCGGTCCTGACGCCCCTCGTGACCGGCCTGAGGACGAACCTGTTGAGCGGACCGAGGCGGGCGAGGGTCGGTGCGAGGTCGTCCGGATGCGCGCTGCTCCGTCTGCGGTAGAGCGGGA